>ENA-OFCD01000970-OFCD01000970.1-metagenomes-genome-assembly--contig:-NODE-970-length-16194-cov-8.196543_pt1 | contig 16194 bp, 10 predicted proteins | sample MGYA00153392_OFCD01 | MGnify analysis MGYA00153392 | reverse complement strand
TCGCGGGTGTGCGACTGCGGGCACCGATGATGTCGATTCACACGATCGCGGCTGGGGGCGGATCGCTGTTGCAATTTGACGGGGCGCGGTATCGGGTGGGGCCACAGTCGGCAGGGGCGCATCCAGGGCCAGCCTGTTATCGGCATGGTGGATCTTTAACTGTCACCGATTGCAATGTGCTAGTCGGGAAAATTCAGCCGGAGTATTTCCCGCAGGTGTTTGGATCTGAGGGGAATTTACCGCTAGATGCGGCGATCGTCCACCAGCAATTTGCCGAATTAACCGCCGCGATCGATCGACAGACAGGGGATAATCGTTCATCCGCACAAGTAGCAGCGGGGTTTCTGGCGATCGCGATCGATAAAATGGCTAAAGCGATCGCCAAGATTTCAGTCCAGCGGGGCTATGATGTGAGTGAATATACGCTGTGCTGTTTTGGTGGGGCTGGCGGTCAACATGCCTGTCTCCTTGCCGAAGCCTTGGGGATGAGTCAAATTTTCATTCATCCTTATGCGGGGGTATTATCGGCTTATGGGATTGGTTTAGCAGATCTGCGGGTTTTGAAAGAAAAAGCTGTCGAACTACCGCTCACGACCGCTACACACGCCGCTCTGACCCAAATTTTCGAGGACTTATCAATCGACAGTCGAGCAGAAGTTGTCGCCCAAGGGATGAGTGAGGATCGGATTCAAGTTCTGTGCAAAGCGCACCTGCGGTATGAGGGTACTGATTCGACCTTGACAATTGAATTTGGTAGTGTGGATGAGATGCGCTCCGGGTTCAACATCGCTTATCGGCAGCGATATAGCTTCACGATGAATGATAAGGCTGTAATTGTTGAGGCTGTCTCAGTGGAAGCAATCGGGATGGCAGATCCCATCGCCGAACCATTATTAACGATCGCTAGAACAACCCCCTGTCCGACAATTGGCACCACACGGATTTACACCAAAGATAGCTGGCATGAAACCCCCATCTATCGCCGTGAAGATCTCCAACCTGGGGACAAAATTAGCGGCTCCGCCCTCATTATCGAATCGACTGGTACCAACGTGATCGAACCTGGCTGGAGTGTCGAATTGACCGATCGTAATTGTCTGATTTTACGCCAGGATGAGCAGCAATCGCTCGTGACTTTAGCGAGTGAAACCGACTCACAACTGGCAACTAAACCCGATCCAGTTCTGCTAGAAATCTTTAATAATCTGATCCGAGCGATCGCCGAAGAAATGGGGATTGTCCTCCAAAATACCAGTTATTCTGTCAATATCAAAGAGCGGTTAGATTTTTCCTGTGCGATTTTCGATACCTACGGACGACTAATCGCCAATGCGCCCCATATTCCCGTACATCTGGGTTCGATGAGCGAGAGTATCACTAGTTTGATTCAAGCTAAGGGCGATACGATTCAACCTGGGGATGTGTATATCTCCAACAACCCTTATAACGGCGGTACCCATCTACCAGATATTACTGTTATCACCCCAATTTTTATCAATGGGTTGAGTAAGCCATCATTTTACGTCGCTTCGCGCGGACATCATGCCGATATTGGCGGGATTACGCCTGGTTCGATGCCTCCTTATAGTACTCAGATCGACCAAGAAGGGATCTTACTCGATAACTTCCAACTAGTCGAGCGCGGGCAGTTCCGCGAGTCAGAACTGCGGGAAATGCTCGGAGCAGGCAACTATCCCGCTCGCAATCCCACCCAAAATCTAGCAGATCTCCAAGCCCAAATTGCGGCTAACGAGCGTGGTGTGCAAGAACTTTGTCGCACTGTCGAACATTATGGACTACCAAAGGTGCAAGCATATATGCAGTATGTGCGAGATAATGCCGAAGAATCAGTCAGGCAAGCGATCGAGGTACTGCAAGATGGTAGCTTTACTTATGCGATGGATGATGGGACTCAGATTCAAGTTAAAGTAACGATCGATCGCGACACTCGATCGGCGACTATCGATTTTACAGGCACTTCCCCTCAACAAGCGACCAACTTAAATGCACCCCTAGCTATCTGCAAAGCAGTTGTCCTGTATGTGTTTCGGACGCTGGTTGAGGATGATATTCCCCTCAATGCTGGTTGCTTAGAACCTCTAGAAATTATCGTACCGGAAGGATGCCTACTCAATCCCCGCTATCCTGCCGCAGTGGTGGCAGGTAATGTCGAAACCTCCCAAGCGATCGCTAATGCCCTCTACGGTGCGCTGGGGGTGATGGCAGCCGCTCAGGGGACGATGAATAATTTCACCTTTGGGAACGATCGCTATCAGTACTATGAGACGATCTGCGGTGGTTCGGGTGCTGGGCAAAACTTTCACGGTACCGATGCAGTCCAAACCCACATGACCAATTCTCGTCTCACCGATCCTGAGGTATTAGAGTGGCGATTCCCCGTGTTGGTAGATAAGTTTGCCATTCGCGCGGGGAGTGGTGGCGCAGGTAAATACAATGGTGGCAATGGGGTAATCCGGCGGATTAAGTTTCGCGAAGCGATGACGGCAGCGATTTTATCCGGTCATCGAGAAATTGCTCCGTTTGGCTTACACGGTGGTGGAGCGGGCGCAACTGGGCGGAATTCGGTTGAATACCACGATGGAACTGTCGCAGCTTTAGGCAGTAAAGCCGAAGTTCAAATGCAGCCAGGTGATGTATTTGTTATTGAAACCCCTGGCGGCGGTGGATTTGATTTGCCAAATATTTAACTAAAATCTCATCCTAAAAACCTCGCTGTCTTGTCTTGCTGTCTTGTCGTTTTTTTATTCGGCGTTTTTTATGTCTAGGGTTCCCCCCGCATAAAAAACGCAAAGACGGGGGAACCCTAGACATAAAAACGCCGCTGTCTTGAAAAGGTGCTTCACTTGGGGAAACCCCAAGAACGCACTTTTCGCAAACCCTCGGCAAAGCCGTAGACGTTGGCTTTGCCGAAGCCTGCCGTAGGCACAGACGGAGCGCAAGCCGCTGTCAACTGTCAACTGTCAACTGTCAACTGTTTAATTATGTCACCAAATTTCACCCAAATTTCCGAACCCAGCCGCATCCGGCAACTTTGTCGCGATCGTCAGCTACATACACCAACCGCCGGACTTGCCCCTGGCTACGTTCAAGCCAACCTCGTCATCCTACCTGCCGAACTAGGCTTAGAATTTTTGGTGTTTTGTTTACGCAATCCCAAGTCTTGCCCGCTCCTCGATGTCACCGAGATCGGCGATCCCGAACCCAAACAGATCGCCCCAGGTGCGGATTTAAGGACAGATCTCCCCCGCTACCGGATTTTTCGGCATGGTGAACCGATCGAAGAAACCACTGATATCACTCCTTTGTGGCAATCTGATTTTGTAGCATTTCTCCTCGGCTGCTCCTTCTCCTTTGAAACTGCCCTGCTCAAAGCTGGAATACCTGTGAGGCATATTGAAGAGCAAAAAAATGTACCAATGTACAAAACCAATATTCAGTGCAATTCTACCAAAACATTCTCTAGTCCCCTGGTCGTTTCCATGCGTCCAATCCCGGCACATCTGGTGGTACGAGCAGTAGAAGTAACAGGTCGATATTACAAAGCCCACGGTTCCCCAATTCAGATCGGCGACCCCGCTGCGATCGGGATTCACGCGCTCGATCGACCAGATTATGGCGATGCCGTCGCGATTTACCCTGGTGAAGTTCCGGTGTTTTGGGCGTGTGCCGTGACAACTCAAACCGCTATCTTGCAAGCTAAACCGGAACTAGCCATCACCCATGCACCTGGACATATGTTTGTGAGCGATCTCACCGTTGAATCTCTGACCTTTTAACCGTTGCTGTATCCGACGTTATGTGTGGAGAATGCAGAATTAGGAGAAAATAGTCCGCTTCAACTGGGACTGGAAACGTCGGCAGACTTTCATTCGCCAGCGTTATCGTCAAAGATGTTACCCTTGTTCTGCATCTGTTGCTTTTGCTCATTAGATAGACCGACAACGTTCTTGAAACACGCAGACAAGCTCGATCGCAGCCCTGTTCGGGTGAGCGGTGGTACTGACTACCGCTGTTGCGCTATTTGTCGCGCTCGACATCGGATCATTTCAGTGCCTGCGAACGAAATTGGCTAAAATAGCCCAACGCGCCAAAAATGTACTTTTACATTTCAAACTCTTGCCGTGTCGAGCTTTCAGCAATTTAACCGGATGACTATCGATCGTGCAAAATCCGATCTCGGATCTGGATTTTATGCACTCTGAATCTTGCAAAGGTTCTCGCACCAAAAACCAGCACAAATTCATTGACATCAAGTGAAACCAATACACAGTGCAGAAAGTATACTTTCTGCACTTCCCAAAAGTGTAGGTAAAAGGAATGTTATTGAGACGATCGACTAGCTTTGTACTATATAAGAACTTGTTGTCGTACTAACTAAACTTACAAATTTGGCGCGTTGGGCACTTTTAGCCATGCAGGCACAGCGTTACTCGACCGCTTCGAGGATATTTATCTACAAGACTCAACCAGCTTGCATTTAAGGACACCACATGGCATAGAGCTTACCAGAAGTGATGACTTCCAAGATAGTTGTTCTATAAGCAAGAGTTACAGGCTTAACGTGCTATATTTCCCCTTTTCTGTTTCTACCCAAAATTTCGGTAATGGTGCTGATGAAATGTTATCAAAATTGTCATGATTTCGCTCAGGCACAAGCTTTTGGCTGCTGGCTGGCGAGTTTTGCTATTACTGGAGATGAGATGAGAATGCCAGCGGATGCATACGCCTTCGGCGGGGCAAAGCCCTACGCGCTGTAGGCGAGCGAAGCGAGACGTGTCGCTAGACGGTTTCTTCAGCGTGCGTTGCACCAAGCAGCGTGGTTCAAAGTTTTGACAGAAATCATCAATATCCGAGAATAATGCGTCTAAACTATTCATAGGAAGAGGTGCTAGATCGTTGATAGTTATACCTTCTAGCTTAATGCCTCTTCCTTTTCTTATCCCGAACTGACGTTAGTTATGTTGCCGCGCTCGAATACTACTATCCTGCTGGCAACAAATTTGGCAATTGCTGCATATCATCAAAAACTAATTCTGCTCCTGCGCTAATTAAAGCATCGCGTCCGGCACCTATGCGCCGATCGCTTGGGGCGTAGCCAAACACCTTCATTCCTGCCGCAGATCCGGCTTGCACGCCCGTTACGGAGTCTTCAATTACCACACAGTGCGCTGGCACTGCGCCCATTTGACTAGCAGCATAGAGATACACATCCGGAAAGGGCTTGGGACGATCGACATGATGAGAGCTATATAACTTGCCATCAAATCGATCGAGTAGCCCTGTTAACTGCAACACTAGTCGGACATGCCGAGGGCTACTATTTGATGCTACACACCTGGGTAATTTAATCCGATCCAATGTTGCCGCAATTCCTGGCGTGGCTTGGAGTTCTTGCTGCAATGCGATCGTCGTTCGTTCTCGATAATATTCAATCCAAGTCTGCGGAACCGATCTCCCGTAGATTTGCTCGATCGTCTTGAGACAGGTGGCAAATGATTTGCCCACAAATTGGTGGACGACTTCTTCATAGCTAATTACAAATCCGGCTTCAGTCAGCGTTTCGGCAAACACACGATTCACAATCGGTTCGCTATCGACCAGTACACCATCACAATCAAAAATTACCAACTCCACATTTGTCATGATTTTAGAGCGAGCGCGTTACCGTGTTTGCCGATTGATTGAACAACACATCTCGCGCCTGTTCTGGGCTAATTTGCTCGGCTTTAAATGCTTCTGCTCGATCGTAAGCTCGGACTGTGGCTGGACGGGCTTGAATTGCCGTAAACCAGCGTTGTAGATTGGGAAAATCTTCGAGTTTTTGCCCTTGGCGTTCGTAAGGTACGATCCAGGGATAACTGGCGATATCGGCGATCGAATATGCCCCCGCTATAAATTCGCGCTCGCTCAACTGTTTATCCAGTACGGCATATAGTCGTCCAGTTTCATTGACATAGCGATCGATCGCATAGGAAATCTTTGCTGGTGCATATTGACTGAAGTGATGATTTTGACCTGCCATTGGTCCCAGACCGCCCATCTGCCAGAATAACCATTCTAAGACCTTGACTCGATCGCGCAGATCTGTAGGGATTAATTTACCTGTTTTTTCTGCTAAATATAATAAAATTGCTCCCGATTCAAAGACGGAAATAGGATCGCCACCACCAGTCGGATCGCGATCTACAATTGCCGGAATCCGATTATTGGGAGAAATCTGGAGAAACTCCGGCTGAAACTGCTCGCCTTTGCCAATATTAATCGGGATGGGATTGTAAGGTAATCCAACCTCTTCCAGGAACATAGTAATTTTGTGACCGTTCGGTGTCGTCCAATAGTAAAGATCGATCGTCATATTTACACGATGCCAATAATTAATAAATTGATGCCAACGGCAGGAAGGGAGTAGTGCTTACACCCCTGCATTCTCGATCGGATTGCCAATCCCCGCTTTATTATTATCACTCAGACGTTGCTTATTTGGTATTCGATATCTGCTGCTCTAGCTTGTCTAATCTTCATCGATCGATATGTCATTTGGCCATCTCAGCGTCGGACGAGCGAATTTGTACTTCGCGATTTAACCAGTTTAGAAAACTTTCATTGACATCACTGTGCGAAATCTCAGCAATAAAATTTGTATAGTTAATGCGATCGTGAATTACCGTTTCAATCTCTTCTTTTAGTCACGATCGCGTTTTAACTATCAAAACTACTTCAGACTCTTGGGTGATTTTTTCCTCTCATAAATAGGCACAAGTAATCGGAAACCAATTCACACAAATGGCTAATCTCTGTTCGAGGAAGGCTGTACCGATTTGTTGGGCTTCTTCTTGACTATTTAGAGTGACATAATGGCTAAAAGTGACCAACGCGCCAAAATTGTAGGTTTAGCCAATATGTCATTACACTACTCTGTAGCGTAAACTTAGTAGAGCGCCTCAGTGAGGGTCCTTTTTCATAGACTACTAATGAGTGCGGAAAGTATACATTTCCATCCCGAAACTTGACAGGAGAACCGCCCTTATAAATTGGGATCTGTGGATACTCTGATATTAGATTTTTTAGCCATTTTTGGCTTAATAGCAATGGTTTGAGAACAACAAGCCGCGATTAGCACACCAGGTAATGATGAGGCGTAACCTCCTCCAATTTAGATTGAGAGAATTTTGTGAGCAACATCGCATAAACTGCTGCCAATTAAAGTTGGTGCGGGATAAGCAGCTAAATATTCTCGTTCCGTTTGGGTGATGAAAGCCGTCTTCAATCCTGCACGCGCTGCGCCGACAATATCCCAAGCATGAGCGGCAACCAGCCATGTATCTCCCACAAGATCTGCGGACACCAGACTGTAGACATCAGGGTGTGGTTTAGTCTTCTTGACAGCGTCGGCTGAGTGAATCTTGGCAAAGTACTTCAGGCAGTTAGCACGAGCGAGCAGCGAGCGAGTGGACTCCTCACTGCCATTGGTCAGCGCCACGATCTTCAACCCAGCTTGCGCCAACATCTCAAAAGACTCCACAGCGTCAACTTGCAGCTCTAACTCGCTGAAGGCAGCGATCGTCTGATAGATTTGAGCGGGAGTAGCAGCGATGTCCAACTGCTTGAGCGTGCGAGGTAATTCTGCACTTAAGATCTCCTGTAATGGTCGATAATCACCTGCATGGGAGAGTGCAAAGGCATCGCGCAGTGTCTGAGCAAACCACAGGGATAATGTCTGACTGGGAGCGCCAAGTGCTGTCAACTGCTGCTGCGGCCGAACTAGGCTGAAGCAGGTGCCAATAATATCGAAGACGATTGTGCCGGGTTTTGTCATTTTGGTAGTGACGAACGCAGATCTAGGTTGGAGTTGAGCGGGAAATTGGGGGCAGGTTTCACTTTAGCTTATCGCTGACAGTTCCCGCCGAGCGGGAATTTTTCTCGGGCATCGGTAAGCTTTTTCAAAACTGGCATTGCGATGGAATACTCTATATGACTTGTGGAAACTACAAGACTGGGTTTAACTAGGAAAAAAATTAACAAGCAATGGCTGATAATCATTATCAGCAAAAGGAATGTGAACTCTGCTGTCAACTTCAGCATGGCAGAGTATTTTCCCGAATTGGTACACATCATGATTAATTTTAGCAACAGTCAGACGAATCGATTGCGGATGACATTCTGATAAATTGCTAATATAGCCAGGAGATTGACCTAGTAATACATTATGGTGATAAATTAACCCATCCTCAATTGTCAATTCAGTTCCAATTTCAAGGCAATAAATATACTCACTGATGTCAAGATCTTTGATGGCTCCAATCCCAAAGTAGTAATGATAGATGCCATCACGATCGGGCGTAACTTCTGCAAAAATATCTGAGGTATCTGCTCCCGCTTTGCCGCCACTTCTGGCTATATATTCAAATGGGTCGAATTGAGTTAGATCGGTTGACAGTCCTAGTCTGTTTAAGTCTTCTGCATCATCAAAAGGTCGGTTGACAGGCATCCGAGTTTTGAACGATACTTCAATATCTGTGGTAGTTTCGACCCGATCGAGCTTGACTAATCCCACCTTTACGGCGGTGCCTTTGGATGGATTAGTAGCGATAGCCGATAACATTCCTCTGAGGTAGACAGTATAGTATTTGCCATTGTCCCAGGTCATCTTCTTGATGGGGAACCATTTTTTGCTAATCGGGTCAGTCCAACCCATGAATAATCCAGTAATCATATTTGAACTCATTTTTATAACTTTATTGAGATGGAAAAAGCCTTAACTGAAATTAGTTAAGGCTTTTTATTTTATATTATATTTAATACTATTTTACTCAAATAATCGTTTAGCCACATTGCTGAGATTATTAGCAATCCTGTCGCTAAAGTCGAAGATTTTTTTAGCATATAGTATTGATACTAAAGCAAACGCAAAAATAAGATGATCAAAACTAACAGCTTCGCCGAATGGTATCTGCAAAAAGATTCTGTGTCTGCTCAAACGAGAAGAACGATCGATCTATTGCTAAAATGTGCTGGTACCGAAGACTACCAACTCGCAGACGCTAAACTTAGCAGTCTCACCGAACTCGACCTCAGCCACAGTCAAATCAGCGATCTAGAACCACTGATGGCTTTGACAAACTTAACTTCTCTCACACTCACCGCAAATTATATTACTGATGTGCAGCCGCTAGCAGCATTGAGTAACTTGACTCACCTCCATATTAGTTACAATCACATCAGTGATGTCCAGCCGCTAACAGAGTTGAATAACTTGATTCATCTCGATCTCACCTCAAATCAAATCAGTGACGCACAGCAGTTAGCAGGGTTAAGTAATAACTTGACAGCTCTTTACCTCAACGACAATTACATCAGTGACTTGAAGCCCCTAGCACGGTTGACTAACCTCTCACATCTCCACCTCTGGAAGAATCAAATCAGCGATCTAGAGCCGCTAGTCACATTGACTAACTTAACCGATCTTCACCTTGAAAGTAATCAAATTAGTGACGTAGAGCCGCTAGGCGCATTGACTAACTTGACTCGCCTCTTTCTTGAGTGTAATCAAATCAGTGATGTCCGATCGCTATCAGGGTTGAGTAATTTGACCCACCTCTTCATTAACCACAATCAAATCAGTGATTTACATCTGGTGGGGTTGAGTAACTTAACTTCGCTTGGCGTTTTGAACAATCAAGTTAGTACTATCCATCTAGTGGGGCTGAGTAACTTAAATTGGCTCAGTCTTATCAATAATCAAATCAGTGCGATCTATCTAGAGGGTTTGAGTAACTTGACTGGTCTCTATCTTAGTGAGAATCAAATCAGTGATGTAACGCCGTTGGCAGGTTTGATTAACTTGAAAGATCTCCACCTCGGTAGTAATCAAGTTAGCGATCTAGAATCCCTAGCAGGGTTGATTAATTTAGACCAGCTCCATCTCGATAGTAATCAAATCAGCAATCTAGGGCCGCTGGCAGGTCTGATTAACTTGAGTTGGCTAAGACTCCAGAATAATCAAATCAGTGACTTAACGCCGCTAGTCACATTGACTAACTTGACTTACCTCTTTCTTGATTGTAATCAAATCAGCGATCTAACGCCGTTGGCAGGATTGATTAATTTGGACGATCTCCACCTGAACGAGAATCAAATCAGCGATCTAACGCCGTTGGCAGGATTAATTGATTTGTCCCGTCTTAACCTTAGTAAGAATCAAATCAGCGATCTAGAGCCGTTAGCAGAGTTGATTAACTTGAACTATCTCTACCTCGATAGTAATCAAATTAGCGATGTAACGCCGTTGGCGGGAGCGATCGGCTTGAGAAATATCAATCTGGACAATAATCAAATCAGCGATCTAGAGCCGTTGGCGGGGTCGATCGATTTGTCCCGTCTTGACCTTGAGAACAATCAGATCGTTGATGTAAAGCCATTGGCAGCATTGACTAACTTGACTTGGCTCAGTCTCAGCGGCAATCAACTCAGTGCTGTAGAACCATTAGCAGCATTGGCTAACTTAAATCACCTCGACCTTAATCGGAATCAAATCAGTGATGTGGCACCGTTGGCAGCATTAAAGAACCTGAATGAACTCGAACTTGACAACAATCAACTCAGTGACTCACAGTTGACAGCAGCATTGAGTAACTTGAATGAACTCGAGCTTAACAACAAGCGAAATAGTGAAGAGTCAGTCGCAGCCTTAACTAACTCCACTGAACTCTGGCTTCAACAAATAATTCACCGTTAGCTTACGTCTGAGCCTTGATTTTTGCTACTTTTTCTCCGTTAAACTCACGTTTGGCCGTGTAGAATCCATTTGAGATCTTTAAAACAGTCGTGTTGTGTAGAGCATGAGTTAGCGCATATCGATCGCCAAATACTTGCTCGAGCGCAACTAATTTAAAGAGCTTTTGACCCTTTTACCGCCTCGATTGATGTGCAATGACTTTTTATTTTTCGTGAAGGCATATTAGTCTGTACAAATATCGTAGACTAAACCAGATCTTTGGGGATCGTCCCGTGGCTTTTGGTGTAAATCACCTATGGTCGCGTCCAGATCGCCAGACAATCCGATAGTCACAACGAAATTCGGGTAATTGATGATTATTGGAGTAGTAAGTCGTTCGTCATCCCCAGTTACACCAAAGAACTATATTGATGTACTTGTTCGGACTGGTGGTACGGGAGAAACTGGTTGAAGCGCGGAAAATACTGGCGTTGGCGGTTGAGCCGCTCTTGCCTATTCGAGACTGCGCGGAATCAGCACGATCGGGAAAGTTGTCACCAAGTGGGTATTATGGAGGCGATCGACCGTACAACGGCTAGCCAGAAGTGGGTACCTTTTTTCCAGCATATTTGTGGGGATTTGTATCGAGAGGTCGATCGAGATTTACTGCACTGGCGGATTTGATTGGATTTACATAGCAGGGATTGTTACAGGATACGAAGTGCTGTTGGCGAATTCAAAAGTCCCGCTCGAAGCAAGTCCCCACGGGAAAACAACTTAATAATTTTGCGTGAGTACCAATTATCCTGAATTAATTCTTTCCGTTCCAGAAATCACTGACAAAGTAGCTAAAGCAGTATCAAAGTGTAGAAGGAACTAGAAAGATTCAAACTTCAATTACTTCAACATAATCGCATTCTTCACAGCTAGTCTGTCCTGCTTCATCTTGACCAAAATTAATAGATCTACAAACAGGACAACAAATCTCAATCGATTCAGGTAGAAATTGTTCTGACGTTGCTGAATCTGAGACTACTTTAGATTCTGGAGCTGGTTGTGAGGTGAACCGACGAAAATTGCGTACAGGCATATTCTAATTGGGGTTTGGCGATTCCCTCCGGGACGCTGTGCCAAAGGCAGGCTTACGCCAACGCGAACGGGGCGTCAGAAGATTTGCCAACTGTACCACTAACCATTACCGCCGTCGGGACTGTTTGGGAATCGACACTGGCGACGCTAAGACTAGGATCTCGGTCTTGCGATACTCTGACCCACTCCGCTAAACGATCGTTAATCCGTTTCCAACTGCCGTCATTACGCCATTTCCTGAAGTAGTAGTAAACAGTTGAGGATGGTGGATATTCTGTAGGTATCAATCGCCAAGCACAACTACTCACTAACACGTATAAAATGCCTTGAATAACCAACATCATATTCACTGTGCGTGGTCTACCTGTTGCTGTTTCTGGCGTGAATAGTGACGCTAGCAACTCATAGCGGCGCGGTTCAACCGCAACGCACTGTTCCAATGTCAATTCTGTAGTGTAGGCTTGAGTCATGGCTTTCTTGATGGCTGTCTAGATTTTGAATTTTACCCAGCCTAACAAGTCTTGAAAGCTTTTTCTGCCATCTGCATTATAGTACTTCATTTCAAAGTCGTAGTCATCGTACAAGTTTAATAGCATCAATCTATCTCCGCCAATGCCGATCCTATCGCATAACTGCTGTATTTGCGTAGCCTTTAAATTACTAAACCTCTGATTTATGTTATCGAGAATAACAAAATCATTACCCGTTCTTTGATATTTATAAAACTCTGTAATCATTGTATATCTGATATAATCTGAAGTGATTTCTGAATAAGATTTTCTATAGCTTTAGAACCGTCTTTGCTAAATTCCTTTGTGATCCGGTTTGCAACAATAGCACTTAAGCTTACGCAGTTATGTCCGAGCAATTTGCCTAAACCATAAATAGCACTAGTTTCCATTTCAAAGTTCGTAATTCTATGTTGCCTAAAACTAAAATGAGTTAAACGATCGATCAGGTTGGGATTGGTTAAACCTAACCTGAGTACACGTCCTTGAGGCCCATAAAAACCGGGACAAGTAACGGTTATTCCCTGATGAAAGCCATCAACAAAATGTTTTAAAATAGCGGTGCTTGCCTCGGTAATGTAAGGTTGAGAAGAATTGCTATTAATTTGAGCATGTTGTACGAAATGTTGCACAATTTCTTTTTCTTCTTTATTATTATCATGGTGATAATAGTTTAAAAGATTGTCAATACCTAATCCATATGTTGACACAACAAAACTGTCTACGGGAACATTATGTTGCAGCGAACCCGACGTTCCGATTCGGATTATATTGTAATGAGAAAGTGAAGGTTTGATTGCTCTTGTAGTAAAATTAATGTTAGCGAGTGCATCAATTTCATTTAAAACTATATCAATATTGTCCGATCCAATACCTGTGGAAATTACAGATATTCTTTTGTTAGCCAACCAGCCTGTATGTGTAATAAATTCTCTGTTTTGTTGCTTGATTTCAACTTTATCAAAATACTTACTTACTTCATTTACGCGGTCAGGATCGCCAACCGTTATAATAGTTGAAGCTAACTCATCGGGTAAAAGATCGAGATGATAAATACCGCCACGTTTATTTAGGATCAGTTCACTTTCGGCTATTTTTTGCATTGGTAATTATGTGATTAGTAATCAGTTGTAGAATTTTGAAGGTATGTATTAAAATTCTGAATTTTTGATTCACATGATTTGCCCTATTTTCGCAGCCCTAATGATCCTGTGGCCGAGTGGCTAGGCAGAGATCTGCAAAAGCCTCCACAGTGGTTCGACTCCGCTCGGAACCTCTGAAGTAAGGATTGCATTTCTGCAATCCTTACTTGTTTTTACGTTCTTATAATCTGACATACTCCGTTGGAAATATCTAGTGCTATTTCGAGGATTGGCAGGGTGTAGAGTCAATGCTCGAAGTTGGCACTAAGATCTAGCTTGACAAGATATCGTTATAGCCGTTACGCTCGGGTAGTTTCAGCCACTTTCCTTGTTAAGTAATTACGGCTCTTCACTACAAAGTATTTTGTCAACAGTCAAGCGACAATTTATCGATGGTTTGATGAAATACTAGCTTATTTTGACAATAGAACAACTAGTGGAACAGTAGAAGGAATTAATACCAAACTCAAGCTAATCAAACGTTCTGCATATGGATTCACTAATTTTGAAAATTTCCGAAACAGATGCTTACTTAATTGGCATTTCAATCATTAATTTGGCATACTAACTAGTGAAGATCCAGAAGATCTAGACGATCTAAATGTCCACCAGGGTAACATCAGACTGTAGATCCTTTTACAGTCGATCTCCTAAAATTAAGACCCTTCAATTGGTACAAATTTCTCTTTAGCGATTGGGGGCTTAAAGACAGGTCATCCAATCCTTAACGTAAGTTTCTGTACGATTACTCGTTTCACCCCTCTATGCATTGGTGCAAGATGTGAGTCGATCGAACGGAGGTGGCGCAATTTAAAAGAGGTCGTGATTAGATTAAATTCATACATCTGTTTTACGATTTAATTGAAGCTCCCAAATCCATGATGAGCTTGGTTAATAAATAGATCCTTGGGGCAATGCGATCGATGTCGATATATTCGGCTTCGGTATGTGCGCCGCCGCCGACGAGTCCGAGGGCATCGAGGGTGGTGGTACCAACAGCAGCAGCATAGTTACCATCAGTACCGCCGCCACTACCTTCTACGCCCAGCTTCAGCCCGATGGTTTGGTAAATAGCCTGAGCTTTTTTGACTAGGGCATCGGTCTTGGGATTAGCTGGAAATGGTGGACGACCTTGTTCGGCGATAACTTTTATTTGCGTGCAGGCTAGCAGTTTATTTTGAGATGAGCGGGTAAATTCATTTTTGAGACGATCGTACTCTGGAGCTTCGAGTACTCTCACATCTGCCTCAACTTTGGCGACATCTGGAATTGTATTTCGGGCGTTGTCACCTGTATGCAGAACTGTAAAATTAACCGTTGTTTTTTTCTGGAGATTGTCGAGTTTGCTCAGTTGTAAGGTTTGGTGAGCAGCTTCGAGTAGGGCATTGCAGCCTTGTTCTGGTTCGGCACCTGCATGAGCTTTCCGCCCTGTTACTTCCAGTCCATAGTAGCCGATGCCCTTGCGCCAAGATGTGACTTTATCTTGGGGCGACCCAAATTCTAACACGAGGGCAACATCATGTTTTTTAGCGGTTGCTTTAATCAATTCTCGCGAACCTAGCGATCCTTTTTCTTCATCGGGATTAATCAAAAAGGTAATTGTATCAAAGTTGTTAAAATTTACCTCTTTCAAAATCCTCAATGCTTCGATACCTAATAAAATGCTGCCTTTATCATCCATTACTCCTGGCCCAGAGGCTTTACCATTAGCAATTTTGAATGGATATTTGGTGACTGTACCTTGCTTGAAGACGGTATCGGTGTGGGCAAGCAGGAGAATTTTACCTTTACCAGTTCCTTTGATAGTGGCAATAATATTTCTACCAGCACTAGGTTTGGCGGTAACTGTTTTAATATCTGTAGTTACAGATTTAAGCCGCTCGATCGCCAAATTTTCAACTTTAGTTAAGCCCTGAAGATCGCCTGTTCCCGAATCGATATTGACGAGTTGTTCTAGTGCCGTCAAGAAGCTGAGTTGCGATCGTTGAGCCTTATCATAAATGACGGACTCTGGTGTTGCTATTACTAATTCTGACTGCCCCAAAATCAGTAACAGTGTCAGTACAAAACAAATAGCTACCCCGATGATAGCAGACATCTTTATTCTCATTGTCAATTCCTGCCCAAATTGGTAATGTAATGCTAAATCACAATCCTGTGTAAATTTCTATTATCGATTGGGATGAGAATTTGGGAATATGTAAGCTGCGATCGAGATCGATCTAGCTATACTCACATCTTGCACCAGTTCTTAGAGACTAGTACTATTGATGACCAAAGTGTGAGCAAAAGGGCACAGAACAATATTTGCGAGAACATCGTATCGGGTCACCCGAAACGAAGTGAACACCATTCTCCCTTGTCTTGTTGCGCTTTTCACGTCGGGAAACCCGACGGGCGCGCACCGCTGTGCCCAAGCTCTACTCTACACAATTCAAGGATTGATGCCTAGCCCTTATCAAATCCTCAGCCTAAAAACAATTTTTGCGATGTTCTGGGAACCGCAAAGGGTAGCATTACCAGATTAAATCAGCAGCAGCTTTAAGCAGATTCCTAAATGAATATGGATGGCCAACCAGAGCCAGGGTGAACGCACCAAAATGGGGTGTACTTCGATCGATCAAAACTAGAATAGCTAATTTAATAGTATTTATCAACTAGTTGCAATTATGACGATATTAACTGAAACTAAAATCAAATATGAGATTGTATTAATTTA
>ENA-OFCD01000969-OFCD01000969.1-metagenomes-genome-assembly--contig:-NODE-969-length-16229-cov-4.972363_pt1 | contig 16229 bp, 14 predicted proteins | sample MGYA00153392_OFCD01 | MGnify analysis MGYA00153392 | reverse complement strand
TGGCGGGCAGCTGCTGCCACCGGACCAGCTCGAGGAATACCTCGCGGTCGGCCAGTACGCCGCCTTCGCCGACCAGAGCAAGCGCAAGGACGCGCTCGGTGGCGTCGCGGCCGCGGCGGCCTCGCGGCTGACCGGCGCGGGCGGCAACAGCGAGCAGCTGCTGCGCGGTCTGGTGTCGGCGCTGACCACCGGTCATCTGCACATGGCCAGCGACGACCCGGCGTTGCACCCGGTCCTGGCCCGCACCGGCGTCGACGACGCGCTCCCCGCCGGTCGGGCGCCGGTCGCCTACCCCGTCGTCTTCAATGCGACCGGCGGCAAGCTCGACCACTTCCTGGACCGCTCGATCCGCTACGAGGCCGGGGCGTGCTCAGGCAACCGGCGCCGCAGCACGATCACGGTCACGCTGACCTCCATGCCGCCACCTCTGGCCAAGCTCCCGTCGTACGTCACGATCCGGCAGGTCGACGGGGTCCAGACCCAGTCGATCGACAACCAGGTCGGGCTGTCGGTCTACGCCACGCGGGGGGCCCGGCTGGTCAGCGCGATGCTGGACGGCAAGGCGCTGCCGACCAACTTCTCGCAGCCAGACGCGGTGCTGCAGCCCGGTTACGAAGCCGGGTTGCCGGTCTGGCTGACGTTCGTCGAGCTGCCGGCCGGCAAGGCCCGGACGCTCGTGCTGCACCTGGACGAGCGGTCGCGCGCGGGTGCCGGCGCAGGCGCTCTCGCGGCCAATGACGACCAGCATTGACGTTCCGACGTGCAGGTAGCGTCAAGGGCATAGGCTTGCAAGCTGATTGACCCGTCAGGACCACCGTTGCGACAGTGACGGACCCGCCAGAGCGACTTGGGAGATCCATGCGTGTGCGCCACCTGCTCGCCGCCTTCGCGGTCGGGCTCCTGGCCCTGATGGCGCTGCCGGGCACGGCGGCAGCAGACTCCTACCCGCCGACCGGGATTCGGGTCGTGGCCGGCGTCGTGACCCCGGCGCGCGTCGTCGACGGGGGCTCGGTCACCTTCAGCGGCGGTGGGTTCGCGCCCGGAGCGCTCGTCCGGCTGTCGATCGACGGCGTCTCGCGGGGCACGCTGCAGGCGAGCCCCAGCGGGGCGTTCGTGACGCGCTTCGTGTTGCGCGGGGTCGGCCCGAAGGTGTTGGCCGCCTCAGGACTCCAGTCTGACGGCCGGTTGCAGGTGGTGAGCGCGACCGCGACGGTCGTCTCAGCCGTCGTCACGGCCGCTGTCACGACCGGAGGTGGCTTGCCGTTCACCGGGGCGGCCCACATCGTCGCCGCACTGCTCGGCGGCCTCCTGCTGGTTGTACTCGGCGCGGCCACGCTGATGGTGGCCCGCACCCGGCGGGCCCGTCCGCTCGCCTGACGCCTGCGCCCCAGCCTCGCGGCGACTGCACCGATGGACAGGACGTGATGAGCGAGTCAGCCTCCGTGCCGGGAGTGCCGGCCCGTCCGAGACTCGCTGCGGGCACCGCCGGCCGCCCGGTCTGGGAGGCGGCGTACGCGTCACTCCTGCTGGCCTTGGACGCTGTCGCCATCACCGTCGCCTCCGCGATCGCCTTGGCGCTGCGGTTCGGTCAGCAGGCCTCGCCGCAGCTGGGCGGTCCGCTGGTCGGGCACGTGGTCGACGGGCTGTCCTACACGTTCATCGTCGCTGCGATCACGCCCGTGTGGGTGGCTGTGCTCGGCAGCAACGGCAGCGGCAAGTCGCATTTCCTGCGACTGGTCGCCGGCCAGGACGTCCGGCACACCGGGGCGGTCCGGCTCGGCGCCCGCGTGGTCGCCGGCTGGTTCGCGCAGACCCACGACCAGCCCTCGTTGGCCGGCCGGACCCTCGTCGAGGTGCTGCACCGCGGCGGTGACGACGACGACCGCCGGGGGCTGGAGCGTGGGCAGGCGATCGGTGCGCTGCGCAGGTATGAGCTGCACGAGGCGGCCGACCAACGGTTCGACGCGCTGTCCGGCGGCCAGCAGGCGCGCTTCCAGGTGCTGCTGCTCGAGCTCGGTGGCGCGACCCTGCTGCTGCTGGACGAGCCCACCGACAACCTGGACCTGGCCTCCGCCGAGGCGCTCGAGGAGGGGCTCGAAACCTTCGACGGCACCGTCCTCGCGGTCACCCACGACCGGTGGTTCGCCCGCGGCTTCGACCGGTTCCTCGTCTTCGGCGGCGACGGGCGGGTCTATGAGTCGGCCGAACCGGTCTGGGAGGAGGGTCGCGTGCAGCGCGCGCGGGGCTGACGCCGGGTCGTACCCGCTGCCGGCGATCATCAGGTGATTGCTGCGGGACGAGCGGGCGTGTCGCGCACCCGATGACGTGATGATCACCGGTGGGGGCCCGGCTTTGCCCGCTGGGGTGCGCGTCGGCTATCGTGGCGGGCTGTTGCGCGGCGCTGGAACTCAACGTGCGCCCTGCGCCACCTGACAAGCCAAGGGAAGAGCGGTTTCGTGCGCACGTACAACCCCAAGCCCGCTGACATCACGCGCCAGTGGCACGTGATCGACGCGAACGATGTCGTGCTCGGCCGACTTGCCAGCCAGTCGGCGAAGTTGCTGCGCGGCAAGCACAAGCCCTACTACGCGCCGCACATCGACACCGGTGACTTCGTCGTCATCATCAACGCGGCAAAGGTGGTCATGACGGGCAACAAGGCCGCCCAGTCCACCGTCTACAACCACTCCGGCTACCCGGGCGGGCTACGCAAGACGTCCTACGCCCAGGTGCTGGCGACCAGGCCGGAGCGCATCGTCGAGAAGGCGATCAAGGGCATGATCCCGCACAACACCCTCGGTCGGCAGATGCTGTCGAAGCTGAAGATCTACGCCGGTCCGACCCACCCCCACCAGGCGCAGAGCCCGGTTCCCTACGAGCTCACCCAGGTTGCCCAGTGACATCCGCGTTGACCAGCCAAGATCTCGTCCAGACCGTCGGCCGCCGCAAGGAGGCCATCGTCCGGGTTCGCCTAATTCCCGGCACCGGCCAGTACACGCTGAACGGCCGCACGCTGGGGAACTACTTCCCGAACAAGGTGCACCAGCAGGCCATCAACGAGCCGTTTGTCACCCTTGAGAAGGCTGAGCAGTACGACGTGATCGCGCGCCTGCACGGCGGCGGGATCAGCGGCCAGGCCGGCGCGCTGCGCTTGGGCATTGCCCGCGCGCTGATCGAGATCGAGCCCGACGACCGCCCGGCCCTGAAGAAAGAGGGCTTCCTGACCCGCGACTCGCGGATCAAGGAGCGCAAGAAGTACGGCCTCAAGAAGGCCCGCAAGGCGCCGCAGTACTCCAAGCGCTAGGCAGCGCCCACCGTCGAGGCGGTCCCCGCGCCGGGGGCCGCCTCGTGGCATGTCCAGGGTCCCGTACGCCGGGACCGTCGTACGGGTGAGGGAGTGGCATGGGCCGGCTGTTCGGCACCGACGGGGTCCGCGGGCTCGCGGGCGGTGAGGTCCTCACCGCCGAGTTGACCCTGCGGCTGGCTGCCGCGGCCGCGCTGGTCCTGCTCGCCGAGCCGCTGGGGCGCGGCGATCGGCCGGTGGTGGTGATCGGGCGGGACACCCGGCCGTCCGGTCCGATGCTGGAGGCGGCGGCGTTCGCCGGGTTCGCCTCGGTGGGCTGCGACGTGGCGCGGCTGGGGGTCGTCCCGACGCCCGCGGTGGCGTACGAGGTCGAGCACGCCGCGGCGCTGGGGCTGATGGTCAGCGCGTCGCACAACCCGGCGCCCGACAACGGCCTGAAGTTGTTCGGCGTCGGCGGCAGCAAACTCGCCGACGCCGATGAGGACGCGATCGAGGCGCGGCTGGCCGGCGACCTGCCGCGGGTGAGCGGCGCTGCTGTCGGGGTCGACCTGCGGCTGGACTCGAACCACCTCGGGTACGCCGAGCACCTGCTTGCGACGGTCGGCAACCTCACCGGCCTGCGGGTCGTCGTGGACGGCGCCCAGGGTGCGGCGTCGACGGTCGCGCCGGAGGTCTACCGGCGGGCCGGGGCCGAGGTCGTGGCGCTGCACTGCGACGGCGACGGCCGGCACATCAACGACGGCTGCGGCGCCACCCATCCGGGTTCCCTGGCCGCGGCCGTCGTCGAGCATGGGGCCGACCTCGGGATCGCGCACGACGGTGACGCCGACCGCTGCATCGTCGTCGACGCCACCGGGACCGTCCTGTCCGGCGATCAGGTGCTCGGGTTGCTGGCCCTGGCCCGCAAGCAGGCCGGCCTGCCCGGCAGCGACGTCCTGGTCGCCACCGTCATGAGCAACCTGGGGCTGCTGCAGGCGATGCGGGCCGCCGGCATCGAGGTGCTGCAGACCGCGGTCGGCGACCGGTATGTGCTGGCCGCGATGTTGGCCGGCGGGCACCGACTCGGCGGGGAGCAGAGTGGCCACGTCGTGTTCCGCGACTACGCAACGACCGGCGACGGGCTGCTCACCGGCCTGTCGGTGCTGGCGCTGCTGGCGCGTACCGGCTCGTCGTTGGCCGAGCTCGCCGGCGTCATGACCCGGCTGCCGCAGGTCCTGCTGAACGTGCCCGCCGACCGCGCCCGGGCGGGTGCGCCCGAGGTGCTGGCGGCCGTAGCGGTGCAGGAGGCGGTACTCGGCGACACGGGCCGGGTGCTGCTGCGGGCGTCCGGCACGGAGGCACTCATCCGGGTGATGGTCGAGGCGGAGTCCGAGACGCGGGCCCGCGAGGTCGCCGGGGCCCTCGCGGCGGTCGTCGGCGGCTGACGCGGCCCGGACCTAGGGTCGCCCGCATGCCCCGCACCCTGTCCCGCGACGAGGCGCGCCGTCGGGCCGCGCTGCTCGACGTCACGTCGTACGCCGTCGAGCTCGACCTCACCGGCCTGGTCGACGGCAGCGCCTTCACCTCGACGACGGTGGTGAGCTTCACCTGTCGCGAGCCGGGGGCGACGACCTTCCTGGAACTCGACGGTGAGCTGCTCGAGCTGGTCCGGGGTGGGGCGCCGATGCGGCCGGACATGCAGGGCAACCGGATCGTGCTGGCCGACCTCGGCGCCCACGAGGTGGTCCGGGTCGTGGCGCGGTGCACGACGACGCGCACCGGCGAGGGGCTGCACCGCTCGGTCGACCCGGCCGACGGGCAGGTCTACCTGTACGCGCAGGCCTTTCTCGACGACGCGCAGCGGATCTTCGCCTGCTTCGACCAGCCGGACCTCAAGGCGCGCGTGCAGCTCACCGTGACCGCGCCGGCAGCCTGGACGGTGCTGGCCAACACCCGGGCGGTGCGCGACGGCTCCCGGCACGTGTTCGCGCCGACCGAGCCGATCGCGACCTACCTGGTCACCCTGGCGGCCGGCCCGTGGCACGGCGAGCAGCGTTGGTACGGCGGCGTCGAGCTCGGCGTGTGGTGCCGGGCCTCGCTCGCCGCGCACCTCGAGGCCGACGAGCTGTTCACGATCACCGCCGCGTGCCTGGACGTGCAGCAGGACATCTTCGGGCGGCGCTACCCGTTCGGTGACACCTACGACCAGGTCTTCGTACCGGAGTTCAATGCCGGCGCGATGGAGAACCCGGGCATGGTGACCTTCAGCGACCAGGACTTCGTGTTCCGCTCGCGGACCACGCAGGGGCACCGCCGTTCGCGCGCCCAGGTGATCGCCCACGAGATGGCGCACATGTGGTTCGGCGACCTGGTGACGATGCGCTGGTGGGACGACCTGTGGCTCAACGAGTCCTTCGCCGAGCTGCTCGGGATGTACACCGTCGAGACGGCGAGCGAGCGCGGCCTGTTGACGTACGGCGGTGCATGGCCGGAGTTCTGCCTGGGCCGCAAGGCGTGGGGCTACCGCGCCGACCAGCTGCCGACGACGCACCCCGTGGCCGGCAGCGTCGCTGACAACCGGGCGGCGCTGCTGAACTTCGACGGCATCAGCTACGCCAAGGGGGCCGCAGCGCTCCGGCAGCTGGCTGCGTGGCTGACCGAGGAGGTCTTCTTCGACGGCGTACGCGGTTACCTCGCCGAGCATGCATGGGGCAGCACGGACCTGGCCGACCTGCTGCGCGCACTGGAGCTGGCGAGTGGCAAGGACCTGCAGGACTGGGCGCAGGTCTGGTTGCGCACGCCGGGCGTGCCGCTGCTGCGCGTGCAGGACGGCGAGCTCCGGCAGCAGGCCGACATGCTGCGGCCGCACCGGGTCGGCATCGGCCGCTACGACGACGACGGGACCGGCCGGCTGCGGCTCGTCGAGCGGCTGGAGGTGGCGCTGACCGGGGCCCGTACAGCCGTCGACGTTGCTCCGGCGGCGCTGGTCCTGCCCAACGACGGCGACCTCACCTTCGCCAAGGTCCGGCTCGACGAGCGGTCGCTGCGCACCGCCCTCTCGCGGACCGGTGACGTCGACGACCCGCTCGCGCGCGCCGTGCTGTGGGGCGCGCTGTGGGACGCCACCCGCGACGGCGAGCTGCCGGCGGCGCAGTTCGTGGCGGCGGTGCTGGCCGGCGTTGCTGCGGAGCAGGACCCCGATGCCGTGACCTCTCTGCTGGAGCAGGCCCGGCATGCGGCGACGGCGTACACAGCTGCCGGCGCCACCCTCCTCGCCCGGCTGTACGAGCACAGCGCGGGCGCCCTGACGGCGGCCGACCCGGGCAGTGACCTGCAGCTGGTGCACCTGCGCGCAGCTGCCTCCGCAGCACACGTCCCGGCGGTGCTCCGGAGCTGGCTGGGCGGGGAGCTGCCGCCGGGGTTGATTCTGGACGCCGACCTCCGCTGGCACCTGCTCAGGCGACTGGCTGCCCTGGGCGCGGCCGAAACATCGTTGATCGCCGCTGAGCTCGCGGGCGACCGGACGGCCGCCGGTGAGCTGCAGGCGGCCCAAGCGCTCGCCGCGCGGCCCGACGCAGTCGGTAAGGCAGCGGTCTGGGAGGAGCTGCTCGGCTCCGACGAGCTGTCCAACGGCCGCGCCCGAGCCCTGGCTGCCGGCTTCTGGCAGCCCGGTCAGGATGAGATCTTGCGGCCGTACGCGGGCCGCTGGGCTCGCGAGGTGGCCGGGCTGTTCGATCGCCGGACCCCGCAGCTGGCCACCGTGGTTGCCCGGTTGCTGTTCCCCTCGACGCTGATCGAGGCGCAGACCCTGGCTGTCACCGCGATCGACGGCGACCTGCCGGCCGAGCTCCGCCGGGTGCTCCTAGAGGAGCGCGACGACCTCGCCCGGGCGCTGCGGGCACGTCGTACCGGCTGAGGCGTCGGGACGCGCGGGGGCGCCACCTCCTTCGACACCCTGGCCCGCGTCTCGCCACGGCCATCGGTCACGTGGCTGCCGGTGGCGCCGGTCGGCCTCCAGGCCCTACGCGGCTACCGTGGACATCATGTGCGGGATCGTGGGCTACGTGGGCGGTAAGTCTGGTCTGGACGTCGTGCTCGAGGGGCTGCGCCGCCTGGAGTACCGCGGGTATGACAGCGCCGGGGTGGCGGTTCTCGACGATGAGGGCGTGCTGCACGTCGAGCGCCGGGCGGGCAAGCTGGCCAACCTGGAGAAGCGGTTGTCACAGCTGGCGGGCAGCCCGCCCACGCTGGCCGGCACCCTGGCGATCGGGCACACCCGCTGGGCGACGCACGGGCCGCCGACCGATGCCAACGCCCACCCGCACATCGACTGCAGCGGCACGGTCGCGGTCGTGCACAACGGGACGATCGAGAACTTCCAGGAGCTGGTCGACGGGCTCGAGCGGCGCGGCCACGAGCTGCGCAGCGACACCGACACCGAGGTCGTCGCGCACCTGCTCGAGGAGCGGTACGGCGCCGGCCCGACCGCCGGCGACCTCGCGGCGAGCCTGCGCAGCGTCTGCCACGACCTGCAGGGCAGTTACGTCTTGGTGGCCGCCCACGCCGACCAGCCCGACCTGGTGGTCGCCGCCCGCCGCAACCTGCCGCTGGTGATCGGCCTCGGCAACGGCGAGAACTTCGTCGGCTCCGACGTCACCGCCTTCATTGCACACACCCGCGAGGCCCGCGCGGTCGAGCAGGACCAGGTCGTGGAGGTGCGTCGCGGGGGTGTCGTCGTCACCGACCTGGCCGGCACCGTCGTACCCGGCGAGAGCTACCACGTCGACTGGGACACCGACGCCGCCGAGAAGGGCGGCTACGAGTTCTTCATGCTGAAGGAGATCGACGAGCAGCCCGGGGCCGTACGCGACACCCTCGGTGGCCGGCTCGACGCCGAGGGCCTGCTGCACCTGGACGAGCTGGCGATGAGCGACGAGGACGTCCGGGGCATCGAGCAGGTCTTCATCGTCGCGTGCGGGTCGGCGTACCACTCCGGGCTGATCGGCAAGTACGCGATCGAGCGCTGGTGCCGGCTGCCGGTGCAGGTCGAGATGGCGAGCGAGTTCCGCTACCGCGATCCGGTGCTGGGCCGCAACACCCTGGTCATCGCGGTCTCGCAGAGCGGTGAGACCGCTGACACGCTCGAGGCCGTCCGGCACGCCCGCTCGCAGAAGGCGTGGGTCCTGGCCGTCACCAACACGGTCGGCTCGACGATCTCGCGAGAGAGCGACGCCGCCCTGTACACGCGCGGTGGTCCGGAGGTCGCCGTCGCGTCGACGAAGGCCGTCATGACGCAGATCACCGCGATGTACCTGGTCGGGCTGTACCTGGCGCAGCTGCGCGGGACGCGCGACCCCGACGAGGTACGTGCGCACATGGCCGACCTGCAGCAGATGCCCGACCTGATCAGCGAGCTGCTGTCCCGGATGGATGGCGTACGGGCGCTGGCCCGCGAGCTCGCTGGTGAGCAGCGGATGCTGTTCCTGGGCCGGCACGTCGGCTACCCGATGGCGCTCGAGGGGGCCCTGAAGCTCAAGGAGCTGGCGTACATCTCGGCGGAGGGGTTTCCAGCCGGCGAGATCAAGCACGGCCCGATCGCGCTGATCGAGAAGGGCACCCCGGTCGTGGTCATCGCGCCACGGCACGCACTGCAGGCCAAGCTGATCAACAACATCCAGGAGTGCCGGGCACGCGGGGCACGGACCATCGTGCTGGCGACGGACGGCGACGACAGCGTCCGGCCGTACGCCGACGACCTCATCCGGATCCCGGACACCAAGTCGCTGCTCACGCCGCTGCTGACGATCGTGCCGCTGCAGGTGTTCTCGGCCGAGGTCGCGCGGGCCCGCGGGCTCGATGTCGACCAGCCGCGCAACCTGGCCAAGTCCGTCACCGTCGAGTAGCGCTGCGGTGACGATCGTCGGGGTGGGCGTGGACGTCGTGGACATCGCGCGGCTGGCCCGGGTGCTCGCCCGTACGCCACGGCTGGCCGAGCGGTTGTTCACCGACCGGGAGCGGGACCGGCCGGTCGCCTCACTGGCCGCCCGGTTCGCGGCCAAGGAGGCGGTCGCGAAGGCGCTCGGTGCGCCGGGCGGGCTGCGCTGGCGCGACGCGGAGGTAGTGAGCGGTGCCCGCGGCCGTCCCGAGCTGGTGCTGCACGGCGGCGTCGCGCAGGAGGCCGAGGCGCAGGGCATCAGCACCTGGCACCTGTCGCTGTCGCACGACGGTGGCATCGCCACCGCGGTCGTCGTGGCCGAGTCGTGAGGGGCCCGGCCGGTTGCGGGACAGGGGCGGGGCCAGCGTGATCCGGGCGCACACCGTCGCGCAGGTACGCACGGCCGAGGCGGCCCTGATGGCGACCGTCCCGCCCGGGACGCTGATGGCCCGCGCGTCCACCGGCCTCGCGCACGCCTGCTCGCGGGTGCTGGGCCGGACGTACGCCGCCACGGTGCTGCTGCTGGTCGGTGCCGGCGACAACGGCGCCGACGCCCTGTGGGCCGGCGCCCACCTGTCCCGACGCGGCGCCCAGGTCACGGCTGCGCTGCTGGGCGAGCCCGTCCCGGGCGCGCTGGAAGCGTTCCTCGCGGCCGGCGGCCGGGTCGGGGAGCCCGGCGCGGCCGACCTCGTCGTCGATGGCCTGGTGGGAATCGGCGGCCGCGGTGCGCTCCGCGCGGGGGCCCTCGCGCTGGTCCGGGCCGCCCACGGACCGGTGCTCGCGGTCGATCTGCCGAGCGGCGTCGATGCCGACACCGGGGCCGTCCAGGGCGAGGCGGTGACGGCCGATGTCACGGTCACCTTCGGCACGTACAAGCCGGGGCTTCTCGTGGGTGACGGGCGCCGGCACGCCGGCAGGGTCGAGCTGGTCGACATCGGGCTCGCCCCCTACCTGCCCCCGGCGCCCGTCGAGGCTCTGGACGCCGCGGACCTGCTGCTCCCGCGGAGCCCGCTCGACAAGTACGACCGAGGCGTGCTGGGAATCGCCGCTGGCTCACCGGTCTACACCGGGGCGGCGGTGCTCGCGGTCGGCGCTGCGCTGGCCGCCGGGGCAGGGATGGTGCGCTTCGTGGGCGCCGCGCACCCCGCCGAGCAGGTCCGCCGGCGCTGGCCCGAGGTCGTCGTCACCGAGGCGTGCGGCGCGGACGTCACCTCGGCCGGTCGGGTGCAGGCCTGGGTCGCCGGGCCCGGGCTCGGCACGGGCGACGAGGCCGAGCGCACGGTCGAGGCGGTCCTGGCCAGCGACCTGCCCGTGCTAATCGACGCCGATGCGCTGACCATCTGCGCGCGACATCCCGGGTGGCTGCGCGACCGCGAGGCCCCGACCCTGCTGACGCCGCACGACCGGGAGTACGAGAGGTTCGGCGCCCCCGTCGGGCCCGACCGGATCGGCGCGGCCCGTCGGCTCGCGGCCCAGCTCGGCGTGTACGTGCTGCTCAAGGGCCCCGCGACCGTGGTTGCCGGCCCGGCCGGCCCGGTCCGAATCAACCGCACCGGCACCCCGGCGCTCGCGGCCGCCGGGTCCGGCGACGTGCTGGCCGGCGCCGGCGGGGCGCTGCTCGCGCAGGGGCTACCGGTGCTCGAGGCCGCCTCGGCTGCCGCCTACCTGCACGGCCGGGCCGGTGCGCTGTCCTGCGACGGCCTGGCCACCAGCGCGAGCCGAGTTGTCGCCGCGTGGCCCGACGCCGTCCGCGAGCTGCTGGCTGCCAGAATGGGCCGGTGACGGGCAGCGGCAGGAGCGAGGCGCGCATCGACCTGGCGGCCATCACCGCCAACACCCGCCGCCTCGACGAGCTGGCCGGCGACGCCGGGGTGATGGCCGTGGTCAAGGCCGACGGCTACGGCCACGGGCTGCTGCCCAGCGCCCGCGCGGTGCTCGCCGGCGGGGCGTCCTGGCTGGGTGTCGCGTTCCTGGAGGAGGCCCTCGCGCTGCGCGCCGCGGGCCTGGACGCGCCGGTGCTGGCCTGGCTGTTCGCCCCCCGGGAAGACCTGGCGCCTGCGGTTGCCGCCGACATCGACCTCGGTGTGTACGACTGCGCCGAGCTCGCTGCCGCTGCGGCCGCGGCCCGCGCGACCGGCCGTACAGCCAGAGTGCACCTCAAGGTCGACACCGGGCTGTCGCGCGGCGGTGCCGGCACCGCGACCTGGCCGGAGCTGTGTGCCGCGGCCTCCACCACCGACGGCGTCGACGTGGTCGGCGTCTGGAGCCACTTCGCGTTCGCCGACGGCGGCCCCGACCACCCGGTCAACTGCCGACAGGCAGAGCTGTTCGCCGACGCCCTGGAGGTCGCCGAGCGGGCCGGCCTGCGACCGCAGGTACGCCACCTGGCCAACTCCGCGGCGACCCTGACGGCGCCGGCGACGCACTACGACCTGGTACGCCCGGGGGTCTCGCTGTACGGCCTGTCGCCGGTGCCCCAGCTCGGCAGCCCGGCCACCTTCGGGCTCCGGCCGGCGATGACGCTGGCCAGCACGGTCGCGCTCACCAAGCGGGTGCCGGCCGGCGCCGGCGTCAGCTACCTGCACCGCTACACGACCGAGCGCGACACGACACTGGCGCTGGTGCCGCTGGGCTACGCCGACGGGGTGCCGCGGGCCGGCACGAACGCGCTGCCCGTCCAGCTCGGTGGCCGTCGCCGCAGGGTCGCCGGCACGGTCTGCATGGACCAGTTCGTGCTCGATGTCGGCGATGACGACGTGTCCGCCGGCGACGAGGTGCTGCTGTTCGGCCCCGGCGATGCGGGCGAGCCGACCGCCCAGGACTGGGCGGACGTCCTGGGGACCATCGACTACGAGATCGTGACCAGGATCGGCGCGCGGGTGCCCAGGACCTACCGGTGAGCCGGGCCAGGAGCGCAGGACTGGCCGGTGGGCTGCTGGGGCTGGTCGCAGCCGGTACCGCCGTCGGGCTGGTCGCCGAGCGCTGGGCCGTGGGGCGCACCAGGCTGCGGCCCGACCCGGATGCCCGTGAGCCCTTCTTCGCGCTGCCAGCCGACCGGGTGCTCAGCGTGGTCGCCGACGACGGCGTGCCGCTGCACGTCGAGGAGGTCGGGCCGGCGGGCGACCCGCCGCTCACGGTCGTGTTCTGCCACGGCTACACCCAGCAGCTGGCGGCCTGGCACTACCAGCGGCAGGCGCTGGCGGCCGACAACCCCGGCCGGCTGGTCTTCTGGGACCAGCGCTCGCACGGCCGCAGCGGCCGCAGCGACGCGGCTCGGGCCACCATCGACCAGCTCGGCCGCGACCTGTCGGCGGTGCTGGAGCAGTGCGTCCCGAGCGGCCCGGTCGTCCTCGTCGGGCACTCGATGGGCGGTATGACGATCATGGCGCTGGCCGACCAGCGGCCCGAGCTGTTCGGCAGCCGGGTCGTCGGGGTCGCGCTGCTCAGCACGTCGGCCGGACGCGTGTCGGAGCTGACGTTCGGTCTGCCGGCGAAGGCCGGCCCGGTCACCCGGCGGGCCCTGCCGTGGGTCACCCGCGGGATGCGGGCCCGGCCGGCGACCTTCGAGCGGACCCGGCGCCTCGGCACCGACCTGGCGTTCCTGCTGGCCCGGCGGCTGGCCTTCGGCTCCGGCGACATCAGCCCGTCGCTCGTCGAGTTCGTCGAGAAGATGACCGCCGACTGCCCGGTCGACGTGATCGCCGAGTTCTACGACACCTTCACCAGCCACGACAAGCTCGCGGCCCTGGACGTGCTGGGCAGCGTCGAGGTACTCGTCCTGGTGGGTACGAAGGACCTGCTGACCCCGCAGGCGCACAGCCGGGCGATCGCCGAGGCGCTCCCGGGCGCTCAGCTGGTCATCGTCGAGGGAGCCGGCCACATGGTGCAGCTCGAGCGCGCTCCGCTCGTCACGCTGCACCTGCGCGAGCTGCTGCGCCGCGCTGCGGCGTGAACCAGCCGAGCTGGGCGCCGCCCGACCCGGCCGCGCCGCAGCTGACCGCCGCTGCCGCGCGGCGCGCGCCGGACTGGACCGCGCTGTCGGGCGATGTACGCACCTGTACGGCCTGCCCCGAGCTCGCCGCGACCCGTCGCAGTGTCGTCGTCGGTCAGGCGCCGGCCGGCGCGCGGCTGCTCGTGCTCGGTGAGGCGCCCGGGGCGCAGGAGGACGACAGCGGCCAACCGTTCGTCGGGCGCAGCGGGCAGCTGCTGGACCTGCTGCTGGCCGAGGTCGGCGGCGACCGGGCTCACACGGCCGTGCTCAACACCGTCAAGTGCCGGCCGCCGGGCAACCGGGTGCCCAGCCGGCCTGAGTCGGCGGCCTGCCGCGGCTGGACCGAGCGGCAGCTCGAGCTGCTCGCCCCCGACCTCGTCGTCACCCTCGGGCTGTCGGCGACCCGCTGGTTCCTCGGCCCGTGCACGCTGGGCGCGGTACGCGGGCAGGTTCACGAGGTCGCCGGGGTGCGGGTGCTGCCGACCTACCACCCGAGCGCGGCGATCCGCTCCGGGCCGCGCGGCGAGCCCCGCAGGCTGCTCACCGAGGACCTCGCGCTCGCCGTACGGCTGACGCAGTGAGCTGGTCCCGGCTGGTGACGAGCCCTGCCGAAGCGGTCGCCGCGCTGGCCGACCCGGGCGACGCGCTCGACCTGCGGGCCCAGGCAGAGCTGGACGACGGGTGGCGGGCGCAGGGCTTCACGGGGCTCGTCCCGGGCGTGCTCGTGCGGCCGGTGCCGCTGGTGCTCGACGGCGTCGCCCGCACCCGCGCGCTCGGGGTGCGGCTCGCGTCGGCGTTGCAGCCCGGCGACCTGGTGGTGCTGTCCGGCCCGCTCGGGGCCGGCAAGACCGCGCTCACCCAGGGCATCGGCGAGGGGCTCGGCGTGCAGGGCCGGGTGACCAGCCCCACGTTCGTGCTGGCCCGAGTGCACCGCGGGCCGGTGCCGCTGGTGCACGTCGATGCCTACCGGCTGCGCGATGCCGGTGCGCCCGGGCTTGAGCTGGACGACCTCGATCTCGACGCGGACCTGCCTGCCAGCGTCGTCGTGGTCGAGTGGGGCGAGGGCCTGGTCGAGGGGTTGTCCGACGCGCGGCTCGAGGTCGTGCTGGACCGGCCGGCGGGGGCGGCGCAGGACCTGCGTACCGCGACTGTGCACCCGTACGGGCAGCGTTGGGCGGCGCTCCCGTAGCGTCGCTGCCCGTGACAGGCACCGGCACAGAGGCGCTGCTGGCCGCCGACCGCGCGCACGCCTGGCACCCGTACGCCTCCGTGGTCGAGCCTTCAAAGGTGCGCGTCGTGGAGTCGGCGCAGGGCGTCCGGCTCACGATCGCCGGGGTCGGGGAGGTCATCGACGCGATGAGCTCGTGGTGGTGCGCGGTGCACGGCTACCGCCACCCGGTCCTCGACGCGGCCCTGCACGCCCAGGTCGACCGCTTCGCCCATGTGATGTTCGGTGGCCTCACCCACGCGCCCGCGGTGGAGCTGGGCGAGTTGCTGGTCGAGATCACCCCCTCGGCGCTGACGCGAGTCTTCTTCGCCGACTCCGGCAGCGTCGCGGTCGAGATCGCGCTCAAGCTGGCGCTGCAGGCCAGCCCGGGCCGGTCTGGGATCCTGACCGTGCGCGGCGGCTACCACGGCGACACGGCCGGCGCGATGAGCGTGTGCGATCCCTTGACCGGGATGCATGCCATGTTCCGCGAGCACGTCGTCCAGCAGGTCTTCGTCGACCGACCGACACCGCGATACGACGAGCCGGTGCACGACACCGACCTGGCCGAGGTGCGCCGGGTGCTGGCCGAGCAGGGCGACCGGCTGGCCGCGGTGATCATCGAGCCGATCGTGCAGGGCGCCGGCGGGATGAGGTGGTACGCCCCGGCGTACCTGCGTGGGCTGGTCGAGTTGTGCAGGTCGTATGGCCTGCTGGTGGTGTTCGACGAGATCGCGACCGGCTTCGGGCGCACCGGCGAGCTGTGGGGGATGGACCACGCAGGCGTCGTACCCGATGTGCTGTGTCTCGGTAAGGCCCTCACCGGCGGCACGATGACGCTCGGGGCGGTCCTGTGCACCGATGAGATCGCCGAACGGATGGGCGGTGCGTTGATGCACGGACCGACCTTCATGGCCAACCCACTGGCCTGCGCGGTTGCCCAGGCCAGTGTCCGGCTGTTGCTCGAGCAGGACTGGCGCGGCACCGTCGCACACCTGGGCGCCGAGCTGGCTCGCGGCCTCGCCCCGGCCCGCGACCTGCCGGGCGTCGCCGATGTGCGGGTGCTCGGCGCGATCGGGGTGGTGGAGCTGCGCGAGCCCTGTGACCTGGCGGTGCTGCAGCCCCGGCTGGTCGACGAGGGCGCCTGGGTCCGCCCGTTCGGCCGGCTGGTCTACACGATGCCGCCCTACATCAGCACCGACGACGACCTGGCCGCCGTCACCGGGGCGATCGTTCGGTCGCTCACATGAGCCGCTGTTTCGGCGACGGCGACTCGCTCTACGAGGGCTACCACGACGCCGAGTGGGGCCGGCCACGCACGAGCGAGCGGGAGCTGTACGAAAAGATCTGCCTTGAGGGGTTCCAGGCCGGCTTGTCCTGGATCACCGTGCTGCGCAAGCGCGACGCGCTGCGCGAGGCCTTCCTCGGCTTCGAGCCGGACGCCGTCGCCGGCCTCGACGTCGCGCCACTGCTGACCGAGGCCCGGCTGATCCGCAGCCTTGCGAAGCTGCGGGCCTGCGTCACCAACGCGCGGGCCACCGTCGCACTCCGGACCACCGGTGGGCTACCGGCGCTCGTCTGGTCCTACGCCGAGGACGCGCCCGCACCCGTCGACTGGTCGCAGGTGCCGGCTTCGACCCCGGCCAGCGCCTCGCTCGCCAAGGCGCTGAAGCGGGCCGGGTTCACCTTCGTCGGCCCGACCACGGTCTACTCGTTGCTGCAGGCCTGCGGGCCGATCAACGACCACCTCGCCGACTGCCCGGTCCGACCGGCCGTCGAGGCCGACCGCGCCGCCGTACGCCGCCCCGGTCCC
>ENA-OFCD01000968-OFCD01000968.1-metagenomes-genome-assembly--contig:-NODE-968-length-16233-cov-6.222648_pt1 | contig 16233 bp, 15 predicted proteins | sample MGYA00153392_OFCD01 | MGnify analysis MGYA00153392 | reverse complement strand
GGGGGACGGGGGGATTGGATTATTTGTGGGTAGCGGGGTGGGCAGGGTACCCATTAAGGGCACCCCTACGGATGCTGGTGTGTTTGAGAGATCTGTCTGTGTAGATTCACCTGCGGCGTTGCGTGGCTTGAGTTTTGGGGCGCGACTACTAATTACAGATTCTGTTACAGCACTAGGATCTGTAGGGGTGCCCCTCGTGGGTACCCCAGCATCTACGCTACCCACACCAAATCCCTGCTCGGCGATTGGTGTTGCTGCGGAGATTTTTACCCCACCCCAGCCCTCCCCTTGGAAAGGAGAGGGGGGTTGCGGGGGTAAATTCTCAAATACATTCCATTCGCCATTTTCGACGCGGCGGTATTTCCAGTCTAAACCAGCTTCGTCGATCGCTTGTGCCCAAGCACGGTAGGCTTTTTCCAGACTTTCCCACCAGGCATCCATACCTGCGCCGAGTTCCCAGGCGCGACGGATTACGGGTGCGAGGGAGCGATCTCCGCGTCCGACAAAATCTTCCATTGCGGAGATCCGCACGTCGGTATAATTGACTTTAACGCCGCGTAGATCTCGAAACTCATCTTTGAGTAACCGTTGTTTGCGGGCAAATTCGGTAGTTGATACCGAATGCCATTGGAAGGGGGTATGGGGTTTGGGCGTGAAGTTGGAGATGGTGATATTAAAATTCAGCGTGCGGCGATCTTTTGCCCAACATTCCCGTTTGAGCCAGCGCACGGTTTCAGCAATCCCGATGACATCGACATCGGTTTCACCAGGTAAACCGATCATAAAATAGAGTTTGATCTTATCCCAACCCTGCTCGAAACCAGTCTTCACACCGCGCAGCAATTCCTCATTCGTCAAACCCTTATTAATAATATCCCGCAACCTTTGGGTACCTGCTTCCGGCGCAAAAGTTAAGCCACCTTTGCGCGTACCACCGATGATATTGGCGATATCTTCATCGAATCTATCTACCCGCTGACTGGGGAGGGAAAGCGAGATATTCTCATGCTTGAGCCGATTCTTGATTTCCAAGCCCACAGCGGGGAGGGCGAGATAATCCGAACAACTGAGTGAGAGGAGGGAGAATTCATCATAACCCGTCGATCGCATTCCGGTTTCGATCGCATTAATTACCGCTTCCGGCTCCACATCCCGCGCAGGGCGAGTCAACATTCCAGGCTGACAAAAGCGACACCCACGAGTACAACCACGGCGAATTTCGATGGTGAGTCGATCGTGGACGGTTTCGACATAGGGCACCAACCCGATCGAGTATGCTGGAATCGGAGTAGCTACCCGTCGGAGAATGCGTTCTGGTACTTCAGGATGATTTGGCTTCACACTCCCATCGGGGTGCAAATCGTAAAATTGGGGCACATATACGCCTGGAACCTGAGCCAGATCCAATAATAAATCGCGCCGACTCAGCCCTGCATTTTTGCCATCTTCAACGACTAACCCAATTTCGGGTAATAATTCTTCCCCATCCCCCAGAGCGATAAAGTCAAAGAAATCTGCATAGGGTTCGGGATTGGATGTCGCCGTTTGTCCCCCTGCAAAAATCAGCGGATAATTACCCGCAGCACGTTCGCGCCACGTTAGGGGAATTCCCGCGAGAGTCAACATCTCTAATATATTCGTCGCGCCCAATTCATAGCTGAGACTAAAACCGAGGATATCAAATTCCGCAAGGGACTTCTGCGACTCCACCCCAAATAATGGTGTCTGAGTATCGCGTAATTTTTGAGCTAAATCCGCTGCGGGTAGATAAGCTCGATCGCACAATTGGCGCGGCTGGGCATTGATAATACTGTAGAGGATAATATGCCCCAGATTGCTCGCCCCAACTTCGTAGATCTCTGGATATGTCAGTGCCCAGCGAACTGTCGCACTCTCCCACGGTTTATGCACCGCACCGAGTTCGTTACCGAGGTAACGAGCGGGTTTGAGGATTTCAGGAGTAATGAGACTATCTACTGCAACTGCCACGATTTTGCCTCTGTTTCGGATTGTTTGGGCGACTATCTATCGTAGCGCGGATCTGCGTAGGGTGGATTGGGTGGGGTTCGAGCGAATATACTGAGGTAGATTGCTCTCTTTTTAGTATAGGATATCTAAAGATACATATTTCAGTCTGTCGAACCATATGTATTCTGTGCCATGCCGACACTTCTGACCAACAAAAAATATACCTTTTATGAACTTAAAATTAATCTTTAGAGTCGCTGGATTGACAGTACTTGCACTATCTACGCCTACCATGCTTGCAGCTCAAGATCTGCGGTATGGAACATCGCGAGTACCTCAATCTTGTCCATCGAGATCGGAACCAAAAACAGGCGCAATTACTGCTAGGCAAGCAGAGAAGTACTTTACTTGTCATGTAGAAAACGGTGAAGCTTTTGATGGAGAGAGGGGCAGCATGAGCTTTGTGACGGATCTCAAAATAGAAGTAGCCCGCAAATCTCGACGGGCGACAATTGGAGATGTAACTCGGGCAGCTAACTCACGTAGTCTCGCTCTCGATATGGATCGACCCGTATACGATATTCGCGGTAGTTATAACTACTATTACTGCGGTCGTACTACAGCAGCAGTTGAGGAGAAGCGAAATTGTACTTTATTTATTTACCCAAAATCACAAGGGATCTGTTTTCAAAATAGTTTCAGCGATTGGTTTTGCTTATTGACAGGTCCATCTAAGGAGATTTCCCGTCCAGCCCCACCTCAATAGTTAGAGTTCCTGCTATGGGTTGGGTTGACATCGAGAAATCAACAACTCAAGGGTTGAATGGTAAGATCGCTCTTCACCATGCAAAGATAATTGTAATGAATCTTTTGCAGACGAAATCGATCGTTTTTCGGTGATGTTTGTTGGCGAAGCCTTTCGGAACGAAAATCGATCTTATTCTAGGGATTGTAGGGGCGGGTTTATGCTAGGGATATCGAATTTTACAGTTTGATTTCGATCGCGTTAGCGTACCGTAAGTAATCGAACCCACCCGTCATCTCTAGATATATTCGACGATTTGGGTTTGTGAATTGTAGATTCGATGTAGGGTGGGGTTGGGATTTGGGGACTCGATCGATTATCTGTAGAATAGATATTACTTTGTTTTCCCACCCAAACAATGACTGATTCCCCGCAACAGGCTATAGAAATACTAGATTACCTACGGTACGCTTCGCGAACGATTGGTACTTCCAGATTTCGATTTATGTCAACAGATCGATAGAGCCTTTAATAAGTTACCCCGTGCGCCTGGTATTTACGCCATTCGTCACCGCACGGATGGACTGTTATATTTGGGTAAGACAAACGATCTGAGTACGAGATTCAACGGGGGGCACAAGGCATTTACCTGGGCGTGGCTCGATCTTTATGCACCCGGTGACGTAAGGATTGCCATTGAAAGACTCGATCGATGGGGAAAACCAGAGTTATTATTAGAATTAGAGGCAATCCTGCTCAGAGCTACCGAACCGCCTTACAACGTTAAGATTCCGATGGAGCGTTAAAGCTATGCAATCGAAGACTTTAGAACAACTTACACCTGCTGCGGCTCAAACGATTCTAGCAAATTTGCCAGAGCGGATTAGAGCGGCATTTATCGATCGAGCTGCTGAAATTAACTTTCCAGTTGAGGCGGTGGTAGAGATGGCATTAGCTGGATATTTAGACAGTGAATCGATCGGATTTGTCGATTGTACGCCCAGTCGCGGTCGGGGTTAGGATTTGGGGACTCGATTACCTACAGTATGAGAAGCTGAACGATACTAAGCAAACGAGAATGATTTAGGTTCTGGTAACGGCTGATTATTATCTTGCATAACTTCAATCAATCCATCAAGAGCTTCCTGTCCATTTTGAGCCGCTTCTTGATAAGTGCTACCGTGAGTAACAAATTCTTGCCAAGGAAATTCAGGAAGGTGAACTAGATAAAGTTTATCTTCCTCCGACCATTTAATGACCATTGTATATCTATGATTCATCGTTCGATTCGGCATCGCTGAAGTCATTATTTTTATCTTCCTCTATTGTCGCGAGTAATTGCAATGCTTTATTAACTTGTCGTTCGAGATATATCGGCGCATCATCACCATCTTTACCTGGCATAATTAATGGTGATTCTAGATCGGGATGTAACCAGTAAGTATGGCTTCCTTTTCCTCGTCCTTTTTGGAGAACAAACCCTGCTTTAGATAGGTACTGTTTCAGTTCTCGGACTTTCTTTGGCATGAGGATGATTTATTCAGGCAATTTCCGCATTTTTATATATTAACATGAACCGATTCCATCTTCTTTTAACCATTCCTGCATCTTTGCTAGGCTAACTGGTTGCTCGGATCGACGCTCGGCAACGATCGCCAGATCGTGGAGATCTTCTAACATTTGCTCGTATTGTTCGTTGGCGGAGCCTCGCCCCTGGCGAATCGATAAAATAATGGCTGTTTTGTTTCCTTCGCGAGCGATGATGTACTGTTCTTTTACTGGTGTACTCATAATAATTGTGTTGGTTAGGAGCCTACAATAATCTTATCGCTATTCGGATCGTTGGCGTAGCCGCGCCAACGATCTGATTTGTGGATTGTACGATCGATCGCGTAGCGTACCGTAGGTAATCGCAGACGGAGTTAAGGATTGAGGACTCGATTACCTACGGTACGCCAAAGCGATCGAAATTAGACGGTGGTTAATTGCTTGGACGATCGAGGGTATATTAGACATATCTATCTGGAAAATTGCAAATGTTTAAAAGAATTGCAGCAGAAGCTCTAGGCATCAGCGATATCGGTATTATCGTGGCTCCGGCGGATTATGATAAGGTCGCTGCTGATGATTATGTATTTCATGAAGATGGCGAAAAGATATTTTTCTTGATTAAGTCCAAGAAGGATGAGTATTGTTTTACAAATTTAGCTCTGATTCATGTCGATGGCGATTCGGCAATTTCTAGTAAGCGTGCAGTCAAGCGGTATGATTATTCTAGTCACAAAGTATCGCAGGTATCGATCGAGACTGCTGGCACGATCGATTTAGATGTCGAACTCAAATTTGTCTTGGCAGGTGTAACTCCTTTTAGTATCGATCTCGAAAAGAAGTGTATCGAAGCACTAAAAGATATTTACAAAGTGCTGATTAGTATTAGTAAAATTCAGGCAAAAGAGGAAATTGCTCGTAGTAATGCGTTACTTTGTCTACAATCTATATCTTCAATGTACAAGATCGATAAAATTGAAAATGAGGAAACGATCGTCAAGCATTATAATGCGATCCTCACTAACTTAAATGCCACAATGCTGGAACGATATACTAAACGTGACTTTAGTAATATTTTTGATAAGTATATTCAGCGTTAGAGTAGTTCGAGGTAGGGGTTAGAGTTTGATGTCTCGATCGATAAAAGTTGCTATTTCAACTGATAAAGAGATTGAATCTCACAAATTAATCTCGTTCGCGTCGGTCTAAGCCTGCCTCTGGCACAGCGTACTGTAAGTAATCATGTTGGAGCAAAGAATAGGGACAGTATGGCTCACCAAGTGAGGGCATCTCTGACTGAATGGGAATCTGCCCAAGTAAGTTGGGATATTGGCTAGATGAATACTGAACTTTTAAGGGTATTTTTTGAGTACAGATCGACATTTATGGCGCGAGTCTGGGACAATCTGCGAAAAATGTCTGCGTAGGTTGAGCCGATCGAGTCAAATATGTTACAGGTTGGGTGCCAAAATAGTCGATCCCAGCCCCGACCGATCGCTTCAATGCCGCTGACTGAGAGATTGACAGCTATTTAGATGCAATTTTTGTCCAAATTTAAATCTGTGGGCGATCGCAACTAGACGAACGAAGCAAAAAGTAATAAGATTCACGCAGTGGTAGGAAGCCTCGTCTTTACAAGGTGAGGTCTTTTCCACCTTGTAGAGCTGTAGTAGATGAGTGTGTGGACTACAAATATTAGTACCTAGCTTCAATAAATAATTGCTACTAGGGAACAATTAATAAAATCTGCACGATCGTTGAGTATAGTTAACTGCATATTCGATCCATTATTTATAATTTGGGGGCAATGAAGCTCGTGGGTTTTTTCAATCGCTTTTCCTTATCCAGGGATATGGGTATGGACCTGGGAACTGCCAATACACTGGTCTATGTATCTGGCAAAGGTATCGTTCTGGCAGAACCTTCAGTGGTGGCGATCGACCAAAAGACTAAAATGCCCCTAGCTGTGGGTGCTGAAGCCAAAAAAATGTTGGGACGAACTCCTGGCGATGTAATTGCGGTGCGTCCGCTCCGTGATGGTGTGATCGCCGACTTCGACACAGCAGAAATGATGTTGAAACACTTTATTCAACGTGCAAACGAAGGGAGTAACGTGATCAGACCTCGATTGGTAATCGGGATTCCGAGTGGGGTAACTGCGGTAGAACGGCGCGCGGTGATGGATGCAGCACTTCAAGCAGGTGCTAGTGAAGTATTCCTGATCGACGAACCGATCGCAGCGGCAATTGGCGCGGGTTTACCTGTGGCTGAACCGACTGGGAACATGATTATCGATATTGGTGGGGGGACAACAGAAGTTGCGGTGCTGAGTTTACAAGGTTCGGTGATCAGTGAGTCTGTGCGGATTGCTGGTGACGAGTTGAGTGATTCGATCGTCAACTATATGAAAAAAGTCCATAACCTAGTGATTGGGGAACGGACAGCCGAAGACATCAAAATCCAAGTTGGTTCTGCATATCCCACTCCTGAGGATAACGAGACTACGATGGAAGTTCGCGGCTTGCATCTTCTGTCTGGATTGCCACGTACAGTGACGATCAAAGGCCCCGAAATTCGTGAAAGTATGTCGGAACCCCTCTCAGTGATTATTGAAGCTGTCAAGCGAACCTTGGAGCGGACTCCGCCGGAGTTGGCCTCTGACATCATCGATCGCGGCATCATGTTGGCTGGTGGCGGTGCGCTCCTCAGAGGCATCGATACACTGATCAGTCATGAAACGGGGATCGTGACTCACATCGCCAACGATCCGCTCACCTGTGTAGTTTTGGGTACTGGTAAAGTCCTCGAAAACTTCAAGCAGTTGGAGCGAGTCTTTAGTGGTCGATCGCGCAGCCTCTGAGCCAAATAGGTAAACGGGTGGAGGGGACATCTAGGTTTTCCTGACACCCTCGTTTTTGTCTACGCCCTTCCGATCTCAAAAAATATAGATCTACCATTCACCATCCACTATCCACTATCCACCATCCACCATCCACTCACTACCCCAGCTATCTAATTTGACACTAGGGAGGGAGGGAGCAACCAACAAACAACAAGCAACGAACCATGTTTACTTTGCGCCGCTGGTGGGATAAAAATGCCCTGAAATTATTAGGGTTCGGGACGATCGTTGGTGGTACGTATTTGCTGTTGCAAACTCAGAACGCACTTGTGTTTGAAGCGTACAACGCCATCTCTCAGCCATTTCAATCCCAAAAGCAGATCGACTATCTCAAAACAGCTAGAGTGGAGCAACTCCAAAATGAGTTGCAAGAGTTAAAAAATCAAAATCAACAACTCAGACAATTAGCCAACTATAGCGCGACAGTTCCCAACAAAGGCATCCTCGCCCCGATCGTCCTCCACAGTACCGATAATTGGTGGCAGCAGGTAGTCATCGGTCGTGGGAGTGCCGATGGCATCGCGCTCGACTATATCGTTGTCGGTACTGGCGGCGTTGTCGGTCGGATCGTGAGTGTCTCGCCACATACCAGTCGGGTGTTATTGGTGAGCGATCCCAGTAGTCGCATGGGTGTAGCGATTAGCCGCACTCGAAATATGGGGATCTTGCAAGGAACTCGCACCAATCAAGCTGTCTTACAATTTTTTGATAAACGTCCAACGGTCAAAAAAGGTGATGTAGTTGCTACTTCTGCTGTCAGTCAACTGTTTCCCACGGGACTGGCTGTAGGTAGGGTAATTGAGATTAATTTAAATAAATCTCCCGCTCCTGAAGCGATCGTTGAATTTACAGCACCACTTAATGCTCTAGAGTGGGTGACAGTTCACTCCCACGATCCTCATGCAGTGGTACCAGTAGTCACTACTGCGCCGCCTGCGACTCCGCCCAAATTACCAGCCAAACTCCCCTAATTTGGGGGAGATGTTGAGACAATATGAATATTACTAATTTACATCCTCTAGCTCGAACTGGACTTGTGGTGCTGACAGTTGTTGGTTCGGTCGGCTTGTGTCTGATCTTATCGCCTACTCGCTTGCCTGGGATGGAAATTTTGGGAGTTGGGCCGAGTTGGCTGGTGATGTGGACGATCGCGTGGAGTCTCCAGAGATCGCTGTGGCACGCGGCTACGGCGGGGGTAGTCCTGGGACTGATTCAGGATGCGATGACCTTTCCAGCGGCGGCAACACTGGGGACTGTGCCTACTCATGTGCTGAGTCTGACAACTGTTGGCGTCCTAACTTTTTGGCTATACAAGCGACACTATCTGGATGACACAATTTTGTCAGTCAGTATTGCTACTTTCCTGCTGACGCTAGTTAGTGAATCGATTACTGGACTACAATATTTAGTTGAGGTAGCGATCGAGCAGTCGATCGAAATCAGCATTAACAGCTTTGGTTATATCTGGGCTAATCAATCTTCAGTCATCCTCATTTCGGCGATCCTCAGCGGCTTATGGATGCCAATCCTTTACTATCCATTGCATCTGTGGTGGCAACAAATATCTGCTAATAATAAATTGACTTAAATTAAATATGTAGAAGGATAATGAGAGTTTCATGAGTTACTGTCTCAATCCTGATTGCTTGCGCCCCGAAAATCCGCCGCAGAGTAACTTTTGTCGAAGTTGTGGTGGTAGATTGAGACTGCGCGATCGTTATTTAGCAGTCCAACCGATCGGTCAAGGTGGATTTGGACGAACATTTAAAGCGATCGATGAAGACAAACCATCTAAACCTTTTTGCGTTATTAAGCAATTTTTTCCGCAGGTGCAAGGAACCAATGCAGCGCAGAAAGCGGCTGAGTTATTTACTCAGGAAGCAAGTGCTTTAGAGCAGTTAGATTATCAAAATATTCCTAAGTTACTTGCTTATTTTATTACACCAGATGGTCGTCAATATTTAGTGCAAGAATTTATCGATGGTCAAAATCTCAAAGCTGAGTTAGAACAGCAGGGCAAGTTTTCAAGTGCTCAAGTCCGAGAATTGTTGGTAACAATTTTAGCTACTTTAGATTATATCCATCAGCGAGGTTTTATCCATCGAGATATCAAACCTGAAAATATTATCCGTCGGACTGACAATCGCCAGTTGTATCTAGTTGATTTTGGTGCGGCTAAAATGACGACTCCCGATCGATCTCAACTGCAAGGAACGACAATTGGGACGCCGGAATTTATGTCTCCAGAACAAGGATGGGGTAGAGCATTTCCGTCTAGCGATCTTTATAGTTTGGGCGTAACTTGCCTCAATCTCCTCACTGGAGTTTCACCTTTTAGTTTATTTGACGATCTTCGGAGCGAATGGATCTGGAGAGATACTTTAGCTGACTCGATCGAGCCAAAACTAGGGATAATATTAGATAAATTAATCCAGCCTAGACCGATCGATCGCTATCCAACTGCGCGAATTGCACTTGATGCTTTACAGGAATCAGTTATCGATCTACCAGCAAAGATTATTAGTACCCAACCAACTAATACCTCCTCAATTAATATCGCTAGTCCAGATCCAAGCACACTCACTCCAGTAATTATCAATAGTAATAATTGGAGCTGCGACTATATATTTGAGTGGCATCGCAAACCAATTAATACGATCGCCATAGCCGCTAATGGTGAATACTTAATGAGCGGTGATGATGGGGGAACTGTAGCGGTTTGGAACCTAACAATGCCCCAACAACCGATCGCGACTTACCGGGCTAATAATTCAGTGTATTCAGTAGCTATTAGTCCAGATCGCCGTCAGATTGCTAGTGGTGACAAACATCGTCGCGTTCAACTCCGCCGTCGGGACTTAATTAATAACTCACTGCAAGAATTACGGGCATCTAGTAGTTTAGATAGTCATCAGGGATTTGTTTATAGCGTTCAGTTTAGTCCCGACGGAAACATCCTAGCTAGCGGTGGTGCCGATCGCCGGATTCGATTATGGAATCCAGATACGGGTAAAATTATCTATACTCTCGATGGACATCAAGAGTCGGTGATGGCGATGCAATTTATGCCAAATGGGAAAATATTAATCAGTGCGGGTGCAGATCGGACGATTCGCTTTTGGGATTTGGAACACAAACAATTACTCAAGACAATTGAGGCGCACGAGCAGACGATTCATGCTCTAGCAATTAGTCGAGATGGGCAAATAATTGTTAGTGGTAGTAGCGATCGAACTGTTGGCGTTCGACAACTTGGTTCGTCGATCCACCATACTCTACAAGGGCATCAGGATGGGGTGGTAGCAGTCGCAGTTAGTCTCAATGGCAAAACGATCGCTTCTGGCTCGATGGACGGTGTAGTCAACATTTGGGACACGGATACAAAGCAATTAATCAATAGTTTCCAAGCGCATCAAAGTGCCGTCAAATCGATTATTTTTCACCCACTCGATCGAGCATTGATTACCGCTAGTTGGGATCGGACGATTAAGGTATGGCGATCTACTAGCAATAACTAATTTAACGTCAGTGTCTCCTGACGGAGAGGCTACGCCAACGGGATAAGATCTGTTCCAAGCGAAGCGGTAGGCGACATATACAGCGGTTTGCAGGTTGGTGAGGTACAGCTACTATTTAAAGCTTTTCCAGAGATTAGGCTCAATATCTCAAGTGTCCCCCATATACTTGAAAACCGCTGTACTTGTGGGCTGCGAATTTTACTGGTGAGGTCAAAACCCGGATCTGGGGGTCGGAACCCCCAGACCCCCCGTGCCAGAGGCTGAGTGCCGCCCCTCAAACTCCCCAGCACAAGGGTCGATCTGTGGGCAGCGATTCACGCTTCGCAATGGGAATCGATCTGTGGGTGGGGTTTATCGATCGCAAATCCTTAAACCGAACTCACGTTAATTTAGATCTTTTCAAACAAGTCTAGTCGATATTCTGTTGTACTCAGACTCTTGAGCTGCTTGAGCCGAGTGGGTACGAGTTCTAAAAATGTATCATGCACCTGATTACCAGTCAATGGTAATACTCTAGCATCAACGATCCAGTGAACTAATAGTAAGTGACCCTGCGATCGCAATCGATCGAGCATCAGATTTTGAGCTTTTTCTAAATCTTCGCGACACCAATAGTATCCAACTTCCGAAAGTACGATCAGATCGAAAGATTTGTCTGGAAATTCTTGAGGTACTGACATCATCTGGAAATCAATATTAGTCAGATGATGACAGCGTTTAATTGCTTGTGATTGGGCTATGGTGGAGACATCTACAGATAGTAAGGATTGACATCTAGCGGCTAGTTTTTCAGTTAAAATCCCGATCGACCCACCAATTTCAAATCCTGACTGGTAGAGCGGATGTGGCAAGGCTGCAAGCGTTGCCATGTATTTTTGAGCTTCATACTCACTAGTTTCAAATTGCCAAGGATCGGAATTTTGTTGATAAAGAGCTTCAAAGAAATCTGAAGTTAGAGATGCTGGATTAGATGTCATAAAATTTTCTCAAAATAAACTTCCCACGGACGCTTAAAGTTAACTAGTAGTTCTGCTGTCAGACAGAATCCACTCGGATCGTCATCAATAAGTTGACCGAGTTGAGAGCGATACGCAGCGATCGCTTGACATTTTCGATCTAATACTGTGGCTATATCTAGCCGCCAACCAGAGATTTCTACTAGATCTGTTCTCTGCTGTTGCTGTTGGGTATCCCAGTCCCAAATTGGATATTCGATCGTCTGAGGCGCGATTCCCAAACTCAATATTGCAGCTTGGATCAATTGCCAGGTAGCACGATGATCTGCATGAGGATCGAATCGCCACGGGATAAAAATAGTATCGGGTAACGCTGCTTTGAGATAGTCTTGACAGCGTATTTTTGCCTTAATAAAGTTGACCGAAGTTAAGGTTGGTACCGAGCCATCTTTGAGCCGTAAGAAAGTTATCGCCTCTGGTTTAACGCCAAGTATTGCCAGTGCAGTTAGGGTTTCGCCTTCTCGAATCGACTGAAGGATCGGGGCTGGATATTTTTGAGAATTGGGATGCGAAAGTGTGCCATCGCTAATGACTAGCACTCGGACATCATAGTTGTTACAAAGCAAAGAAATCGCGCCGCCGCATCCGAGTGTTTCATCGTCGGGATGTGGTGCAACAATGACAACTCTGTGCCGATGGGTAGAACCTCCCCTGCGGACAATTGCACTCAGATCTCGCAAAGGGAGAGCTTCGGGATTAGCTAATAAAATGTTGCTTTCGGAAATGTCTTCACCCCTCTGTGATGGGGGCAATTCATCAATTGCTCCTGGTATGGGGGCAGAGAGATCTAGACGATCTTCAGCAGGAGCAAGGTTAGATTTTGGTAAATGGGGCATGATTCCACAGTGAATCTGTAACGACATTTTGGAGTGCATACCGCCCTACTGTTGCTAGTGCTGCATCAAAAGCAGGTTGACGCAGATATAGGGTCAAATCGCGGACGATCCGCTCGATCGGGTGTGGTGGCAATAATCCTAGCGTCCCCACCGATCGTTCGGTCAGTTGAATCGCTTCCATACAAATTTGCTCGATCGCCGTGCGAACCATGCTGGTATAAGCAACTAGAGCCTGGGCTGTGGGGCTGCTCAAAGCGGGATCGCCTGCAAATGTGGGGTGGTACTGTCTCAGTTGGGCGGCAGCACCCTGGAGCCAGAGCTGACCGCTTTCTAGACCGATCGCCATTTTCCCAAAACGTTCTTCTTGGTAGGGATCTTTGGTGCGATCGATCGTCTGCAAAAAGTGGCGGGCGGCATCAAATAAAGCTTCCGCGCCGCCGAGCTGAACGGCGGCAAATCTGACCACCCCAGCCGTCAACCAGGGCTGTCTGTAGTAGTCCCCAGGCTGCCCGATCAGTTCGCTTTGGTCTAAGATTACCCCTGTAAAATCGACCTTGTAACTGGCAGTTGCCCGCATTCCCGCAGGCTGCCACCAGTCGGGATCGATCGCCGCTACGACTCGCTCCATCGACACGATACACAGTTGCCAATCACCATTAGGCAAAGTACCACCGATGAAAGGTCGATCGACACAGCCGCAGCCTGTAGCAAAGGTTTTGGCACCTTCGAGCCGATATTTGCCCTGTCCAAGCGGGATGATTTTGACACCATCTTTGGCTTCGGCATTCCAGACACCAAAGATCTTGTGACGATCGCGCACATCTTGGGCATATCTGGCAATTTGGGCAGGCGTACCAAAAGTTTGCAGTAGTTGCAGCCCATTGACGTGACCTTCATAAATCCGCCCTACAGCTAAATTAGCACGACCGATTTGTTTTAAGATCGTCAACAGCTCATCGATCGAACTACTCTCGATCCCTAATCCCAATCCACCAGATTCGGGTGCTAAAGGTGCTGTCAATAGTCCCGCACTAGCGATCCATTCAAATTCCTGCGCTGGATAAACTCCATGTCGATCGATCGCCGCAGCATTTTTACTGCAAAATTTAGCTATTTCCACTGTCTGTTGAAGCAGATCGCTCAGTTGAAGTTTCGGCGGTGCTAGTTCATCAGCAACAGCTACTAGTGCGGGCAAATGTATCGCAGTCAAGCTATCCTCCTCTACTTGCATCCTGACTTTTCGGTAGTTTACAAGTTAATTTATTTTAGATTATCAGGTAAGTTTTGGTTTTTTTCCTCTACCAAATGAGAGAGAAGTGCATGTCAGCGATCGCCGATTTTGTAGGGGTAAGTATCATCAATCGGCGTTGCTGCTTTAAAGTATAATTTGCCATTTTTACAATCCATCTATCCCCCACTCTAGAACCCATTTGAGATCTTTTCAGGAGGAATCGAACGACGAAAGTCGTCGCGTAAGCTTCGACAAATATTGATGAGATTTAAGCCTAGACTAAATTCTAGTCAAGTAACTTCCAACTACAATCTAGAGCGGAGTGAACGCCGTTCCAAGCTCCACACACGCCATCCGTACGCAGGGGAGTTTGAGGGGCGGCGTTCCGCCTCTCAACGGGGGGTCTGGGGGTACCGACCCCCAGACCCGGGTTCTGTCCACACCAGCGAAACCCGAAACCCACAAATTCTCCTCGCCTACCGATTAGCTTCTCACTAAAAGATCTCAAATGGGTTTTATACCTCAGCAACGCCCATCAATCCATAGACTCCCGATCGAACCAAAACTAACATTTTTTTGACACGCAGCGATCTTCATGGTAGTATTTTAGATTGTGTTAACTTTATGAAAATCGACAAGCAATAACCCTTGGCTAACGTAGTCGTAATTGGTGCCCAATGGGGCGATGAAGGAAAAGGAAAAATCACTGACTTATTAAGTAAGTCGGCAGATGTGGTCGTGCGTTACCAAGGGGGTGTCAACGCTGGTCACACAGTAGTCGTGGATGGTCAAACCTTCAAACTACATTTGATTCCTTCAGGGATTTTATATCCCGAAACTGAATGTATCATTGGCTGTGGAACAGTCATTGACCCCAAAGTCTTGATTGAAGAACTCGATCGACTAGTCGCGCTCGATATCCCCACTGACAAGCTCTTAATTTCTCAGACAGCTCATGTCACGATGCCTTATCATCGGCTGATCGATCGAGCATCTGAAGAAGTCAGGGGGAGTCACAAGATCGGCACGACTGGACGTGGTATCGGCCCTACCTATGCGGACAAATCCGAGCGGATGGGGATTCGGATTCAAGATCTGATGGATGCGGACTCATTTCGCGAACAAATGATCTGGACGATCGCGCAAAAAAATGAGATCCTCGAAAAGCTCTATCATCTACCACCGCTAGATCCAGAGCAGGTAGTCACCGAGTATTTGGGCTACGCCGAACGGTTGCGCCCTCATGTGGTCAATACTTCGCTCAAAATATATGATGCGGTACGTCACCGTCGCAATATTTTATTTGAAGGTGCCCAAGGTACATTACTAGACCTCGATCATGGTACCTACCCCTATGTTACATCCTCCAATCCGATCGCGGGTGGGGCTTGTATCGGTACTGGGATCGGCCCAACAACGATCGATCGCGTGATTGGGATTGCTAAAGCCTACACTACCCGTGTTGGAGAGGGGCCATTCCCGACCGAATTAGAGGATATCAACGGTGAAATGCTCGGAGAGCGTGGGGCTGAATTTGGCACCACCACGGGGCGGAAGCGTCGCTGCGGCTGGTTTGATAGCGTCATCGGTCGTTATGCCGTGCGGATCAATGGGATGGACTGTATGGCAATTACCAAGCTAGATGTCTTGGACGAGTTTGACGAGATCCAAGTCTGTGTCGCTTACGAAATTAATGGTGGGCAAACCACGGATTTCCCCAACTCAGCTCGTGATTTTGCCAAGTGTCGTCCAGTCTACAAAACCCTACCTGGCTGGAAACAGAATACCGCCGAATGTCGATCGCTTGAAGACCTTCCCGTAGCAGCATTGAACTATCTCAAGTTCCTGGCTGACTTAATGGAAGTGCCGATTTCGATCGTTTCACTCGGCCCCAGTCGCGATCAAACCATCATCGTCGAAGATCCGATTCATGGCCCCAAACGCGGGCTATTGTCGGCTGATGGTACTGCCATCGGCTAGGATCTGGATGATTCCAAACTCGATCGCGATCGAGTTTGGAGCCTTTACGAACGTATAAATTTTACCAAAAAACTACTCACAATTATGGAAATCTCAGTCGAATTAAAGCAACGTGTTGCTGGTAGTAAACCCAATGCTCTGCGCCGTTCTGGACATATTCCTGTCAACCTCTACGGACATGATGGCGGGAAATCCATCCTATTGACTCTCGATGCCAAGAGTGTCGAGAATTTGATCAAAAAAGCTAGGATTGGTAAAACTCCTGTTGAAGTCAGTATCCCTGAATTAGATTGGAAAGGTACTACTGTGCTCAAGGAAATCCAAACTCATCCTTGGAAGAACTTCCCCTATCACTTGAGCTTTTTTGCAGTCAAAGATTAGTTTAGGTTTTAGGCTTTAGGTTTTAGGTTTTAGGGTTTAGATTCTAAACCTTTGATGGTTGTTACTATTCCATTAGTAATCCAATCTTATTGCAAAAGAAGACACTTT
>ENA-OFCD01000967-OFCD01000967.1-metagenomes-genome-assembly--contig:-NODE-967-length-16257-cov-10.654240_pt1 | contig 16257 bp, 18 predicted proteins | sample MGYA00153392_OFCD01 | MGnify analysis MGYA00153392 | reverse complement strand
GCGTTGCCCACCGCCGCAGCCTTCGACCACATGCCCACAGCCTTCGACCATCGAATTCAAAGAGGCAAAGAAGGAGCCGAAACGACAACCGGCCGACGGGTAGCATTCCGTCGTGAGGCAACACGGAGGCCAAGATAGTTGACGCCGGGCAACACGACCGTGCAACCCAAGGCGATCTCCCACCCCACCGACAGCCGCCTGCTGAACTGAGCGCGCGAACAACTCGCTGGCGCGGCGCAAGACGCGGGCATCACGCTGCGCCAGAGCTACGCGCGGGCGGGCAAAGTGGCAGAACACCAGGCCGGTCGCTACGCGCACGCCAAGCAATACCGGCGCATGCAGCGCGAGATCAGAAAGCTGCACACCTGGCTGGGCCGGGTCATACGCGACGTGCAACGCAGGGGTGGTGAGATCACCGCCGCGCTCAAGCACAAGATCGAAATCGCGCAACGCTTGTACGAGCAGCGCCGCGACTCGAAGAACAAGGTGTACGCGCTGCACGCATCCGAGGTCGAGTGCATTGCCAAGGGAAAGGCTCGAACGCCATACGAGTTCGGCGTGAAGGTCTCGGTGGCCGTCACCGCCAAGGAGGGGCTGGTGGTGGGCATGCGCTCGATGCCGGGCAACCCGTACGACGGGCACACGGTGGACAGCCAGATCGAGCAGATCGAGATCCTCACCGGTGTCACGCCGAAGATCGCGCTCGTGGACCGCGGCTACCGCGGCGTCGAGCCAGTTGCCGATACGCGGCTGCTGGTGAGCCACACACGCAGACTGCCCAAGCGACTGAAGAAACTGCTCAAGCACAGGCAGGTCGTCGAAGCGATGATTGGCCACATGAAGGCCGACGGACTACTGGACCGAATTTGGCTCAAGGGCGCGCTCGGTGACGCCATGCACGCAATCGTGCGGGTCCGGGCACAACTTGAGAATGATCCTGGCGCACCTGCGAGTGCTTTACTTCGCCCTTGTTGCGCAACTCGTCTGGCTGCTCTCGATCACCGAACAGCAGCCACGGCCATCAGGTCGGCAAGCATCAAACTCAATACGAGTTGTTCAGGGCCAACTATTTACGAATAATTTTTCAATAGGCAGCGAGCGCTTTGACCGGCTCGGCCAAGCAGCGATCAACGGTGAGCGTCGCCACTTTGCTGCGTCCGCTGACCTTATTGGCCGAGGTTCAGCGACTGTGTGCGAAGCCCCCCAGCTCCGAAGGCCGGAAGCGCTGATTCAACGGCGGTTGCTGCCGCGTCGACCACGGCGCGCGATCGCGCTGCGGTCTTGTCGCCCTGCTCACCTCGACTTGCCACGGCAGCGAGTGCGTGATCTGGTTCAGCTTCACGGCCATCATGGTCTCGTCGATACTCACCCCACGGGTGTCGACGAAATCGATGTTGCTGATCACGGCCATCGGGTCCGAGAGCGCGAACACACCGTCGAGCGTCTCGGTCCAGTCCCACGCCACGCCGATCTTTCCTGAAGTGCCATCCCCCCAGATGGTGTGACCCAAAAGCCGGCCGAATTCATCGCAATCATCTGACACGACCGTGCCAAGGTGGTGCAGATTCATCGCGATCGCGTGTGCGTCTGCGGTGGCTTGCTCGATAATCGGCCAAGAAGATATCTGCCAAGGTTGGATATTCATACATTTCCCCGTCGTGCTGACTGTGACAACAGTTTCACGTCAACAGCAAGGACTCCACAAGCTACCCTCCTGGGTAGTTGCCAAGGCTCAACGGTGAGACTACGAGACTACACGGACATCAGCGAAGCTACCGACGTTCGGTCGCTCGAAACGCGGCTGATCAGGTTCGCGCACGAGCTAGAGTTCGGAGTCATCTCTGGCGCACTGGTGGTCGAGCACGGCGCCGGCCGCATCAGCAGTTTCCTTTTCGGCAATACCCCCGAGGCCTTCTGCGCATCGTTCGCGAGCACGCAGATAGGAAAGCGTGATCCCGTCATGCGCCGACTGAAAAAGTTCAGCACCCCCTTCGTCTACGACCAATCGATGTACGTCCGAGAGGATGCCGTCGACCTGTGGGATCACCAAGCACCCTTCGGCTACAAAACCGGCATCGCCATGGCCTTGCACCTTCCCGGCGGCAAGCACTTCGTCATGGGCGTCGATCGCGACAAGCCACTGCCGGAAGACGACCAAGCCGTGACCCGGATGATGGCCGACCTGCAGCTGCTCGCCGTGCATGCTCAAGATACGGCGGTTCGCCTGCTCGCCCCGATAGCCCACGGCATGGAGCACCTGCCACACCTGTCGGATCGCGAGCTGGAGATCTTGAAATGGACCGCCGAAGGCAAGAGTCGCTGGGCGGTCGGTCAGATCCTCAACATCAGCGAGCACACCGTGAAATATCACCTAAACAAGATCGCTGTGAAGCTGGATGTAGCCTCAGCCCAGCAAGCAGCGGTGAAAGCCAAATCTCTCGGGCTTTTCTGAGAGCCGCACAAAGCCAGCGAGATCGTATTCGCCATGGCTAGCCCTGGCGGCAAGAGCCCTAGCATAAGTTAACACAGCATGCAAGAGGCTTCCCGGGTAGTTCATCACAACTTAGGGGGATGCTTCAATTCGTGATCGGCCAATTTGGCTTTACTTCACGGAGCTGTACATGTCGTTTATCTTCGAAATTCTCTTCGGCATCCCCAACGGCGGCTGGTAAGTCAGGCTAAATCTACTTTTTTTCAGCATCTGGCAAGGATGCAACTTCCTGTTCTTCCACATCGATAGCCTCGCGGAAGCGTTGTATGAAACGTTGCTCTACTGGATGGGCAGTGATACAGCTTATGCCAGTACATCCACGCAGAATCGCGGCGTCTTCACCGCGCAATTCGCCGTTCAGCGCTTACTCGAGGTCTTTGGGGCGGAGAACGTTGTTGCCAACATCGAAATCTTCGAATCGAAGGACACCAAGCTCGCTGAAATCGACCTGCTGGTGCGATTCGGCAATCGCGTGCTGGTTCTGCAGACGAAATCCAAACGCCTGACGATCCAGGCCCGGCGTGAAAACGACTTGCAGATCAAAGACGACCTCAAGAAGTTCATTCAGGATTCCAGCGATCAAGCCCTTCGCTGCGCTAGGTTGACCGAGGAAGGCAAATGCTCCTTCGGGGATGTCTCTGGCGACGCAGTACGTCGCCGGCAAGCCTCGAGCGGATTTACATGATCCGCCTGGTTTCAGACCACTATCCGGCCTAAAGCTTTCAGGGCAGTAAGTTCTTGAAATACGAGGCGACCGAAACAGTTTCTCCGCTCTTCGTCATGGATGTTTTCGCGCTCGACGCGATGACCGAAATGCTCAGCTCGCCGCTACATTTTTTGAGCTATGCCGATCGCTGCACTGGGTACACCGACAAGCTAATGGCGTCACATTAGCTGACGATCTTGTCCTACCACCTGAAGCAGAATCTTTGGGTGGATGCCGCATGACATAGTCATGCTGGGCTGCGATATCTCCGCCGACCTCGATCTCGCGATGTTGGTTCGGCGGGAAGGCATTTCTGGTGAGGCTACCCCTGAAGGCATCTTGACCCGGTTCAGCGCGACGGCGTCGGGGCGCGTGGTCAAGGCAATCGAGGCTCGGCCTGTCCCGCGACTACCGACCTTGGCTTCACGCTGCTGACGCTCGGCGAGGGCACCGTGCTTGAGGTCAGTACGGGCATCGAACAGCTTGCCAAGCAGGGCATCGCTGGTGGCAAGAATCATGATGTCACCGTGTGGCTGGGCGCCGGCGGTACCGGCCTGACCATTCACTGCAACGACGACCCAATAGACGTTGCGGGCACGGCGCTGCAAAGACACTGCCGCGTGCGCAAATATATCGAGCATGCGCAGACCTGGTTCGGAGTCTGTGTGCGCCCAAGGGTGGCCCGGCTCGAGCGTCGAGAGCAGGCGCCGCAGCTCGCGCATGCCGGCGCTGCGGTGGTACAGGGACACCGGTACCCAGGAGGTCTTCCCCGGAGCCGGTACGGCTGCGACGGCGCTGAGCACGTGCATCGCCGAGTCGTTGTCGTGGCGGTGCATGAGCTTGACGCGAACTCAGCTGCCGTTGCCGATCTCCATCGGCAGGGTGTCTCGGTTGGCGCGAAGGGCCAAGTCGCCGATAGACAGGCGCAGGCCGCACTCGATGCGGCCGGCCCAGCCGAGGTGCCAATGATGGACCTGGCCGATGACGGTGAAGACGACGCCCTTGGGGAAGAGCGAGGCCGGGAACGCGGCGTTCGAGTGAATGGGATGTGCGGCGGTCGTGTGGTTCAGTGAGTTCATGAGGTTCTCTCGGAAGTCTTGGAAACGATTGGGACGAGGACCGCCCTGCCATGTCGTCGAGCGACACGGGCATGGGTTGGGCAAAGCGATCCCCGCAGCGGCTGCAGCGTGAGCTGCGGCCTCTGTGTGATGCGTGGTCGTTGGGTCGAGGCGGGTGGCGCTAAGGCATCAGCGCCACCTGCCCTTCGGGCGTCGGCGGGGGCTGTGCCTTCGGCGGGGCCGCATCGCTGGCAGAGTCAGTGGGACGGTGGGCGGCCGCTCCGTGGCCGCTCGCGAAACGGCTCGCGAGCAGCCGGTCCATGGCGGAGCCGTCCTGGCGGGTCAGGTTGGGCACGAAGCGGCTGTAGACGCGGAAGAGCATCTCGGTGCTGCTGTGGCCGAGCTGGCGGGCAATCCATTCGGGTGCTTCGCCAGAGGCGAGCCAGAGCGTCGCCGCGGTGTGTCGGGTCTGGTACGCGCGCCGCGGTTTGAGGCCGAGGTGACGCAGCAGCGGACTCCACACCCGCTCGGTGAAGTTCTTGTTGTCGATGGGCTTGCCTTCTCGGTTGCAGAAGACGTACTCCGACATCTTGCCGGTGGCAGCGTGCTGTCGCTGAAGGGCTTCGAAGACAACCTGGTTCATGCGGATGTCGCGCTGCGAGCTGTCGGTCTTGGTGTACTCGTCCTCGCCGAGCACGAAGGTCTCCCGGATGAGGATGAGGCGGTTCGCGAAGTCGACGTACTGCCACTTCAGGCCATGGGCTTCCCCGGTGCGCATGCCGGTCAGGAATCGGACGGCGAAGTAGTCCTTGTAGTCGGCCCGCACGGTCTTGAGGATGAGCTGGACCTCATCTAGCGTGAAGGGTTCGACGTCGGTCTTGCGGATCCGCAGGGGCTTGTAGCTCGCGAAAGGAGACGGAAAGCCGTGGACCTCGGCCGCTTCGTTGAGCATCTGGCGCAGGGGAGCCAAGATGCCGTTGATGCGCTTGTTGCTCAGGCCGGGCTTGCCGCCGCGGCCGGGCAGTGCAGCGAGCTTGGTGCGGAAGGCGAGGACGTCGGCCTTGCTGATGCGACCAACCTGCTTATCGGCGAAGTGCGGCAGCAGGTGACCGTCAATGGTGGAGCGCAGCACCTTGATGTGCGAGCGACGCCATTCGACTTCGTGGTCGCGCATCCATTGGTCTGCGAAGGTGCGGAAGGTCGGGGTGTCTGGCGTGGAGTCCGCGCCAGACACGGTGGATGCCGTTGGCTGGACGGACGCGGCCGTTGCCACCGCCGGGCTTCGCGCGGCGGCGCTGTTGGGGAAGTAGGACTCGTAGACGAAGGTGCCGGCGGCGATTTCGGCTTCGATCGTGGCCAGGACCTTCTCGACACGTTTGCGATTTGCGGGCGTGTCCAACAGTGCGGTGTATTCGCGGCACCGCTTGCCAAGGTGTCTGAAGTCCAAGAACAGGGCACCACTACCGGCGAGAGTTCGGATGCTACCCATGGATGACTCCCCCATTTGCCATCGGAATGGCGCACGTGGTGGAGGCGGAAGACTTTCCGATGTCGCGGCTGATTGCGCTCCAGACAAAGAGAATCTTGCGCCCGCCGAACGGGCGGATGTAGTGGATTCCCTCGAGCAGGACACTGTCCTTGAGGCGTTCTCGAATCGTGCGCACGTCGTACTTGATTCGAAGCGCGAGCTCTTCGGTCGTTAGCAGTTCTGATTCCATGTGCATGCTCTCTTGTCCGTTAGCCTTACTGATAGACAGTAGTGTATCTCCTGCATGGCAACTTGTCAAGTTGTCTATCAGTACGACCGACTTGCGCCTATACAATGGGGAGACAAGTGAGGTCTACCGTGTCTCGAAATCAGCTCAACGTTCGTGCGAGTGACGAGCTCGCAAAGCTCATCGACAAAAAGCGAGTCCAACTCAGTTCGCAACTCGGAGTCATTCCGTCGCGATCTGATGTTGTTCGATTCGCTCTGGAGAACTACCTCGGGGTGAAACTGAGTGACATTGACTCAGACGGGCGGAAGGCGCCGGCAAAGCGCAAGCGAACGGCTTAGCCGCGCGCACGTACTAGCCGTTCGTCCCGGGCGAGTTGCTCGCGGCCTTCGCGGGAGTGGCGACAACCTTCGAAGTGATCGAGTGTCACAGCGGTCAAGGAGTTCTCGGTCAGCTCCCGAATCGGGCAATGAGCCGAGTCGACGACGGATGCAGGCGACTCCGATTTGGGCCCATGAGACGGTCGGTCACCGGTCCTCGCTGCAGGCGACTGGCTGCGGCTCGCATCGGCTGGTTGACCGGCAGTTCCCGACCCGCTGCAGCCGTTCAGCCGACCGGACTCGACGACAGGTGTGCGTACAAGCCGGCCATCGGCGCATCAGATGCCGACCGTCGCCGCAGGCCCAGCCTGGCGGCGACGCCACGCCGCCGGCGGCATGCCGTATTCGCGCCGGAACGCACGGCTGAACGCGGTGTCGGTCTGGTAGCCGACCTCCTCGGCGATGCGCGCGAGAGGCGCATTGCTGCGCGCGAGCAGGTTCGACGCGAGCAGCATGCGCCACTGCGCAAGGTACTGCATCGGCGCCTGGCCGACGAGTTGCGAAAAGCGCTCAGCGAGCACCGACCGCGACGTGCCGGCGACACATGCCAGTTGATCCAGCGTCCACGGTCGCGCGGGCTCGGCATGCAGCGCGCGCAGCGTGGCGCCGACGATGCGGTCGTTGACGCCGGCGAGCCAGCCGGTTCGGCCCTCGGCCTGCGCGTTCATGTAGATGCGCAGAACCTCGATGAACAGCACCTCGGCCAGCTTGGCCAGCACGCCCTGGCCGCCGGGCCGCGGTGAACGCGCCTCGGCAAGCGCATAACGCAGCGAGGCCTCGAGCCACACCCCGGCGTTCGAGCCGCGCACGCTGACCTTGACGACCGGTGGCAATCCAGCGAGAAGCATGCGCGCCAGACGCGCGTCGCAGGCCAAGTATCCGCAAACCAGCTTCGTCGTGGCGCCGCCGCCGCCGTAGGCGAGCAGCCGCGGCCGGCGCGCCAGCACCTCTTGCAACCGCGCGCCCGATGCTGGTGGCAGGCCCGGCTGCGAGCCCATGCGGTGCGCATCACCCTGCGGGAACACCACCGCGTCGCCGGCTGCCAGGCGCACCGGGGGCATGTCGCCCAGCTCGACCCAGCATTCGCCCTCGGTGACCAGGTGGAAGATCACGACCCGCTCCGCGGTCGGCTCCAGAAATGGGGCCGCTGCGTCTGCGTGCGGCGATTGGTAACACCAGGGCGCGGTGAAACGGCCATGCAGAAAGATCGCGCCGGACAGGCGTACCACGCGCAGTGTCTGCGACAAAGCGTCCATCACGTCGTCACGTCGACGTGCAGCGCGACCGGCAACGGCTGCTCGACCGCGCAGGTCACCGGCGAGCAGCCCGTGGTCGACGCGACCAGCGCGCACAGGCGCTCGGGGGAAGAGCCGGGCGCGCCGATGCGCACATGTAGTTCCATCGCCAGCGGCCCGGCAGGCACCGCACGGCCATCGGGCTCGGGCACGGCGAGCATGCCGCGCGCGTCGGACCGGCTCGTTGCGCGCACCTCGAGCGTCTGCAGCGCGATGCCCTCGACTGCCGCGGCCATCGCGATGCGCGTCAGCGCGCACGACGCCAGCCCCGCGCGAAGCAGCCAGCCCGGCGTCACTGCGCCAGCCTCGCCACCGAGTTCGACCGGCATGTCGGTCGCCACCGAATGACCCGCGTCGCTGTGCACGCTCGCGCGCAGGCCGCCGCCCCAACGCGCGGTGGCAGCCGAGTCTTCGCACGCGCCTGCCTGCGGCCTGCGGCGAAGCACCGAGGCCGCCCGTTCCATCGATGCCGCGATCTGCTCCGTGCCCATAGCCTTGCATCCTTGAAGATGAGCCTGGATTCTGAGAGCGCGACGGCTTCAGCGCCAGCGGCGCGACCTCGGTCTCGGCCTATCGCGGACGCGCGGTCAGTCCTTGCGGATGCACGGGCAGTTCGTGAGGCCACGATCGTCCAGGGCGGTGATGCGGACGTACGGGTAGACGGCGGCGACGCGCGGGCAGGACAGCCAGCACCGGCCACGGCGACAGTCGCCAAGCGTGCCGCAGTGCCGCCAATTCACCACCGGAGACCCGAATGAATGCACCCGTCGACTTCACCGCCATCAAGACCCGCCAGCAAGCCGCCTGGGGCACTGGCGACTACGCCGTGATCGGCACCACGCTGCAGATCGTCGGCGAGTCGCTCGCCGAGGCCTGCGACCTGAAGACCGACGAACGTGTGATAGACGTCGCTGCAGGCAATGGCAACGCGACGCTGGCTGCCGCACGCCGCGGCTGCCTCGTCACCTCGACCGACTACGTCGGCAGCCTGCTCGAGCGCGCCGCCGAACGCGCGCGTGCCGAGCGCCTCGAAGTCATGTTCCAGACCGCCGATGCCGAGGCACTGCCATTCCCCGACGCGAGCTTCGACGCCGCCGTCTCGACCTTCGGCGTGATGTTCGCACCCGACCATGCGAAGTCAGCCACCGAGTTGGCCCGCGTTGTGCGCCCCGGCGGCCGCATCGGCTTGGCGAACTGGACGCCCGACAGCCTGATCGGCCGCATGTTCAAGGTGCTCGGCCGCTACGTGCAGCCGCCGGCGGGAGTGCAGCCGCCGTCGCTGTGGGGCACCGAGGCGCATGTGCGCATGCTGTTCGGCGATGCCGCCGCGGCGGTGCAGGCCACACCGCTGCATTTTGCGTTCCGCTACCGATCGGCCGCCCACTTCATCGAGGTCTTCCGCGCTTGGTACGGGCCGGTGAACAAGGCGTTCGCGGCGCAGACACCCGAGAAGGCTGATGCGCTGGCCAGCGAACTGACCGAGTTGCTCGACGGCCTGAACCGCGCAGGCCGAGGATCGCTGGTCGTGCCGAGCGAATACCTCGAGGTCGTCGTGACTCGGGCATGAGCGAGTCGATGGACGTCCGTCTGCAGCGCCGCGTCCAGCGCTACGGCTGGGAGCGGGCTGCCGACGCCTACGCACGCCACTGGCACGGCCCGCTTGCCGGCTTGCACGCCGACCTGCTGGCACGGGCCGCACCGGTTGCCGGTGAGGCCGTGCTCGACGTGGCCTGCGGTGCGGGTGTCGTGTCGATCGCTGCGGCAAGCGCCGTCGGGCCGACCGGGCACGTGCTGGGCGTCGACCTGGCGGACGCCATGGTGCAGGCCGCCCGACAGCGTGCAAAAGAACTCGACCTCGGGCAGACCCGCTTCGAGCGCATGGATGCCGAGCGGCTGGCGCTGCCTGACGCGGGCTTCGACATCGCGCTGTGCGTGCTGGGACTGATGTACGTTCCAGACCCCGACGCCGCGCTGCGCGAACTGCACCGCGTGCTTCGACCGGGTGGCCGTGTGGTGCTGGCGGTGTGGGGCGACCGCGCGCGATGTGGCTGGGCGCCGCTGTTCGACATCGTCGACGCCGAGGTGCGTAGTGAGGTTTGCCCGCTGTTCTTCGGCCTCGGCCACGGCGAGCTGCTCGCTCGTCGCTGCGCCTCGGTCGGGCTGCACGTGACTGCGCAGAGGACAAGGCGTGACGTGCTGGACTACGCCAATGCCGACGAGGCGTGCGCCGCGGCATTTGCCGGAGGGCCGGTCGCGCTGGCCTGGTCGCGCTTCGATTCGAAGGTACGCGAACGCGTGCAGGCGCGCTACCTCGAGGCAATCGCGCCGTGGCGCGACGGCGGGGGTTACCGCGTGCCGGCCGAATACCTGATCGTCGCTGCGCTGCGCAGCGCCGAAGCGCCTGAGCCAGCACCTCACTCGTCTTGATCGTGGACCGGGATGCCGATGTCGGCGATACGTCCCAAAGTGAACAGCCGCGTGTACGAGTACGAGCACCGGCTCTTGGCCGGGACGTTGAGTTCGAGGCGAAGCCCGGCAGCAGTCCTTCGGCGTGATTGCCAGATTTCCTAGCGGCAGCTGTCGACCAGCGTCGCGAACGGGTGGTCCCGGCCAACTTCCGTCGGCCATGGCAGGCAGCTTCGCGGTGAACTGAAGATCATCGAGAAGATCCTTACGCATCTGGGTCTGTAGACGCACGCATTGCCTTGGGTGCCACCGCGCGGACTTGCGCAGCGGGCCGACCAGCACAGCCCAGTCACCGGCGCTCAACGGGCCGATGCCCCGCCTCCAGCGGTCGAAGCAAGCGCATTGAGTGCCGTGCCCAGCCGTCCAGCGGGCGGTGAATGTACTTCGAGTTCCCTGTCCTCGAGGTGGCAACGACCTAGCAGGCTGTTGAAAAACCAATGCCTGGACAGTCGAACGAGTCCCGGTTGCCGTGATTGGTCGATTCATACAGTGCCCCGAAAGCCGAGTCGGTGATCGACAGGGACAGTGGAGTCGACATTGGCGTCATGCACTGCGGCAATCGAGGCGTTTTGCGCTGTTACTTCATCCTTCACGCACCCAATGCCGCGAGATTTCGCAACCGCGTGAGGTTGTAGGCGGCCATCGTCAGGGTAAACGCATGGCTTACCTTATCCAGTCCTCGCACCATCACTTGCCTCATCGGCCCGATCGTCTTGGCCCAGCCGAAGCACTGCTCGATGCGCTTCCTTTTGCGTTGGCTGATCTCGTAGCCGGTATGCCGAGTAGTCCTGCCATCGATGGCGCTGCCGCCGATGCGCGTGAGGTTTTGTGCCACATGCGGCGTGACGTTGATGTCGCGGCACGCCTGCACGAAGCCCCGCGTGTCGTAGGCCTTGTCGGCTCCGACGGTGATGTACTTGGCTCGGACTGCGACCTCCTCGAGCATCGCGGCGGCCGCGTCGCGCTCGGCGGTTCCTGTGGCCTTCGTGATCTGCACGTTGACCACCAGCCCGTGGCGGTTGTCGGTGGCAATGTGCCCCAGGAAGCTCGGCAGCGCCGGGGCCGCGTTGCTCTTGCGGTAGAGCTGCGAGTCGCAATCGGTCTTGGACTCGTGGGTCTCGTTGCTGCGCCGCTCGCCTCGCCAGTCCTCGGGGTCGCGGTCGTCGTCACTGCCGTCCTTGCGACGCATGCTCTTGTGGCCGGCCCAGGCCTTGATTTGCGTGCCGTCGACGCTGAAGTGTTCCCCGGACAGCAGATCCCTGGCCCGGGCCATGTCGACCGTGGCGTTGAACAGCTCGATCACGACATCGTGCTCAATCATTCGGTCGCGGTTTTTGCTGAAGACCGAGTGGTTCCAAACCGAGTCATCGATCGACAAGCCGACGAACCAGCGGAACAGCAAGTTGTAGGTGATCTGTTCGACGAGTTGCCGCTCGCTGCGAACGCTGAAGAGCACCTGCAGCAGCATCGCGCGCATCAGCTTCTCAGGCGCGATGCTCGGGCGGCCACCCTTGACGTCGGCTTCGTACATCGCCGAGAAGCGCTCGTCCATCTTGGCAAGCGCTTCGTTCATCCACAAGCGGATCGGCCGCAGCGGGTGATTCGCTGGAACAAAGTCCTCCAGCCGCACTGTCGAAAACAAACTCTCGTTGTAAATGTCATTCCCTCGCATCGTCGCACCTCGATCTGACCCATACGGCAATTGTCGGGAAGATGTCGAGGTTCTTCAACAGCCTGCTAGGAGTCTGGGCGGCAGAAGGATTCCAAAATGAACATCCGAATTTCTACCTCTCAGAATCGCGTAGGTGCGATTTTCTCGGAGGTGCGAAGGGGTCAAGGACCCCTGAAATCACGACTTTCTGCGGCGTTGGTCTTCTGCCGCCCAGACTCCTAGGGGTTGACAGGCGCGTCGCTACGGCGCCAAGTGAGACGGCTCATACAGCTGTACCCAGCCATCGAAACTCAACCGGAGGAATCAAAAATGAGCAGGACCATGCATGCACGCCGCCTGATTCGGCGGACGATCGCTTTCGCAGCCGCCGCCATGTTGTGCGTATCGGCTTCGGGCGAAGGCAAGGACGACAACGAGCACGACCAGAGCCAGATCAAGCGCGGCTTCGAAATCGTGCCGCAGGGCGTGCACTTGAGTATGGCGGGCAAGAATCGCGCGCTCGTCGGCCTAGGCAGCTACATCGTCAACACCACCGGCTGCAACGACTGCCATACCCACCCCGAGTACCTGCCTAACAGCAGCCCTTTCCTGGGCCGGCCCGAAATGATCAATTTTCAACAGTACCTGACCGGTGGACGCCAGTTCGGGCCCTTCACATCGGCCAACCTCACGCCGGACGCATCCGGCAAGCCGGCCGGATTGACGCTGCGGGACTTCATCACCACGCTGCGGACGGGCCACAACCCCAACGACCCGCCGGGCCAGATCCTGCAGGTAATGCCCTGGCCGGTGATCGGCAAGAAGACCGATCGCGACCTGACCGCGATTTACGAATACCTGCGCGCGATTCCGGCGCTGCCGAACAACCCGAACCCCGGGCCGTAAGCGCTGGCGGGCCGCCCGGTACAATGGCACTAGTCACTTAGTGATTGAGTGCCGCTGAAATTCATGCAGTTGTTGGCCCCGCTTTTCTTCGTCAGCTTTGTGCCTGCGCTTTCGGGCCTGTGAGTGTCGCTGAAGGGTCGGGGCCGGCTAACCAATCCGCTGAACTCGTTGCCCGAAACCTGCCGGTCGAGTTGGGCTGCCATACAACTGACTTTCGTCTAGACCGGGTCTCGACCCGTTGCTGCCCATCAGCTTGTGGCGGTGTAGGGCAGCGATGCAGCGGTTGCGGTCGATCGTCTCCGGAGGGTGATTTCACGCTTAGTGCCGTCAAGCGATAGTCGGTGTGCGCTACTGTCGCTGGCACGAAAGGCCGCTGTCGGTTGCATTGCTGACATAGACATCGCAGTCCCGCACGGCAGCGACGTGGGGCCCGTACCGCGACCCAGCCACTGACCGCTGTTCATTGCGCCGAACTCACGCAAACGACCCATTCCTGTCGCTCGCTTGGACATTGCCAACGACCGCTTACAGCTTCAATACGCCCTTCATTTGGTCGTGCCGAACAGTGACTTCAGCAAAGCCTGCGCATGGTTCAAACCCTCCTGCGAGAGGGCCACCGACTTCGCCTTTCCCACCGGATCCGAGATCAGCCCCTTGGCATGGAGCCGCCCCATCGCCTCCCAGTCGAACGACTTCCAAGCGCGATCCCCATCGTGCAGGCCCAGTAGCAGCAGGGCCAGCACGGCATCGTCTATGCGGTCGGTGTTCAAGTTCATGGAGGCCTCCGGTCACCGCGCTGTCAAGCCGTCGAGCGGGCTGCGCACCGCACCGCCTCCCACTTTCAGCACATGCGTGTAAATCATCGTGGTCGCTACGTCCGCGTGACCGAGCAAATCTTGCACCGTGCGGATGTCGTAGCCGGCCTGCAGCAAGTGCGTCGCAAAGCAATGCCGCAGCGTGTGTGGCGTGGCAGGTTTGGCAATGCCGGCGGCCTGCGCCGCGCGTTTGAAAACCCGCTGAAATGTTTGGTCGTACAGGTGATGGCGGTGCACCCAACCGCTGCGCGGATCAGTTGAAAGCGTGGCTTGCGGAAACACCCAAAACCATTGCCACGAAGCGCCGGCTCTTGGGTACTTGCGGTCAAGCGCATGCGGCATCTCAACACCGCCGCGCTGGTTCTCAGCGTCGTCCGCCCACAGCAACCGGGCACTCGCAATCTGATCGCGCAGCGGCTGCGCCAAAGTTTGCGGCAGCATCAGCACGCGGTCTTTGCCGCCCTTGCCTTCGCGGACGATCAAGGCTTGGTGCGCAAAATCCACATCCTTCACGCGCAATTGCAGTGCCTCATTGATTCGCATGCCAGTGCCGTACAGCAAACGCGCCAGCAAGCCGTGCTCACCGGTCAGCCCCGTCAAAACAGAAGCCACTTCCTCGCGGCTCAGCACCACTGGAAGCCGGCGGCGCACACGTGGTCGGTCCAGCTCTTTGATCCAGTCGGTGTTGACTTGCAGCACTTTGGTGTACAAAAAAAGCAGCGCAGAAAGCGCTTGCTTATGGGTAGCCGTAGCCACTTGCCGCTCGTCGGCGAGCCACGTTAAAAAGGCTTCTACTTCCGGCGCACCCATGTCACGAGGATGTCGCAAGCCATGGAAGCGGATGAATGATCTACACCAATGGATGTAAGCCTGCTCAGTGCCACGCGTGTAGTGCAAATACCGGATGCGCTCTCGAACTTGATCCATCAGCCGAGGCGCTTTCAGCGGCGGCATCATGGTCGTTACAACCGGCCTCATATCGGCACGCGGTGGAGTTAAACCCGTTGAAGTTGCAGACATCATGAGCCTCGTTCCAGCGTTGAAAATTTGCGCTTGCGCGGCGCAGACAGGGCTGGCACAGTCAGTTACAGGCGTGCCGCTTTGCACGCGAAATTTAATACTGGATGAAACCACAGTCAAGTGTTGGTTTCAGAAGCAGAATCAACCACTTATGAAGATCAACCCGGACTTTGTTATGCGGCACCCGTCGGCGATATGCAGCACGCCGTGCTGCATAAACTAGTAGTTAGGTTGTTGTTCTTGGCTCCGTCAACGCGCCGCATTCGAGACTCGCAGCGGCTTGCGCGGGTCACACCGCGCGGCGGCGCAGTGGCGGCTCCAGCTTCTGCTCAGCTTCGTACATTCTTCGGCTTCGTCGCTGTTCGCCGCGCTGCCTGCGTCTACTCGCCGTCGGGCATGAATTCAACGTCCAACTCCGGCATCGTCCGTGCCAAACTCAGCGGCATGCTCGTTCCCGATCTCAGCAATGCGTCGCGTTGGCAACAACCTAACCCGGCGCTCAAGCGGACGTGCCTGCGGCACGCCGCTTAGCTAAAACGTTAGACCCCAGAACCTATATGGCGCACACCGTTGATCCCAATGAATCGGCCGAGCCCCACGACGCGCTCGACCATATCGTGGCCGTTTGGGAGAAGTCTGTCGACCTGCAAATCCACTTCAACGAAATCTGCATGAACCTCCGTCGGACCGCCATCGGCGCCGTTGGGGCGTTGTTGGCTGCAGGCGCGCTTGCGTTTCGTTTCGGCGGTCATGTTCAGGTCTTGAATCACACGGTATCCGTTGCGTTCCTGTTTGCGGTAATTGCCCTGCTCGTATGGCTGTCGTTCTATGCCATGGATCGCTTTTGGTATCACGAGCTCTTGCGGGCCACTGTCAAGTACGCCGAATCTCTTGAAGAGCCAGCACGCGACGCCGGGCTGCCAATCCGACTAAACATGTCAGCTGAAATTCGCAAGGCAAATCATCAAGCCCTGGGCATGTCGGGCGGGGCGAAGATCAACTTGTTCTATCTGGTAGTTGCCGCCGGGCTGCTGCTGGGTTGTTGGTGGCTATATGCTGGCGTTATCCAGCCTGCTGTGGCCTAACCCCTCCATCGAGCGGACGTCCCAAAGGCCGCTTCGCGCCCTTTGGCCCGCCGCTCATGTCGAACGTTAGGCCCCACGAACAACGCTTCGTAGAATCGCCAACCGCTGAGATCCTTCATCGGTTGTCAACACGGCTCGTTCACGACACGGAGGCAATGCGATGAAGTTCACTTTCGGCGTACCCGCGCGGCTTACGTTTTCGCCACTGTTGCTTGCTATGGCCATCGCCGGCTGTACGGCGGTACCTATCAAGGAATCAGTGAGCACGAAGGACGCTCCGGCGGCCATCGGTCCGTACTCACAAGCTATCAAGGTCGGTAACTTGCTCTTCCTCTCTGGGCAAATCTCGATCGATCCAAAGACGAACCAGATGAATTCTGGTTCCATTGAAGAGCAGACCAAGCTGGTCCTCGACAATCTCGACGCCGTCCTTAAGGCAAGCGGTATGTCCATGGAGAACGTCGTCAATACGACCGTCTTTCTCAAAGATGTGAATGACTTCGGCAAGATGAACGCCGTCTACGGGACCTACTTCAAAGACAATCCGCCTGCGCGCGCGACCGTTCAAATAGCGAAACTACCAAGAGATGCCTTGGTGGAGATCTCGGCAATCGCAAGCAAGTGAACTCGGGCGCGGTTCGGGCTTCGGAAGCGTGACGCCTAACCACT
>ENA-OFCD01000966-OFCD01000966.1-metagenomes-genome-assembly--contig:-NODE-966-length-16330-cov-3.726022_pt1 | contig 16330 bp, 13 predicted proteins | sample MGYA00153392_OFCD01 | MGnify analysis MGYA00153392 | reverse complement strand
GATCACGTGCTGGGTCTCGATAACGGCACGCCCCTGAAGGCCCAATGAGCGCGTTGGCTTGGCTCGGGCGGCGCGCTGCCGCGGTGTGGTTAGCGACGCTCACTCTCGTGATGCTTGGAGTGTCTGCTCTGCGGTCGATGCCGAGCGCGATCTACCCCGAGGTAGAGTTTCCGCGAATCATCGTCGTCGCACGCGTCGGCGGCGCGCCACCAGCCGTCTACCAGACGCTCGTCACTCGGCCGCTGGAGCAGACGCTTGCCACCGTGCTTGGCGTGCAGCGCATCCGGAGCAAGACCATCCGAGGCGCGGCTGAGATCTCGCTTCAATTCGCGCCGGAGACGGACATGTGGCGTGCGCTCACGCTGGTGGAGTCGAAGACGAACGAGGCTCGCGGAGAGCTGCCTCCCGGCACGGAGGTCGCGGTCGAGCGGATCACGACGGGCTCATTCCCGGTGATCACGTTCAACCTCGCGGGTGCAGCGGACCCGCGCGAGCTGCGCGAGACCGCCGAGTGGATCGTCAGACCCGCGATCGCCGGCGTTGAGGGTGTCGGCCGCATCGAGGTGCTCGGTGGCGATGTCCGCGAGGTCGCAGTGATCATCGCGCCCGATCGCGCCGCATCGCTAGGCCTCACGCCCGATCGCGTCGCTGACAAGCTGCGAACGGCGATGAGCCTCGACGCCGTGGGGCGCGTCGAGCGAGACCGACAGCTCGTGACCGTGGTCGCCGACGCTCAGCCCAAGACGCTCGACGACATTCGCCACATGCCTGTCGCGACCGGCCCCGACGGCGTGAGTGTGCAACTCGGCGACGTCGCGGAGGTGGTCGACGCGGCCGAGGATCGGCTCGTGCGCGCCGGAGGCCCCCGCGGGGAGACGGTCGTCATCAGCGTCGCGAGGCTGCCCGGCGCGAGCGCCACGGACGTCGTCGCTAACGTGCGCGCCGTGGTGAAGGAGGTGAGTTCGACGCTCCCGGCCGGGGTGACGTTGACGCCCGTCTATGATCAGTCGGAGCTGGTGCGCGAGTCCATGAGCAGCGTGCGCGACGCGATCTTGATCGGCATCCTCCTCTGCGCCGTCGTGATCGGCCTATTTTTGCGCGACTTCCGCGCGGGGCTCGTCGCCGGGGCCGCCGTACCGATCACGCTCGCGATCACCTTCGGCGCGATGCGCGTGACCGGCCAGACGCTCAACTTGATGTCGCTCGGCGGCATGGCCGTCGCGGTGGGACTCGTCATCGACGACGCGATCGTGATTATCGAGGCGATCGCGCGCCACCGAGACGAAGGCATGCCGGCGCTCGAGGCGGCGCGGCGCGGAACCGCCGAGCTCGCGCCTGCGGTCATCGGCACCACGCTGACGACCGTCGTCGTCTTCGCTCCCCTTGCCTTCTTGGGCGGCATCGTCGGAGACTTCTTCCGCGCGCTCGCGTTCACGCTCTCCGCCGCAGTGATCATCTCGCTCTTCGTTGCGCTCGTGCTCGTGCCGATCGCGGCGGGCTGGGCGCTCTCTGCGTCTAGCGCGAAGCCTTCGAACGACGAGGGCCTCACGGGTCGTGTCACTCGCAGACTGGCCTCTCGCCCGCGCCTCGCGGCGATCGCGCTGGCGCTGCTCACGGTCGCGACGCTGTCGGCCGCGCCGTTCCTCGATCGCGGCTTCTTGCCGCAGATGGACGAGGGCGCGTTCGTCATCGATTACTTCCTACCCGCGGGCACCGCGCTCGAGACCAGCGAGGCGTTCGGGCGAGCGATCGAGTCCGAGCTACGGGCGACGCCCGAGATCCGCACTTATTCGCGGCGGCTCGGCTCGGAGCTCGGTCCCGTCGCCGCAACGCAGCTCGATCGCGGAGACATCATGGTGAGCTTGATCGCGCAGTCAGAGCGGAAGCGCTCGAGCGAAGCCGTGATCGCAGACGTCCGCGCGCGCATCGAGAGCAAATTCCCCGAGGTGCGCATCGAGTTCGTCCAAGTGCTCCAAGACGTGCTCAACGATCTCGCTGGCAACCCGCGCCCTGTCGAGGTGAAGGTCTTCGGCCCGGACTACGGCAAGGCGCACGAGATCGCGATCTCGATCGCCGACAAGATGAGAGACACGCGCGGGCTCGTCGATCTCTACGACGGCATGGAGCGAGAGTCTCCCGAGCTGCGGCTCGTCGTGCGACGCGACGAGGCCGCACGACTCGGCGTCACTCCCGACGCGGTCTCGGCACAGCTCTCGAGCGCGCTCCTCGGATCGCGCGTCGGGGCTATTCGGCGCTACGATCGCTTGGTCGGCGTGCGTGTCCGCTATCCGAACCCCACACGATACGATCCGCTCAAGGTCGCCCACATGCCGGTCATCGTCGGTGGGCACGTCGTCAGCTTCGACGCAGTCACCAACGCCGTCTGCTCGACGACACCGTCGGTCCTCATTCACGAGGCGCTGCAACCCATGGTGGGGGTCACGGCCGATCATGAGGGCCGCGACATCGGATCGATCGCCGACGAGATCGACCGCAAGGTGCGCGAAGTCCCCGTGCCCGCTGGCTACCGCGTGTCGCTTGGAGGTCAAGCCGAGGCCCAGCGGGCGACCTTGCGCCAGCTCGCGGTCACTGGCCTTCTTGGAGCGCTGCTCGTGCTCACCGTGCTCGCGACTCAGTTCCGTCGCTTCCGGCTGGCGCTGCTCGTGCTCACGCCCGTCCCGCTCTCCATCGGCGGCGCGCTCGTGTGCCTGCTCGCGACGCACACGCCCCTCAACGCGTCGTCACTCATGGGCTGCGTGCTGCTCATCGGCCTGGTCGTCAAGAACGGCGTGCTCTTGCTAGAGGAGGCCGAGCGACGCCTCGACGAGGGCGACTCACCCCCCGACGCCGTTCACCACGCCACTCTTCGACGCCTTCGGCCCGTCGTGATGACGACGCTGGCGACGCTCGCCGGACTGGTACCACTCGCGCTCGGAATCGGCGCGGGCGCGGAGGTCCAACGCCCTCTCGCGCTCGCCGTGATTGGAGGCCTCTCCGTAGCGACGATCGCTACTCTCGGCCTCCTCCCCCCGATGGCTCTGCTCGTGTTGCCACGAGTGAAGAGCTGAATCTCAGCTCTTCTTCGCGTGCTTCTCGATGTAGTCGATCGCGTCCTGCACGGAGCGGATCTTCTCGGTGTCTTCGTCCGGAATGTCGATCTCGAAGGCCTCTTCGAACGCGAGGACGAGCTCGACGAGCCCGAGTGAGTCAGCGCCGAGATCGTCGATGAAGGTCGATTCGGGCTTGATGTCCTTCTCTTCGACGTCGAGCTGCTCCTTGATGATGCGCCTGACCTCGCTGGGAATGTCCTGAGCCATAGATTCCTCGTGTTTTCAAAGCAGGCTGCCCGATCAACTCGGGGTCCCCAAAACGGGGCGATTGATACTCGAAGCCGAGCAGGATTGGAAAGCGTTTCGCTTCTATATGTACATTCCACCGTTCACGCGCAGGACTTGGCCTGTCACGTAGGCGGCCTCGTCGCTCGCCAGATACACGCACGCTGCTGCGATGTCGCGCGCCGCGCCGGTACGACCGAGTGGAACGGCCTTCAAAACGGCCTCTTTTTGCACGTCGTTAAGCGCGTGCGTCATGTCCGTGTCGATAAAGCCGGGCGCGATCACGTTTACAGTGACGTTTCGCGAGGCGTACTCCCGCGCAATGGACTTCGCGGCGCCGATGACGGCCGCCTTGGTCGCCGCGTACGCCGTTTGCCCCGCGTTGCCCATCTCGCCGACGACGCTCGACATGAACACGATGCGCCCCGTCTTGGCGCGCATCATCGGCTTGCTCGCGATGCGCGCGCACTGCACCGCACCGCGTACGTTCGTGGCCCAGAGCTTGTCCATGTCCTCGTCCTTGATGCGCAACAACAGGCCGTCGATGGAGATGCCTGCGTTGGCGACGAGGATGTCGAGCTTGCCGTGCTTTTTGATCACGCCCTCGAGCGCGGTCTCGGTGGCGGCAGTGTCGGCGACGTCGAAGGCGACGATCTCGGCGTGACCGCCTTTTTGCGTGATGGCGTCGGCGCACTCACGCGCGGCCTGCTCACCCTTCACGTAGTTGACGACGACCGTGGCGCCTTGAGCGGCCAGCGCTTCGCAACACGCACGACCGATGCCGCGCGAGCCTCCGGTGACCACTGCTACTTTTCCGTCGAGTCGAAACATGGGCTGAGCTTCTCTCACTTTTTCGAGTGACGGTGAAGAGTGAAAGGGATCACGCGAGGAACGACGCGACCTGATCGAGCGCGGCCTTGTCGCACACGCTCAGCACCTTGAGGTCCTTCGCGATGCGACGAACGAGTCCCGCGAGCACCTTGCCTGGTCCGATCTCGAGCGCGTGCGTGACGCCTTCACGATGCATCAACGCGATCGAGTCTTCCCAGCGCACGGCACCGTCGACCTGCCGCACGAGCAGATCCTTCACTCGTGTCGGATCGACGTTGGGCTTCGCGTCCACGTTTGCGACGATCGGAAACGCGAAGGAGCCTACGGTAACCTTCGCGAACTCCGATTCGACGACACGCGCCGCCGGGGCCATCAACGCACAATGGAACGGCGCGCTCACCTTGAGCGGGATCGCCTTGCCCTTCGCGGCAGCGACGAGCTCGTTGGCGCGCGCGACTGCGGCGGCGTTGCCGGCGATCACGATTTGCCCGGGCGCGTTGAAGTTCGCCGGGCTCACCACCTCGTCGCCAGAGGCCTCCGCGCAAATCTCTTCGACCTTCGACCGCTCGAGCCCCATCACGGCGGACATCGCGCCCATGCCTGCGGGGACGGCCTCCTGCATCGCCTTGCCGCGAGCGCGCACCAAACGCACCGCGTCGGCCAAATTCAGGGCGTTCGACGCAACGAGCGCGGAGTACTCACCGAGCGAGTGACCGGCCGCGAACGACGGCAGCGCGATGCCGGGCACGCACTCACGAATGGCCGCTAGGGTCGCGACGCTCATCGTCACGATCGCGGGCTGTGTGTTTGCCGTCAGGGTGAGCGTCTCTTCAGGACCCTCGAGAATCATCTTCGAGAGTGATTCTCCGAGCGCCGCGTCCGCCGCAGCGACGACGTCCCGCGCGGCCTTCGATGCCTCGAGGATGTCCCTGCCCATGCCGACCGACTGCGATCCCTGCCCAGGAAACAGCCACGCAACTTTGCCCATGCGGCGCGTCTAACAGAGGCGCACTCGTGCGCCAAGCGCGTCAACGACCGCTCGTGCAATCCCAGCACGTCGACGAATCGGACTTGGGACACACGCGCGGCTTACCGGCCTTCGGCTTCACGATGACCTTCTCGCCCAACCGCACGTCCACCTCACTGTCGGCGCAGACGTTCACGAACTCAGGCGGTTCGGATCGAGGGGGCCGCAGTTCCGGCAGTTGCAAGTTCCGTTGACGGAAAACGAGAAAGAGAGCGATCTCCCCGCAGTGCCAGTATCCGCACGCGTAACACTTGGACTTCAGTGGATCGACGGAGCTCGGCGGAAGGTTGTTTGACGCATCGACGCGATCTCCCGAGATCGGTGCCGGATCCGTCTTCACGATTCCGCCGTCGGCGAGCGACCTCGGACCTTCGGTGCACGCGATCATGATCGCCGAGGCAAAGCCAAGACGCATGAGTCGGCGATCAGCCTGCGTCGGCGAAGGCGGTCTTCTTGACGAGCTCGCGTAGCCGAAGTTGAGCTCGGGGATGACCTCGAGCGTGAAGTGCTTGGAGTAGGCGAGCGCGAGGGGCACGCCCGCATGGAGGCCGAAGCCGAAGACCGAGGGGCGGTCTGCCGACACCGTAGGCTGCCCCGTCTGCGTGGTCGTCTCCGTGGCAGATGCGTACGCGAAGCCGAGGCCGAGATCGATTCCGAGCAGCGGGCTGAGCCAGTAGCGAGCGCCGATGTAGGGCGCCGTCACGTTGCCCTCGGTGATGTTGAGCCCGGGACCGCCGTTGTTCACTTGCGCGATCGGGATCTGCGAGGCGCCCATGTAGCCGACAGCGAAGTGGTGGACCCTCGCCTCGTGATCCGAGAGCTCACTCGCGGCGTGCGCGGGAGCGGGAGTCGGAGCGGCGTCCTGCGCGAGCGCGACGGACGAACCAAGTACGATGAAGGAGGCGATGGGGAGGGCGAAGGTCTTCATGCGTTCGGCACACCGATCGCGGAGACCTTGGGCCAAATTTGTCGTCGCCTCTCAACAACTGAGCGGATTGGCTTCGCCAGCAACCATTCTCTACATTCGAACGAGAGCCGCGCCCCAAGAGACGCCCGCGCCGAGCGCGCACATCAGGACGACATCTCGCGGCTTGATCTTGCCACTTCGGAGGCTCTGGTCGAGCAGGATGGGGATCGACGCGCTCGACGTGTTCCCCACCATCTCGATGTTGGAGAGAACCTTCTCCTTCGGGTACTTCGCGCGATCGGTCACCTGGTCGATGATTCGGAGGTTCGCCTGGTGAGGCACGACCCAGTCGACTTGCTCGTTGGTCATCTGCGCGGCGTCTACCGCGGCCTGGCTTGCGGAATACAAGTTCTTCACGGCGGCGCGGAAGATGTCCTGCCCCTTCATGGAGATCTTGTCCTTCTTGGCGAGGTGAGCTTCGGGCGTGACGGCCATGAAGCTGCCGCCCGCTTGGATCATCAACGACTCCGCGAGGCTCCCGTCGGTGTGCGTGTTGGTCGAGAGGATGCCGCGATCGTCGTCGCTAGGGCCGAGCACCACGGCGCCTGCGCCGTCGCCGAAGAGCACGCAGGTAGTCCGGTCGGACCAGTTGACCACGCGGCTCAAGAGCTCGACGCCCACGACGAGCACGCGCTTCTTGAGACCCGAACGAATGAACGCGTCGGCGATCGAGATTCCGAAGATGAACCCTGCGCACGCCGCGCTGATATCGAAGCAGGGAATGCCCACCGCGCCGAGTTTGCGCTGAACGATCGCCGCAGTCGCTGGCATCGGCATGTCAGGCGTGATCGTACCGATCACGATCATGTCGAGCTCGGAGACTTTCGTATCGGACGCCTCGAGCGCGCGCTTCGACGCGGCTACCGCCATGTCGCTCGTGAGCATCCCCTCAGGTGCGATGCGCCGTTCGCGAATACCTGTGCGCTCGCGTATCCACTGATCGGTCGTCTCGACTCCCAATTGCTCGATGTCGAGATTGGTGCGGACTTGGTCGGGCAGAAAATGGCCCGTTCCGAGGATGCGAGTTTTGGGTTGGATGGCCATTGAGTGATTCGAAGCGTTCGAACGACAAGCGCTGAGGTTTGGCTCCGCGAGCCTCAAGTGAGCCAACATTAGCGTTGGCTCCCCTCAGCGCTCACTCACTCTTTCGTGGTCTTGCCGACTTTGACGGCTTTGCCCTTGTAGTGACCGCAGGACGCGCATGCGCGGTGCGGGACGCTCGGCTCACCGCAGTTCGCGCAAGCGATCAGCTGGGGGACGACGACCTTGTCGTGGTTGGCGCGGCGCATGTTGCGCTTACTGCGACTGGTTCGCCTTTTCGGGACGGCCACGGCTACTCCTGCTTCTTCGGTTTGAACGACGGTTTGAAAGACAATAGTGGGGCGAGGCGGGGATCCACGCTCGGCGTGGAACTCGGCTCTGAAATCGGAGGCGCGGCTATACCGGGGCAATCCTCCGAGCACAAGGGGATCATGGGAATCTCGAGCAGAAGCTCGTCGCGGATCAGGTCGTCGAGCACCAGCGTCTCGCCCACATACGTGAGTACGTCGGCCTCTTCGGCTTGGAACTCGTAGTCCTTGTCGCCTGGGGTCTTCATCGAGGATTTCGGCACGAACAAGCCGCTCAGAGCTTGATCGATCGAGAAGTGCGCAGGGCCGAGGCAGCGACCGCACGTCGCCTCCAAGCGAGCGCGAATGCGACCGTGAACGGCGACGTCGTTATCGCTCTTGCTCAGGCGCACGTCGACCGCGCCGTCCTTGCCGTCCGTCGTCGCGTCTGCGTCTTCGAGCACGGAGCGGATCCACGCCGCACGCAGGACAAGGTGGTAGTCCTTGCCGCCGGCGTCGACCTCGGAGAGCGGGATTTCGAATTCGTGTGCCACGGGGGCCGCGCAGTAGAGCACCAAGCCCACCTGATGCAAGCCCCTCCTTGCGGTAAAGTGTGCGCGGCTTCAAAACAAAGCCGGCACGGGTACGGGCAGGTACGCGCGCGTGCACGTTTGCGGGGCAGAAGTGCTAGTGGGCGGGCGATGCCACGCCCTCTGATGATCAAGCTCGTCCGTCACGGGCAATCGCTCGCGAACGTCGACGGCTTCGATCCGCAGCTCGCCGGAGACTTCCGCACGCCGCTCACCGAGGTCGGCATCGTGCAGGCGCGCGCGGCGGGAGAGGCCATCGGACATGAGTTCGTCGCGGGCTCGCTCGTGTACCTCTCCCCGTATTGGCGCACGCGCGAGACGCTCGACGCGCTCTTGAACGGTGCGAAAGCGGCGCGCGAGGATGCGATCGGCATCTACGAAGACCCACGCCTGCGCGAGCTAGACCACGGCTACGGCAACGTGAAGGACCAAGCGCACAAGCGCGAGAAGCACGGCTGGTTCTACTACCGTTACGAGGGCGGCGAGAGCCCGGCCGATTGCTACGACCGCACGAGCGGCTTTCTTGAGAGCATGATGCGACAAGTGGAGCGCAAGGCCGCATCTCGCGTGCTCATCGTCACGCACGGGATGGCGCTTCGATGCTTTGTCATGCGCTTCTTGCGGCTGTCCATCGAGCAGTTCGAGGTGATCGAGAACCCGCACAACGGAGACGTCGTCACGATCGCGCCGGCCGAGTCGCTCGCCGACTTCGAGCTCGAGTTGGGCGGTTGGCGCGTGCGCGGTTTGAGGCTTCGGAGCTGAGCGCTTACTGGCAGAAGCTGGGACCGCTGCTGACGGGCGGGCAGACCTTGGAGGGCGCGATGGGGCACGGCGTTGTGGGGCACGCGATCGGACCGCACTGACTCTTGTATTGAGCGATCGCCTTGTCCAAAGCTGGCGCGCTGTCGCCGGTGATGCTGATCGTGCAGCAGAGGCCCTGCGCGACGTGCATGCACTGCGGCGTGCTGGATTGCGGAAAGCACGTGCGCGCTTGCTGGCTGAGCGAGTCGATCTGCGAGCGCTGCACGTTGCAGTCCGGGGGCGGCGGCGGCGGCATCGTGTCTGCCGAGCCGTCCCTCGGGAGCGTCGAGGTGTCCGCGCCGCCGTCACCGACCGTCGCGACCTGACCGCCACACGCCACCGCAAACGCCCCGAGGAACAAAGCCATACGAATCATGCTCGCACCATCTCAGCCGCGAGACCTGTTCGCAACCCGAGAGACGTAACTCATTCATGCGTTACGTTTCGCTTGTCATTGGGCGGAGGTCGTGCGAAGGAGGCGCCCGTGAGAACGCTCGACCGTACCGCCGGGGTCACCCTGCCGCTCTCGGCGATTCGCTCGTCGCGCGACTGGGGCGTCGGAGAGATCGCGGATCTGCCGATGTGCGCCGCGTGGCTAAAATCAGCCGGTTTTAGCGTGCTGCAGCTGTTGCCGGTGTACGAGCTGGCTGAGGGCGAGACGTCGCCGTACGGGGCGCGTACCGCGTTCGGACTAGACCCGATCTTCTTGTCGATCTCCGAAATCGCTGATCTCGACCACGCAACGAACGCCGACTTCCTGAGCGAAGACGACGAACGCGAGCGGCAGCGGCTCACGTCGCTCGACCGCGTCGACTTCCTCGCAGTGCGCGCGCTCAAGGAGAAGGCGCTCGCCCGCGCATTCGAGAACTTCTGGGTGCGCGAGTGGGTGCCCCAGACGGCTCGCGCGAAGGACCTCGCCGCGTTCTCGGAGCGTGAGGCCGGGTGGGAGAGCGACCTCGCGCTCTATGTCGCAATCCGTGAAGAGCAGAATCGCATGGGCTGGGAGAGCTGGAGCGCACCGCTCCGCTACCGCGATCCCACTTCGCTCGCGGACGCGCGACACCGACTCGCCGAGCGCATCTTGCGGCACCAGTACGAGCAGTGGCAGCTGGCCAAGCAGTGGGGCAACGCACGCGTCGCGATCGATGGCCTCGGGATGAAGGTGATGGGAGATCTCCCGTTCGTCGTCGGACGCGAGAGCGCAGACGTCTGGGCCGAGCAGCGATTGTTCCAAGAAGGAATGTCGCTCGGCGCGCCCCCGGACGAGCTCACGCCCAAGGGTCAAGATTGGGGTCTGCCTCCGTACAACTGGAAGAACCTCGCGGAGAGCGATTTCGCGTGGCTGCGCGCGCGTGTGCGTCACGCTTCGCGCCTCTATCACGCGTTCCGCGTCGATCACCTCGTGGGATATTTTCGCCAGTACGTGCGCAAGCCCAACGCGCTCGGCGTGTTCGATCCTGCGAACGAGCCAGACCAAAAGGAGCACGGCAAGGTGCTGTTGGCGGTGTTGGCGGAGGCGGCGGACGACGCCGATCTCATCGCGGAGGACCTCGGACTCATCCCGAAGTTCGTGCGCGAGACGATGAGCGCGCTCGGTTTGCCCGGGTACAAAGTGCTCTTGTGGGAGCGCGACGAAAAGACGAATGCACTACGCGAGCCCGCGACGTACGAGGCCTCCAGCGTCGCGACCTGGAGCACCCACGACACGCAACCCATCGGCGCGTGGTGGGAGGAGCTCAAACAGACCGAGCGCGCGGAGCTGTTGGCGCTGATGAAGCTCGACGACAAGGCAACGCCCGAGACCATCGACGAGGGCCTCTTCGCGCTGCTGTTCCGCGCAGGATCTCGCCTCGCGCTCGTGCTCGTGACCGAGCTGTTGGGTGAGCGAGCACGCATCAACGAGCCGGGTACGGTCGGCGCGCACAACTGGACGTATCGATTGCCGAGCACCGTCGAGGCGCTCGTCCTGCACGAGCCAACGAAAGAGCGATGCGTGCGCTTCCGGGCTCAGCTCATCGCGAACGGGCGCGCCACCAAGTGATCTGAGCTATATCGCCATCATGCGCACCGCTCACCTCGCTCTACTCACGGCGACCGCCGTCGTCTGCTCGTTCGCGCACTCCACGACTGGCTGCAAATCCGAGACGGGCACGCCTGATGCTCGACCACTTGGCACTTCGGTGCCGGTCACCGGCAACGTGCAGCTCGACGGGCTCGCGGGGCCTGTCGATGTCGTGCGCGACTCGTTCGGGATGATCCACATCTACGCCACGAGCGTCGCGGACGCGATCCGCACGCAGGGATATCAGGTCGCGCGCGATCGCTCGGTGCAGCTCGAGCTCATTCGGCGCACCGCAGAAGGGCGCACCGCGGAGGTGTTCGGCAACGTGAGCCTTGGCCTCATCGACGACGACATCACGCAGCGCACGATCGGCCTTACGCGCGTCGCCTCGAAGATGTGCGACGCGCTCGACCCGAAGAGCGACGAACGCGTGTGGCTCGACGCCTTCGCCGACGGCGTCTCTCAATACTACGCGCGAGTGCAGACCGGCGATGAACAGCTCCCGAAGGGCATGATCGGGCTGAATCCCGCCATTCTCACGAAGTGGTCGTGCGCGGACTCGCTCGCGATCGCGCGTTATCAATCGCAGGCGCTGTCGTTCGACTCGGACAGCGACATCGAGCGTCAGGGCTACCTCGACAAGGTGCGTTCGGTGTTCACCGACACGTCGATGGATCCGGACTTGAAGGCGCGCGCGGGCTTCATCCGCGACACGATGCGTTGGGCCGCACTCGACCCGACGACGACGCTGCCCGGCTTCCCCAACGACACCAACCAGACGATGTCGTTCGGCGGAAACAAAGGCGCCTCTCCGAGCAAACCGATCGCCGCGAACGTGACGCTCGCTCCCGGATTGATGGACGACGTGCGCGGCTGGCTCGACGCGCAAGCGAAGGACGAGCGCGTTTTCGGCGATCGACTCTCGCGAGGCTCGAACAACTGGATGGTCTCTGCGGGCAAGAGCGCGACGGGCCACGCGATGATCGCGAGCGACCCGCACTTGTCGCTCAGCTCGCCCGCGGTGTTCTGGATGGTGCACCTCTCTGTGCATGCCAAGCCGGGTGGAGATGCGTCGAAGGATCTCGAGAGCGCGGGGCTCTCGTTCCCAGGCATCCCGGGCCTGATTCTCGGCTTCAACGAGCACGTCGCCTGGGGCGCGACGACGGCGAACTACGACGTGACCGACGCGTATCAGGAGACGCTGTCGCCGGACGGCGCGTCCGTGAAGTTCAAGGGACAGGACGTTCCACTCCAGAAGATCCACGAGACCATCGCGGTCGCTGGCGGTGCGCCCGTCGAGTACGACGTGCTCATCGTGCCTCACCACGGTCCGATCGTTCCGAACATCGTCAAGCACGCGGTGGTCCCGCCGGACCCGAAGAAGGGCGCGATCAGCTATCGCTGGACCGGCCTCGATCCGACGAAGGAGATCTCCGCCGTGATCGGGCTCATGTACGCGAAGGACGTGGAGGGCTTCCGCGTCGCGATCCGCAACTTCGGAGTCGGCGCGCAGAACTGGGTCGTCGCGGACGACTCGGGCAACACGTTCTATACTTCGCAGTCGATCGTCCCGCAGCGCATGCCGGGCGCGCTCGCATGGGACGCCTTGAAGTATCAAGGCACGCTGCCGATGCTGGTGCTGCCGGGAGACGGCAGCGCGGAGTGGACGGCGCCGCTCGACGAGGCGTTCATCCCTCACGTGAAGAACCCGAGCGCGGGGTTCTTGGCGACGGCGAACGCGGACCAGACCGGCGTGACGCTGGACAACGACCCGTCCAACGACAAGCTCCCCAACGGGCAACCCGTCTATATCGGGGGTGACTACGATCTCGGACTGCGGCTCGGGCGGATCACCAAACGTCTGCAAAACGTGGGGCACCCCATCGCTTTAGATGACTTGGCAAGCATTCAAGCGGACGTGCACTCGGGCTTCGGCGAACGGCTCGCGCCGGTGCTCACGCTCGCGGTCAACGCGGCGAAGGACGAGAAGAAGACGCCGGGCACGCACCCGGATCTGACCGCCATCGCCGCCGACCCGAGGTTCGCCGCCGCGAACGTCGACGAGCTCACGGGGTGGCTGGCACAGTGGAGCGCCAACGACTACTCGGCCGACAGCGGAGTGAGCCCCGACGACGGCTCGCCCGTCTCCGACGGCAAGGAGAAGGTGAACAGTCAAGCGACGCTCCTGTTCAACGTGTGGCTCGTTCACATGGGCAAGCGCACGCTCGACGACGAGCTCGCGTTACTCGCCGGCGCGCCGCTGCCCGTCGAGGTGCCGCGCGTGCTCGCCTGGATCTGCACCGCGCCGAAGGATCAGCTCGGCACGCTCGACATGATGAGCGGTGAGAGCATCCTCTTCGACGACCTCACCACGAAGATCGTCAAGGAGACGAAGAACCAGCTCGCGATCACCGCGCTGCTGGACTCGGTGGATTGGTTGACCAACAAACTCGGCGGAGACCGCAACAAGTGGCGTTGGGGCTCGTTGCACGGGATTCGATTCAACTCGCTCGTGGGCCTGTGGAACAACTTCAGCAACCCCACCGCCGACGACGCGCGGTTCCCGCTCGGCTTCCCCCGGCACGGCGAGCTGCACACGGTAGACGTCGCGAACTATGGCAGTCACCCGGGCAAGGTCGCCGACCTCGGCTTTACCTACCGGAGCGGTCCCACGCAGCGCCTCGTCGTCGAGATGGATCCGAAGGGTCCGATCGCGCGCAACGCCCTCCCCGGCGGAGAGGTTTGGGATCCCGCGGACCCGCACTTCAAGGACCAAGCGGAGATGTGGCGCCGCAACCAGAACCACCCGGTGTGGCTCGCGCGCGCCGACGTCATCAAAGACGCCAAGGAGCGCATCGTCTACGCGAAGTAGCGTTAGCGATGCGGTACTATCTCCTGCGAAAGTAGTGCAGGCCCTTCTTGTTGCTCGTCACGATGTCGACCTTGCCGTCACCGTCTACGTCATCGACCGCGAACTGGATGCCCACGCCGGAGTCGTCGTCGACGACGTGCTTCGTAAAGGTGACCGCGCCGTGATCGCGCTTGATTGAGTAGTAGACGAGCACCGCAGGGTCGCCGACGCCGGGGTCGTTCGTCGCGAAGTGCGCCCACCACCGCTTGCCCGTGATGATCTCGGGCACGCCGTCGCCGTCGAGATCGTCCAGGCGAAGCGCGTGCATCTGCGAGACGCTGTCGTCGATGAGCACGTCGATGAACGTGGGCTCCGCGCCGAGCGACGCGCGATCGCGGCGCCACCAGTGCAGGCCATAGTCGTGCGGACGAGAGCAGATCACGTCTGCCGCGCCGTCGGCGTCTACGTCGTATGCGAACATTCTGCTGCATGCGCTGGGACCGAACGCGAACGGGTGCCACTTCCACAGCGCGCGATCGCCGGTCTGCTGGAACCATCCCGAGCCCGTCAGTACGTCGAGCTTACCGTCACCATCGACGTCTCCCGCGCCCATCCCGTGCACGTACGCGGCGGCCGGTGGAAATGCGGGCCCGCTGATCGGGTGCAGCACCCATGGCGCGTTGACGTCGGCCGCTGGCGTGTACCAGCCGAGTACGGAGTTCGTGGCGTCGCCCATCAAGAGCTCGTAGCCACCGTCGCCGAAGAGGTCGACGACGATCGGGTTCTCGGTCCCCGCCACTCCGACGTTCGTGATCACGTGAGCTGTCCAGCGGGTGTCGGCGCCCTTCGGGTTCTGGTACCAGAGCATCACGTCCGTCGGGTGCGGCGCGACGATGATGTCGGTCCACCCGTCGCCGTCGATGTCGCGCGGGTAGATCGCGAAGCCGTGGCCAAACTGCGATCCGGGGTCGAACGTCTCGGGCGCGCGGATCCCGTGAGGAGTCACGCCGCGCGAATACCAAAATTCGTCCGTGACGATGTCCATGTGACCGTCTCGATCGACGTCGAAGATCGCGACGCCCTCCGCGCGGTATGCGGTATCGAGCGTGTGCTTCTCCCAGTCGCGCTGCGGCGGCGCGGCGGGCTGCAACGTGCACGCTACGAGAGAGGCGCAGAGACTAAACCGATAAGAGAAGTGGAAGGTCACGCCGCAAGCGTAGCGCATCTCGGGTTTCGCTTGGGCGGGCGGCGACTGACGCGCATGATGCGGCATCGGACGTTGCCGAAGAGATGGATCCCAAATCATGAAGACCAGAAAGCTGCGAGACCTCGAGGTGTCCGCGATCGGACTCGGCTGCATGGGGATGAGCGAGTTCTACGGCGCGGGGGACGAGACAGAGTCGATCGCGACGCTCCACCGCGCGGTCGATCTCGGCGTCACGTTCCTCGACACGGCCGACATGTACGGGCCGTTCAAGAACGAAGAGCTGCTCGGTCGGGCGTTCTCGGGCAAACGAAACGGGTTGGTCATCGCGACCAAGTTCGGAATCGTCCGCGACCCGAACGACCCGACCAAGCGCGGCATCAGCGGCAAACCCGACTACGTCCGCGCCTCGTGCGAGGGGAGCTTGAAGCGACTGAAGATCGACACCATCGACCTGTATTATCAACACCGTGTCGATACGAGCACGCCGATCGAAGAGACCGTGGGCGAGATGAAGCGCCTTGTCGAAGAGGGAAAGATTCGCCACATCGGCCTGTCCGAAGCCGGACCCGAGACGCTGCGTCGCGCGTGCACGGTTCATCCGATTACCGCTTTGCAAACCGAGTATTCGCTCTGGACGCGAGACCCCGAGGACGACGTATTGGCCACTTGCCGCGAGCTCGGGATCGGCTTCGTCGCCTACAGCCCGCTCGGGCGCGGGTTTCTCACCGGAGAGATCAAGCGCTTTGAAGATCTGGCGCCCGATGATTTCCGCCGAATGTCTCCGCGCTTCCAAGGAGAGAACTTCGGCAAGAACCTCGAGCTCGTGCACAAGGTTGATGCGCTCGCCAAGGCGAAGGGATGCACTACGGCGCAGCTCGCGCTCGCGTGGGTGCTCGCGCAAGGGGAAGACGTCGTCGCGGGGACGCGCACGCCCGAACCGATCGGCGATCTGCAGCGCTCGCAACCGGCCGTCTACGCGCAATTCATCGCGATTGCAAAACAGCTCGAGACGCATTATAAAGATATGCAAGATCTCGAGTTCACCGTCGAACGCGGCAAGCTCTACATGCTGCAAACCCGCAGCGGAAAACGCTCGGCCGAAGCCGCCGTCCGCATCGCACTCGATTTCGTCCACGAAGGTCTGATCGACAAAGCCGAAGCCGTTCGCCGCGTGGATGCGGGTTCGCTCGACCAGCTCTTCCACGCGCGCATCGATCCCAAAGCGACGTTTACGATCGTTGCCAAAGGCCTGAACGCATCACCGGGTGCGGCGGCCGGCGCGATCGTTTTCGATCCCGACAAAGCCGTCCTCTGGGCGAGTCAAGGGAAGG
>ENA-OFCD01000965-OFCD01000965.1-metagenomes-genome-assembly--contig:-NODE-965-length-16334-cov-9.196941_pt1 | contig 16334 bp, 19 predicted proteins | sample MGYA00153392_OFCD01 | MGnify analysis MGYA00153392 | reverse complement strand
TACCTTACTATACTTATTTTTATAAAAGTAAGGTACTAAGGGTACTAAGGCAGGGTAGTGTTTTAGAAGTCTGGCACCTTATTCCCTTCAAACCTTTGTCTAGAGCGGGTTTCAGCCATTCAGGGTAAGCCTTATTCCCTTCAAGCTCCTGTCTAGAGCGGGTTTCAAGCAAAACGAAAGGGGATGGGCAAGTAGAAATACTTGCCCATCCCCTTTTTGTGGATCCGTCTTGATGTCCCATCACGCCCCTCAACCCCAACTGCCACCGGATCGGGTGGCAGTTCACCCCGCCTTCGACTCCAGACTTGCCAGAATTGAGAATGATGTGATGTGCCAGTTGACAAAATCGATCGCACCTATTGGACTACATTTGATCTTCCAGTCCAGAAATGTAGTCCAAAACTAGGACTACTCTAAAAGTCTGGACTAACCCACTTCTCAAACCCTTACCTAGTCTATGTTTCAGCCTATTAAAAAACGTTGGACTTCTGCGTAGAAGACAGAAGTCCAAATAAATAGTCCAAAGTTTACAGGTCCGTTTCCCTGCTGCGTAACGGTTTCAGCGCTTTGGACTCTGGACTAAGTTGATCGTATTTTCATTGTGCCAGTTCCTCAATAAGCAATCTCATAATAGGCAGTCCTAGGAAAGATTATGAGTTTGCTGCAAGGAAAGCGTGAGTTTCTCAAAAAGTCTGAAACGATCGCTTGAATATGGGCTTTTACTATACGAAACTGAAAACAGCAGCCTCTCCATCACCGAATTCTCGATTTTATGGACGCACTCATCAATCTACGGTTAGCAGTTTCTAACGCTCGGACTGCACAGACGAGGGCAGAATCTGAGTTAATGCAAGCAATTGCTGATCTCCAGAAATGGGAAGAGCGAGCGCGGTTAGCTATCGAAAAGGATAAGCCAGAGCTTGCCAGAGCGGCTGTATTTCACAAATTGGTTTGTGAAGGTCAAGTAAAATCTCTTAAGCCCATTGTTAAGGCAAACATTGAAACAGTTTTAAGACTAGAGAGTCAGCTTGCCTCATGGGAGCCTCCCAAACAGTCTGCAATTTCCAGTGTAAGAGTCATTCCTGAGCCGTCTTTAATTCAGCAATTGCAAGACCGTAAAGACCTTTTAGCTAAAAAAATCAGCAAGCTCACCACGCTATTATTTGAGGTACGACTAGAATATCAAACGCTGAAAAAGGAAATCGAGAAGAATTCACTAGCTGAGAAAAATCACGAGACTTTTTCAGATCTAGAACTAGAAAAATTTAAAATTTTGCTTGACGAGCTGTGAAACTTTGAACCGTAGAATAAAAGCAACTCTAGCCAGTTGATTAAGGGGTGCTTTTTGTTGAGGGGGCAACTCGCATCAACAGTTGTTAACGTGCGTCAACCTTGGTTAGTAACCGAGAAGGGCATCAAACGGCACCAAAACAGGCAGGGAATAAATAGATAAATACTATGACAGCGCTTTTATATGTCCATCTGGGAATTCACTACTGAGCTAGATACCGCCAAATCGTTCCAAGGTTTTTGCTGTTACCGTGACCTAGGTCCAACTCGATCGCTTGAAGGTGCGTATCAGGTTTATAAGCATCAAGGCGGGACGAAAACAGTACCTGGCTTTTTTCGGGAATGGTGCCAGAAAGGTAAGTGGGTCGATCGGGTGTTGAAATTTGACTTAGAGTCCGATCGGATCCGACTTGAGGGGATACAGGGTGAGGCCCGCATAGAACACGATCGGAGATTAGAGCAAGTGCGATCGATTGCTGAGACGTTAGCGATCACAAGGCTGTCTACATCGTTGCGGACGGCGGAAATCGTCAGAGACACGATCGCCCGGTTGTACGATGATTGCGCCGTGATGACCGATAAGCAGACCCGGCATGTCATCACGGCGGCGCAAGTTGAGTTTTTGGCGGCTCTAGTCGGAATCCAGAGCAGGGATTCAGGTTCTATTGAAGCATCCTTGAATCTGGCCCAAGAAGCGTTAGGCATTCAAGAGCTGCAAGATCGGCTCAAGGGTTAAGACCGAAGGACAGCAAAAAACCCCTCACCGAGTTATCAGTGAGGGGTTGAATACGGATCCGATCGTCAGACGATCGCAAGTGTTTTCTTCTTAGATTCCGAAATCGCGTCAGCTCTAATCTGGACCCAAAGCTGCGACGGGCAATCCCATTTATATAGGCGATCGGTCGTTGGACTCCAGATGAGAATCCAGATCGCGCCGGATCTGGTAGCCTGCTGGAATTGGATTCCGGGCACCAATAAATCATTGATGACGGCGACGATTTTGGATGGCGTAATGTTTGGTGAGTGGTTCATTCAGATTTCCCAATGTATTCAGTAACGACGATCGGCATACGATCTTTTTGTGGCGAACCTTTAACCTTTACGTCCTCATGAAACCTCCCAGATACCTTCCACAGATAACCTCTGAATTCGATAATATCAGGGCTTACAGGTGGCGTATAGAACCTTAGCACCCTGACACCTTCGATAGACTTTAGTATAGCTCTAGGGGTCGTCTCTCTTAGCTCATCAGGGAACTCGAACCTACAGGGGAATGGGGTGAGGACAGCCTTAATTCTGACGGTCTCATAGCGTGGGTCTGCTGACAGTTCTCTAAGGGTATCCATGGTCTTCACTAATATTTAAGTAGATGATTTGATGTGAGTGCTGTTTCTGCGATGACTCTGCGATAGGTCTGCGATAGGTCTGCGATAGGTCTGCGATGACCTCTGCGATAGGTCTGCGATGGCGTGCGATGGTTATCGCAGAGCTTTTAGGGCATCTTTTCCATTCCATCGCAGAGGTCATCGCAGAGGTCATCGCAGAGGGGTTAGTGTTTCCTTATAGACTCAAAACTGTCTCCAGAAACTTCCCGCAAGAAGCCTTGTGAGACTCCAAAAGAAACCACAGCTTTTACCCCGTCGTTGAAATTCTCCATTGTGGGAATCTTAGCGCGTAGGACTTCCTCAGGCATCCGGTTTTTGAGCCGGACATAATCCCTAATCTGCTTCATCGATCGCGCGTCATTGCCGTCTAGATACTCCCAAATCGTTAGCACTAAGGGAAAGTCATCTAAGCCGTCCGGGCGTTCATCGATCGCGGTTGATTCAACATCGACAGCGGGAGCATCCCACGATCTTTCTAATCGTTCGCGTGGAGGGGTAAATGAATCGTGCATCTCGTAATCAACCCCGGCGCTTGTCCGCTCGTCGTGGGCTTCGTCGTTGCTCTCTTGCAAGCGTGCGATGTTCGCTTTCATGCGTTCGATTTCCGCCTTTCGCTCCTCGATCGAGGTTGAAGGCGATCGCGTTTCCGGTGCCGATGTCGGTGCAACCTTTCCAAGATTATTCCAGTCAGCAGAATCGCGATCGAAACCGCTGTGATTCTCAAGACGAGCCATTGGATACCATCGTTTCGTTTTGCCGTCGTAACAGGCACGACCCACGGGGGACTCTTCCATCAATCGGTCAATGGTATCCATTCCACCCTTAGGCGCGGTGATTGCTTTTGTAGCTAGGTATCCTTCGACTGCGCCCGTATTGTCTGGAGAGACGAGGGCGATAATTCGAGTAGTCGATAATCCACCGCTAGTCAGCCCCAGATCTGAGAGGTTGGCAGATTGCGACATTCCCCACACCCAAATCCCAGACGAAGGCCCAAGGGATAGATTCAGACTGATGAACTGCTGAAAATCAGTCAAGCAGGGAAAAGCATCTTCACCCTTCGGGACGTTTTGACCTTTGAGGACGGTGATGCTTGCGAACAATTCATCCCAGACCAGCAGCTTAGGGCCGTCAATTTGGCTGAACTTCTCAACGCATCGAAGCATCCATTCAGCGGACGATCGCGGTGAGGACTTTAACAATGCGCGACTCTCAAAAATATCCACCTGCGACTCCCAATACCCTCGCTCTTTTTTGTCACCTTTTGGGTCAACCATCATCACGGTTACGTTGGGTAGCTTGGCTCTGAGGGTTCGGATCGCGTTGCTGATGTTCATCCCCTTTCCCGCGCCCGGAGTCCCAAAGATGAGGGCTGACTGTGGGTTATTGCCTAAGTCTGTGGCAATGTCACGCGGGGCGATCGTCTCTATTCCATTGACGACTGAAATCGACGGCGCGGCGGCGGCAACACCAGGCGCGATCGCCTCTAAGACAGTCTGTGCAAGGGTTGCACTTTCCGCCCTGGGCGCGTTGGATACATCACTATTTTGAACGCCGCTCTGTGCTTGTGTTTCAGCCGTTGCCGTCGCGGGGGCGGTCGTTTCTAAGCCCATATCGCCGGATACTTTGACCTGCAAGAATTCGCCTACTTCTGATTCGGTAAATTCCCCATCCCCCTCTAACCGAGCTTCGATCGCTGCAACCAGTTGGTCATAAGCTCCAACAATCTTTACCGCTGTGACCCCTCGCAAGTGCAAAGCATAAAGAGCTTCTGGTAGATTTGGTGTGGTCTTAAGCAAGTGATATTCAGCATCGCGTCTGGGCATCTCCGATCGACTATCGGCCCAGAACTTAATGGAAATCGTACCCGCGAGAATGGGCAGAATTGCAAACCCCATCCCCATTCCAGCACCGACGAGGATGCCAACCCCGAGGCCACCGAATCCTAGTTTCTGGCACCAATCGATCGCGCTCAATGTTTCCCGCCTAGTCTGGGAGACTATCGGTCTAAGGTCTTCGAGCGCAGCCTTTACCGATCGCCCTCGTTCACAGATGAGGTGACCTAGGACGCTTTCGTGTTGGTCCGCGTAGGTTCGATCGATTTGATGACGTGAGTATTGGGAGAGGGATTGGGGCTGTTCATTGATTGCTAAATTGTCCACTAGTCATCTCCACAAAATAAAGGACGATCGGGATTCATCCGATCGCCCTAGGTTGATTAGTTAAAAGATTGGTCCGCTTCCATCATCTGTGCCGCTTTTTTCTCTCTGTACTTGCGAGACTCACGGCCAGTTAGCCGCATTCCCTTCATCCATTCCACAAAGATTAAGCAAATCTCACATCCGATAGTCCCTGCAATCAAGGCGAATATTCCCGCAGGGACTAGAGTCATGGTCACGGCATTAAACACCTGGAATGCGTTAGCCCCACCTATAAACTCCATTAGATAGAGTGAAGCCGAAGCCGTTTCCATTGCTGACTGACGACGCTTATGGGCGTTGCGTGACCATTCTTTCACCTCAGACAAGAGCGTGGGCGAATCTTTCGTAACCTTCGGATCGAGGTACCTGGTCAGTCCTAGCTTGAGCGTTAGGCGATCGGCTTGTTCTGGGAAATACTTGGGAAGCCGTGGAAGCAGTTGGATGAACTGACTAGCGAGCGCCAAAGGAGCCGCAAAGAACGGTACCCATCCCAATAGACTTGCATAGCCGATCGTGCTGACAGTTAAGCAGGCACCCGCGCCAACGTATCCCAAAATCATCCCGGTATTGGGACTTAAAACCGTCTTTCCGATGCCATCAATGAAGTCACCAAAGTGCGCGCCAAACTCACCTCGAATGGGCTTCTCTGGCTTTTCGTGTAACTCTTTCGCCTTCATTCGGCTGTTGTCAAACTCAGTATTTCCGGTGTTTGCTGTGTTTGCTGCTGGAGCTGAATTAGGAACTTGAGCAGTCTTCTTTTTAACGGGCATGGTTATTTCCTTTAGTTCCGAGTGTGGAGATTTTGGCTTTGACTTCTTTCTGACTGAATGCGTCCACAACAGTGAGAGTAGACTTTTGATACTCAATGAACCCGTAGCGCGTTCCATTTTTGAGGGCGATACAGACAGTCTGCGATCGGCCCCTCACAGGGAACTCAGCGCCCACGGTTATCTGTGAAGTGAGATAGCAATTATCTGAGAGGGACGCCTTAGAAACGGCCGTTAGACGGGATTGTCGATCGGCTTCTGCTATATTTTTGGTACCTTGCGATTGTCCATTCAATGCCCCAATAGTGAATATTGGGGCAAGTGAAATTAGACAAGCAACTGCACCAGCGATCGGGCGATGCTTAGGTGGAATCATGTTTTTTACGAATCTAATCAGATGAGGATAAATACTTTATAATTCTTAGAAAACTTTTCATCGTGTTCTCTGAATGAGTTCCATTGAAGTTTTCAAGTTCGGATAAAACTCGTTGGCTAGGGTTTGTTAAATCAATAACTTCTTCAATGTTGCCCGTATCAAAATAGTCTTCGTTGTTGGCTATTTGACAAGACATCCCGGCAGCTATCAAGGTTATCAAATCCAACATTTCAATCTTTTTGAGTTCCATTTTTTTTGCTTGATTGGGACTTGAAAGGTAGATGCACTCTGATGACTGGCTTAGAGTCGATCGAACATTGAGTTGAGATCAGACAACATCATTTCGCCATCATGTAGTTCATGTTCAACGTCCTCTTCTTGGACCGATGCGTTGTTCGCGTATTCGGCGATCGCTGGAAGAATGGCGGCGATATTGTCAACGTCCTCATGCTCTAACAGTGCGAGACAGGCGATCACGTTCCCCGTACATTCAAGGGAGACAGAAGAGTGATAGTTCTCTAAAAGGGTCTCAGACTCCTCATCTTCCTCAAGTCCGATGTACGTGTAGATCCATGTGGAGAGGCACATTAGAAGCTGGTAGCGCTCGATCTGTTCCAGCCGTTCCAGGCGATCGCCTACCGCGCGGGCAAACTTATTAATCAGTGTTGTTTCGCAGAAATATTGAATGGGTTTAGCGGACGATGTGAATTGTGCCATGATTAGTTAGTCCTTACTGTTAATAGGTTTGTGCGTTTGAAGGGCGATCGCATTCTTGGACGACGGCGATTGCTCTTCTGCGTTTAGGTTGTTTTCGGCGTGTACTCCTTGGTGACATGCCGTGGTCAAGATGCGTGTAAATCTCACGATCGGTGTAGTCGGAGATGTTGAAAAGTTCGGTTTGTTCAGGCATTATCAAGCCTCTAAAAGTTCCTTTAGTTCAGTAATCCGGGCTGAATGCTTCATGCGTTCCATGGGTCTAAGTGCCCTTAATCGCTCCAATTCATCAGCAAGTGAGTCAGATATGGGCGCGATCGTTGGTTCCGGTGATGGCTTAGGCGGCTCAACTGCGATCGGTTCTGTGTGAGTACTGATGAGTACTGGGGTAGTACTCGTCAGTACTGGAGTAGCAATAGCCTGAACGTTCTCTATTCGAGTCGGGTTTGAGTGAGTACCGCGCTTAATCTGCATTAAAAGATCCGTTGCAGCATCGTCTAGGTCTGAGTATTCGCCAGTACTCACCATTTCCTCAAGCCACACATAAACCGTGTTGGAAAGTGAAACCGATCGTCTCTTCTGTGCCATGACCTAAACCCCGACCTTAGCCATCTGAGAATCGTAAGCACCGATGACGCTTGCAACTTGAGGCCGATCGGGAATGGTGAAGAACTCAATCACATCCGGTTTGACTGACTTCAAAAGTGCTGCGCCGCCGCCCGTCAAAATCAGATTGACTAGGTTCTGAGATTGCGATTCGTACTTGGTTGCAATGTGCGCTTGAATCATCTCGAACCAGGCGTTAACGTGCTTGCGTTTAATCGCTCTCCATTGATCGGCGGATAGCTTACCCAGTGTTTCAGATTGAAGAGCTGCGCTGATGAGTGACAGATTTACCGAAGTCGAGTTCGAAGTGATGCCTAGTCCCGCTTTCACCGATGGGTCAGCGGCGATCGCATTCACTAACTTAGCGACACCCAACGCAGTGACGGGATTACCATCAACGACCTCGCCAGATTCATCGATCAACCATTCCTCAGCAGTGCCGTAACCGATCTCAATCAGTAGGCTGTAACCGTGGTCTAGCTTAGATTTGACCGCTTCATAACTGCCTAAGCCTTCTAAGACTGGCAATACTTGGGTCACGGTACATTGAATCGTTTCACCGTTACGATGTATCTTGTACTGCCCGGTGAGCGCGGTTTTGAGGTCGCTTAGGTTGCCATAATCCCAATGACTTGCAATCACGATTAAGTCACGGCCATGGTCAGAAGGTCGAAGGCAAGCGGTGAAGGACTCCCTAGCCGTGCCAATTTTGTCTAAGCCATGGATACGCTTATGGTCGTCTAGGCAAGCCTTTGAGCCGTACCAGCGCTTAGAACTTCCAGAGATAACGATCGGGTTCTCGTCATCGCCTTTGGCCATCATGCCGATCGATTCGGTGTACCCACTTTGAATTACTAATGTTCCTTCATCGTCATGTCGTTTCAGCCAAGAATTCGAGTTCTCAAAACTCACTAGGCGAGTCGTTTTAGCGGTTTTGTAGTCAGTGATTGGGGCGGTAGTAGCGATCATTTGTTTAGTCCTAAATAGTGTTTTTGTGAATGGTTTATTAGTCTCGTTTGTCCATTGGATGCATGGGGGCAGTGTTTCAGCCCCGGCAGTCTAGGCGGCGATCTGTGCGGTCGAATAGGGAAGCTCCCAAGGGGCAAGCGGTTGATTCTCTGTGGTCATGTCGATCGCCCGCTTGAGTGCGTCTGGAGTGGATGCGGTAACCTTCCGGCAGGTGGTTAAGTCGTTGACTGGATAAGCGTAGAAGAGCTTCGTGAGGCGATTTCTGGAGCATTCGTAGTTTTTATAAATCATGATTTCCAGGATTGAGAAGGTTGTCATCTCTCTGCATTTGTCCAGGCTGGAGACTGGTTAGAGACGACGCTCTAAGCTGCATTAATGAGGCATTTTTCCAGGCTTGCCATGAACCTTCCGCTACTCCGAGTAGTCACGCCTTTTGTCGGTGGGGTCCGATTCGGTTTTCGTTTCCATGCCTCCATAGTAGCGTACTTTTATCTATTTGATATCAATTAGATATGAGCATATTTTATGTAAAATTTGCGCTAGAAAACAGCCTTAGAAGGTTGTTAGGTGTACATTTTCTTTTCTATCTGATATCATATAAGCATAAGAAATCCTTATATCTAATCGATATCAGATAGAAAAGAAATAGCCTAAGATTAGGTTTGGCAGTAATCTAATGAGGAAGATTCCTATGTGTACATGTGAAATGCCCCGTAAGCCCCGCCTATTCAGGCTTGATGATCGAGTACTAAAAGGTCTTGATGCCCTCGCTGGAGATGCGAAGACTAATACCAATCAGTTCGTGGAGTCAATTCTGTTTGACTTCTTGAAACACGCGGGGAAACTATCGAAGGAAGCAGAACAACTGAAAGACGGACGCGGCGGCAAGCGATCGGGCGCGGGGAAGCCTAAGCGATCGCTTGCTGATGAAGCGACGACGGCTGGGACTGGACTGAAGGTTGAGACTGATGTGGATGCGATCGAGGGAGAGGATGCTTTGCGGCTGATTGAAATAAGTGATGCTCAGAGGCTCGATCGACTATCTTCCAAAGACAACGACGTTCCAAAGCAATAAAGCCTCGAAACCATCGCTCAGTAAGCGATTTCGAGGCTTTATTGCAGTTTTTCTCTTCAAAAGATATTACCTAGAATATTCTACGCACTTTTTCTAACCTCAACGCTTGCGTAATTCAACTACTCTATTGTCGTGTGACACCGGGAATAACAAATTGTAGAAACCAAAGAGGTTCTAATGAAACGAGAAAATCCCTCCACGTTCCGGTTGACCAGTGACCAGCTATATCGTATTAATCGCCGATCGGCTGAAACTGGAATCCCAAGAAATCGCATTGTGCGTTGGGCACTCGATGCCTACTTTCATGGTGATCGCGATGCTTCCTAAACACTCTGAGTTCACCCACTCAAAAAATAACCCCGTAGGCGGTCCAACGCTTACAAGGTACGGGCTTGAAGACACCCAACTGTTCAAAAATACTCCCTCCATAATGACACAAAAAACCGTTGAATGTTCATGTCGACACTGTGACTCCCCCGTCGCATTTGTTGGCCCCGGCGCAGGTCCTCACGCTGCGCGACTCACCTGTTCAGAGTGCGATCGATTCATCCGATGGGTCGGAAAGAAAGAACTGACGGCGATCGACACCTTGGCTAACGTGTTTGGGGGGGTTCTCTAATGATTAATCCTCAAATCACTGACTTTCTCGCTGGACTAGGCTACAAACCGGGGGATGCGATCCACATGCGTCTTCTGCCTGCAAAGCAATTTAACCCGGAATTGCCTGAACACCGGGCGATGTTTAAGCAATGCGCATATCAGAAAGAACGCAAGGACGAAGCCGGACACATCACCAAAGAATGGCTCAAGTCCCAAAAGAACCTCAGACTACAAGGCGGGAAACTTGTCTGGCAATGCAGAGCGGGTGATAAGCCGATAAAATGCTCTGACCCTATGAAATGGCTGGAACAACAGTCTAAGCTCGGTTTCTGCCCTTATATCGTAGTGAACCCAGGCGGTCAGAATAAAAGTGAAATCACCAAAGCACGGGTGATTTTCTGGGAACATGACGCGCTGGACAAAGTAACCCAGATCGAGCGGTTCATGGAATACGCCGATCGGTGGGGCGGGGGGATGGCAGTGGAGACGCGATCGAGCATCCACTGCTACATCCGACTAGATCAGGAATTAGCGCCGAATCTTATTCAACCGACCCTACACCGGATTATCGCCCTCATGGGGTCCGACCTCTCTGTAAATGACGAGTGTCGCCTGATGAGAATCCCAAGTTTTGACCATATCAAAATGGTCAAAACTGACGGTGTGTGGAAGGCAGAGCGGTGTCCTATCACCCTGTTACATTCGTGGGATGGCTCCTTTGCATCCTGGGAACAGATCGATCGGGAACTCCCCATAGAAGAGCCTAAGCCAGTCAAGACAACGACTAAGCCTACATCCCTATCGACCTGTGCCGATGACGATTTAGCCACAATCCTAGAGCGTGACATCCTTCCTAGATTGTCCGCAGAACAGATTTTTAACTGGTCTGGACACGATTTCAAGGAAGAGGCAGGCGGCAAACTAAAAGGGAATTGCCCATGGCATGACTCACAATCTGGCACATCGTTTTGGGTCACTAAATCACAGGATGGCGTGACCTACAGCGGGGCATGTCCGACCTGCACCAAGAATGAAAAATTAAACCCGATCGCCTATCGGTATGCACTGCAAAAAGGCGGACCGTCAGGACAGCCCAACGGGAAGGATTTTGTAGAGGTTGTTAAAGAACTCGCGGCGGATGCAGGTGTTCAATTACCTGTGTTCAAGCCAGCGATCGGAGACGGTACAGCCCCACAGAGCGAAAGGCTTTGGAGTTGCCTTGAATCCCACAATAATCAGCTAGGGGAATGGATCCGGGTGAAGGAGGAGGATGGCGAAATCACCACATTTTGGGGTCCTAAAACAAACTTTGATTTGAAGGTGTCGAAAATCCTTGAAGACCGCACAGGCGGAGGGTTTGAGTTTGAGGTTACATGGAAGGAGCGATCGATTGTCCGCACTCGTCGCGCCCTGGTCAAGACTCACGAGACCCTCACGATAAAGGATTTTCAAACCGCTCTCACCCGTGGTTTGGGAACCCATGTAACAGCCAAATTGAAGCCCGGTGAACTTGCTGACCTAATCCAGAATCGCAAAGAAGAATACTCCCGTAATGGCGGCGTAGTCTATCGTCTAGCCGATCGGACAGGTCAGCAGGATGACGGAACATGGATCTTTGAGGATGTGCAATTAAAAGCCGATGGCACTCCGACGACTGAACAGGAATCACGGTGGATGTTTAATCAATCGCTCGGGGAACTGGAAAATATTCCTAGCCCAGCGATCGCACCTCAGAATCCAGAAGCAATCAAAACCTTAGTGAAGGCGCTCCAAGCTTTTTATGACCCCAAAGCAATGCCCTACGCTTTGCTAACAATAGGGTTTGCGGTCATGGGTTTGCATCGGCAAGAAATCATGAAACACGTCGGTGAAGTCGCATCACTGGCAATTTATGGAGAAAGAGGCGGCGGGAAATCAGCAGTACAAGCTGCTGCGGCAAGCCTTTATGGGTTGCATACCTGGAAGATGTCCGATGTCTCGGTGTCGATGTTTGGCGAGTACGCGAAAAGTTTGGGAAGCTTGCCGATTCAGTGGGATGACCCCATTCGTCAGGGTACCTATGCCAAAGCTGACGAGGAAAAGGTGAACACGGCTCTATGGAAGCTCTTCACAGGGTTAGGGCGTGCAGTGCGTGGCAATGCTCAGGCTCCTAACACCGTCGTCTGTGTCTCGACAAATCGCACCCTAGGGGCGGGGAATGCGGCGATTGCATCTCGCTTGATTTCGTTCATCTTCCCAGTCCACCCGGTCACTCGGAGCGCGGGTTCTGCCTTAAAAGTGGCCATGAACGGGGCAAGCGGCGGGCTATCCCAGATTCTAGGGATCTCCTATGACGTTCAGGCGATCGAAGCGCATGGGCATCAACTGCTAGAACACTTATCTGAAGCCGATTCCAGAAACGCGAACGCCCTCGCGACGCTTGCCTACTTCACTCAAAAGTTTTGTGAGCTTGCCGATGTGGACTTCGACGCATTGACCTTCATCAAAACTGATATCTGTCCACAAACGAACGAGCAAGGGGCGGGTAAGGATTCTCTGACGGATTTCCTTGAGAAACTGGCAATCTTCAGATCTGAGGGTGGCGCGGGTGACTGGAACCTAACTGAGTGTCGCTCTAGGGATGGTTCTAAGTACCTTGCCGTTCACCTGAGTTCCCTCTGGGAAACCTTCGAGGGGCGTTTCAAGCCCAACTATGGTCAAAGCTTGATCGCGCAACTAGCAGAGGACGCAGGCGGGGCAAAAAAACAGAAACGGTACTTTGTCGCCTCAAGAGACAATGCCATAGCCTACCACCGGGCGCTAAACGCCTGGGAAATGGGGATTGCAGGATCAGAGAAACCCATGGAACCAAAGCGCGATCATCAAGCTAGCGCAATCATAATCCCCCGGTCTGTGGCAGAGAAAGCGGGATTCTTCCCGACTTCCGGCGACCATGAGGAACCGATCGCAACTCCTCCCCAACCCGAACTTACATTGACGACGGCGGCGGCTCCTACCCCAGAACCGATCGAGGTTCGCCAGTTGGAAACAACCACGGCGGTCACTGCTCCTACCCAGCCTGACCTAGGGGCGTGGGAATCAAACGAACCCATACCATGGAATCAGAAAGACCTTGCCGATGCTCGATCGACTATCAAGGCTGACCCAAAAACAGTGGAAACGTTCAAGCCGATGATTCCCCGATCGCAATGGAAGCAAGCGGGTATTGCGGAGAGTGAATTATGCGCAGCCTAGAAGATTCTGACCTGATTTAATCCAGTGAGGTTCGAGAGTTCGGGGTGAGATGTTCCCACCCCGAACTCTCGAACGGTACCGCGCCAGTGTTCGGCGACCCAAGTTCAAAAGACCCGTAAACGAGCAAGTTAATCTCTAAAGCCCTGGCATTGTTCAGGGCTTTTTTGTGGTCAAATCGTCATCAAAAATCATTAGTACCCAAAACCTAGGGTACTAAGCCCTCCTTAGTACCCTAGGAGGGTACTAAGCCAAACCTATACACAGCAAGGTTTTCAGAGGCTTAGTACCCTCAGTACCCCTTAGTGCTCGGTTTTAGTGCCAACTATATTTCTTGTTTTTTGGGGGTGAACCCGAAGACGATCGCAAAGATGGCAGGGTATGACCCCGAAGTACTTTTCCCACCTATGCCGCAGATATTCAGGGCGTTTTGCAGTTGCCCGATATTCTGTATTTTTGAAACCTGCTCAAACAGGGTACTAAGGGTACTAAGGGTACTAAGCAAGCTGAAACCCTTTCACAGCAAGCTTTTACCTTAGTACCTTACTATACTTATTTTTATAAAAGTAAGGTACTAAAGGTACTAAGAGAGGACAATGTTTTAAAGATTGGGTGCCTTGTTCCCTTCAAAGCCTTACCCATAGCGGGTTACAGCCATTCTGTGGAAGCCTTACAGTACTCAAACCCTTATGTAGAGCGGGGTTCAGCACCAAAAAGGGGATGGATAAGTATTTCTACTCACCCATCCCCTTTTTTTGATCGTCTTGTAATGGCGCTCGGTTAGCGACTCAGCACCTTCCTCACTGTGAAGTGATGCCAGACCCCGATCGCCCGTCTCCGACTTACTCAATCCAGAGCCACCGATCGAAGGCGTCCTTCGGATTCTTCGATCGCGCCAAAGCAAAATCAGCACATAAACCCAACGCCACCAAATCCGGGGGCAGTTCGGCGCAGCCCTTCGACTCTTTCAGACGACGCTCAAAGGTTGCCCTCGATCGCCTGTATCCCTTCGACTGCAAGATCTCGAATGCCCTTTTAGGACCGATGCGATCGGCTCCGGTGGTGACGACGGCAATCGGCTCCGGTGAAGGTGCCGAATCTAAGCGGCCTGAGACTTTCCCAGCGCTTCTCTCAACTCTGCCAGCTCGTCACGCAAAGGAGCGATCACCGCATCCACATCAGCCAAGGTCACGCCACTAGATAGCATCCCCGCCTTCCCGATCGCCCCAACCTTCCCCGCCTTCAAACATCCCTGAATGTATCCGATGAGTTCCTTACTCGCATTCGATCCGCCTTCCTTGCACAACGCCTGAAAATCTAACCAATCTGATTCCTGTACCCGAAACGTTGCTAACTTATCCATGGTCTATACCTCTTCTATACGTCTTCTATACCAGTCTATACGATCGTCTATAAGCCGTCTAGATTGCCAAATACAGGCCCGAACTATCAGACGGTCGTGAATGGAGATATCGCCCCGTCGTTTGGATTGAGGAATGCCCCAACGTCGTTTGTACCAATGCGATCGATGCCCCGCGCTCTAGGGAATGCGTAGCGTGAGCATGGCGCAACCAGTGGGGAGAAACCGGGCGATCGATGTCTGCAACTTTTCCAGCGTTATTCACAATCCTGCAAACTTGAGACGGGTCTAGATGCCCATTGAGCTTGCGACTGGAGAACATTGGAGCATCGATCGCGCTGTCCCCTCGTAGGCTTAAGAGTTCATTGCACAAGTCAATACCGATCGCTATACTCCGTTGCTTCTGACCTTTCCCGAGGACGGTAACAACACCCCGGCCATCATCACTTCGGCTTAAGTCTTTCCAGGTCAAACCGCATAACTCAGATACACGTAAACCCGCACAGTAAAGCAGTTTCAACAGAACCCGATCGCGTGTCTTAGTAGTCCGGTCAATCATCCTTAGAACTTCGGATTCTGTCAGATATCGTTCATTAATCGCGTCAGCTTGCTGGGGCAATTTCACCGCTGTTGATGGATTCAAACCTAGATAGCCTTGCTGCGTCGCAAACTTCAAGCAACTCTTCACCACATTAATGCGGCGATTGATCGTGCTTTGACTGTAGGGCTTGCCCTTCACCACGATCGCCTCTAGATGCTGCCTATATTCCAAGACATCAGCCAAGGTGAGCGATCGAAGTTCTTTCCCAACGTAGCGATTAAAGCTGTCTATATCTCGTCGGTATCCTTGTCTAGTCATCTCTGACCGTTGGGTATTCAACCAAAGTTCAATCATATCGGGGTCATTTTGAGCGGGACATCTAGACAGTCTGAGGAGGTCTTGAGCTTCCCCAAGGGCGATCGCAAGCCTCAAAATATTAGGGTCTTGGATCCGGCCTATCTGTTCATCATTCTGCGGTATTAAAAGCGTCATGGGTTGAATGCAATGAAATTTTAGTTGTATTGCATTCAGATTAACTTGAATCTATACGTATGTCTATACGTTGTCTAGAACTATATCTAGATGTTGTCTAGATGAAATATAGTTGTAATCTAGACTTTTATCTATACGGTGTATAGGCATTTCATATAGATAAAATATATAGAGTGTTCGACTGACTAACCCTTGTACCAGTTGAGGCAAACCAGCAGCAAACCAGCAGCAAACCAGCAATTCAGTTTTTAGCAAGAGGGCAACAAGAGGGCATCAAAAGGGCGTCGGGGAACAAGCGATTTACCATTTATCCAAACTTGTCACAAGAGACTTAATACAATGACCCGAATTAGCCAAGCCACGACGAAAAAAAGAGGCAGTAAGCCGGACTCTGCCAATGGACCGAAACGCACTGAAGAAGAGGCATTCCGCGATCGAGCAGACATCGCCAGACTTCGACTAGAGGGCTTGACTCAATCCAAAATTGCAGCAGAAATATCAAGTCTCAGAGATTACACGATCTCTCCTGCTACCGTCTGCAATGACCTAAAGGAAGTCCGTTCGGCCTGGATGCGCACGTCCGTAGAAAACTACGAGCAAACCAGGGCGATCGAACTGGCACGGTTGGACCAGGAAGAACGGTTTGCGATTGCAGGATGGGAACGATCGCTACGCTCGAAGGTCAGTAAAAAAGAACGGACTCGCACCGGGACCAACGACGGAAAACCAT
>ENA-OFCD01000964-OFCD01000964.1-metagenomes-genome-assembly--contig:-NODE-964-length-16341-cov-3.497237_pt1 | contig 16341 bp, 15 predicted proteins | sample MGYA00153392_OFCD01 | MGnify analysis MGYA00153392 | reverse complement strand
ACGGTGTTCTTCGTCGATACCTTCGCGATCTCGTCGTCGGGAATCGTCGCCGTACAGGAGTACGACTCCTCATCCGCTCCTAGAGCTCGCTCGGTCTCGGCGAAGACCACCGCACTCCTAGCCCGAGCTCGCCGCACGAGATGTTGGTTGGTTTTGTTTTTGGGTTTGTTTTTGTTTTTGTTTGGGTTGGTTTGTTGTCGGCCTCCTGCGGTGCCTGAGGCGTTGGCGGACGTGGCGGCTTCTATCGAGACACCTCCTGGTGTTGCTCTTGTTGCGGCTTGCGTGCCTTCGGGGCCTGAGCTTTGTTTCAATGCGATTGATGACAACTGCAACGGCGTCATCGACGAGGGTTGCGGCCTCAGTACTGGGATCGTTCAGTTCACGATCGCTTGGGGCGATAGCAAGGCGGACGTGAATGTTCACGTCACGCCGCCGCCCACGATGCCCGGCGATCGCACACAAGAGCGGGCGTTCTTCAATCGCGACAAGGACTGCCCTCGGGACCCTAGCTGCTACGGGCAGAACGAAGAGAACGTATTTTACGACGGCCACGAGCCCCCGCGCGGCAGGGTGATGGTCACGATCGATCTGGGGGACCCCAAAGACGCGCCGCTTCCCGTGCATGTGCGCTTCGGGGCCAGGATTGGCAGCAAGAGCTACGGCGCCGAGGTGATCCTGGAAAAGCGCGGGGACAAGAAGGTGTTCACCTTCACGATGTAACCGAATCGCCCTATTACGAGTATTGGGAGTTCGATGGTCGAGGCGCGGGTCAAGGGGCAGGGCATCGTGAGCGTCCGCTCGTTCGTCGAAGAGAGCTTCGGCACGGACGGGTGGGCGGAGCTGCTCCTGCGCATCTCGCCGAACGATCGCGACGAGCTCGCGTCGGTGCTCCCCATCGGGTGGTATCCGCTGTCCTTGCACACGCGTCTCATTCACGCGCTCGACATCGTGCATGGGTACGACGATCTGTCCTTGATCGTGCAGCTCGGTCGCTTCAAGGCGGAGCGCGATCTGTCCACGATTCAACGCATGTTCATGCGCTTCGCGACGCCAGCGCTCATGTTCGACAAGACGGCCGATTATTGGCGGCGCTTCCACGACACGGGCCAGTGGAAGGTCGTGCGTCCCGACAGCAACTCTGTGCACGCGACGCTCTCGGATTGGGCTTGCGTGGACGCCGCGCAGTGCCGCGAGCTGGTCGGCTATTTGGGCCGAGTCCTCGAGCTGGCCCGCACGAAGAGCCCGGTCATGCAGCACACGATGTGCAGGGCGCGCGGTGACGCAGTCTGCATTTTTGAAGCCCGCTGGGGCGAGCGCATCAACCTTGGCGGCGTGCCGCCGTCGTCGAACGACATGAAGCCCATCGGGCCTCCGACGCCGCGCGTCCGCTCCGGCGTCGTGCCGCTCTCGCCGAGCACTCCCGACGGCGGCCGCAAGTCCGGCTGACCGGCCTCGACCCACTGCGCCGCGAGCGATGGGACCACGTTTAGCTTGGATGCTAACGCAGACATCCCTATAACCCCGTGACCCATGGGCTCCACGGTAATGCTGTCCCTCATTCTCGGAGCGTTCCTGCTCTTCGGCTGGTCCGCGCAAAGGCGCTGGAAGCTGCTGTGGACGGGGAAGCCCGAGAACCGTCTCGATCGTCTGAAGGAACGCCTCGGCGTCGTGTGGCGCTACGCGCTCGCGCAAGAGAAGATGGACTACTACCAGCCCGCTGGTATCGCCCATAAGCTCATCTTCGTCGGGTTCGGCGTGTTGCTCGCGCGAACGCTGATCCTCTGGGGCCGTGGGTTTTGGCCGAGCTTCAACCTGTTCGTGCTCGAGCCGTGGAGTGCGCTCGGCGAGACCTACGAGTTCGCGAAGGACTCGGTCGCGATGCTCGTCGTCTTCGGCGTCGCGGTGTTCTTCTATTATCGAGTCATCCGGCCGGTCTCGCGCACGACCAAGAGCGCCGAGGCCATCCTCATCCTCGGCATCATCGCGACCATGATGATCGCGGACATGTCGTACGACGGAGCGATGCTCGTGTTGGCCGCACGGAAGGCCGAATTTTGCAGCGCCGGCGCTGCCTCGCTCGCGACCGCCTCTCAATGCGATGCGCTCCGCACCATCATCGCGCCGCTCGGTGACGGCGCTCACGCGGCGGAGTGGACGCCGTTCCCCAACCCCAGCGGCTCGCTCTTCGCGGTGCTCTTCAAGGGCCTGAAGCCAGGCGCGCTCGTGTGGGTCGCGACCATCGGCTTCTGGACGCACACCTCACTCGTGCTGATCTTCTTGAACCTCCTGCCCTACAGCAAGCACTTCCACGTCATCACCGGCGTGCCGAACGTGTTCTTCAAAGACCTCAATCCGCCGGGCCGATTGGCGCCCATGGCCGAGAGCGCCGAGAAGATGATGGAAGCGATCGGCGCCTCGGGCGAGCTCGCAGATCCTGGCAGCGCCGCGATCGGCGTCGGTCGGATCGAGCACTTCTCGTGGAAGGCCATCCTCGACTTTTACACTTGCACCGAGTGCGGGCGCTGCAGCGAGAACTGTCCCGCGCATCGCACTGGCAAGTTGCTGTCGCCGAAGATGCTGACTCTCGATTTGCGCGATCACCTCTACAGCCGCGAGGAAGAGCTCGTCGGCGGGGAGAAGCGCGCGCCCGTCAACATGGTGCCCGATCTCATTCACCCGGACGTGATTTGGGCGTGCACCACGTGCCGTGCGTGCGAAGAGCAGTGCCCCGTCTTGATCAGCTACGTCGACAAGATCATCGATCTCCGCCGCCACGTGATGATGGTCAAAAACGAGTTCCCGACCGAGCTCAACAAAGTCTTCGAGGCGCTGCAGACGAACGGCAACCCGTGGAACCTCTCCTCGATGGATCGCGCGGCGTGGAGCAACGGGCTCGACATCAAGACCTTCGCAGAACATCCGACAGCCAAGGTGCTCTATTGGGTGGGCTGCGCCGCGAGCTATGACGATCGCGCCAAGAAGATCGCCCGCGCGACTGCCAAGTTGCTCAAACAAGCTGGCGTCGATTTCGCGATCCTCGGACAACAAGAGAGCTGCACCGGAGACCCCGCGCGTCGCGCCGGCAATGAAGCACTCTTCATGATGCTCGCCGAGCAGAACGCGGCCGTGCTCAACGAGTATGCAGACAAAGGCGGAATGCAGACCGTCGTCACTGCGTGCCCGCACTGCTTCAACACACTCAAGAACGAATACCCCGATGTCGGCGTGAAGCTCGACGTCGTGCACCACTCGGACTTTCTATTGGGGCTCTTGAGCGAGAAGAAGCTCATTCCAAAAAATCCCGTCGAAGGCAAAATCGTCTATCACGATAGTTGCTACTTGGGCCGCTACAACGGCGTGTATGAGCCTCCGCGTGAGATCTTGCGGCGCATCCCGGGAGTGGAGCTCGTCGAGGTAGAATACTGGAACAAGCAGCGCGGACTCTGCTGTGGTGCGGGCGGCGGGCAGATGTGGATGGAGGAGCAGAAGTCTCCGTCGAAGACGGCCGGTGGCGAAGCGACGGTCGATCGCGTGAACGTCAAACGCACACTGCAATTGGTGGACAGTGGCGCCAGCGCGATCGCGAGCGGATGTCCGTTCTGTATGACGATGTTGACGGACGGCTTGAAGAGCCAGGGCTTAGAAGAGCGAATCGCTCAACTGGACGTCGCCGAATTGCTCGAGCGAAGCTGCTCGGATGAAGAGACCGCAGAGGTCGTCCCCAACGCCGCCGAGTAGTTCAATTGACGATCAATTGACCGTCAGCCCACTTTGTTTGTCCGGCAGCGAATAGAGTGAAATTGTCGCCGCCTTCGGCGAACGACAACAACTGAGCGGATTGGCTTAGGCAGAACAGGTGCGCGCCCGAGTCGACATCGTCGAACACGTTGGGGCTCGAGCCACACGCGGTGAGGATCAAGGACAGCAAGAGAGCGCTTCGCATGCAGCGACGTTACGTCGGGCCGCGAGGAGGATCGCTAAATGGCTCTGAAGCGATCCGCTGGCCACACGGCACGATAGGCGTGAGACCTAGAACCGCCCTTGCGCCACGAGCCCCGAAAATGTCGGGGAAACCGTCGGCGCGAACGCGACGGACTTCTCGGAGTTCGTGGCCGGCGCGACCAGGAACATGGCCACTCCACTGGCTACGAGGAGCCCGCCCGCGACGAGCGAGACGACGGAGACAACGTCTTCCGTGACTGCATTCTGGCGAAGCCGAGCACCCTCTACATCACAAGTGTTCTGACCGGGACAATGATGAGTGTTGGAGTCGTTCCTGTTGCCCTGCGCCGCGAGCGCGAAGGCCGTCCCGAGCCCGAGACCCACGATTCCGGACGCTACTGTGATCGGCGCCGCAACTCGAAGCGGGCTTCGCCCCGGCAGATCGGGAGCCTCGAAAGCAGGAACCGGAGGTGCCGCTTCGGGGGCAGGTGCGGCTTGCACGGACTGATGCACGAGCGGTTCCACCACGACGCTCACCGTCGTCGCGTCAGCGCCCACGTCGACCTTGTTGGCATCTTCGAGTGTGGCAACGAGCTTGGGAAGCTTGGCCAGAAGTGCAGACGCCCTCTTGTGTGCAACGGCCTCTCGGTCATCGTGCAGTGACGCCGCGAGCTTCTCGGTCGCGCTGTACTGTTTGTAGGCCGCAGCGAGCTTGCCGTTGCGCTCGTAACAATCGGCTAGCCAGAGCTCGTTGCCGACACCGGGGTCGAGCTTGTCGGACTGCGCGAACCTGGAGCACGCTTCGTCAAACTTGTGCTCCTTCATCAGCGCGATCCCCTCGCCGAAGAGTCTCTCGGCGTCCGCACTCTGAGCGCGCGCAAGGGTCGGCACCATGACGACGAACGCAAGGACCCCAAGGGCCGCGATCGGCCTCATTTCCGGCTCCCGAACTCGGAGTTGGCGATCATCTCCGTGTTGCCCTGGGGAATGGGTGCCGTTGTCGCGGTCGTCACGACAGCCGGCATCGGCGCAACGGGAGTGGCCGTTGGCGCTGCGCGAATGGGAGGTGGAGTCTTCGGAGGTGCAAGGGTCAGCGTCGGCCGAACGGCCACGACTGCGGGCGGGCTAGGAGTCTCCGGAGCGGCCGCTAAGACCGTGGCCACCGGCGCCGTCACGGAGGGCACCGGAACCGGGGCGCTCCCTCGGACGAGGTACGAGAGCAGCAGGAGGACGACGGCGATCGGTGCGGCCCCCACCGCGAACGTCCACGCTGGCATCTTCCTCGCGGCCTCGACCTGATGGGCCGACAACCCAGACGCTGCGGCCTTGGGTAGATCCCTGACTCCCGTAATGATGAAGTCCTCGCAATCGTCCACGAGCGACGTCAACGGCGCGAGCGGAGAAGCACACGTACTCTCGCTCTGAGCCAGCCATGCTCGAAGGATCTCCCTCTGGCGAGCGAAGTCCAGGGCGGTCAGCTCCCTCACATAAGCGATCGTGGGGCGCGGCGGCTGAGGGCGGGCGGAGTTCATGGTGAGCATAGGGTGCAAGCTCCCCTGATGTGTTCATCCCGACGTCGTTTTTCTCGCAGCCCTCGGATTCGGCGCCGACCCGCTCGTGCTGACGAGACTCTTGGAGTTGTGTTAGTGCCCACGGGATGAACATCTCGCGAAGGGCTTTTGGGGTAGTGGGTCTCATGTTCGCGGTGTCGCTCGCTTGCTCGTCTCCGGCCGCTGCGCCGAAGGGGCCGACGGTGGACAGCATCACGGTCGGCGTGATCACCAAAGACGCATCGGGCAAGTACGCCGGCGTCATCACGGTCGCGGCGCACGGCGACGGCTCGACGGTCTCGTCGCTCGCCATCCACGTCCCGCCGCAGCAGAATGGCGTCACCATAGCGGACGGCAACGCCATCGGCGTCGTCGGGGTCGTTTCGCCCTACCCGATCAACCTGACCTTCCCAGTCGGCATGCCCGCCGGGACATACACCTTCCAAGTCACGGCGATCGACGGCGCTGGCGTACGCAGCGCAGCGCTCGGCAGCTCGTTCGTTCTGCCCTGATGGGTCTGCGCTACGCTTCCTGAATGAGGGGAGTCGCGATTGCGCTCGCGTCGGTAGTGCTCGCCAGCGACGCGTCCGCCGATCCCAACAACTTTCGAGGCGGAGTAGGTGGAGGCGGCGGGTTCGCGATCACCACGCTCCGCATCCAAGTCGTCGCTGCAGTCGTGGAGAGCGAGCACGCGGTCGCTCGGACCGAGTCGCCGCACGAGCGCGAGAGTGTAGGGCGCGGCTCTTCTGCGGTGCCGAGGAGCGACCAACCCCAGGTGCCGTGCCACGCCGGCTGATCTGCTACGCTAATGAGGATGATCGCGTGTCCCATTTGCAAGTCGGCGGTAGCACGCCGGCAAGACAACTCGGCGTTCCCGTTCTGCACCCCGCGCTGCAAGCAGATCGACCTCAACAAGTGGCTGAGCGAGGACTATCGCGTGCCCACGGACGAAAACGAGAACGACAACGAGGGGAGCCTCGCGTCGTGAGGCCCTTTCTTCTTGCCGCAGTAGCCCCGCTCTTGGTCGCACAGGCCGCGCAGGCGCAGGTCGCTCCACCGAGCGCGATCGATCCCACCGCGCCAGGTGCGCCGAACGCACCGCCCCCTCAGACCGCGACGACCGAGCAGCTCAACGAGGCCGAGCAGAAGGACACCGGCCGCGGGCTCGAGTTCGTCTATCTCAACGCCGAGGCAGGCTTCTCGTACATGAACCTCACGTCGTTCGACTCCACGTCGTTCGGTCTCACGCGCACCGATCACGCGGGCGGGATGGTCGGCTTCGGCGCGGGCCTGCGCCTGCTCGTCCTCACGGTCGGCGCGCAGCTTCGCTACAACATGTTGGGCGCGTTCAACCTCTGGCAGATCGAGGGCGTCGTCGGGTTGCACATTCCCGCGGGCTGGTTCGACCCGTACTTCGCGCTGCGCGGAGGTTACGATTTCGTCGGCTCACTCGGCGACGGCGCGGCATCCATCGCCAACGGAGACACGCAGTCGAACATCAGCGTGCACGGTGGCAACATCGGCCTGAGCGGCGGGCTCGACTACTACTTCACCAAGTGGTTCTCGGTGGGGGGTGACGGCACCTTCGATATCCTCTTCCTGAAGCGCCCACCGCTCGCCATCCCGGCAGGAGTGCCCGCGAGCGCGGTCGCCAACAATGCGCTCTACCAAAACAGCGGGTCGTCCGTGGGCTACGGACTCATTGCCTCGGGTCACGTCGCACTACACTTCTAAGTGCTGCGCAATCGGGCAAGCTTCGTCGTACTCGTTGCGGCTCTTGGCTATTTCGTAGACCTCTACGATCTGGTGCTGTTCTCGATTTTGCGCGTGCCTTCGCTCACGGCGCTCGGGGTCGCGAAGGAGTCGCTCACCAGCACCGGCGCGTATCTGCTCAACCTGCAGCTCGCTGGGATGATGCTCGGCGGCGTGCTCCTCGGCGTGCTCGGCGATCGACGTGGGCGACTCACGGTGGTGTTCGGATCCATCGTCCTGTACTCGCTCGCCAACCTCGCCAACGCGTTCGTCACGACCGTCTTCGCCTACGCGTTGTGTCGTTTCGTGGCTGGATTCGGCCTCGCCGGCGAGCTGGGCGCCGGGATCACGCTCGTCGCCGAGCTGCTGCCGAAGGAGCGTCGCGGAGTCGGGACGACCATCGTCGCATCCGTCGGTCTCACGGGTGCGCTCGCGGCCGGAGCGCTCGGCGAGCTGTTGATTCATCGCTTCGGGCCCGACGGCTTTCGCTACGCGTACGGCTTGGGCGGAGTCATGGGGCTCTTGCTCTTGGTCTTGCGTGTCGGACTGCTCGAGAGCGCGCTCTTCGACAAGGCTCGCCGCGGCGACGCACCGCGCGGGGATCTGCGGATGCTCCTCTCGCCGTTTTCCAGGTTCGTTCGCTTCTTGCGCGTCGTCATGGTGGGCATGCCCATCTGGTACGTCGGCGGCGTCATCTTCATCTTCGCGCCCGAGATTGGCGCAGCGCTTGGGCTCACCGAGCGACCCACCGGAGGCAACACGATCTTCTACGCGTACCTCGGCGTTGTCCTTGGAGATGTCGCCAGCGGCGCGCTCAGCCAAGTCTTGAAGAGTCGCAAGCGAGTCATCGGGGGTTGTCTCGTCTTGCTCGCCGCGTCGGTCGTCGCGCTGCTCACGTTCGGCGGGCGCTCGATGAGCCTGTTTTATGGGCTGATGACGCTCGTCGGCTTCGCCACGGGCTACTGGGTTTTGTTCGTGACGACCGCGAGCGAGCAGTTCGGCACGAACCTCCGCGCGACAGTCACGACGAGCGCTCCGAACTTCGTGCGCGGCTCGGCCATCCCGATCAGCCTCGTTTGGCTCGCGCTCAAGCCAAAGCTCGGCGTGGTCCCTGCGACGCTCGCGCTCGGGTTGGTGTGCATCTCGATCGGCGTCGTTGCGCTGATCGGCATGAAGGAGAGCTTCCACGCAGAGCTCGACGTCCTCGAGCGCTAACCCTCGGCGCGAAGTTGGAGCCTATAGGCAAGCGCACTATCTTGGCGCCGTGCTCGAGGTCCTCCGCTGGTTGTCGCTCGCGCTGTTGCCAGCGGTGCTGGTGGCGGTGGTCGTGCGCTTCACCGATCGTCGGCGCGAACCGATCTGGCTCGTGGCGACCACCTTCGCGCTCGGGGCTAGTTTTGGCCTGATCGAGCTCTTCCTCGAGGGTCGCGCCGCCGCCTGGACGCACATGTCCATCGAGGCGCATCAGGCGGGCGAGGGGCCGGCGCTGCTCTTTTTGTTCGCGCTCGTCGCGCCCATGCGCGAGGCGGCAAAGGTCGCGGCGTGCTGGCCCGCCTTCCGTTCCAAGCACTTCGACGAGCCCTACGACGGCGTCGTCTATGCGAGCGCGTCCGCTCTCGGGTTCGCCGCGCTAGAGAATGCGATCCTCTTGCGGGGACACCCCGACGCAGGCGCGATCGGCATCGCGCGCGCGCTCTTGTCGCTTCCGGCCCACGTGTTCTTCGCGTGCATGTGGGGCTACGCGCTCGGCCGCGCTCGCCAAACGAAGACGCCAGGCGCCGGTTTTCCGTTCCTGTTCACGCTCGCGCTCGCCGGGCATGGTCTGTACATCCACATCGTCTACGGGCGGCCCGCCGGTGCGCTGCTCGCGACAGTGCCGCTGCTCGCGACGATGGCGGTCATCGCTTGGTTCCTCGCGCGCGATCTCGCCCGCCGCAGCGACCGCGATGCCTCGATCTCGACGCGCGCGTCGATCGCCTCTTTCGACGCGCTCACACGCGCGCCGAGCCTCACGCGCGTTCGAGACGCTCTACGCCGCGCGGACCGTCCGATCATGATCCGCTGGGTGCTCTTCGGCTCGTTCGTCACGACGGGCGCCATGATCCTCGGCATCGTCGGGGCCATCGTCTTCGGCCATCTCGCGCACGTCGACTTCTCGATGGTGGACGAGCACGACGTCTCCACGACGGCGCCCGTCGCGCTCTTGGGATCGGGCCTGCTCGCGGCGTTTCCCACCTCGGGGTTTTTGATCGCGCGAGCGTCGAGCCTCCCTTCGCTGCTCGAGCCCGCGATCGCTGCGGTGCTCGCGATCGTGTTGGCGCTCGTCATGCTGGGAATGTTGGCCCCGGTCGCGCTCGTCTTCGCGTTTGCTCTTGCCCCGATCGCGTTCGGTCTCGCCTGCGCAGGCGCGTGGGTAGGGCGTCCTTAGAGTCGGAAACGAAGCATTGGGCGAATGCGTGTGACATGATCAGCGCGTGAAGCTCCTGTCGAGCGCGCTCTTCTGGCGCATCCTGCTCTCGTCGCTCTTGGTAGTGGCGGTGCTCGGGTTCGGCCTGAATCGCGCGGCGAGCTCGCACGAAGAGCTCGAGAGTCAGTTCGACCGACTCGTGCAACACGACCTCAAGCTCGCCGATGACGCCGAGGTGCTCTTGCGACTCATGTCCGATCTCGAGACGGGCAAGCGGGGGTACCTCCTCAACGGAGATCGCACGTTCTTGCTGCCGTACAACAACGCGCGCCGCGACCTCGAGGGCGTGCTCGCCGAGGCGCAGAGCCGGGTCTCGAGGACGAGCGGGTCTCCGCGTTCAGTCGCCTCGTGCACGAGTGGATCGACAACGTCAGTGAGCCGCAAATCAGGGCGCGCGATCGCGGTGATCCGATCGACTCGGAGCTGACGGCGACGGGCAAAGCCAAGACCGATCAGATGCGCGACATCCTCACGGACCTTCGCAATCACGCGCTCTTCGACGCACGCACGCGCGAGGACGCTGCGTTCCAGTCGGTGACGGCATCGCGCCGGGAGACGACCGGCGTGTTGGTCCTCGCGATCGTCATCGCGTTGGCGAGCGGAGTGTGGATCGCGCGAGATTTGTCGGGCGCCGCGTCTCGACTCGAGGACGCGCTCGTCGCGACGGGAAATCTCGAGCCCATGCCGCACATCCCCGATCGACGCGACGAGCTCGGCGCGGTCGGGCGCAGCCTCGCGAAGATGGCGGCGCTGTTGATCGACAAGGACTCGACGCTGCGCAGCACGCTCGCCCAGCGCGAGGCCACACTCGCCGACCTGCGAATCGCGAACGCCGAGCTCGCAGCGCGAGACGCCGCGGCGCGCGAGTATGCCGAGTTCGTGCGAGAGCTGAAGACCCTCGATGTTGGAGTCTTGTCGTCGTCGGGTCTCGGAGGTCTCGTGCAGCTGGCGCGCGCGGAGATCGGTGTCGTCTTCTTGCTCGACGGCGCAGAGCGGCTCGTGCCGACGCACGCGGTGGCGCGGGACGGGCGCGCGCTGGACCACCAGGTGTTCGACTCACAAGGCCTTCCCCTCTCGACGATGAGTCGCAAGGAGCCCATGCTCCTCACGGGCGACGACCTCGGCGAGCTGCCGCCGACGCTCGATCTCGGCATCACGAAGGCCAAGATCGTTTGGCTACTCGCTCAGCCGATTGCCGTCGGCGATGAGCGCGCCGGCGCCGTCTTGATCGGCAAAGTGGGATCGATGGACACCGATCGCGAACAACTCGTGAAGGACGCATCACGCCAGCTCGCACTCGCGCTTCACAACGCGTGGACCCACGCACGACTGACGGACAAGAGCGTGGTCTTGGCAGAGCAGGGCGAGACGCTTGCGCGGGCGAATCGCGTCAAGACCGAGTTCTTGGCGTCCATGAGCCACGAGCTTCGTACGCCGCTCAACGCGATCCTCGGGTTCGCCGATCTGTTGCTCGTTTCCCCGCGTGAGAACCTGAGCCCACGCGCGCGCGAGTCGCTCGAGCGCATCAAGCGCAACGGCGAGCACCTGCTGACGTTGATCAACGACGTGCTCGATCTCGCGAAGGCCGAGAGTGGCCGTGTCGACGTGAGGCTCGAGGCGATCGACGTGGCGCAGCTCGTTCGTGCGTGCGCCGCCGAGGTGGACAGCCTGCGCCGCGGCAAGGACCTGAGCATCGTCGTCAACGCGCCGCCCGAGGCAGAGATGGTGACCGACGGTCAGCGCGTGAGGCAGATCTTGATCAACCTGCTCTCCAACGCGATCAAGTTCACTGACAAAGGCGAGGTCACGGTGACGTTGACCATGGACGCCAACGACACGCGGCTCTCGGTCGCGGACACTGGCATCGGCATCCCGGAGCGAAGCATGAAGGATCTCTTCAAGGACTTTCAACAGCTCGACGCCGGCGACGGGCGGCGCCACCCCGGGACCGGAATCGGCCTCGCGCTCTCACGCAGGCTGGCGCGCGCGCTAGGCGGGGACATCCTCGTGGACTCGCACGAAGGCAAGGGCTCCACGTTCACGGCGGTGTTACCGCGCCTTGCGCGCGTTCCGGCGGAGAGGTCAGAGGCCGTGGCATGACGAGCGTAGACCGCGTGAGCGACACAGGGCCGGACAGCATCGTGCTCGGCGGTGGAGACATCCTCGTCGTGGACGACTTCCCGGATACGGTTGCGCTGTACGACGCGCTGTTGAGTGAGGAGGGACACCGCGTCCGCACTGCCGCTGGCGGCGTGGAGGCGCTCGCCAAAGTAGACGAGCGCGAGCCCGAGCTCGTCTTGCTCGACGTGTCGATGCCGGGCATGGATGGCGTCGAGGTGCTCCGCAAGCTCCGCGCCCGACGCGGCGGTGGTCCCGCGGTCCTCATGCTCACGGCCGCGCGCCGCGAGCCGCACGCCATCGAGGCAGGCCTGCGCGAGGGCGCGGATGCGTACCTCACGAAGCCGATAGACGGACGCGAGCTGCTCGCCCGCGTTCGCGCCGCCATCGAGTCCTTTCGCTTGAAGCGAATGTGCGAGGCCCAGCGCCGCGACCACATCGCCATGCTTGTCCACGATCTCAGGCATCCTTTGAGCTCTTTGGGCTTGCTCGCGGAGGTCATCGAGTCCGAGGACCTATCTCCTGAAGAGAAAAAGTCTGCGACCGCCACCTTGCGTACGCTGTGCGCGGACATGGCGCGCTTGGTGGATGGAGTGCTCGCCGCCAGCAGGCTCGAGGCGGGTCTCTTCTCGGTCGAGCCTCGCGACACCACAGCTCGCGCCGTACTCAGGCCGACCGTGGACGTCTTCTCGCCCATCGCGACCCGCCGCCGCGTCACGCTCTCGTTCGAGGGCGAGCTCGACGTGCATCTGCGTGCGGACTCGCCGAAGCTCAGGCAGGCCATCGACAACCTGATCGCCAACGCGCTCAAGTTCACGCCCAAGGGCGGTCGCGTGCGTGTGAGGATCTCGTCGGCGAGCCACGAGGTCGCGTTCGAGGTGACCGACAGTGGGCCGGGGATTCCCGCGTCCGAGCGCGCCACGATCTTCGATCGCTACAAGCAGGGAAATCGCGGGCGCGCGGTGGGCGGGTCGGGCTTGGGCCTTGCGATCGCGCGCGGCATCGCCGAGGCGCACCACGGTCGCATCACGGTCGGCGAAGGCGATTTGGGCGGCGCGAGCTTTCGATTGACCGTGCCCGCCTGAGTCAGCGGTGGCCCTGCATCTGTTCGCAGGTCTGCATGCACTCGATGTTGTCCACGCACTGCGTCGAGCAGTCCTTGCCGCGCGAGTTCTTCGAAGCGCAGCGCGGGTCCCGCTCGCATTTTTCGGGATCGTTCGCGGCCGCCTTCTCGAGGGGTCCGCACGCGACGAGCAGCGCGCAAACGATCATCACTCTCATGCGCCGCATCGTGCACCCACGCGCGTGGAGTTGCAACGGTACCCTGGCAACCGAATGAGGCGGTGTTAGGTTCTGTCTCATGAGCAAGTCGAGAAGCGAAGTGTTGGCGGAGTCGCAGCGCAAGGGCGTCGTGGCGGGCGCGGCGACCGTCGCGGTCGTGGGGCTCGGAGTCGTGATCGGGCCGGTGACCGCGGTCGTGGCGGCCGTACCCGCGGCGATCTTCGCCTATCGCTGGTGGAAGCACCGCGCGGAGAACGGCATCAAGTTCTAAAGGTGCGGTTGCGCCAAGATCGTTGACGGTTTGGCGATTCCACGGCCATATTGCCCGGGATGGCCGCCAAGCGAACAGAGTCAACGAAGTTGGCGGGCGCCTGGGTGCTGGAGGCCAAGGCGGGCGAGGGCGCCACCGCCGTCGTTCATCGGGCGCGGCACGAGAAGACGCACGAGCTCGGGGCGCTGAAGCTCTATCGGGACCCGAGCGCCGCGGACGAGCAGCGTCTCATCGCCTCGCTCGCGCGCAGGTGGGGACCGCGCCGCTTGGACGGCGGACGGACGGAGGACGGGAGCGCGTTCGTCGTCATGTCTTGGGTCGAAGGCAAGCCGCTCTCGAGCGACGTCCGAGGGAAGACCGACCCCGAGCGAGCCGCGATGATCGTGGCGCACGGCGTAGCGCGTGGGCTCGCGGAGCTGCACGCGAGCGGCGTGTGGCACGGCGACGTGAAGCCCGACAACATCCTCGTTCACGGCAACCTCCCCGAGCGTGACGCGGCAGAGGATCGAGGCGCGACGCTGATCGATCTCAGCCTCTCGGTGAAGTCGGCGCGCGCGAAGGGCGGCACGGTGCGATATGCGGCCCCCGAGCTGCTCACGCACGGAGAGATCGGACCGGCGAGTGACGTCTACTCGCTCGGCCTCGCGCTCGCAGAGGTGATCGAGCCGTTGCTTCGGCAGTCGCCTGAGCTCGCGGAGGCCGCGAACAACGCGATGGCTTCGCACGCTTGGATCGCGTCAATGCTCTCGACGTCTCCTGGAGCGCGTCCGTCGGCTTCGTTCATCGCCGATCACGCGGCGCGTGCACTCGGTCTCGCACATGACCCCGAGGAGGTGGCGCAGTCGCGCGCCGAGCTCGTGCGAAGGGCTTACTTGCAGGCGCGCGCGGTGGAGATCGCTGACGCGTCAAGCATCGCCCCGGAGCTCACGGGCGCGCCGCTGCGGTGGGTGCAGGAGACGTTGGCCGCGCGCGCGCATGGGTCGAATGTGTCGACCAAGCTGTCGGTCGCCTCTCGGATCGGACTCGCACGATGGCTCGTCTTGCTCGTCGGTCCGGCCGCCGCGGATTGGCCCGTGGGCGAGCTCGGCGCCGATGACGTGCTCGCGGAGCGTCTGCTCGAGCTCGCGAAGACCGCGGAGCCGAACGCGTGGACCTTCGCCGAGGTGTCGGCGGGTCATGCGCGTCCGAGGGTCGAGACTCCGACGGGTGAAGAGCGGATCGCATGGGCTGTGCGTGAGCTCGGCAGCGCGCGTCCCGACGTGCGCGCAGTCGCGTGGGCAGAGGACGGAGCGCTCTCGGGGACGCTCTCGTCTTCGAGCGTAGTGCTCGATCTCTCGCGTGCACTGCTTCGCGCGGGTGACGTCGCGCGCGCGTGGATGGTGCTCGCCAAGGCGCCGCGCACAGCGGACGCCCTGCGTGCCGACGTGGCGCGACGCCGGGGAGATCGCGCTATGGCCGTGAAGCTCGCGGAGCGCGCCAAGGCGGCAGCAGTCGACGTGGAGCTCGCACGCGCGGTGCTCGCGCGCTGTCGTTGGGATGCAGGAGACACGGCGGGCGCAGACGCTGCTTTGGAGGGCGCGACCGACGCGCGCGCGTGCGAGGTGCGTGCGCTGATCGCCTTGCGAAATGGGGCGATCGACGAGGGGCTCCGGCAGGTCGCGTCTGTGCTCGCGTCTTCGGCAGACGAGCTGCTCGAGGCGCGCGCGTGGGGGATCCGAGGACAGCTCGAGCACGCGGCAGGTCGGGCCCGCGCGAGCGTGGAGGCGTTTCGGCGCGCGGTGGAGCTCACGCGTCGAGCGGGCGCCGTGCCTGAGGAGGCGACCTACTTGGTCGGCGAGTCCGCCGCGGCGTCGGACAGCGGCGACGTCACCTGCGCGCTCGAGAGCGCGACGCGCGCGGCTCTCTTGTTCGAGCGACTCGGCAGGAGAGGAGAGAGCGCGCGCGCGTGGCTGCAACGCGCGGCGACTCTCGCGACTCTCGGCGCTACGCACGCGGCGGACGAGGCCGCCAAGGAGGCGCTCGCGCGCGCGACAGACGTACGCACGCGAGCCTACGCGCGCTGGGCGATGGTCGAGACACGCGCCCCTGGCGATCCGCTGGCTCGTCTTGCCGCGCTCACCGCCCGAGAAGAGCTCGAGCACGCGGAGCTCGCCGATCGCCTGCTCGCCGCCGTGCGCGTGCTCGTGTGGGCCGAGCTCTCCGCAGACGACGTGCAAACGCTCGATCGACAAGTGATGACGCTGTCTCCGAGCAGGCAGTGTGAGTGGTGGGGCGCGCGTGCTCGGGCGCTCCTCGCACACGACTCGCTCCTTGGCGCGGCCGCCGTGTTGGAGGGCCTCTTGCGCGTAGCCCACAACGAGGCGGAGGCGTGGGCGCGCGGCCCGGCGCTCGCCGCGGGCGTGAAGCTCGCATCCAGACTGGGGCACGGCGAGGCCGCGCGGCGGCTCGAGGCAGAGCGTCGCGTCGTAGCCGATCGCTTGCGTGCGACCACTCCGCCCGCGTTCCTCTCCACGCTCCTGCGCGTCGAGTGGCTGCAGGGGACGGAGCCCGCGGAGGGCGACGCGTCCTCGCTCGCTCCGGCGCAGGTCGCACTGCTCGACTCAATCGTGCGCTCGCTCGCCACGCGTGATCGCTTGAAGACGTTGCTGGGTCAAGTGTTGGACGCCCTTGTTTTATGGACCGGCGTGGAGCGCGGCCTGCTCCTCTTGCGTGCGCCAGACGGCAAGCTCGTCGCACGCGCCGCACGCAACCTGGCGCGCGAGGACCTGCACGGCGATCAGCTCGCGCTCTCCATGACGCTCGCCAAGCGCGCGATGGAGTCCGGCGATACCGTGGTCACGACCGACGCGCTCTCGAGTTTGGGGGACGTACACGCATCCGTACATGCGCTCCGCATTCGCAGCGTCTTGGCCGTGCCGCTCATCTCGCGGGGAGAGGCGCTTGGCGTGGTCTACCTCGAT
>ENA-OFCD01000963-OFCD01000963.1-metagenomes-genome-assembly--contig:-NODE-963-length-16343-cov-3.569315_pt1 | contig 16343 bp, 16 predicted proteins | sample MGYA00153392_OFCD01 | MGnify analysis MGYA00153392 | reverse complement strand
CGAGTAGGTACCGCCGCTGCCGTAGCTGCCGCCGCCGCCGGGGCCGGAGAAGGCGGCCTGGCCGGCGTTGCCGAAGCCGCCGCCGACCTCCGGGGCGATGCAGCGGACCAGGGGCGCTCGTCTCCGGGCCGAGCGCGGCGATCGCGTCGTCGCGCACTGGGTCCGCGCACGAGACCGAACCGAGCAATACGAATAGCGAGAAGAACCTCATAGCTCTGCCTCCACCGAGAGCGTGCCGATCACGCCCGTGCGCGAGGTCACGAACAGGTCGTCCAAGAACGAGGTGTACATCCCGTCCACCTGGAGCTTGAGCGCCCAAGTGCTCGGCTCCGACGATCCGCCTAGAAACACGGCCATCGCGAGCCCGCCAGTCGCGGTAAACAGCGGACCCATCTCGCGGTCGCCAGTGCGAAACTCGGGCAGGTTCCAAATCGGCGCGGGCGTCGCTACGTATGCGCGCTGCCAAAACGAGACCGCGTTCTGCACGTGAAAGCGTCCATGGGGACCGAGGTTGAAGCGCTTGCCCGCGTCGAAGATCCAACGCACGTCGGTGGTGGAGCCGAACAGACCCCACGTGTCGAGGTAGAGCCGCTCGTCCAGCTTGAGCGTGGAGCCATCGAAGCGGTGGGCGAGGCGAGACGAGAGTGCGATGCGCCTTCGCGTGAGCGGGAGCTGCTCGAGTGGCTTCTCGGGCAATCGATGACTCGTCACCCAACCGAGCGACGCGCCCTTCTGAGCCCCGGCAGCGTTCGTCGGCGTGAACATCGGAATGTAGCGGTAGGGCTTGGACTGATCGCCGTTCTCGATCACGACATCGAGGCTCAGCGACGCCAGCGTCGACGGATTGACCACCCACGCCGCTCCGGCCTGGAACGAGCCGCGATCGAGCTCGCGAGAGAACACGGAGAAAGGCGTCCCGTGTCGCCCGATCGTGTCGCGGCTGAACCCGAAGCCGAAGCTCAAGGTCCAGTTCTTCTCGTCGAAGTCGTGATTGAGCCCGGCTCCACCTCCATACGAGAGATAGTCCGGCTCATTCGAGAACGAGGCTGCGGCCGTGAGCCCAAAGTCGCGCGGCTTGTACTGCGCTGCCAGCGAACCCGCATGACGGACCTCCGTCCAGCGGCGCGAGGCGGTGGACACGATGTCAGGCGACGCGGCGCTCACGACGTCGACCAAATACGAGCCCTTCACGGCCGCACCCGTCGCGACGTTCTCGACGCCGAAGCCCACGGAGGGAGTGAGCACCGAGACGTTGTTCGAGTCCGTGTAAGCCGCAGTCTCGAGCGTCGCGCGCTTGCGAGCGGTGTCTTCGAGCTTGGGGGCAGCAGCGCCTGCATCTGCTTCGTCCGCGCGGACGTCGGCGCTCACTGACGCGAACGCGCCGGAGAACAGCATGACCACGACGGCGCTTGGGCACACCGTCCCGTATCGCTTGGCGTGAGCGCCGCGCATTCGTAGCTCCGGAAGACTCTTTGGACAGAACTAAGTTGAGCCGCTCGCAACGCTCAGTTGCAGCCGCAGCCGCTCTCGGCGACAGGCCCACCGCCCGTCGCGCCCTCGTGAACGGCGTAGACGTGCGACTCGCCCGCACCGCGACCATCCGCGGTCATGCTCGGGTGCGCAAGCCGCGCACGCTCGTAGGGAGCGACGTGCGTACAAGCAGACAAGAGGACTGCGAGTACCGTGAGCTGCGGGATGCGCTTCATGTCTCTGTCTTTCAGTTGTTCTGCGCGCCGGCTTTGACCCAAGCGGCCATGTCAGTCGATGCGGCGGACCAAGAGTTCGGTCCGCTCGGCGGCATGTTTCCGCCGTACCAGGAGAGGCAAGACTGTGACGAATCGATCAGTAGGGACGACGGCCCGTTGATGTATCCGCGACCCTTGAGCCAGATGAACGCCGCCGACGGCGAGCCCATCTGACTGTGACAGCTGCTCTTGCAGTTGCCCTTCGTGCCGCTCTGCAGGTAGTTCGTCCAGACCTGCGTCCACGTTGGCGGTTGAGGTTGCTGCTGGCTCGCGTCGGACTTGTTGTTGTTGTTGCCGGCGTCAGTTCCGGGCGGACCGTTGTTCGTGCTCTTGGAGCCCGAGTCTGTCCCACTCTGCGGGTCAGACGGGTTGGAGGGATCGCTCGGCGCAGACGAATCGCCACTCTGGTGTCCGTTGGGCGCGGTGGGATCGGCGGTGCCGCCATACGGACCGCCGAGAGGATCCCCGCCACTGCACGCGACGAGAGAGAGTGTGAGGCAAAGGATGGTTCCGCGCATCGACTTGAGGTGGCGCTACTAGCACCCGCTTGCTCGTGTGCGGCAAGCTAACTGGTGATTTACGTGCACATTCGGTCTCCGCGAATTTGTACGCTATTCATGCAAAAAACGGCCTGCTTGAGCGGAAGACTCCGCCCTGAGCGGTCAGCACCCACTGTCAGCTGCCGAGACGATCGCCTTGATGAACTCCGCGGCCGAGGAACCATTCGCCAGCGGACGTCTTCTTCTTGCCCTCTAGCTGTACGCGCACGAGCTCGATGCATCGCGGCTTCAGCGGCAGCGCGCGAACGTAGCCAAGAGGGCTCCCGCCGCCGCACGCGACCACGACGCGTGACTTATCAGCGATGACGACGGTGCCGGGAGCGGCGCTCGCGGGGGCCTCGCCGAAGATGCGGGTCTCGTGCACGATTACGCGCTTACCCGCGTGTGTGGTGAAGGTCGTAGGCCATGGGCTCATGCCGCGGACGTGATCGTGAATGCACGCGGCGTCCATCGACCAAAGGAGCTTGCCGTGAGCCTTCTCGAGGATGGGCGCCGCCGTTGCGATCGCGTGATCTTGCGCGCGGGCCTCGAGCTCTCCGCGCGCGACACGGCGCAACGTCTCGCGCACCATCGTCGCACCGAGCAATGACAGGCGCGGCGATAGCTCACCGGCGCTCTCCTCATCGCCAATGGGGAGCGTGCGCATCTCGAACACGGGCCCAGTATCCATCCCGACGTCCATCTGCATCAACGCGACGCCGCTCTCGATCTCGCCTCTCACGATCGCCCAGGTGATCGGCGCCGCTCCCCTGTATTTCGGGAGGATCGACGCGTGGACGTTCACGCACCCGAGCCGCGGGCCGCGCAACACGTCCTCCGGAAGGATCCTTCCGTACGCCACGACGAGCGCCACGTCTGCCCTCTGCTCGCGCACGAGCGCTGCGAGCTCTCCCGTTCGGACCTTCAGCGGCTGGGTGACCGTGAGCCCGAGCTCCAGCGCGCGCTGCTTGACGGGTGGCGCCGTGATCGTGAGCCCACGCCCCGCGGGTCGGTCGGGCTGACAGACGACGAGCGTGACGTCGGCGATCTCACGTAGCGCCTCGAGGCAGGGAACGGCGAACTCGGGTGTGCCGAAAAAGATGGCGCGCACGAGACCTCAGTCCGTCCACTTCTGGATCGAGCCCGGTTCGTCGCGGTTGCCTCGCATGCGCTTGACGACGGTGATGATCGTCGCCTCGAAGTTGTCGCAGTTGGTGAGCTTGCTCCTCATGAGCTCGTCGCGAATGCGCTTGGTCGCCGCCAAGTCGTCGTCTTCCGGGTGCTCCTTGAGGAGGCGCGCCGCTACGATCTCGATCGTCTCGAGCATGCCGTCGTAGCGCACCTTCAAACGCAACGCGTCCGGCGGCGCGACCTTCTGCTGCATCGCCCGCTGAAACACGGCGACGATCGCGAGCAAGAACGCGAAGCCGACGAGCAGCTTGAACTTCGGGCCGAGCGCCATGATGTCGTTGTAGGACATACGGGGATTATCGCAGAGGCCGCGGGGGCGTGACGGGAAAAAGCGCCGCCGACCAACGGTTGCAGCGCGAACGCCCGCCGACTAGTTCTTCGCCCGTCGATGGCTCGCGCTCGATTGGTCTCTGCTCTCGCCGTCGGGGCGCTCCTCTGCGTCGAGGCGGCGTGGGCGCAGGACGCGCCGTACGGCGGTGGGCAAGGCGCCGCGGTCACGAAGGCCAAGGACGATCCTCCGGCACCTCCAGCACCCCAGGCGCCGAGCATCACACTCCCCATCCTGGATAGGGACGAGGGCGCCGCCTACCCAGAGCAGGCGCTGAAAGATGGCGTGCGTGAGGTCGTGACGGTGACCGTGGTCGTCGTCATCGACCCGGAGGGCAACGTCGTCGACGCGACGGTGCCGGCGCCTCAAGGCCACGGCTTTGACGAGGCGGCGATCGCGGCTGCCAAGACGCTCCACTACAAACCCGCCACGAAGAACGGCCAGCCGATTCGGGCCAAATTCAAGCACGCTTACTCCTTCGCGCCCCCGCCGGGGCGCATCGTCGGCAAGGTCGCCGAGCGCGCGACCAACAAGCCCATCGGCGGGGTCACCGTCACCGTGAAGAAGGACGGAGTCGCGGTGGCGAGCGCGCAGACCACCCTTGCCGGAACCTTCGCGATACCAGACTTGGTCTTTGGCAATTATCGACTAGAGGCTAGCGCGTCCGGATACTTGCCAATCAGCGCAGACGAAGATCTGGCGCCGGGCTCGGAGATCTCGGAGCGCCTTCGTCTGGACGCCGACAAGACCACGGCGCCGATCAAGACGGCGCCCGGTCAACGCCAGGACACGCCAGCAGGCGAAGTCGAGGACGTCGTCGTGCGCGGCACGAGGCCTCCGCGCGAGGTCACCAAGCGCACGCTCGAGGCGCGCGAGCTCTTGCGCATCCCCGGATCGAACGGCGACGCGCTACGGGCGCTACAGAACCTGCCTGGCGTGGCGCGTCCGCCGGGCCTCGCCGGATTGCTCGTCGTACGCGGAGCTGCGCCTCAAGACACGCTCATCTTCGTGGACGGCACGCCCATCCCGCTCGTCTATCACTTCGGCGGACTCTCGAGCGTCATCCCCACGGAGCTGCTCGACCGCATCGATTTCTACCCGGGTAATTTCAGCGCGCAGTATGGCCGCGCGCTCGGCGGCATCGTCGACGTCGCCGTGCGAGCTCCGAAGAGCGACAAGCTCCACGGCCTCGCGCAGGTGGATCTGATCGACGTGCGCTTGCTCGCGGAGGGACCGATCGGCGCCGGCTGGAGCTTCTCGGTCGCGGGCCGTCGATCGTGGGTCGATACTTGGTTGAAGCCGGTACTCGAGGCGACCGGCGCGGGCGTCACGACGGCCCCCGTCTATTACGATTATCAAGCCGTCCTCGAGAAGCGCTGGAGCAAGGACCAGTCGTTCCGCCTGATGTTCTTCGGCTCGGACGATCGCCTCGACGTGCTCATCAAAGACCCGAACGCGTCGGACCCCGGGATCGCCGGCGGCATCAGCGCGCACACCGGGTTTTTCCGCATCCAAGGCCTCTATCGCCACAGGCTCTCGCCGACGACCGAGGTGAAGCTCAATGCGGCGGTGGGCAGTGACTTCGTCGACTTCACTCTCGGCGACGTCTTCTTCAAGCTGACGACCTATCCCATTACCGGTCGCTTCGAGCTCACGCAGAAGGTCGCGCCAGGGCTCGTCGCCAACTTCGGAATGGACATGCTCGAGTCGCCGTACACGGTCAGCGCGCGGCTGCCTCCCCTACCGAGACCGGGCGAGCCGCCCGGGGGTCCGGGCCTCAGCAGACCGCCGCTCGAGATCAACCTCAACAGCACCCTCTACCGGCCAGGCCTCTATACCGAGTTCGAGATTACTCCCTTCAAGGGGACTCGCCTCGTCCCTGGCGTGCGACTCGACTACTCCAAAGACACGAAGACCTTCGATCTCGCGCCCCGCATCGTCGCGCGACAAGACCTCGGACCCACGTTCCCGCGAACCACGATCAAAGCGGGAGTCGGCGTATTTTATCAACCGCCGCAGCCTCAAGACAGCCTCGCAGTGTTCGGCCAAAAGGGGTTGCTCTCCAATCGCGCATTGCAATATTCGGTGGGTGGCGAACGCGAGATCACCAAATACTTGGAGATCTCGGTCGAGGGTTTTTACAAGCAATTGGACCACCTCGTCACGGCCGGTCACCTCAATGACGGACGAGGGCGCGTCTATGGGCTGGAAACGCTCATTCGCTACAAGCCAGACGCGCACTTCTTCGGCTGGATCGCCTACACGCTCTCGCGGAGCGAGAGACAAGACACTCCGCAAGACGCGGTGCGATTGGCGGCCTTCGATCAGACTCACATCCTGACGGTCCTCGGCAGCTACAGGTTGGGCGGCGGCTGGGAGTTTGGCGCGCGCTTCCGCTTGGTGTCCGGCAACCTATTCACCCCCAGCACCTATGGGTTTTACGACGCGAACGCCGGCACCTACTTGGCGCAACGCGCTTATCCTCCCAACGGAGAGAGACTGCCGCTCTATCACCAGCTCGATTTACGCGTCGACAAGACCTGGAAGTTCAAGGCTTGGCAATTGGGGGTCTATCTGGACGTTCAGAACATCTACAATCAAGGCAACGTCGAAGGCGTGAGCTACAACTACAACTACACGCAGCGCTCGTACGCGACCGGATTGCCGATTTTGCCGAGCTTGGGTATGCGAGGAGAGTTCTAATGCGCGCGCCCAACCCTGCACATGTCATCCTGAGCGGAGCGACGGAGCCCAAGGGTCTCGTCTGTCCCAATCGATCTACGTTCGCTCCTTGGGGGTCCTTCGCTGCGCTCCGGATGACACTTTGCGTGATCGTCGCGACCCTAGCTTGCAACTCTGGCGATTTTGACCCCGTGTCCAAGCTGACGAGCGTTCGCGTATTGGCCACTATCGCCGATAAGCCATTTGCGAAACCTGGAGACACCGTCAACGTCGAGGCGCTCGCGGTCGATGCGCGCGCGGATCGGACGCTCGCGATGCATGTCTATTGGCTTCCTTGGGTCTGCAACAACCCGCGCGCCGATCTCTATTATGCGTGCTTCGCGCAGCTCGGGTCCCAGCTCGCGCAGCTCGGCGAGCTCAAGCGAAAGGGGCTACCGCTACCGCCCGACACGCCGCCGGGGCTGGTGTGCCTCGGGATCGCCGCGCTCGGACAGACGAAGGACGTCACGGCGTGCCTGCAAGAGGGCTCCAAATTCACTATCCCCGTGCCGGCGAACGCAGTCACATCACACCCCATAGTGCAGGGCGCGCCCGCGCCTTATGGCCTCTCGATTGGCTTTTACATCGCGTGCACCGGCGGCGTTCGGTTGCTGCCAATCGATCCGGCGAACGTGAGTGGGCAGACGCTTCCGCTCGGCTGCTTCGACGAGACTGGCAATCAATTGGGGCCCGACGACTACGTGTTTGGGTTTAATCGCGTCTATGCGTATGACGACATCACCAATGCGAATCCGGTCATCGAGCGCGTGACGTTCGACGGCAAACCGGTAGTGCTCAGTCAAGGTGTCGTCGTTCCGCGGTGCACCTCCAAGACCGAGAGCGACTGCGAGCACGCCGTGAACGTCGAAGTGCCCGACTCGAGCTGGGAGCTGGTGCTCGGCAACAGCGATAGCGACACTGCGACGCGCCACGAGGAGATCTGGGCCGCGTACTTTCACACCATCGACAAGACCAAGAGCCCCTCGCGGATCCTGTTCGACCCCTCGAGCGGGCGTGTGGACGGCTCGGCCAATCGCTTCATCGCGCCGAGCGTCGCCGGGAACGGCGAGGTGTGGATTGTCGTGCACGACAACCGCGACGGAGCCGCGTGGACGAGCTTTCCGGTTTACGTCCAGTAGTGCATGATCATCGCGTGCGTCTCTTGTTCTGGCTCGCAGTGGTTGCGGCGTGCGCGAAGGCGACGCCCGACCCTTCCGTGGAGCCGCTCGACCTCGCGCCGGCAGACTTACCGTTCGATGCCAATCTGATCGTCAACAGTGCGGCATTCACGGACTCGGAGAATTTCTCGACGGCGATCTCGGTGCAGCAGTTTCTCGAGAAGACGCCCTACGGTCACCCGAGCTTCTTGACGACCTATGTTTCAGGGGGCATTCGCGCGTCGGAGGCGATCGCGCTGGCGTCCGAGCGGTATCAAATCAATCCACTCGTGTTCTTGGTGCGGGCGGAGGTCGACCAGGGGTTGGTGGCGGCCTCGAACTATCCGTCGCCACCCTCCAAGGTCGAGTACGCGTTCGGGTGTGGCTGCCCTGGGGGGGGCGCCGTTTGCGATCCCTCTTTGGGGGGCTTCGACAAGCAGGTCGACTGCCTCGGCCTCGCGCTTCGCTCTAGCTTGTCGCAGACGTGCGGACCGAGCGGCGTCACGGTGGGCGGCTGGGCAGTCGGCAAGGCGAGTGTCACACTCGACGACGTGATCGTGACGCCCGCGAGCGAGGCGACGGCCGCGCTCTATCAGTATGCGCCGGTGGTCGCGAAGGGTGCCGCAGGCGGTAACTGGATGTTCTTCAATGTCTGGAATCTCTACGCCATCCAAGTCGGTTATACGGGTCGCGGTGGCGGCGGTTGGATCGGTGAGGCGTGCTGCGGCGACTCGATGTGCAGTGCGGTGCAGGGCGGGACCTGCGCCGTGAACGCGCCAGCCGGGATGTGCACCGTCCAGTGCGACAGCAAGACCGCGTGCCCTTCTGATCCGAACGGCGTCGGGCGCAAGGCGGTCTGTGGCAACCTGGGCGGTAAGGGATATTGCCTATTGGCGTGCAGCCCCTCGCCCTGCCGGACCGGCTACAAGTGCGTGAAGATTACACCGATTGGCGGCGGTCCCGCGACGGGCGCGTGTCTGCCGGGGCCATGAGCCGCTTCAACATGGGTGCTGCGCGCACCGACACCTGACCCGACGCGAGCACGTCCAGGATGCCCGGATCCTTCGCGCTCGCGGCTCGCACTCTAGCGTAGGCGGCCAAGTAGATCGCCTCACGACCGAGCCCTTCGCGCGTCGCCGTGCCGCCGCGGAACACGCGTTCGGCGATCGCGACCGCCGCAGGTGCCTCATGGTCCAGCTCGCGCAGGCTCGTGACGACCTCGTGAAAGTTCGCGCCCTGTCGCATCGCTCTCGCGGCCTCGTGTCGCGCGCCCAGCTCTCGCCTGCGCGAAGAGTCCATCACGCCGTGGGCATCTTCGAGCGCCAGGGCATAGCCCTCTTGGTCGTCTTGGCCGCGAGCCGTGCCGAACGAGAACACGCCGAGCGGCTGACTTCTGGCGCGCCAGCGAGGTAGCGCGTGCGCCAGGGTCTCGTGTAGCGCGGTGCGGTTCGTCACTGACGCGCTCGTGTAGCGATCGGCCGCGACATAGATCGTGCTCTCGCCTGTTGCTGCGAGCGACGCGAGCGATGTGTGAACCACGACACGAAAGTCGATACCGAGGTGTGCGACGCGCGCACGCATCACCGAGAGCAACGAGGACGGCTGGTGCGAGTCCGTGCGTACGAGCGGCTCGTCCGTGCAGGTCGGCCGCTCCCGTGACCAGCGCGAGGCGAGCGCTAGCGCCTCTCCTCCTGCGGCTCCGAACCGCTCGCGAGCGAGCGCCGCGAGGTCTTGCTTGCCTGCGGCGAGAGTGACTCTGCGCTCGAGGTCGAGCTCGGTGATGCGCGCGAGATAGACCTTGGCGAGCGCGCTCGGCAGGAGCTTCGGTGCTTGGACCGCGGCGACCTCCAACGCCCGGCCCAACCCGTCATCGCAGGCGGTCGCGTACTCCCAGCGTGGCGTGAGCGGCGCATTCGCGTTCGCGGCCGAAATCAGCCTTCGCCGCTCGAGGGCGGCGTTCACGGGCGTCACCGCAGCGAGCAGCCGCACGCGCGACGCGGCATGTGAGATCAAGGCGTCGAGCTCGGACCACGCGAACATCTTCTCGAGTATGCGGCAAACGGGACTCGGAGTAGAGTGCGAGCGGCCTGATGAAGAAAAATTACGTCCTCGACACCAACGTCATCCTCCACGATCCGCGGGCAATATTCAGGTTCGAGGACAACGACGTCATCATCCCCATCTACGTCATCGAAGAGGTCGACCAGTTCAAGCGCGAGGGCTCGGAGCGCGGACGCAACGCGCGCCAGATCGCGCGGCTGCTCGACGATCTTCGCGAGAAGGGCGGTTCGCTCGCGGGCGGAGTTCCGCTGGAGAGCGGCGGCACCTTGCGCGTCGCCGTGCCTTCGACCCGACCCACGTTGCCGAGCGCGATCGACAACGCCTCGATGGACGCCGCGATCTTGCAGTGCGCCTTCGACGCGCGAGAGCAGGACGGCGGCAAGCCCACGGTGTTCGTCACGATGGACACCAACCTACGCATCCGTGCGGACGCGCTCGGCATGGCCGCGGAGACCTACGAGAACAACCGCGTCGAGGCCGATCTCGACACGGGCATCAAGGAGATCGACGTCCCCGGTGGAGACATCGACAACTTCTTCCACGAGGGCCGCTTGCCCATGACGGTGGAGGCCATCCCGCCGAACGGCTGCGTGCTCCTGCGTGATCGCGCGAACCCATCGCACACGGCGCTCGGTCGGTACGACGCGAGCAAAAAAGAAGTCATCGCACTGCGCACGCCGCGCGAGGGCTTGATGGGCGTTCGTCCGCGCAACAAGGAGCAGAGCTACGCGATCGATCTCTTGCTCGACGAGAACATCCGTTTGGTCACGCTCGTCGGCAAGGCCGGCACGGGCAAGACACTGCTCGCGCTCGCCGCGGGCCTGCGCAAGACGGTAGAGGACGGCGTGTACACGCGCATGCTCGTGTCGCGCCCCGTGATGCCGCTCGGTCGCGACATCGGGTTCTTGCCCGGTGACGTGGACGAGAAGCTCAACCCGTGGATGCAGCCCATCTTCGACAACCTCGAGTTCCTCTTCTCCACCGGCGCGGCCGGATCGCGACGAGGACCGCGCGCGTACGCGGAGCTGCTGGAGAGCGGCCAAATTCAGGTCGAGCCGCTCACGTACATCCGCGGCCGCTCGCTGCCGCAGCAGTACATCATCGTCGACGAGGCGCAGAACCTCACGCCGCACGAGGTCAAGACGATCATCACGCGCTCGGGCGACGGAACCAAGATCGTGCTCACGGGAGACCCCGGTCAGATCGACAATCCGTACGTCGACAGCGCGTCGAACGGCCTCACGGTCGCCGCCGACAAATTCCGAAACGAGAAGCTCGCAGCGCACATCGTTCTCTCCAAGGGCGAGCGCAGCGACCTGGCGGAGATCGCCGCGAACCTGCTCTAGCCTAATGCGTAGCTCTCGCGTCCCTCACCCAAGCACGATTCATCGGGTGCTTGTCCGGCCCTCTCCACTCGTTGGAGAGGGCTCGCGAGAATCGCACGAATCGCGAGGGGTGAGGTCCGCGAGAGATGCTGCCCTGAGCGTGAGATCTGCATGGTAGGTCGTCCGTCGCAAGAGCCTCCGCCCGGCGTCGATCGCACGATGCCCGCGGCGAATCCGTTCGCGACCCCCGGAGCGCGCTCGGGCTACGGTCGTTACGAGTTCAACGACTTCGAGAACGACATCATCAAGCGAACGGCCAAGCGCGCGCTCGTGTGGGGCATCATCGCGATGGCGCTCGGCGGCATCAATGTGATCGCCGGTTGCCTGGCGTTCATGCACCCTGTCCTTCTCGCGAACCTTTGTTCGGGTGTCGCTTCGATGGTCGTCGGCGCGAGCTTCGTGCGCGCGGGTCGCTCGCTCACCAACGTGGTGACGACGCAAGGCGAGGACCTCCGGCACATGATGGAGGCACTCGACAAGGTCGGCTCCGCGCTCGTCGTGCAGATGGTGACGACCGTGATCGGCTTCTTGCTCGCGGCGGCCGCCGTGACCGTGGCCGTCATGCACGTGCGCTTGCCGTGACGAGAGAGCCTGAGCCGTTCGTCGGATCCGTCAGCGTGCGCGCAGCACCGCTACCGACAAGGCGTCCAGGGTTCGGCGTCTAGACGTTGACTCGACAACTTGAGGATTCCGTCGATGTCGGCGATGTGGGGCATTGCTTCGATGAAGCGCGCGCTCACGATCGCCCTGGAAGAAGCCGAGATCGACGAGAGGGCGCTTGCACGCGCGAGCCGATCCAAGGCGTGACCTCTCGGTTACTTCGTGCTCATCTCGACGCGTGAAGAAGAGGCGACGCGTAAGACGGGCCGTGCTCGTCGTGTTGCTCGTGGCGGCCGCGTTCGCGATCAGCCCTGGGTTGCTCCACGCGCGCGCGGCGGGGTTGATGCTGCGCTTCTCGTCGAGCGACACGCCCACGGGCCTCGCGAACTTCGGCAATCACGAGGTGGACGAGGAGGCGATCACGCTCGAGCTCGGCGACGGTGAGACCACACGCGCGCGGGTGTACACGCCGCGCGGAGTCTCCGATCCGCCTGGGCTCGTCATCGCGCACGGCGTGCATCACCTCGGCGTGGACGAGCCGCGCTTGCAGCGCTTTGCGCGCGCGATCGCGTCGGCGGGCATCGTCGTCTACACGCCGGAGCTCGAGGAGCTCGCCGACTATCACATCGATTTACGTTCGACGAAGAGCATCGGGATGGGGGCGCGCGCGCTGAAGAAGCGTGTGCACCGCTCGAGCGTGGGCGTGATGGGGCTCTCGTTCGCGGGCGGGCTCGCGATGCTCACCGCGACCGATCCCGAGTACGCGTCGTCCATCTCGTTCGTCGTCGCCGTGGGCGCACACGACGATCTGCCGCGCATCGCACGGTTCTTCGCGACCAACGAGATCCCCGAGGCAGACGGCACCACACTCAAGATGCATGCGCACGATTATGGCGCGGTAGTGCTCGTCTACTCTCAGCCAACGGAGTTCTTCTCCGACCAAGACGTGTCGCGCGCGAAAGACGCGCTCAAGAAATGGCTATGGGAGGACGAGGCTGGAGCGAGACAGATCGCGAAGGAGATGTCACCCGCAGGCCGCGCGAAGATGGACCTCATCTTCGACCGCCGTGAGGACGTGCTCGCCCCCGAGCTGCTCGCGTTCATCCGAAAGGTGGAGCCCGCGATGAAGCGCGTGTCGCCCCACGACAACCTCGAGGGACTGCGCGCGCACGTCTACCTGCTGCACGGTGCGGGAGACTCCGTCATTCCAGCGTCGGAGACGCGTTGGCTCGCGCACGACGCGCCGGAGGGCACCGTCAAGTCCGCGCTCGTCAGCAACGCAATTCAACACGTCGAGCTCGAGGGCAAACCCAAGCTGAGCGAGCAGTGGGAGCTCGTCCACTTCATGGCGATGCTCCTCGACGAAGCCGCGCGAGAAGCCCCTAGCGGCAACTAACGCGCGATCTGGGTCCTGGGGTCGCGCAGTCAAAACGCCACACGTGAGGCACTCTTCGCCACTCGTCTCGATGAAGACGCGGCATGCAATGCGGAACGCACCCGTCTTTCCGGTACCTGCTTGCTCGGCATCCCCCTTGCTATCTGCGAGACCGGACCGAGAAAAATACCATGAGCAGCGAGAGCCTCCACGAACCCATAGAACTCCTCTCCGAGGAGACCCGAAACCTTCACCGAGCCATCGTCTCACTCAAGGAGGAGCTGGAGGCCGTGGACTGGTACCAGCAGCGCGCTGACGCGTGCACCGACGAGGAGCTGCGGGCGGTCCTCCTACACAACAAGAACGAGGAGGTGGAGCACGCCATGATGACCCTCGAGTGGATACGCCGTCACAGCCCGGTGTTCGACGCGAATATCCGGAAGTACGTAAACGCGACCGGGGCCATCGTCGCCGTGGAGCATCACGCCGCAGGAGAGAGCGAGGCCAGCGTCGTGCCGGCCTCTTCCAGCCTCGCCATCGGCAGCCTGAAGGGAACGAAGTGATGGACCTCCTCAAGCGTCAGCACGCACCGCTCACGGACGAAGCATGGAAGCAGGTCGATGATGAGGCGCGCCGTGTCCTCAAACTCAACCTCGCAGGCCGCCGGGTCGTCGACTTCTCGGGACCGCATGGGTGGAAGCTCGGCGCCGTGAACAACGGGCGCCTCGAGCCCATCGGCAAGGGCCCGGTCGACGGCGTGTGGCACGCGGTGCGCGCGGTTGCGCCCCTCGTCGAGCTGCGAGCCCCCTTTACGATGAAGATCATGGAGCTCGACTCCGCGGCGCGCGGGGCCGGCGATCTCGACCTTGATCCCGTCATCGCCGTGGCCGAGCGCGTCGCTCGCGCCGAGGACGCCGCCGTGTTCCATGGGTTCAAGGAGGGGCACATCACGGGCATCATCGGCGCGAGCCCCCACAAGCCCATCGAGGTCCCCAACATTCTGGCGTGGCCCCGGGCCGTCGTCGCCGGGCTAGAAGTGTTGCGCGCCTCCGGTATGAACGGCCCCTACGCCCTCGCGCTCGGCATCCAGCCGTTCGACGAACTCGATGCGGACAGTGAGCACGGCTACCCGCTCCGCAGACGCGTCGAGGAGAGCCTGCCCGCGGGGTCGCTCATCTGGGCGCCAGCGATCCGAGGTGGCGCCGTGCTCCTCTCGGTGCGAGGCGGAGACTACGAGCTTACGGTCGGACAAGACCTGTCGATCGGCTACGCGGTGCATGATCGCACCGACGTGGAACTCTACCTCACCGAGTCATTCACGTTCCGCGTCCTCGAAGCGAAGGCCGCGATCTTCCTCCGGCGAAGCCCGGAAAGTCGTACAGGTCGATCGCGGTGACCCATTCATTTGATTGAGACCGCACACCTTCCGACAACCGCGAACGCAGGGGTGCGCACGCAGGGATTGATCGCCGAGAGCTCGCACGCGGAGTCTGTGAAGCAGACCGATCCATCGCCGCTCGACACGGACATGATGGACGGAACGACGACGAACGCGACGAGCGCTCCGCCGACGATCGCGGCGGCCCAGGGGCCTTTTCGTTTGGATGTGTTCATGTTCGTTGGAGCCGCTCGCGGTTCAGGCGAGGAGCACTCGGCGTACCACACCAGAACCACTTCTAGTGGCACGAGTCATGCGACGTTGATCGTATGAAGACTCCCAAGCTGAGCGCGGACGAGGTGCAGTCCCGGCTCCGTCACCTATCGCACTGGACGATTGAACAGGGCAAGCTCCACCGCGAGTACAAGTTCGCAGGCTTCGCCGAAGCCTTCGGGTTCATGTCGACGTGCGCGCTCTTCGCGCAGCGGCAAGACCACCATCCCGAGTGGTCCAACGTCTTTGATCGGGTCGTAGTCGACCTGACCACGCACGATGCCGGCGGCATCAGCGCTCTCGACTTCGCGCTCGCGAGCGAGATGGAAAAGGCGGCCAGTGGGGCAGGAACGCCGAAGTAGCGCGAGATCAGCACACACCCCGAGAATCACGAGTCCGGCTATCGTGGTCGGATGGACATGCAAGCGCTCACGGCGGGCTTCTTCCAGAGTTGGCATGGGCAACAAGCCTTCGGACAGTTGACCCAGCAAGGAATAGCGCCGAACGACGCGTCCAACATGCTCGCGCACGCGCTGGGTGCAGGCGCGACGCACGTACACGATCACGCGCACAGCAGCGGACTGCTCGGCGACCACCCCGGACGAAGCTTCTTCGCGGCGTTCGCCGCCGGGCTAGTCCGAGGCGATGGAATCTTCGGTGCGCTCGAGGACGGCGCGGTGGGCGTCGTCACCGGGAAGATCACCGAGGCGCTTTGTTATCGCGCGGGCGTGAACCCCAACATGGCGTCGATGGTCGCCGCGACTGCGACGCCTTTCGTCATGGGCTACTTGCGAGATCACTTCAGGCGTTAGCACCGCGCAGCGTGTCGGCGGCAACCGGGACATCTCAGGGTGCGAGGGCTCGCTCCTGCTGGGCTTCGCTTCGTTCGAGGCTTCGTCGAAGGCGACGACGAACGACGGAGCGTGAGCGAGGCGATAAGCGCGACACTCTTTCGTGTCGATGCCGCCCTTGATCATTTCGACCAGTCGGCTTCGTCTTTTCGACGCGGCGACTCGAGCAGCAGGATGACACGGCAAGCAGCCCGCGAACTGAGTCGGAAATAGTCGGGACGAGAGGATTTATCGCAACCCCATCGAAACGAGCGGTCGATCACGCGCGGCCAGCAAGAAACCGGGCAAGACGATGAAGTCGACTCGACAGAGCGGAACGGAGAGAGACGCAATTCGACAAGGCGTTTGGTAACCAGCGGGAAACGGGGACTATGCACGCATCGCTATTCGCCGTCGCGCGCGAGCTCGCGCCCAAATTCTGGCTCGCCACGCGGGCCCGTCTACCCCGTCGCCCTCGCCCGCGAGGTCGGCCCGATCGCGGTGTCGCCAGCGCCGTAGAAGTCGATTCCGCCCACTACGTCCGTCCACATCATCGGCAGGTTGCGCTTGTCGATCAGCTAGTGACCGCCACCGCAGACCGCTTGATCCTTGCACCTGTGGTCCCATGGACAGCACACACCCATGTTCGGACCGCCGTCCGGTTTGCAGCCACCCCAAATCCCGTAGCAGGAGCAGCCCGTTCCACCGTCGGGCATGAGAAGGCAGTCGCCATCGCAGGAGAACGAATTTGCGCAACAGA
>ENA-OFCD01000962-OFCD01000962.1-metagenomes-genome-assembly--contig:-NODE-962-length-16359-cov-4.712463_pt1 | contig 16359 bp, 16 predicted proteins | sample MGYA00153392_OFCD01 | MGnify analysis MGYA00153392 | reverse complement strand
GCCGATCGACGCTGGAGTGGTCGACGGCGGAGTGACGTCAGAGCCGGCGAAGAAGGCGCGTGAGCCTCGGCCACGCAAGCGCCCCGATATCGCCACCGCCTAGTCCCACTGCGCTGTATCCCCCTACGCTCGTAATCGTGAGTATCGATACCGCACGGATCGAAGCTGCCGTGCTTGAGATCCTCGCCGCGATCGGCGAGGATCCAGCACGACCCGGCCTTCTCCGCACCCCGAAGCGAATTGCCGGGGCCTACGGTGAATTCTTCTCGGGGCTGGGCGTCGATCCCCTCGACCACCTCGCCGCCAGCACGGATTTCATCGCCGAGAGTGCGGAGACCGGCGAACTCGTGCTCCTGCGCGACATCGAATTCCGCTCCGTGTGCGAGCACCACCTGCTGCCTTTCATCGGCGTCGCCCACCTCGCCTATCTTCCCGCGACACGAATCGTCGGCCTCGGGGCTCTCGTGCAGGTCGTTGAGACGCTCGCCGCCCGTCCGCAGCTGCAGGAGCGCCTTACCGAGGAGATCGCGGATGCACTCCAGGCCGGCCTCGACGCGCGTGGTGTGCTCGTGGTGCTCGATGCAACGCATGGCTGTGTGACCGCACGGTCCAGCCGCCAGGTGCGCAGCACAACCGTGACGCTCGCGAGCCGGGGTGTGCTCTCCCAGGCTGTCGAGCGTGCCGAGATCATGGCGCTGATCGGGGTCACCCCATGAATAGTGAACTCATCGCACTGCGCCCGTACCGCCCCATGGGCCTCACACGACCCCGCATCATGGGTATCGTCAACGTCACCCCCGACTCGTTTAGCGACGGTGGCGACTTCCTCCGGCTGGATGCCGCCATCGTGCACGCCGAAGCGCTGGTCGCGGCCGGAGCCCAGCTGGTGGACGTCGGCGGGGAATCCACCCGCCCAGGGGCCGAACGCGTGTCCGCCGCCGAAGAACAGCGGCGCGTACTCCCGGTGATCGAGGCGCTTGTCGACCGGGGTATCCCGGTGAGCGTCGACACCCTGAACGCGTCGACGGCCCTCGCTGCGGCAGAACTCGGGGTCGTGATCATCAACGATGTGTCCGCCGGCCTGGCGGATCCCGGCATGGCCAGGGTCGCCGCCGAGACCGGACTGCACTTTGTGGCAAGCCACTGGGTCGCAAATAACTGGCGCGGGGCGAACGCTCCCGGCGTCGAGAGCAGGCCGAGCGCCAGCTACGGCAACGTGCTGCGCGACGTACGAAACGACCTGAAAAACCGCGTGGCCGAACTCATCGTCAATGGGGTCCGTCCGGATCGCATCATCCTCGACCCAGGCATCGGCTTCGCCAAGACCGCCGAACAGAACTGGCAGTTACTCGCCAACATCGCGGCTCTCGGCACGATCGGCTATCCGATCTTGATCGGTGCATCCCGCAAGCGGTTTCTCGGGGCGCTCGTCGCGCCGGATGCTCCGACCGCGGCACGCGATCCCGCGACCGCCACCATCAGCGCGCTCGCCGCCCAGGCCGGTGTGTGGGGCGTGCGCGTGCACAACGTAGCGGCAACGAAAACTGCCCTCGATGTCTGGGAGGCGATGCAACCATGACCGATCAAGCATCGCCGATCGACCGCATCCGCCTCACCGGGTTGCGCGTCTTCGCCCATCACGGCGTGCTCGATTTCGAGCGGGAAAACGGTCAGGAATTCATCATCGACCTCGAAATCGCGGTCGATCTTGCGCCAGCCGCAGCCTCCGACGATGTGACCAAAACCATTCACTACGGCGAGCTGGCCGAGGCGGTGTACGCGGCGGTGCAGGCGGACGCGGTGGATCTCATCGAGACCGTGGCCGAACGTGTCGCCGCGATCGCTCTCGGCTATGAGCGTGCCGAACAGGTCACCGTCACTATCCACAAGCCGGCGGCGCCGATCACCGTACCCTTCAGCGATGTCTCGGTGACCATCACCCGCAGCCGTCCGCTCAGCCACAACGCCGCGACGGGACAACGTCCGTGAGGCGGCGTGTCGTGCTGCCGGCCGTGATCGCGCTCGGATCCAATCTCGGTGACCGGGAGGATAACCTGCGCGCAGCCGTTCGCGACATTGCGGCGCTCGGCGGCGTGACCGTGACGGCGGTCTCGGGCATCGTGCAGTCCCACGCGGTCAAACCAACAGGAACGGATGCCGAGGCTCCCGACTACCTCAACGCGGTGATGCTCGTGCAGAGCGCGCTCCACCCCGAAGCCCTGCTCATCGAACTCAACCGCATCGAGGCGGAACACGGTCGCGTGCGAGTCGAGCGCTGGGGCGACCGCACGCTCGATCTCGACATCATCTCCTTCGCGGGGTTGGAGAGTCATACTGACGACCTCACCCTGCCGCATCCACGGGCCTGGGAGCGCGCGTTCGTGATCGTGCCCTGGCTGCAGGTGGACCCGGATGCCGAGCTCCGCGGGCATGGGCGCATTGATGCGCTCGTCGTTGCGACCTCGCGCGAGGTGTGGGCCTGCGACGCGCCACCGCTGTGGAGTGAGTCATGAAGCGCACGAACATCACGACTCTCGTGCTGCTCGCCCTCATCGGCGGCATCGGCGGCGGATTCATCGAGACGCTCCTCGCCGCCGCGGGACGCCCGATCGTGCTTCCCCCGCTCACTCTCGGACTCGCACTTCTCGCTATCGGGATCATGGTGGTGGTGCTTGCCCTGCCAATCCGCCGACTGACCAGGGGAAAGGCTTCCCAACCGATCGATCCGTTCTATTCGACGCGAGTACTCGTGCTCGCCAAGGCGAGCGCACTGAGCGGGTCACTCCTGACCGGATTCGGCGCCGGGGTGCTCATCTACCTCCTCAGCCGCTCCGTCGTTCCCGGGGCCGGCTCGGTCGTCCAGTCCGTGGCCACACTCGTTGGGGCCGCCTGCCTGCTGGCCGGTGGCCTGGTAGCGGAGCACATGTGCACGGTTCCGCCAAACGACGACGATGACGATCAGGGTAACCGGGCCGTGCAGGTTCGGCCGTAGGGTGGGCACCATGGATCGACTCGAACTCCCCGGCGTGACCTGGCGACGGGTTTCTCCGCGGCTCGTGTGGGTCGAACTCGTCGGCGGCGCCGGATTCCTGGTGGTCGTGCTCGCGGCAGGGGTCCTGATGTTCCTGCTCCAGGTGTGGGTCGCCCTCGCCGCTCTCGCCGCCATCGCCATTATCGCGATCGTGAATCTCGCACTCACCCCCCGGCGCGTTCGGTCCATCGGGTACCAGTTACGCGAGGACGACCTGCTGTTCCGCCGCGGCATCATGTGGCAGCGCTTCGTCGCGGTACCGTACGGACGCATGCAGCTCGTAGACATCAATCGCGGTCCGATCGCGCGCGGGCTCGGCCTGAGCGAGCTCAAGTTCGTGACCGCCGCGGCAGCCGCCGGGGTGACCATCCCCGGTCTCACCGAGGCAGAGGCCGAGCAATTGCGCGACCACCTGGTGTCGGTTGCGGAGAGCCGTCGGGCGGGCCTGTGATCGAGCCCGAGATCTCGGTTCCCGTTTCTGTGCCAGCGGTCGTCGCGCGACTCACCGACGGTGAATGGCATCGACTCCACCCCGCCACACCGCTGCTGAAGGGTGGCTTCGCGCTGATCGTGGTGCTCGGCTACGTCGTGAGCAACCTCCGCGAGCGAGTGCTCGGGATGTTCCTGCCGCGGTTCAACGACGGCGGGGATCCGGTGGACTACGTGGTGAGCCACGGCATCATCCTGCAGGTGCTCGCGGCGGTCGCTGGGCTGCTCATCCTGCTGATCGGTGGGTTCTATGTCTCCTGGCGCATGCACACCTTTCGCATCACCAGCGAGGTCGTAGAGGTACGTTCGGGCATCCTGTTCCGCACCAATCGCAAGGCAAGGCTCGATCGTATCCAGGGGATCAACATCGTGCGGCCATTCATCGCCCGGCTGTTCGGTGCCGCAAAGCTTGAGATCAGCCAGGCCGGTCACGACGCGAACGTGCACCTCTCCTACCTCAGTTCCGCGGCGGCGGACGATCTGCGCCAGGAGATTCTGCGCCGGGCATCCGGTACCCGCGCCGCCGAACGGGCCGCTGCGGCGCCGGTCGGCACGATGCTCGATCGTCGGGTGAATGAGCTGCTCGCTCCGGAGCTGGATCCGGATGCCGCCCCGCCGGAGTCCGTCGTGAAAATCCATCTCGGTCGACTATTCGGGTCGATTTTCCTCGGCACCGGAACGGTGATCGCGGTGCTCGTCGTGATCGGAGCGGCAATCTGGATCTCGGTGAGCGGTCACCTCTTCGTGCTGTTCTTCGCCCTCCCAGGCATCCTCGGATTCGGCGGATATTACGTGCGCCGGTTCTCCCAATCGCTTCGGTACACGATCGCCGGCACGCAGGACGGGGTGCGTGTCGGCTTCGGGCTGTTCTCCACCAGCAACGAGACACTGCCCCCTGGACGCATCCACTCGATTGAAGTCAGCCAGTCGCTGCTCTGGCGGCCGGCCGGCTGGTGGCAAATCCGGGTGAACCGAGCCAGCCATACCTCGAGCCGCGGGTCGGCGAACCAGGCGAACACGACGATCCTTCCGGTGGGCAACCTGGCGGATGTCACGGCCGTGTTGAAGCTCATGCTGCCGGACTTCATCGGGGAGGAGACGAGCGCCTTCATCGAGAGCGGGATGACCTCCACAGGCGCCGACGGATTCACCAACTCCCCGCGACGGGCGGCGTGGCTGCGGCCATTCTCCTGGCGACGTAATGGATTCGCGATCGTGTCCGGCTCGCTGTTGCTTCGGAAGGGAGCGATTTGGCGGCGACTCATCATCGTGCCGCAGCCGCGGCTGCAGAGCGTTGGGCTGCACCAGGGCCCCCTGCTGCGACTGCTTCGCCTTGCCTCGATTCAGCTGCACACGGTGCACGGGCCGATCACTGCGGATCTCGGCGCCGTAGACCGGGATGCCGCACTCGCCTTCTTCACCGAGGTCGCGGCGGTGGCGGTGCGCGCCGGACAGTCGGACACCTCGCACCGCTGGCGTTCCGGGGAGCTGCCGGCATGAACAGTGACGCTCAGCCGCCCTCCGATCGCGAGGAGGACGCCCGCCGCCGTTCGGGTCGTCTCGGCATCGGAATCGTGGGGGCCGGTCGAGTCGGTCCGGTTCTCGGGGCGGCGCTCGCCGGCGCCGGGCACGCAGTCGTGGGTATCTCCGCGATATCGGAATCCAGTCGGGAGCGGGCCGAGGCGATGCTGCACGGCGTGCCGATCCTCGAAGTGCCGGCGATCATCGAACGTAGCGAACTCGTGATCCTCGCGGTACCGGCTGCAGAGCTTCCGGCGCTGGTTGCCGGGCTCGCCTCCACGGGAGCGTGGCAGCCGGGACAGCTCGTGCTTCATACCGCCGCTGAGTACGGCACGGCGGTGTTGGCTCCCGCGATCGCGGCTGGCGTCATCCCGCTCGCCATCCATCCGGCCGTCTCCTTCACGGGCACGACCATCGACATCGCCCAGCTCGTCGGTGCGTACTTCGCAGTCACCGCGCCCGGCCCTGTGCAACCGATCGGCCAGGCGCTCGTGGTCGAGATGGGCGGAGAGCCGATCATCATCGCAGAGGAGAATCGCCCAGCCTACGCCGAGGCGATCGCCACGGCGACCAGTTTCTCGAGCGCGATCGTCGACCAGGCCACCACCCTGCTCGCCTCGATCGGCATTGAGGCACCGGGAGCTGTACTCGGTCCGCTCGTGCGATCCTCCGTAGAGAACGCGTTGCGCCGTTCGCGCTGATCCTCCGTAGCGAACGCCTAGCGCCGCTGGGCTTTAGCGCACAGGGCGCTAGCATCGAGGGATGCCCATCGCCGTAGCCGAGACCATTTCCGCGCTGCGCACGATCACCGCCGACGCACGCGCCACCGGCTCGCGAATCGCGCTGGTGCCCACGATGGGCGCCCTTCATGACGGCCACTTGGCGCTCGTGCGCCGCGCCGCGGAGATGGCCGATCTCGTGATCGTCTCGATTTTCGTGAACCCGCTTCAGTTCGGCCCCGCTGAGGATCTCGAGCGCTACCCGCGCTCTCTCTCCGAAGACCTCGCCCGCCTAGAGCCGCTTGGGGTGCAGGCCGTGTTCGCCCCGACCGCGACCGAGATGTATCCGACCGGCGCGAGCGACACCCGGGTCACCGCGGGTCGCGTTGGCTCGCTCTACGAAGGCCATACTCGCGCCAACCACTTCGATGGCGTGCTGACCGTCGTGTCCAAGCTTCTCAACATCGCGCAGCCCGATGTCGTTCTGTTCGGCCAGAAAGATGCCCAACAGGTTTTCCTCGTGAAACGGATGATCGTCGACCTCAATCTGCCCGTCATCGCGGAGGTCGTCCAGACCGTGCGCGAGGATGACGGCCTCGCCCTGTCCAGCCGCAATCGGTTTCTCGATACGAACGAGAGGCGCGCCGCGCGCGGGCTGTCCCTCGCGCTCGAGGCGGCCGAGTCATCCGCAGATCGGGGCCTGGAGGCGGTGCTCGCCGCGGCGCAATCGGTGCTCATGGGCGAGTACTTCGTCGAGCTTGACTACCTCACGGTTGTCGACCCCGAATCCTTCCTCCCCGTCGACGACACCCACCGGGGGCGGGCCGTCGTGCTCGTGGCTGCTCGGGTTGGCGCGACGCGGCTCATCGACAACGGGGCGATCTACCTCACGGGTAACCACTCGTAGTCTCCGGTCGCTCCGGTATTTCGATGGTGGCGGGGCATCGCCGTGGCGGGGGATGCAGCGTCGTAGCGGGAGACACGCCCTCGCGGCGGGAGATGCAGCGCCGTGGCGGGGGAGTGTGGCGTCGCGGCGGGGGAAACGGCTGGGCAAATAGCATCGCGGCGGGAATGCGACGTCGCGGCGGGAGGCACGTCTCCCTCCGCGAGGTCAATTGCCCGCCGGACCCCGCGGTTTCCCCCGCCACGTGAGCGTTCCCCCGCGGTTTCCCCCGCCGCAGCGAGCGGTTTCCCCCGCCGCAGCGAGTGGTCCCCGCCGCCGCATGGGCGTTTCCCCCGCCGCTTCGAGGGGAGGGCCCTGCACGCCGAGCCCGTAAACTTGCACGAGCCGACTTCAGGAGTGGACACGCATGACCGAGCAAATCGCAGTACCCGAGCTTTCGGAAGAGGAGCTTTCCGAGCAGACCCGGGTGCGCCTCGGCAAGCGCGAGCGCCTGATCTCCTCCGGCGCCGAGGCCTACCCTGTCGGGCTGCCCATAACGGCGACGATTCCCGACGTGCGCGCGAAGTACGACACGCTCGAAACGGATGCCGCGAGCGGCGACACCGTCGGTCTCGCCGGCCGCATCGTCCACCTGCGCAACACGGGCAAGCTCTGCTTCGCATCGCTGCAGTCCGGCGACGGATCCCGCATCCAGGCCATGGTGTCACTCGCGGAGGTCGGCGAGGAATCACTTGCCGACTGGAAGGATCTCGTCGATCTCGGCGACCACGTGTTCGTCTCTGGCGAGGTGATCTCCAGCCGCCGCGGCGAGTTGAGCGTGCTCGTGCGCCACTGGAAGATCGCCGCGAAGACGCTGCGGCCCCTGCCTAACCTGCATGTCGAACTCAGCGAGGAAACGCGTGTGCGAGCGCGCTACCTCGACCTGATTGCACGGGAGGGCGCGCGCAAGATGGTTCGCGACCGCTCGGCATCCGTCGCCTCGCTGCGCAAGACCTTCGCCGACCATGGCTATCTCGAGGTGGAGACCCCGATGCTGCAGACCATGCACGGCGGGGCATCCGCTCGCCCCTTCGTCACCCACAGCAACGCCTTCGATACCGAGCTGTTCCTGCGCATTGCACCGGAACTGTTTCTCAAGCGCGCGGTCGTCGGCGGCATTGAGCGCGTGTTCGAGATCAACCGAAACTTTCGTAACGAGGGCGCCGACTCCACTCACTCGCCCGAGTTCGCGATGGTCGAGGCCTATCAGGCCTATGGCGACTACCGCCAGATGGCGGATCTCACCCAGGAGATGATCCAGAAGGCGGCGCTCGCCATCGGCGACAGCCTGGTCGTGACGCTTGCCGACGGCACAGACTACGACTTCGGCGGGGAGTGGGACCGCATCTCCATGCTCGACTCGCTCAACGCGGCATCCGGATGGTCGATCACGGCTCACACGCCGCTCGACGAGCTGCGCGGCTATGCCGATTCCGTGGGCATCGAGGTCGGCCAGCCGACCCCCGGCAAGTACATCGAGGAGCTGTGGGAGCACTTCGTGAAGCCGGGCCTGACGCGGCCGACATTCGTGATGGACTTTCCGGTCGACACCTCGCCGCTCGTGCGCGACCATCGCTCGGAGCCGGGTCTGGTCGAGAAGTGGGATCTCTACGTGCGCGGCTTCGAGCTCGCGACCGGATACTCCGAGCTCGTCGACCCCGTGATCCAGCGCGAGCGTTTCGTCGAGCAGGCGAAACTTGCCGCTGCGGGAGACCCCGAGGCCATGCGCCTGGACGAGGAATTCCTGCGCGCCCTCGAATACGGGATGCCGCCGTCCGGGGGTATGGGGATGGGCGTCGATCGCCTGCTCATGGCGCTCTCTGGCCTCGGCGTGCGCGAGACCATCCTCTTCCCCCTGGTCAAGTGATGAGCTACCTCCCGCCGGAACCGAAGGATCCCAAGAAGCCCACGACCACGCGCCTGGTGCTCTGGATCGCGGTCGCGGGAATCGGGGTCTACTCGATCATTCAGGGCATCATCGGCATCGTGCAGCACGGCTGACGTTCCCCCAGCTGCACGACGTATCCTGTGAACTGTGATCGAAAACTTTTGGGCCAACGCTGCATACTCGGTGATCCCCACGATCCTCGTCGGGCTGATCTTCTGGCTTGTGATGCGCTCGATCGTCCGAGCGGACCGCACCGAGCGCAGCGTCTACACCGAGATCGAGGCAGAGGAGCGCGCCCGCTTCGAGGCCGAGAACGCCGTCACCGGTCCTCGGGAGCCTTGAGCCGCACGCTCCGCATCTCGGGCGCAGATAGCGGCCATCCGTCGTAGCCGCGAACCCTGCCGAAGCGGCCCGCGCGGCGGCAGCAGGGCAGCGGATGCCTCCGTTGCGTCCACTCCGGCGCGGAGCGGGCCCGGGATCCGCCGGTTGCTACTCGGAATCGGTGGCGCGACCCTCCCGGCTGACTTGACCACCACATCCGCTCTAGGGTGGATGACCCTCACCGTATGTTGCTGAGTGCCAAGCGCCGCTGGGGGAGGGTGCTGCACATGATTATCCCGATCGAGCAACCGAGGGAACGTTCAGCGGCTCGCGGTTGCTCATGCCGAAATCCACCGGGAGTCAGTTTTGCTGGGCGGCGACGCGGTTCGCGCGGCTCCGACCCAGATGAAAAGCATCAATTGGGCGGAGGCGACCCAATAGGAGCCCAGGCTCGGCCCGGATCCCGGGTTCACACTGCGCACAATGCGCGCGGCCATTGCGTCCACGACGGAGACGATCGGGGCCAACCCCCCACCCACTGAGAACCCGGCTCTAGCCAGGAGCCGATCGCGCTGATCTCCGTCCTCCAAGCCGTTGACGCGAGAGAGATCACTCGATTTCGGCCGACGAGCGAGCTGAGCCTGCACGATGGCGACCACGGCGATCACCATGAGGATGCCGCAGTCAAGTCACGATTGAACGGCGGCCGGGACAATCGCGCCGAGCATGACGACTCCTACCAGAACCATGTGCGGCATCGAGAGAGGGAGTCGGCGTCGCTGAGTGGTGGGATGAAAGTAGCGGGTAACAGCGAACGCGAGAGGCAGCGAAGGATCGCACCATCCGGTCTCGATCGCGTTGATCATCTGTCGGGAGACGCCGAGTGCGGTCGCGACAGATTCGCGGTTTCTCGGAGTCCCCGCACGTCATCCTCCGTGGTGGCATGCCCCGGGAATCTCACTGCAATCGACCTCGAGATGCCAAAAACTGTCCTTCCCGGCGGCGTTTGCAACAGAAAGTGGCATCTCGCGTCCTACGGAAGCGCGGGCCCTTGCGCGGCCGAGCGCGCCACCCCGCCAGCCGTGAGTGAATCGGGTACGTCAGGCGACGACGAGCAGCTCCCCGACCTCGCACTCAAGCGCCCGACAGATCGCTGCGAGCGTCGAATAGCGGATGGCGCGGGCGCGGTCGTTCTTCAGCACGGAGAGGTTCACGATGCTCACCCCCACCAGCTCGCTGAGCCTCGTCAGCGTCATTCCGCGCGCCTCGAGCAGCTCGTCGAGCCGGCAGTGGATACCGGTCTTCTCTTCCATCAGACGAGCCCCTCGGTGTCGTGCTGCAGGCGCTCGCCGTACTCGAAAGCGAGCCCGACGAGCAAAAGGATGAGGCCGGTGACGAGCGTCGTGAAGTCCAGCCGTCCAGCAAGCGGCCAGAATCCGCGGCCGCCCGGACCGTTGAGGTCGGCGGCGGCCATCGCGGCGGCGAACGATCCCAAGCCCTGACTGAAAACACCACCGATGAGCAACGCACCGCCAGCGACCACCGCGACGAGGCTCAGCGAGCGCGCGAAGACGGCTCCGCGCAGCAACCGCCAAGAGAGCAGCGCAATGAGCGTGGGGATCGCGACCCTGGTGAGGACGTCCGCGAGCGCCGCCGCGGCTGCGAGCACGCTGATCCCAAATGGCAGGTCGGTGACGATCACGTGCGCGGTCTCGAAGTTGCCCTCGATGATCCTCGAACCGGAGCTGCTCACCTCGGCGGCGGCGGGCAGCGGTCGGTCGGCGATGAGCGTCAGCGCGGTCTTATTGGTAACGAGTCCGTTCACGATCTCGGTAACGCCGACCACGAGCGTGATTCCGCCGACGAGCATGGCCGCCGCGAGGCACACCCACACGACGAGGCGAAGGGTGCGGGGGGCGAATCCACGTCCGGCGAGTTGATCGGTCTGCGACATCCTGATCCTAACGACAATCGATAACAATGATAATCGTTAACCTAGCGCCCGGACCCCCGCGGGGCAAGCACTCAAAACGCAGGAGATTCGCCAGCAAATGGCTCGGGATGCCGCGGGGCGGTCCGTTTGCAGGCGAATCTCCTGCGTTTTCGGAAGCGCGTTCGGTAAGCAGTTCGGAAGCGCGTTCGGAAGGGCGTTCGGACAGGCGTCGGGACAGGCGCGATAGATGCCGTCACGCCTACGGCGAACAGGGGCAGTATTTGCAGGGTCCGCTGGTTACTCTCTCTATAACGGCACCACACCTGCTTAGGTGCCAGAGGAGTAAACATGTTCGAACGATTTACTGACAGAGCCCGCCGGGTTGTCGTCTTGGCGCAAGAAGAAGCCAAGATGCTCAACCACAATTACATTGGCACCGAGCACATCCTGCTCGGTCTCATCCACGAGGGTGAAGGCGTCGCTGCCAAGGCGCTCGAATCACTCAACATCTCGCTGGACGCCGTGCGCGAGCAGGTCCAGGACATCATCGGCCAGGGCCAGCAGCAGCCGACCGGTCACATTCCCTTCACGCCCCGTGCGAAGAAGGTTCTCGAGCTGAGCCTGCGCGAAGCGCTGCAGCTCGGCCACAACTACATCGGCACCGAGCACATCCTGCTCGGGCTCATCCGCGAGGGTGAAGGTGTCGCAGCCCAGGTGCTCGTGAAGCTCGGCGCCGACCTCAACCGTGTGCGCCAGCAAGTCATCCAGCTGCTCTCCGGCTACCAGGGCAAGGAACAGGTCGCCGTCGGCGGCGAGACCACCCAGGCCGCCCAGGGCGGAAGCCAGATCCTTGACCAGTTCGGGCGCAACCTCACCCAGGCCGCGCGCGACGGCAAACTCGACCCGGTCATCGGGCGCGAGAAGGAGATGGAGCGGGTCATGCAGATCCTGTCCCGTCGCTCCAAGAACAACCCGGTGCTGATCGGTGAGCCCGGTGTCGGTAAGACTGCCGTGGTCGAAGGCCTCGCCCAGGCGATCGTTCGCGGTGATGTGCCGGAGACGCTGAAAGACAAGCAGCTCTACACTCTCGACCTCGGTTCCCTCATCGCCGGAAGCCGCTACCGCGGTGACTTCGAGGAGCGTCTGAAGAAGGTCACGAAGGAGATCCGCACCCGCGGTGACATCATCACCTTCATCGACGAGATCCACACCCTCGTCGGCGCCGGTGCTGCTGAGGGCGCCATCGACGCCGCATCCATCCTCAAGCCGTTGCTCGCGCGCGGTGAGCTCCAGACCATCGGTGCCACCACGATCGACGAGTACCGCAAGCACTTCGAGAAGGATGCTGCGCTCGAACGTCGCTTCCAGCCCGTGCAGGTGCACGAGCCGTCTCTTGCGCACACCATCAACATCCTCAAGGGACTTCGCGACAAGTACGAGTCGTTCCACAAGGTGTCGATCACGGATGGCGCGATCGTTGCCGCAGCGAACCTGGCCGACCGCTATGTGGCCGACCGCTTCCTGCCGGACAAGGCGATCGACCTGATCGATGAGGCCGGCGCGCGTCTGCGCCTGTCGATTCTTTCGGCCCCGCCGGAGCTGCGCGAGTTCGACGACAAAATCGCCGAAGTGCGTGGCTTCAAAGAGGGCGCCATCGAGGACCAGGACTTCGAGAAGGCCGCTTCGCTTCGTGACGAAGAGAAGAAGCTGCTCGGGGAGCGCCTTCGGCTCGAGAAGCAGTGGAAGAGCGGAGAGGCCGGTTCGACCGGCACCGTGGACGAGGGCATCATCGCCGAAGTCCTGGCCGCTGCCACCGGTATCCCGGTGTTCAAGCTCACCGAGGAGGAGACCAGCCGTCTCGTCTTCATGGAGAAGGCTCTTCACCAGCGCGTCATTGGCCAGGAAGAGGCCATCTCGGCCCTGTCCAAGACCATCCGGCGCACCCGCGCGGGACTCAAGGACCCGAAGCGCCCGAGCGGTTCGTTCATCTTCGCCGGTCCAACCGGTGTGGGTAAGACGGAACTCGCGAAGGCTCTTGCCGAGTTCCTCTTCGATGACGAGAACGCGCTGATCTCCCTCGACATGTCGGAATACGGCGAAAAGCACACGGTCTCGCGACTGTTCGGTGCTCCTCCCGGGTTCGTCGGCTTCGAAGAGGGTGGCCAGCTCACCGAGAAGGTGCGGCGCAAGCCGTTCTCCGTTGTGCTGTTCGATGAGATCGAGAAGGCTCACCCCGACATCTTCAACTCGCTCCTCCAGATCCTGGAAGAGGGACGCCTGACGGATGGCCAAGGTCGCGTCGTCGACTTCAAGAACACGGTGATCATCATGACCACCAACCTCGGCACGAAGGACATCTCGGGCACGCCGCTCGGATTCACCTCGTCAACGGACACCGCTACCGGTTACGACCGGATGCGCGGCAAGGTCGTGGAGGAGCTGAAGAAGAACTTCAAGCCGGAGTTCCTCAACCGGGTCGACGAGACCATCGTCTTCCCGCAGTTGAGCAAGGACGAGCTGCTGCAGATCGTGGACCTGTTCATCAAGCGGCTGTCTGACCGCCTGCTTGACCGTGACATGACGGTGGAGATCGCGGTGCCAGCCAAGGAGCAGTTGATCAAGGTTGGGTTCGACCCCTCGCTTGGTGCGCGTCCGCTGCGTCGTGCCATCCAGCACGAGGTCGAGGACCAGCTTTCCGAGCGCATCCTCACCGGCGACCTGAACGCGGGCGACCACGTGCACGTCGATTACATCGACGGCAAGTTCGTCTTCACGACCGGGCGCCAGCCGGGCCGTGAGTCGCTCGAAGCGGAGATCGCGGCGCTGGAAGCCTAGGTAAAACCACCGATCGAGCCTGTCGAGATATCGATAGGCTCGATCGGCGTTTAAGCTCGAGGGATGTCCTTTTCCGTTCGCGCCGCCCGCACCAGTGATGTGCCGCACATCCAGGCCCTCGTCGAACCGCTCGTGCAGCGCCGCATCCTGCTCGGCAAGGATTCGGTTGTCTTCTACGAGGCGATCCAGGAGTTTCGTATCGCCGAGGACGCCGCCGGCACGGCAATCGGCTGCGGTGCCCTGCACGTGATGTGGCAGGACCTCGGCGAGGTGCGTACCCTTGCCGTCACAGACGACTGGCTGCACCGTGGTGTCGGTCACGCTCTGATGGAGCAGCTGGAAGCGGATGCCCGCGACCTCGGTCTCAGCCGGCTGTTCTGTCTCACCTTCGAGGTGCCGTTCTTTACGCGCCATGGATTCGAGCCGATGACCGAGGAGCCGATCGATCCGGCCGTGTACCTCGAACTCGTGCGTTCACCCGATGAGGGAGTCGCCGAGTTCCTCGATCTCGCCCGCGTGAAGCCGAACACGCTCGGCAATACGCGCATGATCAAGCACATCTAGGGTCTACCCCCGAACGAGGGTCGTCGCTTAGTCTTTACCCAACGTTCGCTCTTACGCCCTCTTGCGGTCACCCGAGGATTGTTGGCTGGTTGTCGCGTGCGCTGATCACGCAGCTGTGTTCACTCGGGGAGGGCAATGATGACCGCACACCTAAGATTCATGCGACGGATCGGGATCGGATTCCTGGCGGTGACCGCTCTCGTCGCGGCTCCGCTCGCAGCCGTCCCGAGCCAGGCAAACACCGCCGGCACCGGTGTCGTGATCAACGAGGTCTACCTCAGCGGGGGCAGCAGCGGAGCGGCCTACGCCAACAAGTTCATCGAGCTCTACAACCCGGGCGCCTCCGCCGTGAGCCTGGCCGGGTGGTCGCTGCAGTACCGCCCCGCCACCAGTAGCGGCGCAGCATCCGGTGTCGTCGCCCTGTCGGGCTCCATCGCACCGGCAGGCTACTTCCTGGTGCAGGGCGGAAGCAACGGTGGCAATGGCGCGCCACTTCCGACCCCGGATGTGGTGGGCACGCTCAATCCGAGCGGCTCGGCCGGCACGATCATCCTCTCCAATGCCGCCTCGGCCCTCACGCTGCCGACCGGTTCGATCACCGGCAATCCGGCCGTCGTCGACCTGCTCGGCTATGGCACCTCCAATACCTTCGAGACGGCGGATGCCACGGCTCCGGCCGGCAACACCGACGTGAAGTCACTCGGGCGCACGGCGTTTGCCGACACCGACAGTAACGTCGGCGACTTCTCCCTCTCGGGCACCATCACGCCGAAGGCCGCCGGCCCGACCGATCCGGGCGGCCCCATTGATCCTGCGGTGCCCCTGTCGATCGCCGAGATCCAGGGCAGTACGGACATCAGCCCGCAGGTCGGCAAGACCGTCGAGACCACCGGAATCGTCACCGCCGCCTATCCCTCTGGCGGATTCAATGGCTTCTACCTGCAGACCGCCGGCACCGGAGGAGCGCTCGACCTCGGCACCCACAGCGCTTCCGACGGCATCTTCGTCTACTCTCCGAGCACCGTCGCAGGCGTGGCGATCGGCGACCACGTGAAGGTTACCGGGGCGGTGAGCGAGTTCAGCCACCTCACCGAGCTCACCGTGGCATCCACTGCCGGACTCACCGAACTCGATAAGGCGGGAGTTGTCGCACCGGTGCCGGCCACCGTCGGCTTCCCGGCGACGGATGCCCAGCGCGAGTCGCTCGAAGGCATGCTCGTGGCGCCCCAGGGCGCGTACACGGTGACCGACAACTACTCCACGAACCAGTACGGCGAGATCGAGCTGGCCCACGATACGAGTCCGCTGCTGCAGCCCACCGCGGTCGCACCGGTCGGATCGCCCGGCTACCAGGCTGTGATCGACAAGAACGCGGCCATCCGGGTAACTCTCGATGATGGGGCGAGCACCAACTTTCTCTCCGCGGCCAACACCGCGAAGCCGCTACCCTGGCTGAGCCTGGCCGCGCCGCTGCGTATCGGGGCATCGGTCACCTTCACGCGACCGGTGATCCTCGAGTTCCGCAACAGCCTCTGGAAGCTGCAGCCGACCACCGAGCTCACCCCAGCCGACGCGACGACCGTGCAGCCCGCCACCTTTGCGAACACCCGCACGACCGCGCCGATGAAGGTCGGCGGCACTCTGAAGGTGGCCACCTTCAATGTGCTCAACTACTTCCCCACGACGGGGGAGCAGCGCACCGGCTGCACCTACCACGTCGACCGCGAGGGCGTGCCCACCACCGTGAATAACAGCAGCGATCCCGGCTGCGGTGTGCGCGGTGCGGCCAACGAGGCGAGCTTCCAGCGCCAGCAGGCCAAGATCGTCACGGCTATCGGTGCGCTCGGTGCCGACGTCGTGTCGCTCGAAGAGATCGAAAACTCGGCGAAGTTCGGCCAGAATCGGGATGCCGCGGTCGCGACGCTCGTTGCGGCCCTGAATGCGCAGGGCCGGGCCTGGGACTACGTGCGTTCCCCGGCAGCGGTGCCCGTTGCTGCCGATGAGGACGTCATCCGAACCGCCTTCATCTACCGCACCGCCACTGTCGTACCGGTTGGGGCATCCACGATCCTGATCGGCTCGCCGGCCTTCACCAACGCCCGCGAGCCGCTGTCG
>ENA-OFCD01000961-OFCD01000961.1-metagenomes-genome-assembly--contig:-NODE-961-length-16380-cov-4.398530_pt1 | contig 16380 bp, 14 predicted proteins | sample MGYA00153392_OFCD01 | MGnify analysis MGYA00153392 | reverse complement strand
CCCGCCGTTCCCACGCCTACGCCCACTCCGCCGATCGCCATGGTCCGGCGCGCAGACGTGCGAGCTCGCTTCGAGGCCATCCCCGATCTGAACGTGCTGGTGAAGGGTGAGGTCGAGGCCCGCGAGCGACTCCAGCGTGAAGTGCACGAGGCGCTCGTCGCGGCGGTCGCGAAGCTCCAGCCCGAGCTGCGCACGAAGCCGACCTCGCCCATCGCGTGGCTTCTGCTCGGTCTGTCGCTCGGCGGCATGCTCGTGTTCTTCATGTTGGGCGCCCAACACACGCAGCCTGTACAGCCCGCCACGATCGTCGCAGCCGCGCAGCCCGTAGCGCCTCCGCCATTCTGTGTCGCGCCGGAGATCGCGCCGGTGTCCACCGCCGTCGCGAGCGTCGATCCGATGCCGACGATCCCGACGTTCACCGTCGACGCGCTTCCGAAGCCCAAGCCGAAGGCCGTGTGGATCGCGCCAAAGCGCCCAAAGGCCGCGCCCGCAAGCCTAGACACGACCGAGTCGGACAATCCGTACGACGACATGAAGGACGAGTCGGCGCCCTAGCCGCATCTACAACCCGAACGCTACGGCGCGATGAAGTCGTGACGTGTGAAGATCGCGTCGACCCGCAGGCCTTCGGCCTCGATCGCCGCGCGTCCGCCTTCGAGACGATCCACGAGCGCGACGACTCCCGCGATTTCGTAGCCGGCTTCGCGGAGCTTCTGCGCGGCCTTCAGCGTGGAGCCGCCGGTGGTCACGACGTCCTCGAGGAGCGCCAGGCGCGCGCCCTTGGGGAGGTGACCGTTACCTTCGAGCATCCTCCGTGAGCCGTGGTCCTTCGCATCTTTGCGGACGTAGATCGCGTCGAGCCCTGCGCCTTGGTGGAAGCTCATGATCGCGACCGCGCTCGCGAGCGGGCAGCCGCCGAGCTCCACGCCCGCGACTGCGACGCATCCGCCGAGAGCACGCACGGCCTCGAGCATCACGTCGCCGACGAGCGCGTGACCTTCGGCGAGCAAGACGGCTTGCTTGCAGTCGATGAAAAAATCGCTCTCCTTGCCGGACGCGAGCACCACGCGGCGCTGCGCAAAGGCGCGCGTGCGGAGGAGCTCGAGCAGGCGGTCCCGCCCCGAAGCCACGTCAGCCTCTTCTCTTGAGCGCGCCCTTGCTGCCCTTTTTGAGGACGGGCACCACGGGAGGAGGCGCTTTGATTCCGCCAGCGATCGAGAGCGCGGCTCGCTTCGGCTCTACCTTCGCGACAACCCTCACGGCCTGAGTCGTCGGAGTCGTCGTCGGAGTCGTCGGCAGAGCGGCGGGCCGAGCAGGCACGGCAACGCGAGCCGCGGGGCGCGCGACTTGTGCGGCGGCAGGGCGACGCGCGGGGACCTCCTTGCCATTGTGTGCAGTTTGCACATATCCGCGAACGAGAGCGCCGGGCGCGATCGCAACGCGAGGTGCGCGGAGATCGCCGACGACGCGCGCGCCGTCTTCGAGCCGGACGGCGTCCGAAGCCGTGAGATCGCCCTTGATCGCGCCGCGAACGGTGATCACGTGCGCGCTGATGTTCGCAGCGACGAGAGCGCTCGCCTCGATGACGACGTCGCCGTCGATGTTGACCTCGCCCTCGACGCGCCCAAAGACAGTGAGATCCTCGTTGCCGTGGATGCGGCCTTTGACGCGCGCGCTCTTGCCGATCGTCGCCATCTCAGACGTCCATGTCGACGTTGCCCTTGAACTGGGCGCCGTCCGCGATCGTGATGCGCGTGGCCTTCACGTTGCCGATCACCTTCGCGCCGGCCTGGAGGTCAACGCGGTCGTGCGAGTTGATGTTGCCCGTGATTGAGCCGGCGACCGTGAGCGGACCCGACGTGACGTCGGCCTCGACGACCGCGCCTTGCTCGATCGTGACGCGATCCTTGCCGTGGAGCTTCCCGCGGATCGTGCCCTGAACGACCACTTCGTCCTCCGAGGACACTTCGCCTTCGATGGTGATGCCTGCGCCGATGACCGTACTTGCCATGTCTTCTCCTGTGCTCAGCGGCCGCGGCCGCCGCCCGAAAGTTCTGCCGGCAACTCGAAGCTCGCGTCGATGCGACCTTCGAACTCCGCGCCTTCGTCGATGCTGATCTCCGAGCCCTTCAAGTCGCCTCGTACGCGCGCGGACGCCATCAAGCGGACCGTGCCGTCGGCGACGACACCGCCCTCCACGTTGCCAGCGATCACCGCGGTGCGTGCGTGGAGCGCGTCATCGGACGAGACGCTCGCGCCTGCGGCGATGATGAGCGCTCCGGTGACGGAGACCGCGCCCTCGATGTTGCCCTCGACGGTGACGTCGCCTTCGCCGGTGAGACGACCGCGCACGGTGACGCCTGCGCCGAGCACGCTCGGGCCACCGCTGCTCTGTGACGCGCCTCTCGAGATCGTTTTGCCCTGGGCCATGAGTGGCGGCACCCTAATACAAAGACAAAGGGTGCGTCTACGCTCCCCCGGCTCGCCGAATTCGAGAATTCACAGGAAGTCACGAAGTCGGGAAGATTTGGGGGTCAGCATCCAAAAGCTCCTTCACGTTTCCCGCCTTCTTGTGAATCTCTCCGGGTTAGGGCGTGTCCCTATATCGTGAGCGTGTCTGCCTTCTCGAATATGAGGATATGCCCCTAGTCCTTCTTGTAGACGGTCCAGCGATCGCCGTGAAAGACGATGTGAAACGTCCCTGCAGGCGGGCGGAAGCCGGTTCCTCGGACGAGCACGTAATCGTAATAGGGATACAGCTCGCCGATCGGTACTTGATCGGGCGTCCACTCCCAGCGCGGGCGCGGGCCAGTGTCCGTCTCGTTCCCCGGCGGCGGGAACTCACCATGTTTGTAGTGGAACGGCCAATGTCCGAAGTGCGCATAGGAGAACTGCACCATGCCGCCCTTCTCCACTTGCACCCACGAGACGTAGTGAAGGAACGGCGCCCAGTTCATCGTCTTGCTGCCGCCGTCGTAGATGAGACCCGCGGTGCGCTTGCCGGGTTCGATGGAAGCGATCGCGCCGTCGATGTCGCCGACCTCGTCCAGCTGGAACTCGATGAAGTGCTTACACGTGTTGACGGTCGCGTGATAACCGAGCGCGAGGAACGCGACGGTGGTGAGCCACCCGCGCCCGCCCGAAGGCATCCGCAGCGCGGGCACGATCGTGATGAGCGCGAGCGATGGGAAGCGCTGCGCGAAGAGCCACACAGGACCGAGATCGCCCGGCATCAAGAAGTAGAGCGCGACGCACATCGCGGGGAGGAACGCATACCAGCGCGCGGCGGGCTTGCTCTTGTCCGGTGAGCCGGCGGACAGACCGAACGTCACGATGACGAGCAAGATGAACATGATGAGGACGATCTCGTCCGAGTCGTCGTGGAAGATGTCGAGCGTCCACGTCGTGATCTGCGAGAACGAGAAGAGATACGGCGCGTGCTCGATATGACCCTTGAGCGCGCCGAGCGAGTCTTGTCCGGCCTTGCTCGTCTTGGTCCACCAGATCACGAGCAAGAGCGCGGGCACCACGGGGCCGCCTGAAATCAGCCACTTTTCGACTCGTCCCCACGGGAACATCAGCGCGAAGCCGACGCCGAACAAGAAGAACGTGAACGGGTGCGAGAAGAAGAGTGCGATCGCAAGAGCGCCCAACACGAGCGCCGTGTTGCGCGTCGGGCGTGCAAAGTGTCTCAGCCCCGCGGCGAGTCCCCAGAAGACGAGCGGGACGCCGAGCACGAACGGCAAGAGGCCGAACGTGAACATCACGTTCACGAGCACCGGCACGACGAGCAAGCACAGTCGTTCGTCCTTGCCCATCTCGCGCAGCATCGAGCGCATCGCGAGCGGCGTGCCTCCGAGGTAGAGGCACATGAGCGCGACGTTCGCGTATTTCACGCCGAGCACGTACGCGAGGATGCTCCCCGCCAAGTAGTACATGACGTACTGCGTGGACGAGAGCGCGAGCTCGTACGTCTGCCCGAAGTTGTAGGCGGCGTCGCCGAACGAGTGCACGACGCGGATCGTCGCGACGTGAAACGGCATGTCTTGCAGCGGCGGATACTTCACGATCCACGCGGGCGCGGACGCGAAGATGGCCACGGCGACATACAGCAGCGAGGCCGGAGTCGGCCGCGCCCAAGCGGGCATCCGCGGGAGCACGCGCGCCACGTTACACGATGTGACGCAGGCTCGAAGCGTTGATGTAAGCTCGCGCCGCTTTGACCGACGAAGAGGACAAGAACGAGACGACCGCGTCCGAATCCAAGACCGACTCCGATGACTCCGCTCCGGATCCCGTTCCCGGCTCTGGATCCGACTCCGACTCCAAGCCGGCCGCGATGCCCGTCGTCGTCCCCGAGGAGAAATCCCCAGAGAAAAGGCCACCTTCGGCGATCGCCCCGTGGAAGCGCTGGGCGTTCGCGATCGTGCCTGCGGTGGGCGTGATCGAGCTCGTGCTGCACGTCGCGCAGACGCACGGAGCACCGAGCGACGCCGATTGGGATCGCGCCAGGCTCGAGATCGCCTTGACCACCAAGTCCGAGGACCTCGTGGTCGTCGCACCCGATTGGGTGGACCCGCTCGCGCGCGAGAAGCTCGGCGAAGAGATCCTCACCATTGAGCGAGAAGCGCGACCCGACGACACGCGCTTCCCGCGCGCGATCGAGCTCTCGATGCGAGGCAAGCACCTGCCCGAGCTTCAGCAATGGAAGGTCTCGGCGACCAAAGACGTCGGACCCTTCGTGCTCACCACCTACGAGAACCCTGCTCCCGTGAAGGTGATCGACGATCTGTTGAGTCACATGGCGAGCCGCAAGATCAAGGTGTTCCGGCTCGACGGACCCGATGGGCTCCGCCGCGAGTGCTCGCGCCAGCTGCTGGGCTCCGAGTCTGGCAACATCGGTTTCGGCCCCGCGGTCCCCGCCGATCGCTTCGTCTGCCAAGGCGGCGAGTTCGTCGGCATCTCCGTCGTGCCCGATCTCGATTACGTGCCGCACCGCTGCTTCTTTGCGCCGCTGCCCGGCAACGCAGTGGTCCGCGTCGAGTTCTCCGAGGTCCACTTCGGCAAGGCGCTCCACGGCCACCACGGCATCAGCGTTCACGCCGAGCGCGACCTCACCGGCGCCCCCGTTAGCCTCCTCTTTCGTTCGGGTTCGAAGGTGCTCGGCAAGTACGTGCACCGCGACGGAGACGGCTGGAAGGGCTTCGAGGCGGACACGAGCGAGCTCGCGGGCACCGTCGGTGAGCTCGCGGTGGAGATCTCCGCGACGAGCGGCGCGAACCGCCAATACTGCTTCGAGGCGGATACCCGATGAGCTTCCTCGACCGCATCGACGCGTGGTTTCCGAAGGGCAAGATCGGCAGGAACGATCAGCTCGTCGGCGCGGCATTGATGATCGGGTACGTCATCTGGCTCTTGTCGACCGCGCGCGAGCTCGGCTTCCCGCGCGACGAGGGCTTCTATTTCCACGCCGCAGGCGACTATGCGCGTTGGTTCGATCTGCTCTTCCGCGAGCCGAAGCAGGCGATGCTCCAGAGCCAGATCGACCCCATCTGGCAGGAGAACCACGAGCACCCTTCGCTCATGAAGGGACTCTTCGCGCTGTCGTGGCTCGAGCTCTACTCGCAGCACAAACTCTTCACCGATCAGAGCACCGCGTTCCGCTTCCCCGCGATGGTGCTCAGCAGCGCGTCGCTCTGGATCACCTATCTGTTCGGCGCTCGCGCGTACTCCCGGCGCGCAGGGCTCGTGGGCGCGCTGTCGCTCGCGCTCATGCCGCACGTGTTCTTTCATTCGCACCTCGCGTGCTTCGACGCGCCGATCATGACGATGTGGATCGCGTCGATCTACGTGTACTGGCGATCGCGGCAACAGGGCGGACTCGGCTGGGCGCTGCTCGCGGGCATCGTCTATGGCCTCACGCTCGAGACCAAGCACAACGCGTGGATCCTGCCTGCGGTGTTCATTCCTCACGCGCTCGTCGCGGGGTGGCGCGGGACCGGGCGGCTGTGGAAGCGCGGTGTCTTCCCGATTCCCGCGTCGATCCTCTCGATGGCGATCGTCGGCCCGCTCGTCTTCTACTGGCTCTGGCCGTGGCTCTGGAACGACACGTTCGCGCGCCTACAAGAGTACGTGAATTTCCACGTGAACCACGTTTATTACAACATCGAGTACCTGAATAAGAACTACTTCGGCCCGCCGTCCCCACGCTCCTACGCGCCCGTGATGATCTTGGCCACGGTGCCTACGGTTACGCTGCTTTTATTCATCGCGGGCTTCGGCGAGCGCATCAAGGCAAACGCGCTTCTCATTTGGAATTTCATGAGCCGGATCAAAGACAAATCTTTGGTTCGATCAAAGCGAGATCCTCACGAGACCGACCTGTTGCTCGCGTTGGGATTGTCGGCGCCGATCGCCGTGTTCGTGTTGCTTACCAAGACGCCCATCTTCGGCGGCACCAAGCACTGGATGACCGCGTACCCCATCTTGGCGATTTTCGCCGGACGCGGGTTCGAGGTCGTGAGCGACGCCATGCGGCGGGCACTTCCGAAGGTGATGGACGAGCTGAAGCGGCGCGGGGCCGTGGTCGCTCTCGCGGCCAGCACGCTGATCGCGCCGCTCGCGGTGACCGTTCACTCTCACCCGTTCGGGCTGTCGGCGTACGTACCGTTCGCGGGGGGCACGGCGGGAGGCGCGGACCTCGGTCTCAACAGGCAGTTCTGGGGCTTCACGACCGAGAGCTGCAACGCGTGGCTCGCGGCGAACGCGCCGCCCAACTCGCGGGTATTCATCCACGACACTGCGTGGGACTCGTGGGCCCGCATGACGGACGAGCACCGGCTGCGCCCAGACCTGCGCGCGGCCGGCTCACCGAGCGACGCCGATTTCGGCCTGGTTCACATCGAGCTGCACATGAAGGAGGTGGACTATCAATCCTGGGTCGCGTTCGAGACGGATCAGCCGGCGTACGTGCTCACCCACGACGGAGTCCCGATCGTTACGGTGTATAGACGCCGGTCGCCGTAGCGGTAACGTGAAGATTCTCTAATGGCTCGCCACCTCGAAGCCGGCGCCATCGTGGCCGACAAGTACAAGCTCATCGAGCGCCTCGGGGGAGGTGGCATGGGCGACGTGTATCGCGCAGAGCACATGCTCGCAGGACGCTTGGTCGCGCTGAAGGTGTTGCGCGCGGACTTCGCCGACAACGAGGACCTCACACGACGCTTTTTCATGGAGGCGCAGGCGGTCAACAAGATCCGCCACCCGAACATCGTCGACGTGATCGACGCGGGCTTCTCTCGTGAGGGGCCGTACGTCGTGATGGAGTGTCTGGAGGGGACGAGCCTCGCGCAGGCGCTCTCGCGGCTCGGCAGGCTGGACGTGCCCACCGCGCTCGCGGTCGTGCTGCCGACGTTGAGCGCGCTCGACGCCGCGCACCGGAACGTGATCGTGCACCGCGATCTCAAGCCGGAGAACATCTACCTCGCCGAGATCAACGGTGAGGTTCGCATCAAGCTCCTCGATTTCGGCATCGCGAAGGTGGCCGACAAAGGCGGCGCCGCGCCGCGGACGAGCACGGGAGTCGTGTTCGGCACGCCAGACTACCTCTCGCCGGAGCAGGCGAACGGCGAGGGTGACGTGGACGGACGCAGCGACATCTTCGCGATCGGCACCGTGCTCTTCGAGCTCATCACGGGCAGGCGACCGTTCGAGGCGCCGACCGCCGTGGCGACCGCATACAAGATCGTCCACTTGCCTGCACCGACGCTCGCGGCGATGGGCCACGAGGTCAATCCGCTCCTGCAGACGACGCTCGATATCGCGCTCGCCAAGGATCGCACGGATCGCTTCGCATCGGCCGCGGACTTCGCCGACGCACTCGCGCCCATCACGCCGCACGGGGCGATACGGCGGCAAGCGCTCGCGACGCTCCTCTTCAGTGTGCTCGCGCGCCAGTCCACGCAGGCCGCGCCGATCCGCGATACAGGACCCGAGAGCGTGCATCCGGCGCCCGCGCCCGCGCCGAAGCCGGGGCCTCCGAAGGTGATCGCTCCGATCGCCCCGACGCTCGTGTCGTCGACCTACACGCCGCCAGGGCTCAGGCCCGCTCCGCTGCGCGAGCCGATCATCTCGGAGACACCCGCGTCGCGCGCTCCGTGGCCGTCGGCCTCACGCTCGCATATCGATCGCATTACTCCGATGGACCGACTCACGCCGATCGATCGACTCACGCCTGCGGATCGCGTGACGCCCGCCTCGATGCCGCCGTCGCAACGCCCGCCGCTGCCGTCGCGCGCGCGAGCGTGGACTCCGCGTCCGCTGCCCGCGAGCTCGCGAGGCCGCTGCCATGTGCGCGGCACACTCCCACGCGCGATCTGCCGTTGGATCCGAAACGTCCGTGGCGTGGACAAGCGCGATGAGGTCCTCGCGATGCTGCCCCGAGAGCTCGCCGAGATGGCGCAGACGGACTCGTTCAACGCGCTCGTCTGGTACGATCTCGAGAACGTCGACTCGCTGGTCGAAGCCGGTACGTTGGTCGCGCTCTCTGGAGATCCGATGGCGTGGCGCGCGCTCGCCAAGGAGAATTTCGAGCGTGATTTAGGCCCAATTTTCAGGCCAAGCACGCGCACTGTCGATCCGGATACGCTGCTGCGCAGGATGCCGAGCGTATGGAGCCGCCTCTTCGACTTCGGCTCAGTGCGGGTCAACGAGACGGCCCGCCGAGTGACGCTGCGCATCGAGAACTTCGACGCCGCGAGCCTCGCGTTTCGCAACGTCCTGCTCGGCACGCTCGAGGGGATGCTCCAGAATACCGCCACGCTCACCGTCCGGGTGGCGAGCGGCGAGTCGAGCTTCGCGCGTGACTTCGAGGTCGAATTCGCGTGGTGACGCCTGAGGGATTGAACGAACCGCAAGCCGAGGCCGTCGCGCATGTCGCGGGGCCTCTCGTCGTGTTCGCGGGAGCCGGCAGCGGCAAGACGCGCGTCATCACGTATCGCATCGCCAACCTCGTCGCGCAGCACGGCGTCGCGCCGTGGCGCATCCTCGCCGTCACCTTCACGAACAAGGCCGCCGCCGAGATGCGATCGCGCGTGGAGAAGTTGGTCGGCGCCGAGCTCGGGCGCGAGGTGTGGGTCGGGACATTTCACGCGACTTGCGCGCGGGTACTTCGGCGTTGGGGGTCCGCCGTGGACGTGCCGCAGTCGTTCGTCATCTACGACACACAAGACCAACGCACGCTCGTCAATCGCATCCTCAAAGAGCTGCAGCTTGACGACAAGCGCTACCCCGCGCGCGCCATGCTCGGCCGCATCGGCAAGGAGAAGCAAGAACTCCGCGGGCCTGGGTCCATGAACACCGCTTCGTACGACGACGAGATCGCCGCGAAGGTGTTCGCGCGCTACCAAGAGCACTTGAAGGCGGCCGGCGCGGTCGATTTCGACGACCTCATCGTGAAGACCGTCGAGCTTTTGCAAGGGGAGAGCGCTGACGCAAAGCAGCTTCGGAGGCGCTTCGAGCACGTGCTCGTCGACGAGTTTCAAGACACGAACTTCGCGCAGTACACGCTCTTGCGGCTCCTCTCGTCGGAGCGTCAGAACCTGTTCGTCGTCGGCGATGATGATCAATCGATCTATCGATGGCGCGGCGCCGACATCCGCAACATCCGCAGCTTCACCGCGGACTTCCCGGGCGCGCGCATGGTCAAGCTCGAGCAGAACTATCGATCCACAGGCGCGATAGTCCGTGCGGCGCTCGGCGTGATCGAGCCCTCCCTCGGCCGCGTGCCGAAGGAGCTGTGGACGGCCAACGACCCGGGTGACCCCATCGAAGTGATCTCGGTGCGCGACGAGAGAGACGAGGCGACGATCGCACTTCGCATCGTGCGCGAGTCTCGCGAGGCGGGCCATGACCTCCGAGAGATCGCCATCTTCTACCGGGTGAACGCGCAGTCGCGCGTGCTCGAAGAAGCGCTGCGCGCCGAACGCATCCCGTATCAGGTCGTCGGCGGCGCGAAGTTCTACGAGCGCGCCGAGGTCAAGGACGCGCTCGCCTACGCGCGGGCGATCGTGAACTCCCGTAGCGACGTGGACGTGCTGCGCATCGTGAACGTACCTGCGCGCGGTATTGGGCAGACCACGATGGATCGCGTGGTCGCGGGTGCGGACGAACAGCGCATCTCCGTGTGGGACGCGCTCTCGGACGACGCGGCTCTCGCGGCTCTCGCGCCAGCCGCGCGCAAGAGGATCGCCGCGTTCGTGCAGGTGATGCTCGGCCTGCGCAAGGAGACCGAGCAGATGGCGCCGAGCGACGCGCTCGAGCACATCCTCGGTCGCGTCGGCTACGTCGACATGTTGAAGCAGGACGGGAGCGTCGAGGCCGAGGGGCGCCTCGAGAACTTGCGCGAGCTCGTCGGCTCTGCGCGCGACTTCGAAGGACAAGACGCGCAGCCCACACTCGCCTTGTTCCTCGAGCGCGTCTCACTCCAGAGCGACACGGACGATCTCCGCGACCAAGGCAAAGTCACGCTGATGACGGTGCACGCTGCGAAAGGCCTCGAGTACGACACGGTGGTGATGAGCGGAATGGAAGAGGACATGTTCCCCTACCGCAGCTTGGATCCGAGCCGCGATCACGACGTCGAGGAGGAGCGCCGCCTCGCGTACGTCGCGGTCACGCGCGCGCGCAGACGGCTGGTCCTCACACACGCGTCGGAGCGTCAGGTGTTCGGCAGCTCGCGCATGGGCCGACCGAGCCGCTTCATCAATGACATTCCGGCGGACGTCCGAAGGCACTCGCAGACGGAGGCGATGCGCGTCGCGACACGCTTCGTCGATCGTCCACCTCCGTCGTCGGGCGGCTTCGATCGCGCGCGCGCCGTCGCACCGTGGCGCCACCCGACGAGCGCCGGCGGGCCTCCATCTTCCGCGCGACCATCGTCACCTCCGCCCTCCGCCGAGCCGGGGAGTCGCTTCGTCGATAGAGAGTTCTTCGACGACGTACCCGAGGGGGAAGCGATGCCCCGCGTAAAGCGCGGCATGCTCGTCAAGCACGAGGTGTTCGGCGAAGGCCGCGTGCTCGCGGTGGAAGAGGCGAGCGATCCGAAGGTCGTTGCTGCCTTCCCAGGGTGGGGTGAGAAGCGCGTGCTCTTGCGATTTCTGCGTCTCGCTTAGTGTGCGTCCGGCGAGTCAGGGCGGACAATGGCCAGAGTTGAATCCGCATGTACATCCCGCCTTTCCATTTGGCGGCACCCAGTCACAACATTGGTAGATAGCGACTCCATATCCGCAGATTTGGTGAGGCTTACATCTATCCAAGCCTGCGTCGGCCCCGCAAGGAAGAGCCAAGCCCGGACAGCAGAGCCCGGCATCGGCTGCATCGGGCGCAACGGCCTCCGCACCACCATCAGCGTTACTATCCGCGGTCTGTGCGTCGACGGAATAAACTCCCGCACCGCAGGAGCCGCCCGTGAGCAGACTAACAACCACAAGCACGACTCTCACGGCGATCACTGGGTCGTGACCACCAGCGATTTGCAAGTTTGAGTTATTGAAGTCGGGCAGTCCGCGACCGTGAGATTGCGACTGTCTCCCCAAACTGGGTATAAAAAGTGGGTGAACGTGTCTACCGCCATCCCTTCGTAGTCGTCCCACGGTGTATGACCGAAGAGTCCCAGCGGAAGAAACGGTACGTTCACGCCGCTCGCGAGCTGCTCGTCGATGAACCACGACCCGAAGAAGCCGAGCGTGTTGGAATGTCGCCCGTGTGGCGCGTCTTGGAGGATGGGAGGATATGGATTGATCGGGGGTGCGCTTGTGCCGAACCCGCCACTAGTCTGAGTTACGGGGTCTCCCCACGTGTGCGGCGTGAGCCTCGTATCGTGCCACGCCGCCGCCATCGTTCCAGCGCCGAGGGTGTTCGCCGCAGACGGTGCGAACTGCTCAACGAAACACTCGTCGTCGCTGTGGACGCTGGTGCACGTACAAGGCGGTCGCAGGCAACCAGGCACGGCGGTAGCGGGACTCAGCTCTTCGAAGACCGAGGCTAGTCCTCCGTTTTGGAGATTGATCTGTGCGTGCTCGACGCGCGTGCCGCGCAGATCGAGTGGATTCCCGGTGTCATGCCAATATTTCGAGTGGCTTAGGAACACATGCACAGCATAGAAGTTCGACCTGTCTTGCGTCATCGTGGGCACAAGTCGCTGGTTCCCGTTGGGCGCGCCGACAGCGCCCGTGACCACACACGTGGGGCTCAGTCCGTCTCGCTCGAGCTGAGAGTTGATGTGATACGAAGAGCTGTTGGTCGCGTTCCAGATCGCCCATCGCCACACGACATCCACAGTGTTTGCGTTCATTGAGTCGTTGAGACATTGGCCTTGTGGCCAGCAATAGAAGACTCCTGACAAGGGACCGCGCAACTTGGTTATGTCCCAGGTCCATACTTGGTTTGGCGCGGTGGCGGAGAGAGACGGCTTGTGGTGAACTTGCGCAGACCGCTGACGACGACGTTCGAGGCTTTCTCCAGCCTCCGCGAGCACTCGGTACATCGTACGAATCGACGCCAGATAGACGCCTTCAGAGAGCAACGTGGCATACACTTCGGGCGGCGGTTGGTCGGCAAAACGCGTTGAGTGAAGTGCGTCGATGATTGCCAATCGCTCGTGCTCGGAAAGTCGTCGAGGATTGGCCGCACGGCGCATACCGGCGAAGCACGCTTGGAGCTCACCAAGGCAGCGCCGGACGTCCTCTCGTTGGAGGTCCGTCGACTGGAACGTGACGTGCTCGAGCGCCTGCGCGATCTCCGCGGCGTGCTCCACCGCAACCCAACACGCGCCCGCGAAGCGCTCGAAGGGCTCCTCGCAGACAAGCTGACGTTCACGCCTACCGAGACGGCAGACGGCAAGCGCTATGAGATCCGGGGGCGACTGGCAGTCGGCGGACTACTCCGACTGCCAGCCGCACTCCGAATGATCGCGTCCCCAGAGGGATTCGAAAACGAAGCGCTCGTCTCGGTGGGCGGGAATCAGCGCGAGTCGTCGAGCGAGGGAAAAATCTCGACGACCGACACCCCACCTAACCCCGCGACCACTGGTAGCTCTGACGAATCCCTGACGCTATCGGCGATCGAGTCTGCGATCGTCCGCGCGACCCTCGAAGGCCGTGGAGCACTCGCCGAAACGCTGGCGGATATGCTTCGTCGTCGTCTCGCAGCGTCGGACTCGAACGTGGTTCCGATTCGTAGGCGATGACTACGGCGCTCGAAAGAGTCGACGCGCGAACGTTCCCTTGGGTGTCGCCGCTGCACGCGTTTCGCTCACGATGCGAGTGAGAAGTTCGCCGTCTGTAATCACGCACGCGCGGTCTCGTTCAAGGCATGGGAGGACTTCGCGCGGCGGGAAGCTTTGGCCCACCATGACTTGAAACCACATCCCAACTAGAACGAAGTTGTGCGCGTGGTTGCCCGCTTTGCGTGCGACCGTGGGTGGGATGAGTATTCGATCTATTGGCAGAGCGTCAGCGCTTGGCGCGAGTAGTTGGAGCAGGACGCGCGCGGAATCGGGCAGCGTGGCGCGCTCGTCGCGGAGATAGTCGGCTAGTCCCTTTGCGTACGGCCCCAAACTCACCTCCGCAAACTCACGACTCACGTGCGCGCGCCAAACCACGCTGACGGCGAATCGCACGAGCTTGTTCAGGTCGAGTGCCGAGACGTCCGCGCGGCCGACCTGCGCAGACTTCTTTGCTTCTGCGAGAGCCGGAAACTCGCCGCTCGCCAGGAGAGTAACCTTCGAGGTGTACGTCTCTAGGTCGCCGAACAATTGCTCGCACTCGCCGCCCAGCATGTACTCGGCGTACTGGTTGGACCGGTACATCGCCACACCGTCGCGGATGTCCACGAGCCGTGAATTGCTGCCGGTCTCGCTTGCGCGGCGATAACTCCACGCAGGCATGATGTGGCTCCACTTCAGCGTCGTGACCGTGCCACACAGCTTGCACGCTTCGACGGGAGGCGGATTGGTTTTGCCCATAGCTCGATGGTACGCGACACGTGAGTGTCGCAGGTGAGCCGTTGACGCCGTCGCGATCTGCTCGCATACTCTAATTGGGTATCGGCACAGGCCGATGACTTTGCGCAGCACGCGAGGGCCTTGGAAGGCCCCGCTGTGTACCGAACACCGAATCAATCTCTTCGCGACGCGCTCGACCGCGCTGGCTTGGTCACGATCGCGGAACTGGCACTCGCGAGTGGGTACCGTCCCCAGAGCCTACGGATGGTTGCGTGCGGTCAGCGTCGCGTGACGCGACGTATGGCAAAGCGACTCGCTCCCGTCCTCGGAGTGCATGAGGTCTTGGTCGCCGCGATGTTTGGTGCGCGATGAGCACGCTCGATCAAACGATTGCGGACATCGTGCGCACCGTTGTGCGTGAAGAGCTGCGCCAGCTCGCGCCCTCGCGTGACGTTGACCCTTTGGTCTCGTGTGGTGACGCTGGCGTCCCGCGTAAGTCGTGGATCAGCGCGGCTCGTCGTGGAGAGCTGCGCGCGCTCAAAGTCGGTCGCGAGCTTCGCGCTCGAAAGAGTGAGGTCGATCGATGGCTCGCCACTCTGCCTAGTGCCGCGACGACGAAGACGAAGGTCGTCGAGAGCAGCGACGAGATCGATCCGCTCGAACGCGTGATCGCGATTGGTCGTGCTCGCGCGAGCCGCAAGAGGTCAGCATGAACACGACGCAGACGAACGGCGTGCATGGTGGCGCGAGAGCCGCTCTCAAGTGCGAGCAGTGCGGCGCGGTGTACGTCATCGGGGAGGACGGTCGTCCGCACTACATGTGCAGGTGCCACGACGCCGCGGCACCAAAGGCGCAAGTCGAGCCGTCTGAGTTCTCCGATCTTGCAGGAGCACACGCCAGCATTGGCCGTGAGCGTGATTGGTTTGCTGAGGGAGCGATCGAAGGCGCTCCACTCGTCGTGCTCGCGTCAGGCGAAAAGGTCGGCAAGAGCTGGATACTGATCGACCTCGCTGTCTCGACCGTGCTCGGAACCAAGTGGCTAGGCGCGTTCGCCATCAAGCGACCGGGCGAGGCTTGGTACGTCGACTGCGAATATGACGCCATCGGCGCGCTGCAAGGTTCGCCGTACGCGTCATGCATCGTAGCGACCACGGCCGACTCCGTCACGATCACGAGACCGGACGGAAAGATCGTCAGCATCGAGGCACTACCCGCGACGCGTGGAGGTTCATCACTTCGAGGACGAACACTCGTCGGCGCGTTGCTCGATGAGGTCGCGTTTTTTCGCGATGCAGACTTCGTGATCAACGACGAGGCGATCGTGCAAGCGGTCGCGCCTCGCGTGGTCGGAGATGGTCAGATCATCGCATGCTCGACGCCATGGGCGCGCATGGGTTTGCTCTTCGATCTTTGGTCGAGTGATTTCGGAAAGCCGAGGACCGCACTAGTTGCTCATGCGACTACTCCCCTGATGCGGAACAACGATCCCGCGTTGATGGCGATGATCTCGCGCGAGATGGCGCGCAATCCGAGCAACGCACGTCGAGAGTATTTCGCAGAGTTCACCGATTCGGAAGCCGCTCTCTTGTCGGGTGCAGACGTCGACGCAGCGATCGACGCGACACGTGAGCGACCGTTTCGGCGCACGTGTAGGTACGCGATCACTTGCGACATCGGACTAAGAAACGACAGCACGGCACTTCTCGTTTTCCACACGGAAAACAGGAAGCGCGACAACGGACCGCCCGAGTCAGTCTTGATCGTCGACGCTGTTCGTCGACTGACGCCGACTCTCGATCAGCGCGTGACTATCGATCAGGTCGAGCACGCCATCGCGAACCTCGCGGACGAGTATGACGTCACGACGATCGCAGGTGACTTGCACTACGCGGATGCGATTGCTCCGCGGCTCAAACAGAGAGGGATCCGCTTCGCAGAGTTGTCGATGTCAGCGCAAGAGCGCCGCGCGACGTCGATGCAAGCCCGATTCACTTCGCAGTCAGTCAGACTCATCGACGATCGCGCGCTCGTCTCGGAGTTGAAAAACCTTCGCATTGTGCGACGTGCGGGAGGTGGCTTCTCAGTCGGCGCGCCCGACTCGAAGCGCAAACACGACGACCTCGCGGATTGTCTTCTCTTGGCTCACGAAGTCACACTGACGTTGCCGAGTTACGGCGGCGACATCGTTTGCTCGTCGTCGGTCGGGATCGGCGAGGGTGGACTGTCGGTCTCGCATCTTTGGAGAGAGCGACGCGAGCGAGAGGACGGCTCGCCGTATTGGGTGCCGTCAGGCCCTCCCGTTGGGTCCGTCGAGTGGACGACGCTTCGCCGCGAGCAACGCGCGCAAGGTCTTACCGTTCTCGACGAGCCCGACCCCT
>ENA-OFCD01000960-OFCD01000960.1-metagenomes-genome-assembly--contig:-NODE-960-length-16400-cov-4.500948_pt1 | contig 16400 bp, 13 predicted proteins | sample MGYA00153392_OFCD01 | MGnify analysis MGYA00153392 | reverse complement strand
TTGTTTTAAATATTTTGTTTGTCACATCAATGCTATAACCTCCTCCTTGACCTCCTCCTCCTCCTCCTCCTCCTCCTCCTCCTCTGCGCGGGAGGGATTTTTGAGCAATCAGCATCAGATGGAGGGAGTTTTCGATGAGATTCGGATATTTCCCTCCCTCGCTGCGGCGCGGCCGACGAAATCGATCGTCGTCGCGCACGCGCGCTGCGGCGCGGCCGACGAAATCGATTGCCGTCGTGAACGCGATCCGCAGCAGACACACCCGGGACTCATCTGCGGTGCCCATCCTCGAGCATCCGCATCACAGTCGCCACCGTTTCCTCCCAGCGCTCGAAGATGTCGGCGTAGCCGAACCTCAACACACCGTAACCCGATCGGATGATGCGATTCGTGCGTATTCGATCGGTGGCCGCCTCGTGCCATTGGTCGCCATCCAGCTCGATAACGAGCCATCCATCAATGACAAGGTCGACTCTGTCAATCCCGATCTGCACCTGCTGCACAACCCGAAGGCCGAGTGCGTCAAACCGCATTCTGGCGATTGTTTCCAGGCCGGACCCGGCGAGAAATGTCAAGTCCTTCGAGAGCCGATGCAGGCGTTTCGGGAGGCCTTGGATGATGTGCGCAACAGCCCGACGCGTCATCCGATTCGTGGTGACTGCGCTCTCCAGCGCGGCGGCGACCTGCTCCACGGGTTCAGTAGTCGCGAAGCGGCCGATCGCATCTGAGATGGACACCCGCCACGCCGGTGCCAGGCCCTCACCGATCTCAAACGGGGCCCAATGGGTCACAAGTGTGGGGACGAAGAATCGCGGGGGCGTGAACCGAGCGATGGGGGTGAGAGGAGCCTGCGTCACACGATGGGAATCCTCAGGAACCTGAAGATGAATTCGATGGTCGTCACCACACCAGATTCCGTAGGAGCCCAGGGCCGTACCGCCGGTCAACCGCGCACCGTGGAGTACTGCGATGATGGAGGCCTGGCTCGCGTTAGCGGTTGCAACCCATCCCACGCGCACCGGTAACAGGTCGCCGTCAGCGATTGCCCGGTCGATGCGATGACGCCCGATGTTCATGCTTTTGAGCTGCCGACGCGAGGCGAGAAACCCGAACTGTTCCATGGTCCTTGTGATTTGCATGGCTCAAGGGTGAAACGATGGCTGGCCCCGCGGATTCCTCTCGACGAAATTGTGCGTCGCTGCCCGAATGGCGGCTTGGGGAGGACGAGTCGGGAGGGGAATCTTCATTCCCATCGAAAAACTCCCTCCAGCGCGCGCTGATTCTGAAAAACTCCCTCCCGCGCTGCTCTAGGCCGCTGGCCTCCCCACCGTTCGCAGCGGATCGTCTAAAGCCCACTGCCTGCAGTGCACCACCTGTAACCTGACCACCGGCACCGGCACCGGCACCGGCAGCGGGCGAGAGCAACAATCGGATGATGCATCTATTCCCGACGGCCGCTCGGGTTCGGCAGCGCACGCTGGTAGCTCGCGCCTACGGACGGTAGGCGACGCTCGGGCGATAACAGGCCGGCGAGTGCTCGCGACCGGCGACGGATGCCCCAGGCCCTCACTCGAAACAGGGACTCCAGAGCTACGACCCACTCTTTCAGTTCCGTGCTGGCGGCATCACCACCCTCCAGCGCATCGCCCAGCGCCGCGCGGGAACCGCGCTGGAAGGTCAGGCCAGCGCGAGCAAAACCGCCGCGACAAGTGCGACGGCGAGTCCCATCCACTGCACCGGCGCGATCCGCTCCCGCAGCACCACCGCGGCCAGCACGATCGTGCCGGCCGGTGCGAGGGCGTTCAGCACCGACACGATCGAGAGTTCCCCCATTCTCAACGCGAGAAGGAACAGGAACGCGGCAGCGGCATCGGTCAGCCCACAGAGCACGGCGAAGCCCACCGTCACGCGGGTGATCGTCGGCCTCGGCGTGCCCCGCCGGGCCAGGCGCTGGCCGAGTAGCGCGACCGACATGACGATACCGGTGACGACAAAGGTGACGAGGAGTGGCGCCGGCCCGCTGTCGGGTGGGGTCAGGTCGATGAAGACAAGGTACCCGCCGATCGCGACCCCGGCCCCCACTGCCATCAGGAGGCCGCGTGGGCTCGGCCGCACGGCACGCTCGCCCGGCACGAGGCAGATCAGGACGATCGCAAGTAGCCCGATCGCGAGGCCGAGGTAACCCAGGCCGCTCAGCCGCTCTCCACGCACGAACCCGACGGTGATCGGGATCACCGCGGCCACGAGCGCCAGGATGGGGGACAGGATGCTCATCGGCCCGAGAGCGAGGCAGGCGTAGAGCAGCACCAGCGCGACCGCACCGCAGACCCCGGCCAGAACGCCCCAGAGCAGCACGGGTGCACCCCATCGGCTTGGCAGCACGAGGGCAGCGACCACCAGTACCGCGAGGCCGGCGATCGAGTTGATCAGGGTCACCCGCACGGCACTGGTGCCCCGTGCGGCGAGACCGCCGAAAAAATCACTTGCTCCGTAGATCACGGAGCCGGCGAGGGCGAGGGCGACACTCAACATGGCGGTGCCTAGCCCACGGCTAGCAGGGCGGCGGCGACAAGCGCGAGCACGAGTCCGACGATCTGAATCGGTGCGATCCGTTCGCGCAGCACGATTGCGGCGAGGAGGATCGTGCCGGCCGGATAGAGCGCGGTAAGCACGGATTGGATGGTGAGTTCGCCCTGCCGAAGACCAAACAGCAACAGTGCGTTCGCGATCGCGTCGATCACTCCGGCGACGATTGCCAGAACCAGTCCCGGCTTCCATCCGCCGACCGCTCGTGGAGTGGTTCCGCGCCGACGTGCCAAGACGGCACCGATACCGATTGCGCTGAACATCACGATGGCATTGACAGTGCGGCTCATGACCAGGGGCACCAGCCCGGAGTCTCGCGGAGTCAGGTCGATCAGGATGAGGAACGCACCGATGAGCGCCCCCGCCCCGACCGCCATTGCCAGAGCCCGGAGCGACGGCCGTACTGCTCCCTTCTCGGGTACAAACCCCACGAGCACGACTGCGACGAAGGCCACGACGATGGCGACATAGCCGAGCCCACCACGGTGCTCACCACGCACGACGCCGGCGAGTACCGGCACCATGGCCGAGATCACGGCCGTCAGCGGGGAGAGGATGCTCATCGGCCCGATCGCGAGGCAGGCGTAGAGCAGCACCACCGCGAAGGCGCCGGTGATGCCGGTGACGCCGCCGAGGAGCACAGCCTTCGTCGACCAGACACTCGGAAACAACGGAAAAGCGAGCAGCAGGATGACGAGTCCGGACAGGCCACCGATCGCGGTCACGCGCACCGCACTGATGCGCTTCGCGGCCATGCCGCCGGCGAAATCCGCTGAACCGAAAATGAGCGCTGCCGTGACGCCGATGAACACAGCGAGCACGGGGGACCTTTTCTGGTGGGAGTACTCAACGGTAGCGGTAACCATCGATGACGATTTCGTGAAGATGCTTCCGTCGGTGACGCCCGAGACGCTAGGGTGCATTTCAAACCCCCCAATCGGGGGTGAACCTGGTCGTCTATAGGCTTTCTTCTACTCACGTTCTTATAAAGACAGGTCCGCAATCCAAGGAGACTCCCGGAGTCATGGCACTTTTCGCAGCCCGTTCCCACCGATTTACTCTTGCAGCAATCGCCCTCACCGTCGCTCTCGGTATTCCCACCCTCGCTGGTTCGGCCGCGACCGCAGCGGAGACACCGGTCGCCATCGACATCCTCAGCTTCAACGACTTTCACGGCCGTCTCGAGGCATCCTCGCCGTCCGCGGGTGCCGCCGTGCTCGGCGGCCTGGTCACGTCGTTCCGGGCGGCCAACCCGAACACGCTTGTCGTTTCCGGTGGAGACTCAATCGGGGCCTCCACATTCACGAGCTTCATCCAGAAGGACCAGCCCACCATCGACGCCCTCAACGCGATCGGCGTCGATGCGAGTGCGATCGGCAATCACGAGCTCGACGGGGGCCAGGCCGATCTCGAGGGCCGAATCATTCCGGCCACCAACTATCCGCTGCTCAGCGCCAACATCTACAACAGGACGACCGGCCAGCCCGAATTCGCCCAGTACGCGCTCAAGCAGACCGGCGGCGTGACCGTCGGGTTCATCGGAGCGACGACGGATGAGACCCCCTCGCTCGTGAGTCCGGCGGGGGTTGCGAACCTCGAGTTCCGCGACATCCCGACCGAGGTCAATCGTGTGGCCGACCAGCTCAGCGACGGCAACCCGGCTAACGGCGAGGCGGATGTCATAGTCCTGACGGTGCACGAGGGCGCGGCAGACACCACGCTCGCAAGCGCCACCGGCGACTCGGCCTTCGGCAAGATCGTGAATACTGTGGACGCCAACGTCGACGCCATCGTGTCGGGCCACACGCACCAGGCCTACAACTGGCAACTACCGATCCCGGGCACCGACCGCACCCGTCCGGTGCTGCAGGCGGGCAAGTACGGCGAGAAATACGGCCACATCTCTCTGTCGGTAGATCCAACGACGAAGGCGCTGCTCAGTATCAGCTCCGAAGTGAAGCCGCTGTTTGGAGCATTCGCTCCCGATGCCGCGGTCGCGGCAATCGTTGCCACCGCCGCTGCCGCAGCGAAAGACAGGGGCTCGGTGCCCGTCGGTACGATCACCGCCGACTTCAACCGGGCGAGCCAGAAGGACGGCGTGACCGAGAACCGCGGTGGGGAGTCTCCGCTCGGCAACTTCGTGGCAGACGTGCAGCTGTGGGCCACGAACGGAAAAGCGCAGGTGGCGCTGATGAATCCGGGAGGGCTTCGCACGGACCTCAGGTATAAGGCCAGCGCCAACACTCCCAACGATGTCGACGGGCGCGTGACCTACCAGGAGGCTGCGAGCGTGCAGCCTTTCGCGAATACCCTGGTGACGAAGACGCTCACCGGTGCTCAGCTCAGGCAGGTGCTCGAGGAGCAGTGGCAGCCAGCCGCCTCAACCCGCCCGTTCCTTAAGCTCGGCGTGTCGAAGTCTCTCGAGTATCGCTATGACCCCACGGCAGCAGCCGGCAGCCACATCACGGCGATCACCCTCAACGGCCTGCCCGTGGCATCCACCGACTCGATCACGGTGGTGGCGAATTCGTTCCTCGCCTCTGGCGGTGACAACTTCGTGACACTCGCCACGGGAACGAACACGGGTGACACCGGCAAGATCGACCTGCAGAGCATGGTCGACTACTTCGTCGCCAACCCGGTCGCCTCTCCGGACTACGCTCAGCGTGCCGTTGGCGTCACCCTGTCCTCGGCCGCAGCGACACCGGGTGACATCGTGACCCTCGGGCTGTCCTCCCTGCTGTTCTCGAACGGTGAGCCGAATAGCGGCACCGCCACAGTAAGCGTGGGCGGCACCGTGCTCGCCCAGTCGGCCATCGATCCCGCGATCATTGACCTCGGGGATGAGACCGGCCGGGCATCCGTCGCAGTCACCATCCCCACCGCCACCCCGGCGGGAACCCTGGTGCTGACCGTCGCTGTACCGCAGACCGGAACGGCGATCGATGTCCCGCTCACCATCACTGTGCCGATCATAACTTCGGTTACCGCTCCCGTGATCAGTGGAACCGCGACGGTGGGCCACACTCTCACAGCGTCTCCTGGCACCTGGAGTGTCACCTCTCCGACGCTCGCCTACCGGTGGAATCGTGCGGGAGCACCCATTGATGGAGCGACCGCCGCGAGCTACTCACCGGTCGCAGCGGATGCCGGCAGAGCGATCACGGTAACGGTCACCGCCAGCGCGCCCGGCACCACCCCGGGAGTCGCGACCTCTGCCGCTATAACGGTCGATCGTCTGGCATCCGTCACCCGCGGAACCGTCGACCGCGTGCTCGTGAGCCACAAATCACCGGTCGTCTATCGGGTTCTCGTCACGGGCCATGGCCTGGTGCCGACGGGTGACATCGTCGTGCGCGATGGGCGGAACGTGCTCACCACCGTGACCCTGACACCCGCCGACAATGGCCGGGTCACAGTGACGCTTCCGAAGTTGCGCCGCGGCATCCACCTGCTCACCGCAACCTACTCGGGTGACGCGCAGCTCGTGGATTCGGCGTCGTTCCCGGCGCTGGTTCTCGTGCGCTGAGCCGCCGACCTCGTCAACGGGGGGAGTTCGGCTCTGATCGGACTCCCCGTTTCACTAGCTAGTCTTTTCGCGTGGAATTCGCCTATCACCGTCTCGCCCGAAGCGCTCCCGGTTACCGTTGGTGGAAGCCGCTCGTCACCGGGCTGATCGCCCTCGGCATCTTCGTCGTCTTCACCATCGTGCTCGTCGTGCTGCTGCTGGCCTCCACGCTGGTCTTCCCCGAAGTTCGCCCGGTGATCACGAAGCTCATCACCACGGGCCAAATCGATAACAGCCTTCCCGTGGTGCTCGGATTCTCGCTCTCCTCGATCGCGGTGATCCTGCCCTCGATCTGGCTCGCGCGCCTCATTATGGGGCCGCGCCCGGTCGGCCTGCTGTCGTCGATCGCTGGTCGGCTGCGCTGGCGATGGATGTTCCGGCTCATCCTTCCCGTCGTCATCGCGTACGGCGCCTCTACGCTGTTCTCCGTTCTACTGTTACCCCTGCTGACGGGCGAGAGAATACCGGCGGCCTCGGTAACAGCGAGCACCTGGCCTGTGGTGCTCGTGGCGGTGCTGCTCGTGCCGCTGCAGGCCACCGCCGAAGAATTCTTCTTCCGCGGGTACCTGGCCCAGACGATCGGCGGCTGGCTGAAGCATCCGCTGTTCGCGATCCTGCTACCGGTGCCGCTGTTCACCATCGGTCACCAGTACGACGTGTGGGGACTCATCGACGTGTCAGTGTTTGCCGTGGTGGCCGGGTGGCTGGTCTTCAAGACGGGAGGGCTCGAGGCATCCATCGTGGCCCACGTCGTGAACAACACGGTGATCTTCGTGATCGGTGCCTTCGGCCTTGTCGACGTGAACTCCAAAACCGGCAGCGGCCTCGAGGTCGCAATCTCGGCAGTCACCCTCGCGCTCTATGCGTGGCTTGTAACGCGCGCGGCGAAGCGATTCGGGCTGGAGAGGGTGCGGGTGATCACGCTCCCTGCACCGCCGGATCCGGCGACCATTGTGCACAGCGAAGGCGGCACGGAGGGCACTGTCACAGCCCGCGGCTAGACTCGCCCGGTGGGCAAGAGAGGTACGAGAGAAGGATCTGTAGGGTGAGCTGGAGCGCGGAAATCCCCTGGGATCCCGACGACCTCGTCCCACCGGACGAGTTCGATTACGAACCTCCCTCCGATGGCGATCGTGAGAGAGAATTCATCGCTCGCGAGCCAACTCGTCCCTCTTCCTCCAAGTATTCGAGCGCGAACGATGCTCTCCAGACGGTCTTCGGTTACGACTCTTTCCGCGGTGACCAGGCCGAGATCATCCAGCAAGTGGTCGATGGTGGGGACGCCATCGTGCTCATACCTACCGGTGGCGGCAAGTCTCTGTGCTACCAGATCCCCGCGCTCGTGCGCGAGGGCACCGGGGTCGTCATCTCTCCACTGATCGCCCTGATGCAGGACCAGGTGGATGCCCTTTCCGCTGTCGGCGTGCGTGCGGCGTACCTCAACTCCACCCAGGACCAGTCCGAGCGCCGGGGCGTGGAACACGCCCTACTCAACGGCGAACTTGACCTGCTCTATCTCGCGCCCGAGCGACTGCGGGTGCCGGCGACGGCGGATCTTCTCGACCGAGCCGCGATCTCCCTCTTCGCGATCGACGAGGCCCACTGCGTCTCGCAGTGGGGCCACGACTTCCGACCCGACTACCTTCAGCTGTCGATGCTGCATGAGCGCTGGCCGACCGTGCCGCGCATCGCCCTCACGGCAACCGCGACGGAGCAGACCCACCTCGAGATCCAAAAGCGACTGCAGCTGAGCGATGCCCGGCATTTCGTCGCGAGCTTCGACCGTCCAAACATCCAGTACCGCATCGCGGCGAAGAACGCTCCCCAGCAGCAGTTGCTCGAGCTGCTGCGCAGCGAGCACCCGGGAGACGCGGGTATCGTCTACTGCCTGTCGCGCAAGTCGGTTGAGCAGACTGCCGACTTCCTGGTGCAGAACGGCATCGCGGCCCTTCCCTATCACGCGGGTCTCGACTCGCGCGTGCGAGCGGCGAACCAGTCACGGTTCCTTCGCGAAGACGGTATCGTCATGGTCGCCACCATCGCCTTCGGGATGGGTATCGACAAGCCCGACGTGCGGTTCGTGGCGCACCTCGACCTGCCCAAGTCGGTGGAGGGCTATTACCAGGAGACCGGCCGCGCCGGTCGTGATGGCCTGCCGTCCACCGCTTGGCTCGCCTACGGGCTGCAGGATGTCATGCAGCAGCGCCGCATGATCGAAGGCTCTGAGGGTGACGTAGAGCACCGCCGCCGCCTCGGCCTGCACCTCGACGCGATGCTCGCCCTCTGCGAGACCGTCGAGTGCCGTCGGGTGCAGCTCCTTGGGTACTTCGGTGAGGAATCGACGCCCTGCGGTAACTGCGACACCTGCCTCGCGCCCCCCGAATCGTGGGATGGCACTGTGCCAGCGCAGAAACTGCTCTCCACGATCGTGAGGCTGCAGCGCGAGCGTAACCAGAAGTTCGGAGCGGGGCAGATCGTGGACATCCTGCTGGGGCGCAGCACCGCCCGCATCACCCAGAATGACCATGCGTCACTGTCGACTTTCGGCATCGGTACCGAGCTCTCCGACCAGGAGTGGCGGGGCGTCGTGCGGCAGTTGCTCGCGCAGGGACTCCTCGCGGTGCAGGGCGAATACGGCACGCTCGTCGTGACGGAGGCAAGCACGACCGTGCTCGCCGGACAGCGACCGGTGATGCTGCGCCGTGAACCCGAGCGGGCAGTACGACCGACCAGGTCGCGCCGTGGTCCTGCCGTCGAGCTGCCCGCGGGTGCAGCTCCGGTGTTCGAGCGCCTGAGGATGTGGCGGGCGGCAGAATCGAAGGAGCAGGGCGTTCCTGCCTACGTCGTCTTCCACGATGCGACCCTGCGCGAAATCGCTACCGGCACCCCGACGACTCTCGCCGAGCTCGGCACGATGAGTGGCGTTGGAGAGAACAAGCTTGCCAAGTACGGGGAGGCGATCCTCGAGGTGCTTCGCGGCTGAGCGGTGCGCCCGGGACCTGCGCGCCCGGGACCTGCGCGCCCGGGACCTGCACTGACTAGCGCGATTGGCGATTCTTGTAGGGTCGGGGTTCACCCTTCACGATCGGCGCGCGACCCTTGCCCTTGGATGCCCTGGCCTTGCCGCCGGGCGGTGCAGCGGGAGCCGGTGGTCGATTGTCGAACTCCGCGAGCTCGCTCCGAGCCTGCTCGAGAAGTGCCTCTCCCGCACCGGTGAGGGTTGTCGTCTCTTGGCGGCGGTCGAAGAGGTCAGAACCGATCTCGGTCTCGAGCGTGCGAATAGACGAGTCGAGTTTCGCGCGGGAGATGCCGAGGGAATTGGCGGCGCGAACGAAATGCATTTCCTCGGCAACGGCCACGAAATGCCGCAGGTGGGTGATCTTCACGCAAAGCTCCTCGGTCCCGGCCGCGCTTCGCGACCAGACCTTCAGGGTACGCGGCCCTCGGGCGGCGCGGCTGGCGAGGCGCGGAGGTAGCCCAACGCGACAACGGGCCCGGCGACCGTGTGATCGCCGGGCCCTCCCTGCACTTCGGCGCTAGGCGGCGTCCAGGTAACCATTCGGGTTGAGCACGTACTTCGTCGCTGCTCCGGCGTCGAACTCTGCGTAGCCACGCGGAGCCTCGTCGAGAGTGATCGCCTTGGCATTCACATTCTTGGCAATGTGCACTCGGTCGTTCAGGATCGCCATCATGAGCCCGCGGTTGTACTTCATCACCGGACACTGGCCGGTCGTGAATGACAGCGACTTCGCCCATCCGGTGCCGAGGCTGAGGGACAGGGACCCCGTTTTGGCGGCCGCGTCTACGCCGCCCGGATCGCCGGTCACGTACAGCCCGGGAATACCCATCGCGCCGCCCGCCGCCGTGATATCCATCAGGGAGTTGAGCACTGTCGCCGGTGCTTCGCCGCCACCGTGATGGCCCTTGGCCTCGAAGCCGACGGCGTCAACGCCGCAGTCCACCTCTCGCACTCCCAGAATCTGCTCGATCTGGTCGGCGATTTCACCGACGGAGAGATCGATTGTTTCGCACCCGAAGGTTCGAGCCTGGGCTAGGCGATCGGCGTTCATGTCTCCGACAATCACCGCTGCAGCACCGAGCAGCATCGCGGATGACGCGGCTGCCAGTCCCACTGGGCCGGCGCCCGCAACGTACACGGTCGATCCGACCCCCACCCCGGCGGTAACCGCCCCATGGAAGCCGGTCGGGAAAATGTCGGACAGCATCGTGAGGTCCATGATCTTCTCAAGGGCCTGGTCGCGGTCGGGGAACACGAGCAGGTTCCAGTCCGCGTAGGGCACGAGCACGTACTCGGCCTGACCGCCCACCCAGCCGCCCATGTCGACGTACCCATAGGCGCTTCCCGGGCGATCCGGGTTCACATTGAGGCAAATGCCGGTCTTGCGTTCTTTGCAATTGCGGCAGCGGCCGCAGGCAATGTTGAACGGCACCGAGACGAGATCGCCGACTTTGACGAACTCGACGCCCGGGCCGACTTCCACCACCTCGCCGGTGATTTCGTGACCAAGCACGAGGTTGGCCGGGGCAGTGGTGCGGCCGCGCACCATGTGCTGGTCCGAGCCGCAAATGTTGGTGGCGACAGTGCGAATGATGGCGCCGTGCGGCACTTTGCGGCCAATGTTAGCCGGATTGACGCCCGGTCCGTCTTTCAGTTCGAAGGTGGGGTAGTCGATGTCGATGACCTCGACCTTGCCGGGTTCCTTGTAGGCAACAGCCCTATTTCCTGACATTCCGATCCTCCTCGATCTATTCGGGCACCTTCTTGCGATACCCACATTTCTTCGATCCTAGATCGCTCGAGATCGTGAGTCTGTGGGGGGAATCCCTCCTATCCGTGCGGCCAGATTGGGGCTAGCGTCCCCCGAACAGACTCACGTCATAGGATCGTAGAATGCTGCTCGACCAGCGCGGCTCCGGTTGGAGCCTCTCGCACGCGAGCGACGCCGGCATCGACCTCGGGACCAACACCACCTGGCACCTGATCGACGATCTCGAGCTGCTTCGCTGTAAACACCCGCGCAACACCGCTCGGCAGGAAGAGGCCGCGTCGCTCAGCCGTGATCTAACCCGGATGCCGAACCGACTCGATCTCCAGGACTCTCATCACCCGAAATTCGATCTCTGTCATTGCTTGCGTGTCTTTCGCCAGAGAACAACGACGTGCGCGTCTCAAGCGCGGCCACCGCAGTTGCGAACGTGACGAAGAGCATCCACCCGAAGATGTAACCGGCAAAAATGTCTGTGATCCAGTGCAGCAACAGATATCCCCGAGTGAAGCCTTCGATAGTGGCGAAAGCACCGAGACCGATCCACAAACCGGCCCGCCACTGGCGACTCAAGGTGCCGATCAGCAGGATCACGAGCACAATGATGACCCCGTAGTCCACGATCACTCGACTCACTCCGCCGGACGGAAAGGTGCCAGGGTGAGCGACGGGAGGAAGGTCGCGGGCGAGTAGTTGCGCGAGAAGCAATTGGCCCTCGTGCTGTGCGAAAAAAGTCACTCCGATCGCCACCACCGGAATCCACCAGCGGCGGCCGTAGGCGAAGGAGAGAATGAGAGCGGCGATGACGCAGACCAGGTCGATTGTCGATCGATCTCCGAGCGTCGTAGCGTAGCTATTGAACTTGGCGAAGGCCGACCCGGAATTGACAAGGCCCAGAGTCCACTTGAATACCGGAAGATCGACGCTGTCCTGGAGGGATTTCACGAGCACCCCTACGGGCAGCATCACGAGGAACGTCACTATGACGCCGACCACCGATACGACAAGGAACGCGCTTACCGACCCCATTTTCAGCGCCAGGCTTCGTCCCCAGCGGAGTGGTCCGCCCCAGCGCTCGGGAACGAGTCGATGCACAGCGATGCCGAGGCCGACACTCAGAAGAACCAGTGCGACGAGAATTACGGCTAAGAGAACCATCCGGTACGTCCAGTTCGGGAATAAGGAAACCAGGGAGCCTGCTAAAGCTAGGGCCCAAAGTCCTCGATTGCAAGCACTATTGCAAGCTCGTTTCGACGGAGGTGGCCGACAGCGATCCCTCCAAGCTCCATTCGGAGCTCGTGAAATCCCTCAGCTGCCCGTACGTAGGCCTTCCGGACGCGGGCATCGGAGCGCAAATTGCACTGCCGTCGACGGACGCTGTGTGTGCTGCAACCCCCGGAACCTCCCCAGGTTTTCAGCGCGGTCCGAGGCTGAGAATCCGAGACCGGGCGGGAGATCGCACCGCACGTCGTCGCTGGTCAGTTCCGCATAGTTCTGCGCAGTGTCGCGCAGTTTAGGCTCGGACCATGCGCATCTTCTATCCCGAGATCGAACCTTACGAATCTGGGCTGCTGGACGTGGGAGACGGTCAAAGTATCTACTGGGAGACCTCGGGAAATCCCGACGGCAAGCCCGCCGTCTTCCTGCATGGTGGACCAGGCGGCGAGACGCAGCCCCAACACCGTCGGCTGTTCGATCCGGCGAAGTACCGAATCGTGCTGCTCGACCAGCGCGGGTCGGGCAGGAGCCTCCCTCACGCCAGTGGCGCGGGCGTTGACCTCGGCATCAACACCACGTGGCACCTGGTCGACGACCTCGAGTTGCTTCGCCAGTACCTGCGTATCGATCGTTGGCTGGTGTTCGGCGGGTCCTGGGGCAGCACGCTTGCGCTGGCCTACGGGCAGACGCATCCCGCCCGAGTCTCGGAGCTGGTGCTGAGAGGGATCTTCACTCTGCGCAAGTCAGAACTCGATTGGTTCTATCAGGGCGGCGCCGCGTCTATGTTCCCGGATGCGTGGGAGGGCTTCGTCGCGCCAGTGCCGCTTGACGACCGCGACAACCTGATCCGGGCTTATCACCGGCTGCTTTCGGATCCCGACCCCGATATTCACGGCCCGGCCGCCGTCGCCTGGTCGGTCTGGGAGGCATCCACCATCACCCTGCTGCCACGGCCGGTTGTTGTGGCGACCTTCGCCGATCCGCGCTTCGCGCTCGCATTCGCCCGCATCGAGAACCACTATTTCATAAATCGAGGATTCTTCGATGACGGCCAGCTCATCCGAGACGCCAGCGTCCTCGCCGATGTTCCCGGCGTGATCGTGCAGGGACGCTACGACATCTGCACTCCGGCCGTCACGGCTTGGGACCTGCACCGCGCGTGGCCGGAGGCGGATTTCGTGATGGTGCCCGATGCCGGACACGCCTTCGACGAACCGGGCATCCTGGACGCCCTCATCGAGGCGACGGACCGCTTCGCCGACTAATTTGAGGCGAGGAGACGCAGGATGTCGTTCACATTCCGATCCAACGGATCCGTGCTCGTATCAAAAACGATATCGGCATCGGTTGGAACCTCGTAGGGCGAGTCGAATCCGGTGAAGTCGGAGATCTCCCCAGCACGGGCGCGGGCGTACATGCCCTTGCGGTCTCGCGCCTCGCAGACCTCGAGCGGGGTCGCAACGTAGACGAGCACGAATCGGCCGACCGTCTCAGCCATTTCCCTGATCTCGCGCCGGGTCGAGGCGAAGGGTGCGATGGGGGCGCAGATCGCGATCCCCCCGACGCTGGAGACGGTAGCCGCCACCCAGCCGATCCGGCGCAGGTTCTCCTCCCGGTCATCGGCAGTGAAACCCAGGCTTGGGGAGAGCACGCGCCGCACATCATCACCATCGAGCATGACCGACCGCGTGCCGACGGCGGCGAGTCGTTCGGCGACCGCTCGCGCCACAGTCGATTTTCCGGAGCCGGAGAACCCCGTGAACAGGATGACGCATCCGTCGCGCGCCGCGGCTGGCGCCATCGGGCGAGGGGTGAGGGCCCTGAAGTCGACGATTTCGTCCGCTCCGAGTCGCGATACCGCGAGCCTGAGCATGTCGTCGTGCCCTGCTTCGTGGTTGAGAGAAGCGAGCGGGACGAACCGCACGATCGAACCCGTGAGCTCCGCCGCGCAGGCAACCAGGTCGTCCACCATTCCGGATGCGCTGTAGTCGAACTGCGCAGAGTTCCAGGTCGTTGCGAGCCAGAGCACGGGTCGACCCGCCGCGCGCCGCACAAGTTCGGCGACCGATTCGGGGCGGGGGCTGTCCGCGAAGACGCCAACAACGGCTGCGCGATCCGCCGGCGCGAGCCGCAGCGCACGCGCCGGACCATGCTCGGGACGTTTCATCGGTGTGAGCGTGCCCGCCAGGTAGGTCTCTTCGCTGTCGAACGCGATCGCCGCAATCTCCAGGAATGCGAGGGGCGTTGCGTCCGGATCGAGTAATACGAGCCCCCCCGCCGCTGCGGCTGACCGGGCGAGATCGGCACTGACCGCCAGGTGTGACTCGAACGGCCAGTCGCATGGTTTGGCACCGGGTAGGCAATACCCGTTGATCGGTGCGAGGAGGCCGCTGAGCAGGAGTTCCAGTGCGTCGAGGCTCGGACCGGCGAGCGCGAGACGGGGATGTTCAGCGGTCGGGCTGGTCATGCGCACTGCCCTCCACGCTGTCAGTCGCCGCCGCTTGATCGGCTTCTTGCAAGGCCTTCGTCCTCTGATACGCGCGCATCTCTGCGGAGGCGAGGGCAGGGAATCCGTGGTGACGGCGGATCTGCATCCAGGTGATGGGTGCCGCGATCACAACGATCCCGAGCACGATTCCGGTGAGAGGAGTGCTCAGTCCGAGAAGCTTGAGCGCGGATGCGAGGAGCACGAAGGCGAGCGCACGCCGGATGAACCCTCCGGGCAAGCGTGACGAAAGCTGTGCTCCGATGAAGGCCCCCGGCACGCTTCCGATGAGCAGTGGAAATGTGATACCAAGCTGCAGGTCACCGAAAATGGCGTGGCCGATGGCCGCCGACGCGACTAGCGGAACGGCCTGCACGAGGTCGGTACCCACCAGCTGGCTCGCCTTGAGACCCGCGTACATGATCATGAGCCCGATGATGATGAGCGAGCCCGAACCGACGGAGGTCAGACCCACTACCAGTCCGCCCGCGGCTCCCAGGATGATGGTGGGCCCGATCTTGACGACAACCTCGGGCCGATCCTGCGGGAGGGGTTTGCCCTTGCCATCGCGCGAGCGTGCACGCTCGACGAGCCGCACGTAGGCGCGAACGGTGAGTAGCGCGGCGGTCAGGAGGAGTGCGCACCCGAGGGCGATCTTGAGGGAGTTCTGCACGGTGTCTCCGCTTCCGAGGGCCTTGAGAATCAGGACCCCGCAGAAGGCGGCCGGAACGGAGCCGATGCACAGGAACAACGCGAGCCGAAGGTTCACCGTCTTGCGACGGAGATGCACGATCGCGCCGACGGGTTTCATGACGGCACTGGCCACGAGGTCGCTCGATATCGCAGCAAGGGGAGGTACTCCGAAGAACAGCACGAGCATTGGGGTCATGAGGGCGCCTCCGCCCATGCCGGTGAGTCCGACGACGATTCCTACGCCGAACGCACCGAGGATGAGCCCGAGATCCATGTCGAGATTCTCGCATATCGCCGGTATCCGAGAGATTTCACAAAGGGCTGGCGCAAATATCGAAAATACCGGTAATATCGACCGGATTAGTCGACTTTACCCGAGGAGCCGAACCCATGTCACCCAAAACGAAGTTGAACGGCTGTAGGTCCGTTGTCCGCAGAATCGCGATCACCACGATCGCCGCCACGATCGCGGTGGTCCTTGGCGCCTGCTCGTCACCGGCCACTGCGACACCGACGACCGCGTCCGTCGTGATGCCGTCTGAGTTGAGATTCGGCTACTTTCCCAACTTCACCCACGCGGTCGGGATCGTCGCCCTCGAGAAGGGCTACCTGGCACAGCGTCTCGGCAAGAATGTGAAGATCACCCCTGTAATCTTCAACGCTGGCCCGGCCGCCATCGAGGGGCTGTTCGGCAACGCCGTCGATGTGACCCTCATCGGTCCGAACCCGACCATCACCGGGTTCACGAAGAGCGCCGGCGCCGCACTCAAGGTCATTGCCGGCGGCGCATCAGGTGGCGCGGGTCTTGTGGTTCGCGCTGGTATCACCTCCGTCAAGGACCTCAAAGGCAAGACGATCGCCTCACCGCAGCTTGGCAACACCCAGGATGTCGCACTCCGCTACTTCCTGAAGACGCAGGGTCTCTCGACGACCACCGAGGGCGGCGGAGACGTGCACATCACTCCGCAAGACAATGCCGTGGCGCTCGCCGGGTTCATTGCAGGCAAGCTCGACGGGGCCTGGGTTCCTGAGCCCTGGGTGAGCCGAATGGTCGCAGAGGGCG
>ENA-OFCD01000959-OFCD01000959.1-metagenomes-genome-assembly--contig:-NODE-959-length-16403-cov-4.060619_pt1 | contig 16403 bp, 17 predicted proteins | sample MGYA00153392_OFCD01 | MGnify analysis MGYA00153392 | reverse complement strand
GCACACCGTGGTGGTCGCAAAAACGGGAGGTGGACGGGGAGACGCGGCAGTGCGGCCACGCGACGGCGGACGGGGAGCAGAGACGGATCGTGCCGGGGCTAGTCGAGGAAGAGCGTGCGCAACCGACGGGTCGTGAACACCAGCCCGACGGCGATCATCACGACGTAGTACAGCACATGCCCGATCATCGCGACGCTCAGGGCTCCCGTTGTCAGTCCCCGCACGAGTTCGACGCCGTGCCACAGCGGTAGCGCCTGGATCAGCCACTGAATCGCCTGCGGGTAGACACTCAAGGGGTAGAAGGTCGCCGAGAAAAGGAACATGGGCAGCATCACGAAGTTGATCCAGTCCATCTGCTGGAATGTCTTCATATAGCTGGTGATCGCCATTCCGAGGCTCGCGAACCCGAAGGCGATGAGCAGTACCGCCGGGATTGCGAGGATCGCCGTCCAGGAGCGGTTGAGGCCGAGCACCTGCATCACAATGAGGAAACCCGTTGCATAGACCGCGCCGCGCAACAGCGCGAGGAAGATCTCACCGAGTGCCACATCCAGCGGCCCCAGCGATGTCGCGAGCATCCCCTCGTACAGCTTGGCGTACTGCATCTTGAAAAATACGTTCCAGGTGGAGTCGAAAATCGCCCCGTTCATCGCCGACACCGCAAGAAGTGCCGGCGCGATGAACCCCGCGTACGACACGGGCTGACCGGTCGTCGTAGAGACCGAGCCGACCAGGGCGCCAAGGCCGATACCCAGCGACAGCAGATAGAACACCGGCTCGAAAAATCCACTCAGCACAATGAGCCAGTTGGAACTGCGGGTGGCGAGGAGTCCCCGCGCGATGACCGCTCGAGAGTTGCCAGCGTAAAGCGAACCGATGCCTCCGGCACGGGGCTTTGGCACCGGCCGAAAGGGGGCACGGGCAGGGGTCGCGCTCATTTGTTGAGCCTCCGAGTGACGACGACCTGGGTGCGCCGCCAGCCATAGACACAGAGCGCCAGGGGGTAAAGCACGTGCACGATGGTGAGCCAGCCGGGCTCGACCGCGCCATAGCTCACCACGCGACCCAGCTCCGTGCCGTGCCACAAAGGTGAGATCCACCCGATCCACCGCAAGAAAATGGGCATCTGGGTGAGCGGGAAGAAGGTACCGGAGAAGAGAAAAAGCGGGATGATGATGAACCGCTGGATGAAGGCGGGCTGGCCGACATCCTGCTCCACTGTTGCCATATAGCTCGCGATTACCAGACCGAAGGCCATTCCGGTGAGGACCGCTATCGGGATATCGAGCACGCCGAGCGGCGACGGCACCGAACCGAATGCCAGCATGACGAGGTAGTAGATGAGGGTGGTCGGCAGCAGCCGGGCGAGTACGGCGATGAAGATTCCGTTGACAATCTGGGCACCCGAGATCGGCGCGGCGTTCATCCCGAAGAAGATCGGATTCCACTTGAAGCCCATGAGAATCGGGTAGGTGCACTCCTCCACCGCCGCCGTGACCGCGGCCGAAGCGATCAGGGCGGGCGCGACGAAGGCAAGGTAGCTCGTTCCACCGAGTCCGTTGTGCCGGTCGACGAGAGTCGCCAGCCCCACCCCGAGCGCAAACAGGTACATGAATGGGCTGCCGATCGCCGTGAACAGCAGGGTTTTGTAGTAGCTCCGGATGCCGCGAATGCGATGCTCGGCCACATACCAGGAGCCGTAGCGGCGCGGTTTCACTCCGGCGGCGATCGCCCGGGCCGAGGGGGTCTCGATGGCGACTGTCATTCGATCAGGCTCCGCCCGGTGAGCCGCAGAAACACGTCCTCGAGGCTGGACCGCCGCACGAGGGTGGTGATCGGGGTAAACCCCTGCGCGAGGATCCGGTCGAGGTCGGAGTCGCCGTCGTTGCTGTAAATGAGGATTCGATCGGGGAGCACCTCAATGCGGTCGCCGATGCCGACCACTTGCGTTGCCACCGTCGCGTTGTTGTCCGAGCCGAACCGCAGTTCGAGCACCTCGCGCGTCGAATAGGTGCGGATGAGATCGGCCGGCGCCCCTTCGGCCATGATCGTGCCCTTATCGACGACAACGATGCGGTCACAGAGTTGCTCTGCCTCATCCATGTAGTGCGTGGTCAGCACAAGGGTCGTGCCCTGCTCCTTGAGGCGAAACAGCCGATCCCAGAGGATATGCCTGGCCTGCGGGTCGAGACCGGTGGTCGGTTCGTCGAGCAGGAGGACCCTCGGGTCGTTCATGAGGGACCGCGCAATAGTCAGTCGGCGCTTCATCCCACCAGAGAGGTCGTCCACCCTTGACTTCTTGCGGTCGGAGAGCTGGGCGAATTCGAGAAGCTCGTCAGCCTTGGCGGCACAGGTGGAGGTGTTGATGCCGAAATAGCGTCCGTAGACAATGAGATTGTCGCGCACGCGCAATTCCATGTCGAGGTTGTCCTGCTGGGGAACGACGCCCAGCTGCGACCGGATCTCCGGGCCGTGCTCATTGGGGTCAAGACCCAGAATCTCCAGCGAGCCGCTCGTGCGTGTCGATACAGCGCCGACCATGCGCATCGTCGTCGACTTGCCCGCCCCATTCGGCCCGAGGAAGCCGAAGGACTCGCCCGGCGCGATCTCGAACGAGATACCGTCGACCGCCGCGAAATCCTTGTACTTCTTGGTGAGGAGATGAGCAGCGATGACAGGTGAGAGCACGGTAGACAACCCTAACCACTTCCTCGGACATGCAGAGAGTACTGAGCATGTTCCCCGCGGAGTACGTGTGTCCATCTACACCGTGCCTAAGCTTGACTGTTCGCCTCGGCCATCCGAAAGACATCATGAGCACAAGCACACAACCCCCTCGATCTCGTTCGCCTTTCGCCCGTGCAAAGAAGGACGAGGGACCGCGCGCGAGCTTCCGCCAGCTGCTGCCCTACCTGCTCGAGCACAAGAGGGTGCTCGGTATCGTCATCGCGCTGAGCGTGCTCGGCGCCGGGACCGCATTGGCGCAGCCTCTGTTGGTGAGCCAGGTGATCGCCCGCGTGCAGAAGAGCGAGCCGCTCGGCGCGCTGGTATTCCTGCTCGTGGCTCTCGTCGTGATCTCCGCGATCCTCTCCGGGGTGCAGCACTACCTGCTGCAGCGCACCGGAACCAGCGTTGTGCTCTCGGCTCGACGGCAGCTGGTGCGACGGATGCTGCGGCTCCCGATCAGCGAATTCGACACCAGGCGCACCGGCGACCTGGTCTCCCGGGTCGGATCTGACACCACTCTGCTCTACGCCGTTCTCACCCAGGGGCTCGTCGATGCGGTGGGTGGGGCGCTTATCTTTCTCGGCGCGCTCATCGCCATGCTCGTGATCGACCCCGTGCTTCTCGGGCTCACCGTACTGGTCATAGCGGTCTCGGTGGTTACGGTCGTGCTGCTCTCGGGACGGGTGCGCGTCGCCAGCCGCAAGCAGCAGGAGAAGGTGGGGGATCTCGCCTCCTCCGTTGAACGTGCGCTCGGAGCCATCCGCACCGTTCGGGCTTCGAATGCCACCGACCGCGAGACGGCCGCAATCGAGAAGGATGCGACCGGTGCCTGGGAGATGGGAATCCAGGTCGCAAAAATCTCGGCTCTCGTGGTGCCGATCGCCGGCATCGCCCTTCAGGTGTCGCTGCTCGTTGTTCTCGGTGTCGGCGGATTCCGCGTGGCCAGCGGCGCGATCACTATCGCGAACCTCGTGGCGTTCATCTTTTTCCTGTTCATGCTGATCATGCCGCTCGGCCAGGCCTTCGGTGCCATCACCTCGGTGAACCAGGCGCTCGGGGCGCTCGGGCGCATCCAGGAGATAGTGACCCTGCCGAGCGAGGCCGAGCTCGATGGCGCGATTGAGCCGGCCGCACCGTTGCCGTCGGATGCCGCGATCAGTTTCCACGACGTGGTCTTCACCTATCCGGATGCGGCACGGGCTCCCGGGTCCGCTGACGATGATGAAGGTGTCGCGCGTAAGGATCTCACCGTGCTCCACGGCGTCTCGTTCGATGCGCCACGCGGCCAGCGTACGGCTCTCGTCGGTCCGTCCGGCGCCGGCAAGAGCACGATCTCTGGATTATTACCTCGACTTTATGACGTTACTCAAGGCTCAATTCAGATTGATGGAGTCGATATCCGCGGGCTCACACTTGCCTCGCTTCGAAATCAGATTGGTGTCGTCACGCAGGACTCACATATGTTCCACGATACGATTGAAGCCAATCTACGTTACGCAAAATCAGATGCGACCAGCTCCGAGATTGAAGCAGCCTGCGTAGCCGCCCAGATTTGGTCCTTTATTCAATCGCTTCCCAATGGATTAGATACCATCGTTGGAGACCGTGGACACCGACTAAGTGGTGGAGAGAAGCAGAGACTTGCGATTGCAAGGCTCTTGCTCAAGGCTCCCAGCATCGTGATCCTCGATGAGGCGACTGCACATTTGGATTCAGAGAATGAAGCTCTCGTTCAGGCAGCGCTAGAAGTTGCTCTAGAGGGGCGAACCAGCATTGTGATCGCGCACCGCTTATCTACTATTCAAAAAGCAGATCAGATTTTGGTCTTAGATTCCGGTCGGATTGTTGAACAGGGAAAACATGAATATCTTGTGGGGCTACGTGGCCTCTACTTTGATCTCTATCAGCGCCAAGTCCTTAATTCTGCTCTGTGATTTTAATTTCCTGCGATCTGTTTGCGTTGTTCTCGTAGCAACGAGTTAGGTTCAGAGATGCTCTCGCGGCCGGCATTGGCGAGAACAACGGCTATATATGGCAACAGAATTGCTCCCGCGATTGCAAACCAACGGTAGGGGCTAGTCAGAAAAATTGAGGCGATAAAACAGCCCGTTCGAACCATCATAGAAATAAAGTAGCGGCGCTGTCTTCCACGTTGTTCCAGGGAAAGTGGATCAAGAGCGCTGGTAATAACCACAGGAGAAGGCTCTCTGCGGGCTCTAAACGCTCTTTTAGACATGGAGTAAGAGTAAGCCTGTCCACTTGTTCGCGCCTCTTTTAACTACGCAGCAGTAGCGGATAACCTGCTCCTATGAATTCGCAGCCGCACGGTCCACGAATTGTTTTTGTCACAGGAGGTAATCGGGGGATCGGTCTCTCGATCGCGCGTACTTTTGCCAGCGGCGGAGATCTGGTGATTGTCTCTTATCGCTCTGGTGGCGTACCCGATGGATTGGTTGGGGTGCAGATGGATGTTACTGACCAAGAGAGCGTGAGCGCCGCTTTCACAGAGATAGAGGCCAAATACGGTTCAGTTGATGTTCTGATTGCAAATGCTGGTATCACTCGCGATGGGCTGGCGATCCGGATGAGTGAAGAGGATTTCACTGCGGTCGTTGAGACCAACCTCACTGGAACTTTTAGAACGGTCCAAAGGGCCATCGCGCCGATGATGAAGAAGAGAAGCGGTCGGGTCATCTTTATCGGGTCGGTCGTTGGTCTTCTCGGATCAGCTGGTCAAGTGAATTACGCAGCGACTAAGAGCGGGCTAGTTGGAATGGCTCGTGCCTTGGCCCGTGAATATGGCTCACGTGGACTAACGTTTAACGTCGTGGCACCGGGATTTGTAGAGACCGCTATGACTGCCGAATTGAATGTGACCCTGCGTGAAAAATACGTGGGTCAAATTCCACTTGGGCGTTTCTGTAGCCCAGAAGAGGTCGCAGGAGTAGTTAAATTTATCGCCTCACCCGAGGCGAGTTACATCACGGGTGCGGTAATTCCAGTTGACGGAGGAATGGGGATGGGCCACTAATGGCGCTACTAACAGGTAAGAACATCTTGGTGACAGGAGTCCTCACAGATGGCTCTATTGCATTTCACATCGCTAAGTTGGCCCAAGAAGAGGGCGCAAACGTAGTTCTCACCGGATTTGGCCGTGGATTGAGTTTGACCACCCGCATTGCCGGCCGGTTACCACTCCCTGCCCCCGTGATTGAACTAGATGTGACAAATAAGGAGCATCTCGCCGCCCTCCCTACGGAGGTGAAGAAGTATTTACCCCACCTAGATGGCGTTGTGCACTCCATCGGATTTGCCCCGCAAGCCGCTCTCGGTGGAAATTTTCTCAACACCGAATGGGAGGATGTGGCAATTGCGATCCATACCTCGACATTCTCGTATAAGTCTTTGACGGTGGCGCTTCGAGAACTCTTTCCCGCCTCAGGCGCCAGCGTTGTTGGATTAACTTTTGATGCAAGCGTGGCTTGGCCAAAATATGACTGGATGGGAGTTGCGAAGGCGGGGTTAGAGTCCACTTCGCGATACCTCGCTCGAGATCTGGGCAAGGAGAATGTCAGAGTAAATCTCGTGGCTGCCGGTCCTCTCACCACCATGGCGGCTAAATCCATCCCGGGTTTTGAGGAGTTTGAAAAGATTTGGAATGGCCGCTCTCCTTTGAAGTGGGATTTCTCAGATCCGCGACCCTCAGCGATGGCGGCGATCGTTCTGCTCTCAGATTGGTTCCCCAAAACGACCGGTGAGATCATCCATGTAGACGGGGGAGTGCACGCGATCGGGGGGTAGGCCCAGATTTCACTCTTTGCCTAGCCGCGGGGTATCCTTCGGGCATCAAGTGGAGTTTGTCGCTCCCACCTCATCGGCCTCGGCTGATTGGTCAAGATGTTACCCCCCATCTGGAGGGTTTATTTTTGTGCGACTTATCTCTCTTGTAAAGTAATTTTTCTAGAGAGGAAGAGTTATCAGCGCTGAACAAAGAATCAACGATCGAATCAGAGCCTCAGAGGTTCGTCTTATTGGTTTCTCTGGTGAACAGGTTGGAATCGTAGCTACCGCAACTGCCCTATCTATGGCGGAAGAGGTGGGTCTCGATCTTGTTGAAATCTCCCCAGATGCCAAGCCACCCGTCGCCAAGATTATGGATTTCGGAAAATATAAGTACGAAATTGCACAAAAGGCGCGCGAAGCAAGGCAGAACCAGACCCATATTGTGGTCAAAGAGATTCGTTTTGGTTTGAAGATTGAGCCGCACGACTACGAGACCAAGCGAACTCATATCGAGCGCTTTCTCAAGGGTGGGGACAAGGTCAAGGTAACAGTTCAATTTAAGGGAAGAGAGCAGACTCGTCCAGAAATGGGCTACCGCCTGCTGATGAAACTCTCCGAGGAGGTCGTTGAATGCGGCTTCGTAGAGTTCGCACCTAAGAAGGAGGGCAAGAGTATGACGATGGTCTTAGGGCCGGTTCTTAAAAAGAGCCAAGCGGCTAAGAAACCAACATCCAAGCCCGAGGTTTCCGCACCAGCGGTTGCGGTAAAAGTTGTCGCCCAAGAAGTTGCCCAATAAGTTTTTAAGTTGCACATTAAAGCAAGATTTAGTACCTACAAGGAGGTATGAAGTGCCAAAGATGAAGACCCATAGTGGGGCCAAGAAGACATTCCGTCTGACAGGCACCGGCAAGATCATGCACAAGCGCGCTGGAAAGCGCCACCTTCTCGAACATAAATCTTCACGCGTTACTCGCCGTCTGAGCAACGAGGTAGCAGGTAAGAAGACAGTAACCATGACAGCCAAGCGCATGCTCGGTTTGAAGTAAGGAGCAGGTAAATGGCTAGAGTAAAACGCGGTGTCCACGCCGCCAAAAAACGCCGCACCACCCTCGAACGTACCGCAGGCTATCGCGGGCAGCGTTCACGCCTCTTCACCAAGGCGAAAGAGCAACTTACTCACAGTATGGTCTACGCCTTCGACCATCGTAAAGATAAAAAGGGCGACTTCCGTCAGCTCTGGATTCAGCGCATTAACGCTGGCTCACGAGCACACGGTCTGACCTACAATCGCTTCATCCAGGGCCTCAAGGCTGCCGGGGTTGAGGTTGATCGCCGCGTGCTCTCTGAGATGGCGACCAATGATCCAGCTACCTTTGCGGCTCTCGTAGAAGTAGCGCGCCAACACCTAATGAACGCTTAGTTCTACCTCCTTTGACACACGCTCCTATCACGAGCCTTCATTCGCCCCATGTGGAGCGTGTGAAGGCTCTTTTAGGTCCCAGGGGCAAGAAGTTGCGGACGCTCGAAAAAACATTTGTAGCTGACGGCTTGCAATCGCTTCGTAGCGCATTAGTCCCGTATGTCCCGACTGCGCCACTTATCGATTTGCTCTACCTAACTGAATCTGGATTAGAGAAGTTACGCAGTGAATTTTCGCAAGAAATTCTTGATCGCCACGAAATTATTATGGTGAGCGACCAAGTGATGGGCGCTATGGCTGAGACGCAGTCACCCCAGGGAATTTTGGCTCTATGCAAATATCTGCAGACAGATCTCTCTCGTTTTGCAGAGAAAGCACTGCTCAAAGTCGCTTATTTTTGGCAGATCCAAGATCCGGGAAACGCTGGTACGGCGATTCGAACGGCGGATGCGTGTGGTTTTGACCTCGTCATCTTTAGCGACCAGAGCGTAGATATTTATAGCCCTAAAGTCGTGAGGTCAACGGCTGGTTCACTCTGGAATATTCCGCTTGTCGATGATGTACCGCTGGACCTCCTTGAGGAGTTTTCCTATCAACATAACCTCGCTTTAGTTGCCCTTGATGGAGCTGCAGATCAAGGAATAGCAGATATCGATCGCTCTGTTCCAACCGTACTGGTCTTTGGAAATGAAGGGAGAGGGCTCCCAGAACTAGCGCCCGCCTTTCAGCGGGTTTCAATCCCCATGCGTGGTCGAGCTGAGAGTTTCAACGTGGCTAGCGCTGCTGCGATAACCATGTATTTCCTCTCAAACTAACTCGGGTTTCAGTAAGATTGCGCCCCATGAGCCTCGCAGAGCACTCCATTGAAGTTGCCAAGGATGAGGCGCTGGCCGCAATAGGTGCCGCAGATTCCCTAGAAGTAATCAGAGAAGTTAAGGCCGCGCATATCGGGGACAAGTCACCAATCTCGCGTGCTAATCAACAATTAGGTGGACTTGCACCCGAAGAGCGAGCGAGCCTCGGGAAGATCATTGGTAGAGCGAAGAACCAGGTCAGTGAAACCCTTGAAGCACGAACTCGTGTTTTGGAGATCGAGCGAGATGCCAGGGTGCTCATTGAAGAGCGCGTGGATGTTTCCATCCCCGCTAGGAGAAATCCGACGGGCGGATTACACCCCCTCACTATTTTGACGAATGAGATCTGTGACCTATTCCTCGGTATGGGTTATCGAGTTGCGGAAGGACCAGAGTTAGAGGCCGAGTGGCTTAATTTCGATGCTCTCAATCTTCCTGCCGATCACCCAGCGCGAACTATGCAAGATACTTTTTTCATAGAACCTCTCGATTCTCATCTGGTACTTCGGACCCATACCTCCCCCGTACAGGTGCGCACAATGTTGGAAGAAAGGCCACCGATTTATGTTATTTGCCCTGGCCGTACTTATCGAGCAGATGAATTAGACGCGACGCATACTCCAGTCTTCTCGCAAGTTGAAGGTCTGGTGATTGACAAGGGAATAACGATGGCAGATTTGAAGGGAACTCTCGAACACTTCGCGCGTTCTATCTTCGGCACAGATGTAAAAACCCGTCTTCGCTCCTCCTTCTTTCCTTTTACCGAGCCGAGCGCAGAAGTGGATTTCTTTTTTAATGGAAGATGGATCGAGTGGGGCGGTTGTGGAATGGTAAATCCGAGGGTGCTAGTCGCTTGTGGCATTGATCCAGAAATTTACAGCGGTTTCGCTTTCGGCATGGGGTTAGAGCGAACTCTTATGGTCCGCCATGGGATTACAGATATGCATGACATAGTCGAAGGCGATATGCGATTCTCGCAAAGTTTTGGTACAGGTGTGAAGTGAAGGTTCCTCTCTCCTGGCTGAGTGAGTATGTGGATCTCCCAGCCAACCTCTCGCTCTCCGAAATCGAAGAAGCGTTCGTATCTGTTGGATTTGAAGTTGAAGGCGTGGAAGAGCAGGGCAGCGATCTCAGTGGGCCACTTGTAGTTGGAAAAGTGCTCACCATTGAAACGGTAGAAGGCCAAAAGAAGCCGATTCGCTATGTTGGTCTCGATTGTGCAGAGCCGGAAGTTCGCTACGTCATCTGTGGAGCGACAAATTTTGGCATTGGTGATTTGGTAGTTGTCTCACTTCCAGGGGCAGTTCTGCCTGGGGGATTTACTATCGCTGCAAGGCAAACGTACGGACATATTTCAAATGGGATGATCTGCTCAGCCAGAGAGTTGGGGTTGGGTGAAGACCACACCGGGATCATCGTTCTTCATGAAGGAATCCCCGGAGAAGATGCGATTAGCTTACTTCAGGTAAACGACGTGATCTTTGATATCGCAGTAAATCCAGATCGGGGCTATGCACTATCGATTCGTGGTCTCGCTCGGGAACTTGCAGCTTCACTCCGAGTCCCATTCACGGACCCGGCGCTCAACGTCGCAGTTGAGATCTATGAAATCAACTCTCAAGGGATTCAAATCTCTATTGACGACCCGACCGCGGCGAGTGTGATTTATATTCGAACCCTTGAATCCTTCAACCCAGAGGCGATCTCACCTCTATGGATGCGTCGACGCATTGAGAAGTGTGGCATGCGTGCAATTTCACTAGCTGTTGATATTACGAACTACGTGATGCTAGAGCTGGGACAACCACTTCATGCCTTTGATGCAGAGAAGATTCAAGGTTCCCTACATATTCGCCGCGCAGATCGCGAAAGTGAATTCACGACTCTCGATGGCCAGATCCGCAAGCTAACGCCAACAAATTTATTAGTAGCAGATGACTATCAGGCTTTGGCTCTTGCGGGAACGATGGGTGGACTCTCCTCAGAAGTCAGTACGACAACGACACGAATCGCGATTGAAGCTGCCCGCTTTGATCCCATCGCCATCGCCAAGAATTCGCGCTCTCATCGCCTCTCCTCGGAGGCATCGCGACGGTTGGAGCGCTCTGTAGATCCAGCACTTGCATCGATCGCCAGCGCAAGGGCAGCGACTTTCATGATCGAACTCGGTGGGGCGACCCACGTGGGTAGCGCGACGAATGGCGCGATTCCAGTTGCTCTCCCAATACTCTTTCATCCTAACTTTGTTACCCAACTTCTTGGTGTAAGTGTTCCAACAGAAATAGTCGCTGCACATTTGCAGACCGTTGGTTGTGAGATTGAAGTTTTAAGTCCTGATTCTTGGACGGTCGCTCCGGCTAGTTGGCGCAGCGATCTCCTAACCCCCTCTGATTTAGTGGAGGAAGTTGGCCGTCTCGTTGGACTTAACTCAATCGAAGGCACTCTCCCTTTAGGGCGTGCGGCAGCGACTCTTAGCCCCTTGCAACAACGCAAACGTGGAGTAGCTCACTATTTGGCCAATCTAGGTTTCTCTGAGGTGTACAACTATCCATTCGTTAGCCCCGAGATGGTTGAGATTTTGGGCTTTACGGGAGCGCGAGCTGCGAGTTTTAAATTGGCGAACCCGATCTCGGATCAGGCGCCGTTACTGCGTACCCATTTACTTCCAGGCCTCCTTGAAACTGCCAAACGAAATCTAGGACGTGGCGCCAAAGATTGTGCGATATTTGAAATCGGTTCGGTTTTCCGCGATGTAGCGAAGTTGGCGCACGTCGCGCCGGTGCCAACGACCTCACGTCCTTCGGCCGCGACCATTGCAGATATCTACGCCAGCGTTCCACCGCAACCACTCTTTGTTGGGGCGGTTGTCGTTGGTTCACTCGATCGTGATGGGTGGTGGGGGGCAGGGAGAAAATTTGACTGGTCCGATGCCACCAGCGCTGCTCTCGCTATTATCGAGTTGACCGGGAACACGGGGGTAATTGTGCAATCGGATCTCGCTCCGTGGCATCCCGGCCGCTGCGCTGAGATTCAAGTTGCTGGGAAGGCTGTCGCTCACGCAGGGGAACTTCATCCAAGGGTACTCGAGGCCCTTGGACTACCTCCGCGCAGTTGCGCCTTTGCTGTGATTCTTTCAGAATTGCCGGTCCTTCCCTCGAAGAGCGCAAAACCAATCTTTACGATGCCAGCAGCTACTCAAGATGTCTCCCTTATTGTTGACAGAGCAATCCCAGCCGCCAAAGTTGAGGCCGCTCTCGCCTCTGGCGCCGGAGAGCTCCTGGAGTCAATCTCGCTCTTTGATCGTTACGAGAACGTGGGAGAGGGAAAGGTCTCGTTGGCCTTTACCCTGACTTTTAGGGCTCAAGACCGCACCCTGACCGCGGAGGAGGTCACGGGGTATCGTGAGAGCGCAGTCGCTTCTGCCGCTTTAGAATGCGGAGCAGTGGTTCGCGCATAATTATTCATTTTGTTGCATAATTATACACTTCATCCTAGACTTACCTCATGAGAATAGGTGTAGTGGGGGCGAGCGGGTACTCGGGCGGCGAATTACTCCGTCTACTAAGCGCTCATCCCTCTTTTGAGCTCACTTACATAGCGGCTGGATCTCAAGCAGGCAGTTACATAGCCGCCGTGCATCCTCACCTAGCTTACTTTGGTGAGCGTTCCTTTGAGGCAACAGATATTTTACGAATGAATGAGTGCGATCTCCTCTTCTTTGCGCTGCCTCCGGGAGAATCGGCAAAGATGATCGGACAACTGAATCCAAATATAAAGGTAGTTGATTTGGGAGCTGACTTCAGATTGCACTCCGCTAGCTCTTGGGAACAGTACTACGGAGGGGTTCATGCCGGTACTTGGGTCTACGGACTTCCCGAGATTGACGGGCAGCGTGGGAAGATTGTTGCGGCGTCAAGAATTGCCAACCCGGGCTGTTACGCCACCGCGATTGCTCTCGCCGCCGCTCCAGCTATCTTTCACGGTTTGATCGATCCAGAAGATATAGTCGTTGTAGCGGCATCTGGAACCACGGGTGCGGGACGCAAGGCAAGCACTAATCTGCTGGCCAGTGAAATTTTGGGCTCACTCACCTCGTACAAATTTGGTGGCCTCCATCAACACACTCCGGAGATTGAGGAAACTTTATCCAACCTTTCTGGAGTTGATGTGAGGCTCTCTTTTACACCGATCTTGGCCCCGTTGCCGCGCGGGATTTTGGCGACGGTAACTGGCAAACTTGTGCGACAGATTGATACAACAACGGTGCAAGAAATCTATCGCTCGTATTACGCAGAGGAAGAATTTGTCACTCTTCTTTTGGATTCCGCACTCCCAAAGACCGCATCAGTTGTGGCTTCCAACAGCGTGCAATTGCAAGTTGCTGTTGACGCTCATACCAATCGTTTGATTATCTCTTCAGCGCTGGATAATTTAGGAAAGGGTGCCGCTTCTCAGGCTATTCAAAATGCAAATCTTATTTCTGGGTTACCCGAAAACAGCGGACTAACCTCCATAGGTCTGGGTTCATGATAGTTATTAAGTATGGGGGGCATGCGTTAGATCAATCTGTCGCCAACGATCAGATCATTGCAGCTATTGCACGCTTTCATGGGGAGGGTAGGAAGGTGCTGTTAGTGCATGGGGGAGGGCCGGCCATTGACGCTGAATTAGTGACGCATCACATTGAAACCACGACGATTTCTGGATATCGGGTAACAACGCCGGAGGTTTTGGAGGTAGTGCAACGCACTCTCTCAGGGGAGGTCTTGAGAGATCTAACTAATAGGTTCATAGCGCACGGAGTAAATGCCGTAGGCCTCTCTTCGGGGGATGGGAATACTCTCCGTGCTACTCGTTTTAAACCCATCGTAGATGGTGAGCAGGTTGATATTGGACTTGTTGGAGAGGCGCAGAATGTTGATCCAACATTCCTCAATTTACTTTTGAGTAACGGGTACCTTCCAGTCATTTCTCCCATCGCGGTGCAGATCAACGGAGAAGCTTTGAATATGAATGCGGATATTGCAGCTGGATCTATCGCAGGTGCCCTGGATGCAGATGAAGTTCTGTTCATTACCGATGTTCCGGGAATCTTGCGTGATTGGCCGGATCCTGGGAGTTTGATAAACGAAATCACCCTTTCTGAGTTGCAACGGATCGAGTCAACTTTTACTGGTGGGATGGCTCCCAAGGTGAAGGCGGTGATCACCGCACTAAAATCTGGAGCAAAGCAAGCGCGGATCATTGATGGAAGATCTGCATCAAATTTGGCATCGGCACTTCATGGGCAGGGCGGGACGGTGATAACAGCATGAATACTCAAGAACGATGGCACAGTGCCATGCAGAATAACTACGGAATTCCTCCGCTCACATTGGTTAAAGGTAGTGGCGTAGAAGTCTGGGACGAGGATGGGAAGAGATACCTCGACTTTCTTGGCGGGATAGCTACAAATATTCTGGGCCACGCGCACCCGGCGATAATCAAGGCTGTTACTACTCAAGTCGCCGAACTTTCACACATTAGTAATCTCTATGCGCATAGGCCTGGCATCGAATTAGCGGAAAAATTGCAAGTCCTAACGAATGAACCATCGGCACGGGTCTTTTTCTGTAATTCTGGTGCCGAAGCCAATGAGGCCGCGATCAAGATTTCGCGTCTTACCGGTCGAACCGAAATAATTGCAGCTATAGGCGGATTTCATGGCAGAACTGTCGGCGCCCTTTCAATCACCGGACAAAGTTCTAAACGGGCTCCTTTCGAACCTCTTTTACCGAATATTAAATTCGTTCCATATGGTGACGCGAGAGCGTTGCGTAGAGAGATTTCTCGCAGGACCGCTCTCGTAATTCTAGAAGCGATCCAAGGCGAGAGTGGCGTCATAGTGCCACCTTTAGGTTATCTGCACGAAGTGCGCGCTATCTGCGATACCAAAGGATCGCTCTTTGCCGTTGACGCTGTCCAAACTGGCATGGGGCGGACTGGTGAATGGTTTGGATACGAGAGTGAAGGAATTGTTCCCGACATTATTACTCTTGCTAAGGGTCTCGGGGGCGGCTTGCCATTGGGGGCGATGATTACTCTGGGCGATAAGGTCCCCGCTTTTAAACCGGGAGAGCATGGCTCGACCTTCGGTGGAAACCCTATCTCGTGCGCCGCCGCAAATGCCGCGATTGATTTCATCGTGAAGAAGAAGTTGATGAAGAAGGTTGCTACTGCCGGTGAGTATTTGAAAAGTTCCCTGGCAAAAATTCCTGGAGTCACGGAAGTTCGTGGACGAGGGTTACTCCTTGGAATTGTTCTCGACTCAAATATTGCTACTTCAGTCGTTTCTAAGGCGAGAGTTCGAGGCCTCCTAATAAACGCGCCGGATAAAAACGTGATTCGTATCGCCCCGGCTTTGATCGTGAGCGAGAATGAGTTACGTGAGTTCGTCAAGATTTTTCGTAAGAGTCTGGATGAGGTGCAAAATGGTTAAGTCCCTCGCGAGCGCGACAGAGAAGCGAAAACGGATAGTCGTAATGTTAATCCGTGCGGGAAAGATTCACTCCCAAGCGGATCTGGTCCGTGAATTGCAGGCTAGAGGCTTAGAAGTAACACAGGCAACGGCTAGTCGGGATCTCCAAGAATTGGGAGCTATGCGTTCTAAGAGTAGCAACGGTCAGATGCGCTATATCCTCGATGCGGGAGTTGGTCCTGGATCAGGTGGAAACCTCGTGCTCTCTATCGCTTCTAGCGCTAACACCGTTGTACTGCGCACCCCACCTGCGGCAGCTCAATTCGTCGCGAGCACACTTGACGCGGCGATTCTTGCGCATGAACTTCCATCGGCAATCGGAACGATCGCGGGAGATGACACGGTCTTGGTAATTGCTGCAACCGCAGCGGGGGGAGCGCCACTCGCTAAACGTCTGGCAATAATGTTTGGAAGGGAACGATAATGGCTTTGTGGGGCGGACGATTTGCAAGTGGACCTGATGAATCTGTTGCCAAGCTTTCGCGCAGCGTGCAATTTGATTGGCGCCTTGCTCCTTACGATGTGCGAGTAAATATCGCCCATGTGGCCGGGTTGCGTCGGGCGGGGATTTTAGATGAGCGAATGGCGGCGGCGATAACAACCGCTCTCAAGGAACTTGGGGAAGCGATTGCAACCGGAGAGTTTTCCTTTATTGATAGTGATGAAGATGTGCACAGCGCAATTGAGCGAGGTTTAGTTGACATTTTGGGAGAGCTCGGCGGAGCCCTTCGTGCTGGTCGCTCCCGCAATGACCTGGTCGTTACCGATTTCAAGTTGTATCTCATAGATCACCTACTAGAAGTTGCAAGTGAAACCATCGCCCTTGCTTCAGCAATTGATTTCGTCGCTACAAAGTGCATCGACGTGGTTTCTCCTGGGTTTACCCACCTACAGCATGCCCAACCGATTCTCTTCTCACATGAACTTGCGAAACACTCGCACGCATTACTTCGTGATGTAGACCGAATGAAGGATTGGCTATCACGTAACTCGGTTTCACCGCTCGGTTCTGGCGCCTTAGCCGGGTCCGCCCTTGTACCCAATCCTGAAATTATTGCCGCAGAATTGGCCTTTGCGGGGGTCACACGTAACAGTATCGATG
>ENA-OFCD01000957-OFCD01000957.1-metagenomes-genome-assembly--contig:-NODE-957-length-16436-cov-6.288078_pt1 | contig 16436 bp, 18 predicted proteins | sample MGYA00153392_OFCD01 | MGnify analysis MGYA00153392 | reverse complement strand
GGTTTTATTCGGAGGTTCCCTCCGAATAAAAAAACCGACAAGACATTGCCCCTACCCTCGATTTTAGGAATTGGTACGATCGATTAGCTGCACCACAATTAATCACTAGCCCATGCTAGTGCGTCCTTAAAAGTAAATCCAGACATCTCATCGACAATTCCAACTTCAAGTACGGCTTGAAAAACAATCGAGCATTGGAGATTAGTAATGGTTTCTCGATCGATTCCCCAAGTTTGGAAAAAAATTGACAGGGTTTTCGCTGAACCTGCTCCAGATTTATCTCCACCAATAATGAGACAGTAGGGTGCGTTAGATGTCTCTGGATATTCAATCAAGGTAAAGACATTACTTAGTTCTTTTTCCCAAACAGGTTGGTGTGACATATTTCAAGTTTACCGATCGCACAACTCGATCGTGATTAAGTATTCAAAAGGTTCGATATTTGGTCAGCTCAAAATTTAACCTTAGATCGACAACGCCCAGTTTATTACTCATAGCGAATTCCAGCAGATGTGAGTCGTTGAATTGCTTCACCCAACCTGTCGAGATCGGCGATCAGACTGATTCTGACATATCCTTCGCCGCCAATCCCAAAGGCATTTCCAGGCGTAACAACGACACCCGTTTTTTGGAGTACCATCAATGCAAAATCTGTAGAATTCCAACCAACAGCACAGGGAATCCACAGATACATGGTTGCTTTAGTGGGTTTGATTTTCCAGCCCAATGTTGCTAACCCCTTAATCATAAAGTCACGACGTTCGCGGTAACGTAATTGCACCTGGGTAACATATTCGTCGGGTAGTTCCAGTGCAGTTTGAGCAGCCGTTTGGATGGCTGCAAAAATCCCGTAATCGAGGTTGGTTTTGAGGGTACGGAGTCCTTGGATGATCTGACTATTGCCAACTACAAAGCCGACGCGCCAGCCCGCCATATTATAGGTTTTGGAGAGGGTATGGAACTCGACACCAATCTCCTTAGCACCAGGAATTTCTAGCAGACTGGTGGGCTTGTAGCCATCAAAGGCGAGTTCGGCGTAGCAGAGATCGTGAACTAATAAAATCTTGTATTCATGAGCAAAGGCGACGACATCTTCAAAGAAGGATCGAGACGCAGTTGCTCCGGTGGGATTGCTGGGATAGTTGAAGAACAAAATTTTGGCTTTACGGGCGACATCTTCAGGAATATCATTGAGGTCGATTTCCCAATCATTTTCTGGTTTGAGGATGATGTTATGGATTTTAGCACCTGCGATCGCTGGCCCCCGAAAGTGAACGGGATAGGCAGGGCTGGGTACTAAGACTGTATCGCCAGGATTGATGTAAGCTAGAGCTAGGTGTCCCAAGCCTTCCTTGGAGCCGAGCAAGGGTAGAGCCTCGCTATTGGGGTCGAGGGTGACACCATAGCGGCGATTGTACCATTTGGCGATCGCGCCTCGAAAGTTGGCAGTCCCTTCAAATGGAGGATAACCATGATTGCTGGCTTCATCCAAGGCATCCTTGGCGGCGGCAATTACAGGTGCTGGCGCAGCACCATCGGGATTACCCATGCCTAAGTCAATCAGATCTACTCCCTGACTGCGGGCATTGGCTTTGAGTTCTTCCAACCGAGCAAATACGTATTGGGGGAGTGATTGGAGGCGTTCGGCGGGAGCGATCCAGTCTAATGTCATTGTCTATATGTTGATGTTCGATCGTTGGCACAACGTCTGTTCGAGGAGAATCATCGCGAAGTGTGTGTTTCTAGAATATCAGATTCGATCGCTCCTGGAGCCACGCCGACAAACTTACATCTTGTAGCAACAGTTAATGAGGCAACTTTATCACTGTTCGATCGTCTTGAACCTATATCTATCCCGTTTAGTCAAACATCGCCATGTCCAACCCGATCGTCATTCTAAGTAGCACTGGTACGATCGTGGCTACATTGATTATCTCTCAATTTTCCGTAGCTGCTAGACCGCAAAAGATTTTGGCTTGTGTAGATCCCCAACCGATATCCCAACGAGTTGCTCTGACTCTTAAAGCTGATAAAAAAGTGTTACAAGATCGCAAAACTATCTACCAACCCATTGCTGGTAAAGCATCAGTTAAGCCTGGAGATATTATTAAATATACAGTTATCGCTAAAAATAATAGTCGTTGTTTGCTTAGAAATCTCGTCCTCAAACAACCCATTCCGAGGGGAACTAATTATCTGAAAGATTCAGCCACAGCGGTTGATGGTGCCCAATTATTGTTTAGTATCGATGGTGGCAAAACGTTTGTTGCTAAACCAATGGTGGGTGGCGAAGCAGCACCTGCGACTGCTTATAATTACCTGCGATGGAAGTTTGCTGGCAAAATGAAACCCAATGCTCAAGTCCAAACTACTTATGAGCTTCAAGTTAAGTCGCCAGGAGACGATCGCGATCCGAGTAAGCCCTAATTGGCGTTGCTCAATTGATGTAGGGAAGTGGGGGACTGGGAGACTGGGGGACTGAGGGCTAGATTGGTTTTAAACATCCACGATCGTACATCAATTTAGTAACGCCCCCTAATTAAGCATTTACCTACTTGTTGAAGCAATAAGTAGGTAAATGCAACTATTTATAGCCCACATTCCGCTAGTTCGACCACCCTTGGGGGTGCGCTTGCGCGTTCGCGTAAAGAAGAATAAGAAACACAATTTTGTCATATCAACCTTTCTAACGATTTAGTCTATTTTGGCGATAGACAGTGCATTCGCAATATTTTGATTTATTGAGAATGCGATCGATTCCGAATGTTCTAAAATCTCGATTGAATCCGCCCTTACCCACCAACAATCGTTGGCATAGCCTACCGTAGGTAATCGATCGTCACCATCCACGAATCCCAACGATCGATCGAATCACAATCGATATATGCTAGTGGGGTTGGGCGGGTTCGTTCAAAATTTCTGGAATTTGGCGATGATTATTTGCATAAACAAAGCCATCTACAGATCCGATAATAAATGCTATCGAATTCTTAATTTACTCGGATACAATGTGCATAATTGAATTGTTTAGATTTAATGCAACATAATTCAGATTTCCATCATCGGCAATCGATCCGACTTCAAGGATATGACTATTCAGCATCTGGGGCTTATTTTATTAGCATTTGTACGCACGATCGAGAATATCTATTTGGTGATATCGTCAACGAAACGATGGAATTCAATATATTTGGAGATATCGCTCAATATTATTGGCAACAATTATCACAATATCATCCAAATATTATCCTGGATGAATCGATCGTGATGCCTAATCATCTACATGGCATTATTGTTTTAGAGTCATCGATGGATTACAAAAAATCAATCTCAGAAATTATTCGAGGTTTTAAAACATTTTCAGCCAAGGCAATTAATAAGGAACGTGGTTTACGGGGCGTTCCAGTTTGGCAGAGAAATTATTACGATCGCATTATCAGAAATGAATTAGAACTCGATCGCGTCAGGCAATATATTATCAATAATCCCTGTAATTGGGATGCAGATAAAAATAATCAAAACCAATTCTCCACCCACACAGATCTGTAGATGGCTTTGTTTATGCGATCGATTCCGCCTAATTCAAAAAATCTCAATCAAACCCGCCCTCACCCACCAATAATCGTTGGCATAGCCTACCGTAGGTAATCGATCGTTACCATCCACGAATACTCACGATCGATCGAATGCCATCATCCATAGACGATTGAATCGCGATCGATATCCGCTGGTGGGGTTGGGCGGGTTCGTTCACAATTTCTGGAATTTGGCGATGATCTCTAGCATAAACAAAGCCATCTACAGATCCGACCATCAATACGATCGATCGAATCCCCACCCACACATTCCCCTGTACGGGTTCGTAGGGGCTTTGTTTGCATCGATTCCGAATAATTCTCAAAATCTAAATCAAACCCGCCCTCACCCACCAATAACCGATCGATCGAACGTTGCCATCTTCGATTAGACTATTGATTCTAAGGTTCAGCATCAGGATCGTATAAGCCTTCACTAATAGCAAATGCTTTTAGTTCACGATAGGCAGCGAGAAAGGAGGATCTATTAGCCCAATTATCTCCTGCACCACCAGTAAAGTGTTCTCCAGGAAAGGGATCTAGAAATGTTCCATTATTACTGATAAAGTCCTCGTTTAGAATTAAATTTTGTGTAAAGTCCCAATCACGATCGAATACAAGCTCAACAGTACTTAGAAAACGTTAAAGCCGCCAGCTAAGTTCATCATTCATATATTTTTGTTTGGTTAAATCGTTTAGATTTAGCTATCGACTTTCCCATTGTTATTATTATACAGAAAATAACGCACGAGCCGGAATAAAATTCCAACTCGTGCATCTCAAAACCTAACCTTCTAACCGATCGACTTCTTAACCGCAGCCATAATCCCAGCCGGATCGATACCTTGATGTGGGAACTGCTCCCACAGACCGCCACAACCTTCGATGTGCGTTCCCAGGTGATTGTAATTAGGCTTATAACCGCGCTCCAATAACTGCGAACCAAAGCGACTGCCTAAACCAGTTTTGCGGTTGAAAGATTCGACTACTAGTACCATTGGTGACTTACCAATTTTCGCCATCATTTCTTCATCGATCGAGTTTAATGTTGGCTTGTTAATCAGACCGATATCAATGCCTTCTTGTTTGAGGCGTTCGACTGCATCTAATGAGCGGTATAAAGCTTCACCAAAACTGACGATATAGCCTTGAGTACCTTCACGAATTACTTCATCTTTACCGGAGATAAATTTGTAATTGCCGCCGAAGAAATCCTGACCATTAGTATCTAAAATAGCAGGGACTTTAGAACGAGTCGAGAATACAAAGCGCAAACCTGGATTGTGGAAAATTGTTTCCAAACAGGCGCGCATTTGATGGGGGTCGGCGGGGAAGTAGAGATTGGTGGCAAAACCATCGCTCAAACCATTGTCGGCGAACATATTGTTCAAACCGAAGTGGCAAGTGTTGTCCGCCATATCGTCGATCCCAGAGTGGGAGAAGTGGCTGAGGACGTTGGAATTGTTCAACCGCGCCATCGTGATTTCGGAAATACACATTTCTAGGAACGCGCTGAAGGTGCCGAAAATCCCTTGTTTGCCTGCTTCCATCCCAAAGCCAGCAGCGGCGGAGAAGTTACCGCGCTCCATGATGCCGGAGGAGATGAAGACTTCAGGATAGGCATCGTGAATCTTTTTCAGACCGCAGGAGCCTTCGAGATCGCTATCGATGACCTTGACTTTTTCGAGCCGCTCGGCTGCGCTCATCCGTCCGAGGATGGCGACAGCAGCATCGCCGAAGACGTTGCGGTTGGCATCCCATTTGTCGCTCGAACCCATGAAAGTGTATTCGTTTTTGGGTGCTTTGATGCCTTTGAGGTGGTCGGCGGCGGCTTGTTGACTGTGGGATTCGAGATATTCGATCGCCAGTTTGACCGAGATTACGTCGTGTCCGTGGGTTTGCCCTTCTAGACCGACAATTCCAGGGCACATCGGGCGATGATTGATGACTGCGATCGGCCCAGTAGTATTGACAGCTTTACAGATTCGTGCATACAAGTCGTCGATATCTTCGCCATTGCCTTCGAGGACGTGCAAACCATGACCGAGTAGGGTTTTGGCGGTAGTTGTACCCTTGAGATATTTGGAAGGATGACCTGCGATCGTTACGTCATTATCATCGATAATCAGTTTGACATTGAGCTGTTGAGCGACAGATAATCGGGCGGCTTCAGCATCGTTACCTTCTTGCTGCGAACCATCGGAACCCAAACAGAAGGCGATTTTATTAGGATTCGCCATCGCCACACCGTTGACATACGGCCACATGTGACCCAACCGACCAGAACTGAATTTCACACCAGGCGTAAAGCCGAGTTCGGGGTGTCCAGGTAAGTGGGAATGGGCGGCGCGGTATTCCATCAACCGTTCGGCTGGTAAGTCACCATTGAGGGTGGACATGAGGTACTGAGTTGCCACACGGTGTCCGGCTTCATCAAAGAAAATCGGCACGTATTTATCAGCCGCACCGCGAAATAGCGCATCGAGAATCATCACTTCCGGTACGGTATCGAATGGCCCGCCTGTATGTCCACCTACGCCACGCGCCGCACCTGTGGCGGTGAAAAACACGATCGCGTCGCGACAGAGTTGGATATTATCTTTGAGGCTGGTTTTTTGCTCGTTTGTCAGCGTGGGATTGCTAGCATCGAGAGTGATACGTTTGTAGGCGGTAAGATCGATCGGGAATGTGCTCATAAGTTTGAATTGTTGTAATTTCAAAGAATGCCTGCGATTAAAATCGCGGCTAATGTTGCCAAGTCCGCATACGCGGACTAAGACGAGATTCAGTCCGCGTATGCGGACTTCGCACTCCGAGCGGCGGTTTCAACCGCTGAGGAGATTGTAGATCGTAATTTTTGCGTGAAAATGCGTTATTTTATTATTCCAACCGAATAAACGCTGACAAATCAGCATTAAAAAGAGTATATACTAGCAAACAGGCATTTTCAAGACTAAACCCGCAGTTTCAAGCAACATATCGATGCTAACAGCAGAGCGCAGACAATTTATTCTCGAAATTCTCCACCGCAATAAAAAGGTGCTCTCCTCAGAACTCAGCAACGAGTTGAAGGTTTCCGAAGACACCGTGCGCCGCGATTTGCGGGAGCTAGCTGAAGCGGGATTATTGCAGCGCGTACATGGCGGCGCGTTGCTAACTTCCCCCGCTACGGCAAGTTATGCAGACAGGCAAAAACAAGCACCTAAGGAGAAAGAAGCGATCGCCAAGTCCGCAGCAAAACTAGTTCGCCCTGGGCAAGTGGTAATATTAGATGGGGGAACGACGACGCTACAAGTCGCCCAGCATTTACCATTAGATCTCGAAGCAACTGTCGTGACAAATAGCCCCCCGATCGCATTGGCACTCGCCGAACACGATCGGATTGAGGTGATAATGTTAGGGGGACGACTCTATAAGAAAGCTTTAGTTAATGTTGGTACAACTGCGATCGAATCATTGCGATCGATTAGAGCGGATATTTGTATGTTAGGCGTGTGCAGTCTCCATCCTGAAGTGGGAATTAGTGTCGCAAATCTGGATGAAGCTCATGTCAAACGCGCGATGATTGCGGGTGCGGCGGAGGTAATTGGACTCGCGACAGAAGCAAAATTAGATACAGCTTCTAATTATGTTGTCCAGCCAATTCAGGCTTTGACTTATTTAGTGACGGCTCCTAGTGTCGATCTAAAACGATTAGCAACCTATGCAGCTTTGGGTTTAACAATTATTCAAGTCTAGTTTTTGCGGTGAAAATCATCAGTCGATCGATGAGAGCCATACTTCCGCGTATATACTTGGGTAAACTCCGCCCCAAACAACATGATTTGGACAGAATAATAAATCCAAGCCAACACAGTAACTAAAGATCCGGCTGCACCATAAGTCGAACCAAAAGCACCATTACCTAAATAAAGTCCGAGTAATTCCTTCCCAATACTAAATAGCACCGAAGTAAAAGCCGCGCCGACGAGGACATCGCGCCAAGCAATTTTAATATCAGGGATATACTTGTAGATCAGCGCAAACAGAAAAGTAAAGGTTCCCAAGGAAATTACCAGGTTTAACAGCCTCCATAAACTTGCTAATGCTGGGAATAGTTGATTGGTAAATGTGCTAAGTGCTGCTAAACCTGCACTAACCACCAACGAAATCATCAAAATAAAGCCGATCGTAATCACCATCGCGAAAGAAAATATTCGCTTGCGAACTACTGCTTTGACTCCAGCTTTTGATGATACTTCCACATTCCAAACTGCATTGAGCGAATCTTGAAGTTGGACAAAAACTCCAGAAGCCCCAAATATTAAAACCAGCGTGCTAATCAAAGTCGGCACAATCCCATTTCCAGCCTGGGGATTTTGAGTATTTGCTAAAGCCGTTTGTACCACCTCTGCGCCCGCTTTGCCCAGTAATCCTTGGATTTGGGTCACAACTTCCCCCCTAGCGGCTTCTTGACCAAATACAGCCCCAGCTACAGCAACCGCAATCACGAGCAACGGCGCGATCGAAAATAATGTATAGTACGCCAGAGCCGCCGCCATTCGATCGACTTTATCCTGTTGCCATTCATCGACAGTTTCTTTGAGTAGTCTCCAGATGCTTCTCCAGCTCATATAACTTCGATGATGATAATTTATCACTTATTGTTACTCGATCGAGCTAAATTTGCCATCTATCCAAAGGGTGAAATATTAACACGCAGTTTATGCCCTGACCCGTCCGACCACATTAACTTATTTGGTTTCTACTCACAAGGCAAAGATCCTGGTGAGGTTGGGTGGTTTCGTTTGAGATCGATTCTCTCTCTCCAGACGCTACGCGAACGAATTTATCGATAATTATTTGCCTAGACCCGCCCCTACAGATCCTATATTTGACGATCGATATTAAACATTAGATAGATCGTCACTACTAGACAATTCAATTTCCTCAGTAGTTGGAAACTTCAAGACTATTTTCCATTCTCCACCTAAAGCTGTAACAACATTGGCTAGCTTACCTAAAGTGATACTTTCAGGATCGTTTTCTAATTTCGACACCGCCGATTGTTGAACTCCAAGACGTTGGGCTAGATCGGATTGCGAACAGCCTAATTCCTCTCTCAGCAGCCGAATCATATTAGCTTGCTTTAATAGTTCTTGAGTCTTTGCTTCAATAAAGATTTTCGGAGTGCGAGTGAGTCGTTGGGGTTGCAGGTGATGACACCAGTAAAATTTGTGAATGTGCTAGTAACAGGAGAATTTGAGTCATGAGTCGATTGACATTAAGATTGCCAGAAACATTACACAAACAACTCACTCGTCTTGCTGATGGTGAAGGAGTATCGCTAAATCAATATATTGTCTATGCGCTAACTCGTCAGACGACTTTAGCTTACGCGGTTTTGACTGTTTCTGATGCAGAAGTCAAACAGCAACAGTTGGCATTTCAGTCTTTGAGAGAGAAATTAGGGCAAGCTTCGGATGATGAGATCGAGTCAGTTTTGGAGACGCGCGAATTAGTCGAACCAGAGCCAGAATTGAGTTCGGATATGGTTGATCGGCTCCAAGAAAGAATTCGTAAACGTGCATAGGATCGATCGAATATCATCATCCCAAATTATCACAATCGATTCTAGTGAAGATGGGCGGGTTCGTTTGAGATAGCTCGAATTTAGCGATAATCATTTGCATAAACCCGCCCCTCCAGATCCTTATATTTAATGTTCGATCGAGTAATTATAATGATTTGAGATAGTGAGAAGATTAGATATTAAATGTATCTCGATGATAAAGTTGCAAGTTCTTTAGCATCTGAAGCTTTCCAGCCATTTCTGACAGCCCATTTTTCAACTTCTGTAATATCCCAAAAAATGCCGTCTAATTGGAGTTGTGAAAGTTTTCTCTTCGCGTGTTCTTTGTCAGATGGATGGCTAAGTCCAGTCGAGAGATTTATACAACTTGTGAGAGCTTTGAGTGAATCAACAACCTCTGGTGATAAGTTGATAGTTGTTTCCTGATTGTTAGAACCGTGAGTCTCAGCATTCCATTTCGCAGCCCAATTAGTTCCTTCTGTATCAAGCCAGGGCACAAATATCAAAACATCAAAATCTAGATCGTCAAGTTTCTGAATATCTTTTGTGGAAACATAGAAGGCTAAACCAACTTGGGGTGTTGTAATCTTCTGAATGGTAGAGACACTTTCATAAGTCAAATTAATCCCGTAATTATCAATTGGTATAGAATTACCCTTCATTAGTTTCTTGCTTACAGCATCTCCTAACAATCTACCAATATCAATAGTATTGAGGTTCTTCTGTGGAGTAATTAAGGTCATCTGTTTGACACCAATAATATTACATTCTCTTGTTCCGATCTCAATTGCCGTGAAAAAATTATTTCGCTCTGCTCCCATGTTGGGAATATGAATTCGTTTCATAGTAAAGATAGTTAGATAAATATAAATATCATTGTTAGGATGGCATAACAGACTTATTATTTTAACAAAAAAATGAGCCTAACTATTGGCTCATTTTCGACTGTAAATTGTCAACTAATTTAGACTATTGCTTCATCTCTGACTAGCTTCTCCCAACCGAGATCCTTGAGATTTTCATTCCGGCGCAGCGGACGAGTTACTAATTCCAAAATATCGCGTGAATTAGTGAAACCGTGCATTTGGGCGAAGGTAAACTCTACCGACCATTTAGTTGTAATTCCCCGTGCTTCCAGCGGATTCGCATGAGCCATTCCGGTGATGACTAAATCGGGTTTCTGGGCGTAAATCCGTTGCAATTGATTATAGTTGTCGGGTTTCTCCATAATTGTTGGCAATGGCGAATTCATTTCCCGACAGGTTTTTTCCAGTAGGGCGAGTTCGGCTGCTTGGTAGCGTTTATCCATGTAGGGAATGCCGATTTCTTGGACTGTCATCCCGCAGCGAATCAAGAACCGCGCCATCGAAACTTCCAGGAGATTGTCGCCCATGAAGAAGACGGATTTACCGCGAATCAGTTTGACGTATTCTTCCACGCCTTCCCAGATTTGGGCTTCGCGCTCGTCCAATCCTTGGGGTTCGATATTAAATACCGAGCAGATTTTCTCAATCCAGGCGCGGGTTCCGTCAGGGCCGATCGGGAATGGTGCGCCAATTAGTTTACACTTACGACGGCGCATCAGTGTGGTGGCGGTGCGACTGAGGAAGGGATTCACGCCACAGACGTAGTAACCTTCTTCGAGTACGGGTAACTCGGTAAAGCGTTTGGCGGGGAGCCAACCAGATACTTTGATGCCTTGTTTTTTTAGCTCCAATGTCAGGTTGGTGACAACAGGATCGGGCAAGGAACCGAATAATACTAGTGGTGGATGATCTTTATATTCTGAGTCAGAAATTGTGACATCTTCTTTCTTACGTCCGAAGTTCATCAATTTGGAGATCGCATTGCGCTCATCCTTCTCTTCCTGCTCGACTGGAGCCTTCTCAGGACACCGCGCCGCCATTGCTGCAAGAACGGTATCTTCACCTTGGGTAAAGGCATAGTCTAACCCATTTGCACGGGCAGTCACGATCGGAATTCCCAGTTCGGCTTCCAGACGGGGAGCCAATCCTTCCAAATCCATCTTGATGATTTCGGTGGTACAGGTACCAATCCAAACAATCACGCTGGGGTTGCGATCTCTTTTAATTTGTTCGCACAACCGTTTTAGTTCAGCATAGTCATTGAGCTGGGCGGAGATATCGCCTTCTTCCAATTCTGCCATTGCATAGCGCGGCTCGGCGAAGATCATTACGCCCATTGCATTTTGGAGGAAGTAACCGCAAGTTTTGGTACCGATGACTAGGAAGAAGCTATCTTCGATTTTTTGGTATAGCCATGCAACGCAACTAATCGGACAGAAGGTGTGATAGTTACCTGTTTCACATTCAAAATTTAACGCCTGTGGCTCTGCTGCAACAGTCATATATTATCCTCTGTGTTAATTGTATTTTTTATATATTGAATCGATCGAGCTTTAGAAATTATCAATCTAAAACGTAGCTGACTGCGGCGGAGATCTTTACCCCACCCCAGCCCTCCCCTTATAAAGGGGAGGGAGCCGGAAAATCCCCTCCTCGGAGGGGTGGCGCGCAGCGACGGGGTGGGTTAGATCCCCGCCACTCACTCCTAAACCATCATCAGATCCTGTTTCTCACTATTATCCTGAGCCTTTGGCTCAACCGGATTGAGATAGAAATCAGACAACAGCGCAAACAGATCTCTGTCTGGCGTATCATTCGGCACGACACCTTCAGGCAATGCGAGAATTTGATCGGCGATATTCAGATAGTAGTCGCAGACATATTCTAACGAAGGATCGGATTCCGCCATTTCAAACAGGGTTTTACCTTTGACGCGAGAGATCCGAATATCTTCAATCAAGGGTAAGACTTCCAACACAGGCATCGGGACTGTTTCGATGTACTTATCGATTAAATCGCGTTTGGATGTGCGATTACCGATTAAACCAGCCAAGCGGAGTGGGTGCGTCCGTGCTTTTTCACGTACTGATGCCGCAATCCGATTGGCAGCAAATAAGGCATCGAAACCATTGTCAGTCACAATCAAACAATAATCAGCATAGTTGAGTGGCGCAGCGAAACCACCACATACTACGTCACCTAGTACGTCAAATAAAATAATGTCGTATTCATCAAAAGCATTGAGTTCTTTGAGGAGCTTAACTGTTTCCCCAACTACATAACCACCGCAACCAGCCCCAGCAGGAGGCCCACCAGCTTCGACGCAATCCACGCCACCATAACCTTTGTAGATGACATCTTCCGGCCAGACATCTTCGTAGTGATAGTCTTTTTCTTGAAGTGTATCGATGATCGTCGGAATCAAGAACCCAGTCAGGGTAAAGGTACTATCGTGCTTGGGGTCGCACCCGATTTGTAAGACTTTTTTGCCGCGTTTTGCCAACGCGACGGAGATGTTGCAACTAGTGGTGGATTTCCCAATCCCACCTTTGCCATATACTGCCAATTTCACGATCTGCTAGTCTCCAATACGTTGTGTGCTGTCAAACGAGAATAAATATTTATAATAATTTCTGCTATGTCTAGCATTATTAACCAAGTTTCGTGGAAATGGGCGAAAATTTACAATTCGATCTGGATTCTAAATTATTGGGATTATTTATGTAAAAATTAGTTAAGTTTTAAGAGATCGAGTGTAATAAAAATTGATAGAGTGTAGAGCCAGAATTGATGTGAGCCTAATCGTGTGATTTCAGTTGAATATGTACTAGCCGAGCCAGGATTTAGACCGTACAGAGCCGTAGACAGGTCGGCGGCTCTAGATGTGAAGGCTTATTTACCAGTGCCTACAGATGGTTTTTGGGAGGACTTTCGAGCGACTGTGAGTAGTTTCTCGATCGAGTATCCTCAGGGTTCGGTGTATATTAATGGCAAAAAAATTACTACAGAGTTGACGATCGATTTATTACAACAATCCGAACCGCAACTCCGCTTTTTTAGTCTCGCTCCAGGTGAACTAAAAATCGTCAATGCCGGATTCAAGGTCGGATTGAGTACCGACCAACCCGATAAGATTGCGACGATGCTAGTATGTGCCAGAAGTGGTCTAGCGTGCAAAAATGCGATCGCGGTCATCAATGCGCCCGGAATTGTAGATGAACACTATCCCGACTGGGTGGGAATTGGGCTGATCAATCAGGGTCGGGATTTACATTTATTTAGTCATGGCGCGAGAATCGCTCAGGTGATGTTCCTAGAGGTCTGTGTGGCACAGGAGCGAGTGGTTGAGGAATTGACAACGGTGGGAGAACGGAAGGGTGGATTTGGACATACAGGCGTTTGAATTAGCCAGATGTAAGTTGAATCTAGTGCCTCAACCTAACCTACGAATCTGGATTGCAATACAATAATACAGCTCAGGTAACTTTTGACTATGAACGTTATTCTTGATATTCCCGCAGATCTTCAGGTGCATATTGAGGCTCAGATTCGAGCAGGTATCTACTCAAGTGCAGTAGAATATTTTTTAGGATTGGGGCAACAGGATCGTCAGCGGCAAGACGATCGAGCTAAGATAAAAGACTTACTACAAGAAGGTCTAGATTCAGATAGCGAATCAATTACCCCTGAGTACTGGGCGAATCTACGGGCATCGATTTTCGATGGAGAACGAGATCGATACTGAGCCGTGAATTAATTATTCGTAACCGAGCGACTCAAGATCTCCGGCAACAAGCCAACTATATTCTTGGTAATGGTAATGTTGCCGCTGCCGAGCAGTTTCTCGAATTAGCGGAAGCTACTTTCCGTCAAATATTACTAGCTCCTGGAATTGGTAAGCAAGTAAGTTTTGTTTTAGATTCTATCGGTGAAGTTCGTCAGTGGCGAATTAAAAAATTTCAGGATTATTTATTATTTTATCGAGTGCAAGAAGAACGAATCGAAATTTTACGGGTTTTGCACGGTGCGAGAGATCTAGAAGGTATTTTATCGACGCTAGATGAGGAGATTTAGTATTTCACTCGCATGAGACAATCGAATGGTAAAATAGTAAGCTTTGGCAAATCACTCGATCGTGTATGAACATAGTAGACCAGACGTACTTAGATATCCTCGATCGCATCCTCTCCGAGGGAACCAGAGAAACCAATCGCACTGGTACTGATACAGTTTCATTGTTCGGATTGAGTTATCGGCTACCTGTTACTGCTGAAGCTTTCCCAATTTTGACGCACAAGAAGATTCAGTGGCGTAGTTTGGTGACAGAGATGATTTGGTATCTATCTGGTGAGCCACATATTCGCAATCTCCAACAACATACTAAAATTTGGGACGCGTGGAGTGATGCGGATGGTAATCTAGAAACTGCCTATGGTAGATTTTGGCGATATTATCCAGTTCCCGATTATGCGGCTCCAATTCGCCGCGATAATAGTAACTATCTTTGTGACGGTGAATCGTTGGTCAATTTAGCAGATAGCAAGTATCGACACGAGCTAATTATTGATGCTGACAAGAACATAGTTTTGCCTTGTTTCGATCAATTGAGATGGGTAATCGATGAATTAAAACGCAATCCTCGATCTCGTAGGCTACATATTACGGCTTGGTATCCACCAAATGCAACTGTAAGTAAGTTGCCGCCTTGTCATCACAGTTTTACCTTGAATTATCAAGGTGGGAAGTTAAATTTACATCTCCAACAACGATCGTCAGATCATTGTGTTGGTAATCCGTTTAATCTAACTTGTTATTCATTGCTGCTATTACTAATCTGTAGAGAAGTCAATCTCGAACCTGGTGATTTTTATCATTCAATTACCGATGCACATATATATGTCGATCATATCGAACCTTATCGAGCTGCTAGTCGAGAGGCTTACGAATTACCTCGATTGGATTTGAGTCAATTAGGCGACCGATCGATGTTCGATCTGACTTATGATGATATCGATCGCATCCAATTGATAAACTATCAACACGGTGCAGTTATCAAATTACTAGTAGCAGTGTAGAAAATAATTATATAATCATGCAAAAAATTTTAATTGCAGCGATCGATAAAGATGGTGGTATTGGTAAAGATGGCTATATGCCTTGGCATTATCCAGCGGATCTAAAACTATTTATGAACCTGACGATGGGTAATACGATCGTGATGGGACGTAAGACTTTTGATGGGATGTTCGATCGAGATAAAGCTCCTCTAAAAGGTAGGCAAAATATTGTCGTGACATCCACAGCCGATGAGTATCGATCGCGATTTGCCGATAAATATCCAGCATCAGAACTAAGTTTTACTACTGACATTAATTGTAGAGATGTAGAATTAGCCCAAGACACTAAAATATTTTACTGTGGCGGTGCTAACCTTTATCAGCAAGTACTCAATATAGTCAATATCGATATTATCTATCTTTCTCGCCTGGAAGAAGGTTATGATTGCGATACATTTTTTCCTCGAAATCCAGAATCTATCGACAAGGAATTTGAGCCATATCTACCACCACACTTTATCAATAGTTTTTCTGATAAAATGGCAGGAAAAAATTCGTTTACCTTTCAAATTTACACGCCGAAGCCATTAATAATTTACTAATATTTGTATTATTGTCCACCCTACAAGCTGGTGCGTTACGCTGTCTTGATTCGCTAAACCCTCGGAAAACCCGAGGAGCGCGAATCGCTTGCGCTAACACACCCTATACCTAGATCCTAAAGCCTAAAGCCTAATGTACGATATTTCTTCGCGTCCGACTTGGGACGAATATTTCATGATGTTGGCGAAATTAACCGCTACTAGATCTACCTGTTTAGCCTTTCCGGTTGGTTCGGTAATAGTCAAAGACCGTCAGGTAATTGCTACGGGTTATAATGGCTCTCCTTCAGGTTCTGTGCATTGTACGACGCAGGGATATTGTTATCCTGAATTGAGTGCTTGTAATGCTAGTAAAACGCTGCCATCTAGATCTGTCCATGCCGAAGCAAATGCGATCGCTCAAGCTGCTAAACATGGTATCTCTACAAATGGGGGGATTATTTATGTGACTTTAGAACCTTGCCTATCTTGTCTGAAGCTAATAATTTCAGCAGGGATTCGTGAGGTATTTTATGAGACGACATTTAATAGTGGTGATAATGTCACTGTCCGCGATTTCTTGTTGCAAGATAGTTCGATTTCGCTCGTTCAGATTCAGATTTCTGAAGCTACCGCACAACGTTCGGCGGCATTTTTATTAAATCCGACATCCGTAGAATCAATATCGGTTTAATTAGTTGATAGTTGATAGTTGATAGTTGATAGCGAAGTTATTAAGACGGAGATTTAAAGCCTTACATTTTACCCGCCCAGCACTCCGTGCC
>ENA-OFCD01000954-OFCD01000954.1-metagenomes-genome-assembly--contig:-NODE-954-length-16454-cov-18.322459_pt1 | contig 16454 bp, 22 predicted proteins | sample MGYA00153392_OFCD01 | MGnify analysis MGYA00153392 | reverse complement strand
TCGACTGACTGGAGAAGTGCAATCGACTTTGGGATTTTGTAGGTTAGTTGGGGAGGAGTGCGATCGACTTCGGGATTTTGTAATCTAGTTAAGGAGAGTGCGATCGACTTGGGGTTTTTCTAACTTGATTTGGGAAAGTGCGATCGACTTGGGGATTTTTTAAGTTTGTTGGGGAAGGTGCGATCGGGTTTCCCTCATGAATTATCACCCTTGCCACAAAATGCTTTACAAACCCTTTTTCATTCCATGTATTCCTTAAAGTCTTCCAGTGGCTCATCAAAGTCATCAGGCAAAGGCAATACAAACGTACCTTTTAAAATGCCCAAGCCACCCCGTTTAGCACGAGGTTCGATCGGATCACTATTCGTTTTTGGATATCGCTCAGACAGAAACTCGATATAGTGCAAAACTTCAGTTTGCAATGACTCTGACAACTGTTCCAATTTCTCTAGAATGATTGGCTGAACCATGATGCTTCCTCCTTTTGATTTACGGTTTCTGATGATCTACAGTATCGGGTATTTGTCGGATAATTTCCATGGTCTGAATACTAACGGTACAGACTCGCTGGAGTAGGTCGATAACGTGTTCTAAAGCTCCATCATAGAACTTGAATTGAGGTCTTGTTGTTCAAAGACGCACCCATCCCTCAAGCTACGGTCGTCTCTAACGAATCCTCAGCGATCGTCCTTTCCCCGGTCTATCGCACTTTCTCTCGCTTACCTCACGTTGCCTAGGCGATCGGACTAGATCGATCGTTTGTCTGAAGAAGCGCGATCGACTTGGAGATTTTCTAGCTTGACTGATGAAGAAGCGGTGATCGACTTTGGGATTTTGTAGGTTTGTTGGGGAAAGTGCAATGGTCTATGCTTAATCTTGAACCACCAATCGAGCAGGAAGTTGATTAGGTCATGGATGCAAAGAATGGTGATTGTATTTCTAATTGTATGAGTCATCAGAAATTGATGCTGATAAAAATTCAAGCAGCACGGTTTGTAAGCTTTATAGCTATGACGATAAAACAGCAGAGATCCTTGTCTGAGTAATACATTTAAACTAATTGTCAAGAGTTTGTCAATAAGGATATCATAAAGGATGAATATTGAAAGGATTATAGAGGCTCGTGTTCATGCAGAATATTACAAATTGGCCATTATTTGTTAAAGCTGGCTTCTCATTAATTATTGGAGTACTTGTTGTTGGAGGTCTTTTAGAGATTCCAAAACTTAATGTCCAAAAAGGTCCAGGAGACAAGTCATCTCAAGAAACTGCTAAAGAACTGATAGAGATTGATATCATTATTGAATCAGACACACGTAAAGCTTTAGAAGATGCTGAGATTAGATTTGTTTCTAAGGGTTCACCAGAGATCAGAAAGACTAATACTGATGGATATGCTCGAATAGCAATTCCAGTCAGAAATGATGTTGACATTAATATTAGTAAGAAGGGCTTTGAAACATCAAGGCATACCTTAAATCTGAGTAATGATCCAAATCGCTCTAAAATTTTTTATTTAAAAGTGCAGAAGCCTTAGTGAAGAATAATGAAGTCTAGAGATCTATCAAGCATACGATCATCTCAACCAATTTATTTATTGGGTGAAGTCCTAATTAAGCTCTTTACATTAGGTGTATTTTCTGTTGAATCGGGAGCAAAAGCTTATTTTGAGCTTGTATTAGTCATTGCTGTGTTGTGTGCTTGTGGATATATACTTTGGTGGCAAATCCCCCTTCTTTTAGCAACAATCATATTTGGGACTCTAGCCGCAGGAATGTTTTCTGTATTAGCTCCACAATATTTATTAGGGCCAAACAGTATAGAGGCAGACAAATTTATTTTAAATTCACTTAAAAAAATATCTGAAGATAACCTTAAGGAAATATCAAAACTTTCTGGTCAGGCACTTGAAGAAAGGCTAATTTGTTTTTACAAGGCCCAGAAAATACTTGAAGACCATTCTAATTTGGCGTCTAATATTGCAGAGCTTGATAAAATTTTAGATAACATCAAGCAGTCGCGTTACACGGCGACGGAAAGGATTGAAATTGAAATTAAAGAGGAAGCTTATAGAAGGAAACAATCAGAGGACTTAGAAAAACAACATAAGGCGAATGAATCAAGACAACGTAAGGAACAGGAAGATAGAGACAAAGAAATCCAGGAAGCTTATCAGGAAAAAATGCGGCACGAGGCAAAAGTTGAAGCTCAGCAGGAAAAAAAAAGAAAAGAAGCTCAAGCTGCAAAAATAAAAGAAAATAGCGAACAAAAGAGAATTTGGAATGAATGGCTAAAGGATCAACGAATGAGAGAAGATTTTACAGGAGGATGTCCACCTGATCATCAGTACGACTCACCACGATGTAGACCTGGGTATCCTGTAAAAGTTACCATAGCAAGAAAGGAAGATGGATTTGATGGGATTATTTGGCAACCTTCAGACAAAAAATATGACTCCGTAGTTAATTTCAAATGGTGTTATAAATCTGTAAAAGAAGCAGAAAATGAGAGTGGAAAATATAGATTTAGAAGACCTCAAAAAAGTTAGAAAAATTCCAAGCTTGACTAAAAACTTGTTAGACAGAATTAATTGTATTTAAAGCAATACTTTTGGTCATCCTTCATCCAAACTATTGCAGTAAACCGATCGTCCAGTATAAAACTAGCTCGGTTTACAATCTAAAAAGCTCAACGAATCAGGATCTAACGAAGCCGCGATCGCAGACTCTAGCACCGCTTCGATCGGATAGCCAATCTCATCAGCACGATTATAAAAGGCATCTCGAATATGCTTCGGCAATCTTTCAAGAAACGCCTGTGCCGTCACAGCATCCAAATGACTCACGACTTCAATAACTTGCATTATCAATCCCTCATTGGAATTCTAACGTTAAATGGAGGCTCAGTCGCCCGAATGATCAGCGCCTCTAAAGTCAGAGAGAGTTGTGACCACTGACCATAGTTTAGCGGATACGTTGTAATCCTGACATCCGAAGGATTATAAAACTCTAACCACGACCAAACCAAAGCCTTATGTCCCCCAGAGAACCGTTGCCGAGGATTCTGAGACTTACCAATGTAGAGTAGTCCATCGGTCCGATGTCGAATCGCGTAAAGACTATGACAAGTTGTTAACCCTGAAAAATCCCGTCCCACAGGAACACAAGATTCAAATGGGATAGAAATAAGTACGCTCAAAATCTGCAACGCCTCATCTTCAAAAGGATTTGCAACATTAGACATTCTGCCCAACACTCCAAAACTTATCAAATACTAGCTTAAATAATTGTCCTTCCCACACCTTAAGCCACGATCGCTCCCCATCCCCTAAAAAAATCCCCAACTCAAATTGCCATAAGTTTTTCTAAATTAGCAGCCACACACCTTGATTAAAAAATTCCAAACTCAATTAAAAAATCCCCAACTCAAATCGATCGACAACTTAAGCCATCACACCATCCGTAACCCTCTCCGAGACTCAGATGTTACGTATCCGTATTCCCGTGGGCATTCTCAGGATATTCAAACCTAAACAAATATCAGGACTTGCAAATGCCACGCATCAAAAGAAGCTCAGACATCATCGACAAAGCCTCAGGACGCCTCGCCGGATTAAAATCCATCAACCCCAATCTCGATCTCGGCAAAGGTATCACCACCGATGCCTTTCACGCCATCATCGAAACCGCCCGCCAGAAAGTTGACGCCTACAATACGACGCTCTCCCGCCTAGACGCAGACCGCAACGCCATGATCGAAGCCGAAAAAGCCGTCAGCACCTTTTCCGAAAAAACATTAATCGGCGTTGCCTTTGAATACGGAAAAGACAGCCCCGAATATGGAATGGCAGGCGGCATTCGCAAAAGCCAACGCAAACGATCGACCCGAAAAGCGATCGACACCGCTGCTTAGAAACATCGCGTTTACGAAGCTTCCCGATCAGTTGTAGATTATCGGGGAGCCATCATTATTAAGCTGCGATCGTCTCTAACTGATCTTCAGCGTTCGCCTTTGCCACTATTGAAGGCTGCGGAAGTTCTTCACCCATTACTTTATATGCGATCGCCAGAGACTCTAAGGCTTCAATTCCATTCATCATCGCTTCTTCGTAAGTCTCCCCATGAGAGCGCCACTGCTGCCCCGGAAAATCAGGAAGCGACACTAAAAAACATTCATCTTCCTCAGACCATTGAATGAGCATTTGATACTTCAAACGATTGATAAGGCGGCTCATAATAGATTAATCCTCTGTTTTCTTCCGTAAAACTTCCTCAATCGCGTCATTCACAGCTTTCTCCTGATAAGACTTGCTATCATTGCCATCTTTCCCAGATAGAGTGAGTTTTCCAGCATACAAAGGATGAACCCAGTGGGTATGACTCCCTTTACCAGGGATCTTTTGAAATCCTATCTTAGTGAGCTGTTGCTTGAGTTCACGAATTTTTTGAGGCATCGAAGCAAGGCGGCCATCGGTTCCTTAATTTTAGCGCATTAGATCCCTGTCGTTGTCCCCATCCCCCTCATCAAAAAAATCCTCATCTCAATTAAAACTGAATATGGAATGGCAGGCGGCATTCTCAAAAGTCAATGCAAACGATCGAAGCACAAAGTCACCGATAATGCCGCTTAAAACGTTGGCAGAGCCTCACCTCTAGTGAATCATTCTCCCTACTGGAACGATCGGATCATCAAGTCAAATCGATCGCCCTCACCCAGCATTACACCTTAGATCCAAGCGCTTCAATTTGACGAACGACCGTTAATGCAGAATAGCTCACCCCTGCGGTTCCTTCTCCAGGATGGGTGGAGTCACCGACGAGCCAGAGATTGCCGATCGGCGTGCGATTGGCAAAACCGAAGGGTCCAAAGGTGGGGACGCGCATTCCGACGCCTCCAACGAAGCCTTTTTCCCGTGCGGTGTAGCGCCAAAACGTCAGCGGTGTTCCTGCTTCTTGATAAACAATGGTGCCCTCCAAATCAAAGTACAGGGCTAGATGCGCGATCGCCGTTTCAGTAAACTCCTGCTTCAAGGCAGCATAGGCGATCGGATCGTCTTTGACCTGCCACCACCGATCGGCATCCACAAACGACGACGCTACTATTGTTGCTTTGCCATCGGGTGCGCGACCATCACCGGGTTTGCTAACGGAGACGAACAGGGAGTTGTTTTCGCCAACGGGACCCTCAGGATCGTAGAGAAACTGCAAGTGCGGTGGACAGTCTTTTGGAATGGCTGATTGATCGACACCGAGATAAATAACGAACGCGCCCGAGGGTGGTTTGAGATTGCTAACTCGATCGCTATAGCCTGACGGAGCCTGATCGCCGAGTAGCCGCATCAGATCTTGAACCGTTACGTTCGCAATAATCTGATCCGCCTGTTCGACTCTTGATTCCTTTGTCCGTTGATTTAATATCGTGACTGCATTGGCCTTCCCATTCTCCAGATGAATCGCCTCAACGGTGTGTCGCATGTGTACCGTTCCGCCGTCGCGTTCGATCGCACCCACGAGGCGATCGCTTAACACCTGCATACTTCCCTCCAAATGCCACAGCCCAAAGGGAGCCTGAGACATAGCCATAGCCGTCGCAGCATACAACAGCGCGGTCTCATCGGTATTGACTTGGGAGTAGAGCTTAAGCTGCATATCTAAGAAGGTTTTTAATCTGCGATCGCCCTTCAGTCCAAACCAGCCCAACGCATCACTCACCGTCGAGAAGGTGAACGGCGCAGTGATCAAAGTGTGCAATCGTAACGCCCCCACAAGCTGCGTCACATCCCAAATATTACGCGGCGGCAACACCGGATCGCGTCCCTGAAAGTCCCAACTCGGCTTAAACAACGTGCTGAGCAAGTTCCAAAACGGCTCACTCCCTGGAAACTGTCGTTGGCGCTCTTCTTTCCATTGATCCGGGTCTCGCCACACGTTGATCGGCTCCGTCTCACCCGGAAGCACCACCGCACAAGCCGGATCACACGGCGTCGCTGCCGGAAGCTCAATCCCCAACTCCCCAAAAATCCGATGATGAATGCCACCCGGTTCCAATCCCGCCACCTGCGTCGCCCCCACATCAAACGTAAAGCCTCGCCGCTGAAAGGTCGAAGCGCAACCCCCAGGCACAATAGCCTGGTCGTATACCGTCACGGCATAACCCCGATGAGCTAGGAGCGCAGCGGCAGTCAGCCCACCGATTCCCGCACCGATGATAATAATAGATTGAGGGACTAAGGGCGTAGAATTCGATCGCTGCATGGTGCGGTTTATATTTCTTAATCTAGTTACACTTCCTTATTGTAAGGACGATCGGCAGGTTTCCGGGCACAATGGAAAAACTTCTTTGTTGAACAATTTTGATGCCGCGCCCCCTGTATTCATAGCCCCCTTTACCTAACCATGACCAGCCTTTCCTTCAAACGTAAAGTCCTCGCCTACATCACCCACGGCGATCGGCTCTTGGTGTTTCGGCAACCGGATTACCCGAGTTGGGGGACGCAGGTACCGGGCGGCAGTGTGGAAGCGGGTGAAAACTATGACACGGCGGTGCTTCGGGAAGTTCTTGAAGAGACCGGACTTGCGGATGTGCAGCTAGTCGCTTATTTGGGCAGTCTGTTTACCGCGCGCCCAGACCACATGCGGGAGCTGCACTGTTATCACTTGGCGCTAACGAAACCTGCCCCTGAAACCTGGCGGCATTACGAAATGCATTCGACCTCACGCGTTGGCCCGATCGCCTTTGAGTTTTTTTGGGTGCCGATGAAGAGTCCAGATTTTCGGATTTATCGCGGTCACGAGATGATCGCCCGATTGCAGCAGCCGATTCTGGTTTGAACGAAGTCAACCTATCTTTGAAATATCCAAAACAGGTCTCATCGATCGGCAATATGTAAACTAACTGGGATGAATCGCCGACTGTTGCTATGATTAGGAGCTAAGGGGAAGCTTTCTGATGTCTCAAAACCAGTGAATTATGATGTTGAAACACGATTTGGTTTCAGTACTAGAACGCCATCCCGGCAAGGTTGGTGGTGAGCTTATTTTTCGTGGAACCCGCGTTCCTGCTGCCGCGCTTTTTGAGAATCTCAAGGATGGGGCATCAATAGATCAGTTTCTTGATTGGTTTCCTGGTGTTACTCGCGCTCAAGTTGAAGCTTTGTTAGATCATGAGATGTCTGTTTTGGCTGATATCGTATAGTGATGAAGATTCTTTTTGACCAAGGCACTCCAATTCCTTTACGCCGTTCATTGACAGAATATACGGTTGATACCGCTTACGATCGGGGCTGGTCAGCTTTGACGAATGGTGATCTGCTGGAGATCGCGGAGCAAAATGGATATGATTTAATGATAACGACGGACCAAAATCTTCGCTATCAACAAAATTTAGCCAGTCGTCAAATTTCCATAATCGTTTTACTTTCTACATCGTGGCCTAGGATTAAATTACATATTGAAGCAATAAAGAATGCCGTTGACAACAGCTTTCCCGGAGCATATCAAGAAATTATAATTAAACGGCAAATGACGGGAATGTTATAATGTTGTGCTGAATTCATTGAAAGTCCTAAAATACAACCTATAGAATTTCAAATACTCTCTTAATCCCATGCAAACGACGATCGATCAGCAAATGCAGAAGTTGATGGGAACACTCTTCCCGCTGATTCGGGTTGCCCTGCTCGTGGGGACAGTGGTTTCAGTTCGCTTTATCAATAATGCGTCGAGGGCAGAGGGCACCGTAATCAAACTCAATGCAGGACGTGCCCATTCTAGTATTGAATTTACGCCCGTGGGCGAAAGTAAGGTTGAATTCTCTGGGCGGGGTGGATTGATTATGGCGTAGGCGATCGAGTCCCAGTGCTCTATCTAAAAGATCCTGAATCTCCAAGTGGATATCAAATCAATATTGATACGATCGGTGTCTTATGGCGTGATCAATTCGCGGGAACCTGGATAGGAATCGCGTTTGTCCTCGGTGGTTTATCTATGAAGTACGGGTACAAACCTGAGCCATAGACTGAGTCGTTCAGGCGAATGGCAATATTCACAAAGGAAATTAGCACGTTCCCGAATTTGCTGCCGAACTGACTCACGAATTGCCATGTTTAGCCGCAACCATTGCATTGACATGAGTAAAGATCCGATCCAACTCACCGATCGCTTCCAACTCGCTCACCTCCGCGTCAATGAGTGGTTCAGTCTTCTTCTTATTGAGTAACATTTCCATCCTATTCTGAAGCCCATCACTAAACTTAAATAAGTTCCACTCACCGACCTTCTCAATTCTGATTTCATGGATGAGTGCTGACGGCTTGTTTAAAACAGCAACCATTTTAACCTCTACAAATGTTATCCCCTATTCCAAGCGTAAACATCGCAATCATTCCCAAGCTGATGAGTTCATAGACAAACCTCCAACCCCTAAAAAGTAAGGATTGGAGGTTTGTAGCAGGATCGATCGATTCCTGGATTTTGGGGATTACATGAAGTTCACTCCACGGTTCACGGTGCTGATGGAGGCCCAACTCAACGATGCGAGAACTTTCGTTCCAGCTTGAATCAGGGTTCCGCCATTGCTCGCGGTAAAGCTCAAGTCACCAAAACTTAAGCCTGCCGAAAGGGTGAACTTCGTGCGTCCAGCTTGGAAGTTGTGAATGGTGTCGCGACCGTTTCCGCGTGATAGGGCGATCGTGTCATTGCCTCCATTGAGCCAAATTGTGTCATCGCCTGCGCCGGAATCAATCACGTTACGGCCCCCGCCAAGGTACATGACATCCTTGCCGCTGACTGCGAAGATGGTATCAGTGCCGCCGTTGCCGTAGAACAGATCGTCGCCGTCGCCACCATCAAAATAGTCATTGCCGCCGTTCCCGAACAACTTGTCGTTTCCGTCTCCTCCGAAGAACCGATCGTTCCCACCGTTGCCGTAGAGAATGTCGTCGCCGTCGCCGCCATCTGGGAGGTCATTGCCGCCGTTGCCATAAAGCCGATCGTTTCCGTCACCGCCATTGAGGTAGTCGTTGTTGGCTTGACCATAGAGTCCGTCGTTACCACGTCCCCCAAACTGGATGCTCTCACCGCCGTTGCTGTAGATGTTGTCGTCACCGTCTAAGCCGTAGAAAACCCGGTTTTTACCGTCACCGTAGAGGTTGTCGTTAGCGTTGGTTCCGACGATCGTATTTACAGCACGATTAAGTGACAGACGCGCGATCGTAGGATCGTGATCTGTGACTGCATTAGCAAACTCAGTGTTTGTGTGAACAATGTCTACTTCAGCATTCTTCAGAGCGTTGCTGACCAGGATATGGTCGAGCATTTGGGAATTGCCCTCGAAGATGTAGGTGTATTGGTCCGCAGCGGGAAGCTTGGTGGCGGCGAGGTTGGTTAAGACATTACCTGCAAGCGTTTCTAAGGGTTTGGAGAATTGGAAATCGTTTAAATCTCCAACCACCATGACGTTGCTGTTGCTGTTTTGATTGAGCAATCCAGTGACGTATTGGTTGACGATCGTTGCTTGCTGTAAGCGTTGAGTTTTGCTGGTGAGAATGGGCGGCTGGTTCGCGCCGAAGAGGGCTTGGTCGCCGCCTTTGGAGTTGAAATGGTTGTTGACGATCGTGACGTTTGACCATTGAAAATAAACTCGCCCACTAACGGTTTGCGGCTGTTTGCGAAGGCGTCGCCATCTAGAAGATTGTTGTCCGTTAGGCGAAGGAGTGAACCCTCGCGGAAATTGACCCGATCGGGATTGAACAAAAATTCAGGACGAATGTTGCCGCCCAGTTGTCCGCCGTCTTGGCCGTAAACAGGAGCGAGATCGCGGTATTCGTAGCGGGGACCCCCTGCGGAGACGATCGCATAGATCAAAGTCTGCGTGGTGAGTTTGGCATCGACCACAGCGCTGATTTCGGCCCCGTCGCTGTCTTGAATTTCTTGCAAGGCTACGATGTCGGGCGCTTTTAGATTGTTGATGATCTGTTGGGCGATCGCGGTGAAGCGTCCATCCGCAATGTCATCATCAACGTTGCTCGACGACCTGCCTGTTACTTTTGCAATGTCTTCTTTTTTCGGGTCAAGGTTCTCAACGTTAAATGTCGCAACCGTGAGCTGGTTGCTGGTTCCGATCAGGGATGTGACTTCAGGTTTTAGCGTTCTTGTTTTTACACTAAAGGACGTAGTATTCAGCAATTCATAGTTGCTGAAATTGTAATCCAAAGCTCCAACAACTGATGTAATTCGATCGCCGACGTTTGCATTGGGCGATCGGTTGCTGCCGAGCAGGTCATCGTCGATTTGAATCCGTTCGGGATTGAAGTCGGTTTTGGAAATCGTGATGCCACCTCGATCGTTCAGTCCAGTTGCATTTTACCATTGTCCGCAACGACCCAAATCTCGCCAAAGCGATTGGTTGCACCGATCACTTGAGCATTGTTTACCTGTAAGCGCATCCCTTCCAAACTTTCGTAGAAGCGGATGCCATCTGCGATCGATTGAGTGGGTGCGATGCGTCCACCTTGACCTAGAACAATTGCGTCCGGTAACGCATTGCCGCCAGAGAGAACGGTGAAGGTTGCAGCCGGACGACCTGCACCACCGATTTGAGTCGTAGACAACGCATTATTGCCGGGGCGGAATTCGCCAACGATGCCATTGGTCAGCACGGAGTCACCGACTTGGACCGTGGGGCGAGTGCTGGTGAAGACAAAGACGGCTTCTGACGTGGCCGCGTTGGCATCAGGATTTGGGTCTTGGAGGTAGAAGCCATTCGATCGCACAGCGGTGACAATGCCTGCAACGTTACTAACGGTTTTGCCTTCGAGGGGAGACCTGTCGGTTACGCCTTGAATATCGCTAATCCGAGTGGGCGGTGCAAATTCAAAGATGGCCGTCGTGGAACTGAATTCGTTGCTTACCACGAGTAAGGATTTTCCGTTGGGGCTGTTGTCGCCGGAAATGAACATAATTCCTTCAGGGCTGACATCGCCGGGAGTCATGACGTATTCGATAAAGACGGGCTTTGTGGGGTTGGTGACTTCGTAGACCATGACGCCCCTGCCCCCGCGCTTTAAGCCGACGAAGGCATAGGTCCGATCGCCCACTGTTCCGAGCGCAAGACCTTCGGGTTCCGGTCCTTTGTTGTCGCTGCGGGTATCGACTCGGGCGATGTCACCGCTGTCGGCGTTAAAGAACGTCGGAGTGGCGGCGGCGATAATGCGTTCGAGTTGGCTGCCGCTGTCGAATACCAAGTTGCCCTGGGCATCGCGAACGGAAAACGATCGTGCCCCGAAGACTTCAATGCGATCGAAGTCACCATCTTTGTCGGTTTCGCCCGATGCGGTGCTGACGGTTAAGAGTCCTAGATTGGCATCTGTTTTGAGCAGGGTTGCGGTTGGGAATTTTGCGGCATCTAGCTTGTAATCTCTGCTGCCGACGCGAATTTCTTCGGTGAACCCTTTGTAGTCACGAGCGTCGCCTTCGTTGGCGGTGAGGAGGTAGGTTTGACCGTTCGCGACGAGTGACGCGATCGCACCGGGTTAGTATAGACCAAACATAGGCTGATTGCTAATTTTAATTCCACCATTGCGATCGCTGGGATCTAACTCATTTCCCGGTTTGCTAAAATCTTTCAGTCCTAGCGATTTAATTTCTGTTACTTTACCGCTGACCAAATCAATAATGGCGATCGCATTGTTTTCCTGAAGCGACACCCAAGCGGTTTTATTATCTGCCGATACTGTGATGTATTCCGGTTCCAAATCCTGTGCAACCGTGGCATTGGGTCCGTAGATTCTGACGCCTTTTGCACGCAAGTCTTCGATCGCGCTATTAAATCCTTCAAAACCAGCCGTCCGAACGGTCGCCGCCGCGACGCCCTTCGAGATATCAATCAAGCTTACCGAACCCACCGGATCAACCGAATCCGTCTGATTGTAACTATTGGGTTCGCCTTCATTGGCCACCAGCACCGTCTTTCCATCGGGCGAGAAGGTCAACATATCCGGCAGTGCGCCAACGTTGACGGAATCTTAGAAGGTTCCTGCGGCATTAAAAAATACGACTTTGCCGGGATCGGTCTTCGTCTTCGCTTCCACGGCGATCGCCACTAGCCCGTCTCTGATTGCGACGCTGTTGGCGATCCCACCATAGGGCGACATGTCTAGTTCTCGAACCAATTTTGGACTCGTCGGATTGCTAATGTCTAACATCTGAAGCGATGCCGTTCCAGATACTACAAATAGCTGCTTGCTCGCGGCATCATAAGCAGCAATTTCAGAGCCAGTCCCTTTAAAATTACCAATCTTTTCGAGCGCACTTTGATCAGAGGCGATCGCGGTCACAGCATCAAAATTTTGCCCGTTCGGATCAGTCAGACGATAAGAAGCCACGGTCATTTCCTCAGGAGTAAATCTCCCTTTACAAATCCCACAGTCAGTTTAATGAGGCTTTAATAAATCTTTAAGAAAGGTCTGAAATCTTCGTAAACTCACAAGTAATTTACCTAGATAAAATTCTTATAAATCCCGCGCCCCTACCGGGGGTCTCCGATCGACCGGAGGTCATCGAGCACTTGACGATTGACTACATAGCGTTTGACTAACTTAGGCAAATCGCCGCGATGGCCCATAACAACGAGGATATCGTTTGTTCCGAGGCGTTCGTGGCGGGGGGGATGGATGAAAGTCTTCCCGTTGGCTTTACGCAGGGCGACGACGATGAACGTGCCTTTGGCTTGGACTTCGAGTTCGCCTATAGTGCCATTAACCCAGGGCGAATCCGGTGCGATCGCTACTTCATCGACTTGTACATCCACTCGGGATAACATCTCATTCAAGGTGCTTCGCCCATCTTCTTGATCCAAGAAATCCAACGTCGCCGGATGCGTAATCATATCCGCCAACCGATTGGCACTGATGGACGACGGCAGCACCACTTGATCGGCCCCAGCCAGCTTCAGCTTCTTCTCCGTAGAAGGCAGTTCGCCGCGTGACAAAATCCGCAGTTCAGGATTCAGTTCGCGCGCCGTGAGCGTAATAAACACATTCACGGCATCATCGGGCAATACGGTCGCAAGAACGTTCGCCCGATCGACTCCTACTGCCAGTAAGACTTCTTCATCTGCCGCATTCCCGGTCTTGACCAGATAGCCATGTTCTTCCGCATACTTCGTGCGTTTCAAATCGTGATCAATCACCACAAAGGGAATGTTATTTTCTTCTAGTTTTCGCGCCAACACTTGCCCAATACGACCATAGCCACAGATGATCGCATGATGTTCCAAACTTTCAATCCCTTTCGTCATTCGTCTTACTCCTAATGCGTTCTGCAAATCGCCTTCCGTCACCATCTGAATAAAAGCTCCGACGATGTACACCACCGACGACGTCCCCGCCACAATGACCACGATCGTGAATATTTTATGCGCTGGCGTTAGGCTGGGACAAATCTCGCTATACCCAACGCCAAATACCGTAATGACTACCATGTAGACCGAATTGAGCCACCCGCAGCCCCCAATGTGATACCCTATCGTAGACGTGACGATTGTCGTGAAGAAGACGAGAAACCCAAGGAAGATACGTTTGAGAGGTCTGTTCATCGGCTTTCCGCACTCTTTATGACGGGCGTGAGTTCAGCAGTGATTTGCAAAACGATTTACAATGTTTACTAACGATAAAAGCACTGTAAAACACTTTATCAGAGATATTCCTATGGGACTGTTTGGATTTGGTAAAAAGGCTGAGATTCCATCGGCTGAGAATGCATTAGCGGGCCGATCGCAGGAAATGCCCGTGCCCAAGGCTCATTTTGTTAATGGCCACCCTTTAAAGGGTCCGTTTGACAAAAACCTCGAACAAATCATCGTCGGCATGGGCTGTTTTTGGAGCGTCGAGCGCAAGTTTTGGCAGCAAGAAGGCGTGTTCACAACGGCAGTAGGTTATGCGGCTGGTTTTACGCCCAACCCAAATTACCGGGAAGTGTGTTCGGGCGCGACGGGTCACAATGAAGTGGCGCTAGTGGTTTACGACCCTAAGGTAATTTCCACCGAGGCATTGCTTCAGATCTTTTGGGAAGGTCATAATCCGACCCAAGGAATGCGTCAGGGCAATGATGCCGGGACGCAATATCGATCGGGCATTTACTGCACTACTGATGCGCAGAAAGCCCTAGCTGAATCAAGCCGCACTCGCTATCAAGCCGAACTCAAAGCGTCGGGTTATGGTGAAATCACGACCGAGATTATGATGGCTCCCACCTTCTACTATGCCGAAGATTATCACCAACAGTATTTGGCAAAGAACCCAGGCGGATACTGTGGTATGGGCGGCACGGGTGTCGCTTGCCCGATCGGATTAGCGGTCGGTTAGAAGGCTCATACTATGTTGGGATTAACGGGGCTGTCGTTACTAATTTGGATTATTTTAGTAACATCCCGCGATGGGTTTTGGAAAACCGATCAGCGATTACCGGACGTCGGTGATTTCTTCCAAACCCATCCTGCCCCGCCCATTGTGGTTGTGATTCCTGCACGCAACGAAGCTGAAATGCTACCGCAGAGTCTACGATCGCTGCTAAAACAAACCTATCCCGGAAAATTTTCGATCGTTATAGTAGATGACCACAGTTCTGACAACACGTTTCAAGTTGCGCGGGACTTGAGTCAAGACACTGATATGGATGTTGTCCTTGTGCGCGGGGAGACCTTGCCGGAGGGCTGGACTGGAAAGCTGTGGGCTTTGGAGCAGGGACTTCGAGTGGCGGCGACGCTGGAGCCTGAGTATGTACTGCTGACAGACGCAGATATTTTTCACGGTTCGACTAGTTTAACAACCTTGGTGCATCAGGCGGTAGCGCAACACTGCGATCTGGTGTCGCTCATGGTGAGACTCAGGACAAAGAGTTTTTGGGAACGCGCGTTGATTCCGGCGTTTGTATTCTTTTTTGCAAAACTCTACCCCTTCAGAGCCGTAAATAACCCCAACCGATCGATCGGGGCGGCGGCAGGCGGCTGTAGCTTAATTCGGTGGGCGGCGTTGGAAAAGATAGGCGGACTCGCGTCCATTCGGGGTGCATTGATTGACGACTGCACTCTGGGACAGGCCCTCAAACGCAACGGCAATATCTGGCTCGGCCTAACCACTGACACCTTAAGTTTGCGGCCCTACGATTCGCTGGCGTCGATTTGGGCGATGGTCTCGCGATCGGCCTATGCGCAGCTCAATTATTCGCCGTTGTTGCTGGTCGGGACTGTGTTTGGGATGGCTGTTGTCTATGGGATGCCGATCGTTGGGTTAGGGTTCGGATGGATGCAGCGAGATGTGTGGGTGTTTGCGATGGCGTTGCTGAGCTATGGATTGATGACATGGGCTTATCTTCCGATCGTGCGTTTTTATCAACAGCCAAGCTGGATGAGCTTAGGGTTGCCGGGAGTGGCGGTGCTGTATTTACTGATGACCCTAGACTCGGCACGGCAGTCGATGCAGGGAAAAGGCGGCGCTTGGAAAGGACGGGTTTATCCGAATCATGCGACTAAGGAATAAGGATTGAATCCGATTCATAAATTACCGCTAGGCTAAACGGTCGATCGACTGAAGTGTTGATTCACTCCGGAAAATGGAATACTGAGCTTGTATGGTTAGCTAGACAGTACAAGTAAGGGTTTTCGATTATGGATTTTGTGACGCCGCTGTTGGGATTGTTGGTACCGCATTTGCCTGCGTTGTTGAATAAGGCGGCGGAAGATGTTGTGGGGGAAGGGGCGAAGAAGGCGGTTTTTGAGGTGGTGCCGAGTGGGGTGAAGGCTATTTGGGCGAAGTTGTGGCCGAAAGTGGAGGCGAGTGCGGTGGCGAAGGAATCAGCGAAGGCGATCGAGGCTGACCCTGAAGACCAGGATTCGATCGAGCTGCTGAAGTTGGCGTTGAAGAAGATGTTGAAAGAGATTGAGAAGTCGGAGCCGGAGTTGTTGGGTGAGTTGAAGCAGTTGATGGAGGGGGAGAAGTCGTCTGGTAGGACCTATGGCGATGTGAAAGCCCGTGATATTTATGGCTTGGCACAGGGCGATCGGGCGACACAGACCTTTAACTTTGGGACACAACCCAACGAGGAAAAGCCTCAGTCATAGTTTGAGCGACTGGCGAGACAAGCCCCCCGATCCCCAATTCTGGGGGAGTAAGAGGTTGGGGATTTCGATCGTATTGAACTGAAGAATTGTTAGAAAAATGAAATCAAAGTCCCCAGAATTGGGGTTTGGGGGCGAAGAGGCGATGGGAAACGAGAGAGATTCAAGTGATGTAAAGGCTCGTGATATTTATGGACTCATTCAGGGCGATCATGCTCAGATTGAGAACAAGTTTTATGGTACACCTCGCAAGGCAAGTCTCTTTCAACTCCCCGCAACGGACCCAAACTTCACCGGACGATCGATCGAAATCGACAAAATCGAAGCCATTCTAACGAGCG
>ENA-OFCD01000953-OFCD01000953.1-metagenomes-genome-assembly--contig:-NODE-953-length-16463-cov-5.876950_pt1 | contig 16463 bp, 15 predicted proteins | sample MGYA00153392_OFCD01 | MGnify analysis MGYA00153392 | reverse complement strand
ATATTTTAGAAATGTTGGGTTTTATTCTTCAACTTAACCTACCATAAAAGATCTATCCCGATCGGAATCAATCGAGTATTTTTGAATGAAATTAGACCTGATTATTTTTGATTGTGATGGTGTTTTAATAGCTAGCGAAATACTTGCTAATCGCTCGGAGGTAGAAGCCCTGAGATCCTTTGGTATTAAGTTTGAACTCAATGATTATATGAATCGGTTCGTTGGCAAAAACACTAAAGATGTATTGGATGGTATTGAATCATTACATGGTGTTCGACTATCTGAAGATTCTTGGAGATTAGTACAAGAAAATACATCCAGAATTTTTGAATCAGAATTAAAGCCGATTACAGGTGGTTCTGAATTATTAGCCTCGATCGACAAAGCAAAATGTGTAGCTTCTAGTAGCTCTCTTGAACGATTGGATTTAACACTTAAATTAACAGGACTGCTCGATATCTTCTCACCGGACATTTTCAGTTCCGAACAAGTCGCTCGTGGTAAGCCTGCTCCCGATTTATTTCTATTTGCAGCCGAACAGATGCAAGTGCATCCAGATCGATGTATCGTTATCGAAGACAGTGTGACTGGGGTTAGATCAAGTGTTGCAGCAGGTATGAAAGTAATAGGTTTTACTGGTGGTAGTCATATTCAAATGGGACATCAGGAAAAATTAATTGATGCAGGTGCAGTCGAGATTTTTTCAGAAATGAGTCAAATCTCAGATTGGTTGAGAACACAATAATCAGATGGAAATATAGTTATGTCTAATGTTAGGTGTATCAGTAGGTTGGCAATACCTACATAAATTTGCAAGTGAAGATCTTCCAAAATAAACTTTGAATTAACTGAATTAATAATTTTCCATGTTAGATATCCGCGCTCAGATTGCTTCCGAATTAGAACTAAACCAGAATATCGTTCAAAATGTTCTAGATTTATTTGCAGAGGGAGCGACGATTCCGTTTATTGCTAGGTATCGGAAAGAGCGCACGGATGAGATGAATGAGATCGTGTTGCGCGAACTAGAAGAACGATTTACATATCTAACAGAACTATCAGCGCGGAAAGAGAGTATTCTGAGTTCGATCGAGTCTCAAGATAAACTAACTCCAGAATTACGTTCTAAGATTGAGAGCTGTTTATTAAAGACTGAGTTAGAAGATTTATATCTACCATACAAACCCAAGCGGCGCACTAGAGCAACAATTGCTAGAGAAAAAGGCTTAGAGCCGCTGGCTGAATTGATTCGCTCTTTAAATAATACTAGTGCTAAACCTGTAGAATTAGAGCCAGAAGCGACTAAATATATCGACGAAGCAAAAGGTGTTAAGACAGCCGCCGAGGCTCTAGCTGGAGCCTCGGATATTATTGCTGAATCAACTGCTGATAAGGCTAATTTACGGGCTTATATTCGTGAATATATTCAGTCAGAAGGTCAGTTTAAATCTAAGATTAAAGATGATGTGGCGGAAGGCTCGACTAAGTTTGAGATGTATCGGAAATATACGGCACCTGTGAGTAAAGTTGCACCGCACAATTTACTCGCTCTATTTCGCGGCGAAACAGAGAAAGTTCTCAGTCTAGAATTAGAATTTAGTGAAGATGATATCTGTGAATATTTAGCTACTCAAGAGATTAAGACTAAGATACCTGCGATTCGAGAATTTTATCGATCGATGCTCAAGGATGCTTTCACTCGGTTGATGAAGACATCGTTAGTAAATGAGGTACGCGCTGAATCTAAATTACAGGCAGATATTGGTTCAATTACTAATTTTGAAACCAACTTACGCGAACTATTATTGTCTGCACCTGCGGGGATGAAACCGACACTCGCGATCGATCCTGGTTTCCGCAGTGGCTGCAAAGTTGCAGTATTATCTGAGACGGGTAAATACTTGGCATATGAAGCAGTCTTTCCCCATCAATCAGCCAACCAGCGTCAGCAAGCATCAGCAACAGTCAAACGTTTTATTGAAAAGTATCAGATTCAATTAATCGCGATCGGTAATGGTACAGCCGGACGCGAAACAGACCAATTTGTGATCGAAACCTTGGCAAATGTCGAACCAAAACCGATTAAAGTAATGGTCAATGAATCGGGCGCATCGATTTATTCAGCAAGCGATGTGGCTATTTCTGAATTTCCCGATTTAGATATCACTGTACGCGGTGCAATCAGCATCGGCAGACGCTTACAAGATCCACTCGCCGAACTGGTAAAAATCGATCCAAAATCAATTGGTGTCGGGCAATATCAGCATGATGTAGACCAAAAACTACTGAGGAAAAAACTTGATGATACCGTCGAAAGTTGCGTAAACTATGTGGGCGTAGATCTCAATACTGCATCCAAAGAGCTGCTCACATTTGTCTCTGGTTTATCTCCCGCAGTTGCTAACAACATCATCGCATATCGGAACGAGCATGGAGCTTTTAAAAACCGCAAACAACTGCTCAAAGTGGCTAAATTAGGGCCGAAAGCCTACGAACAAGCCGCTGGCTTCCTCCGCATCCGCGATGGCGAGAATCCCCTCGACAATACAGCAGTCCATCCCGAAAGCTACGGTATCCTAGCCGCGATCGCCAAAGATGTCAATATTCCGCTCTCTGAACCAACTAAATTAGGCTCACAACTCAAACAAATAGACCTGAAAAGGTATATTACAGACTCAATCGGCGAACCCACCCTCCGCGATATCATTAGCGAACTCGAAAAACCTGGACGCGACCCCCGCGCCGAGTTCAAATATGCCACATTCAAGGCAGGCATTCAAGAAATCACAGATTTAGTCATCGGGATGGAATTGGAAGGCACCGTGACTAATGTAGCTGCCTTTGGTGCCTTTGTAGACATCGGGGTGCATCAGGATGGATTGGTACATATCTCCCAATTGTCAGATAACTTTGTCAGCGACCCCAATCAAATCGTCAAAGTCGGTCAAGTAGTAAAAGTGCGGGTGTTAGAAGTTAACGCTCAACTCAAACGGGTGAGCTTATCGATGAAAACTGGTGTCGATCCAAATCGAGATCGCCCATCTCAGCAACCAGTGGCACGTAATAGTCAGCCTCAACCATCATCAACTAAACCATCTAAAGTATTACCTAAAACGCAATCGGTGCAGCAAGAGCTGAGTCAGCCAGCAACACTAGCAGATTTGCAGCAGAAGTTTGGAAAGAAAAATTGAGGTGTGAGTTTTGACAGAATATAGCATAGTATTAGAGACTGCAAACTATTAACCTTTGTGGTCTAGAATTACTCATTACCTCCATAGCTAAACATAAAATATGACTTTCTCAGTACTCGACACATTTGCAGGTGCAGGCGGGTTTAGCCTGGGTTTCGATCTAGCAGGTGCGAAAGTTATCGGTGCTATAGAGATAGATAGTTGGGCTTGTGAAACATTCAAGTTTAATCATCCTGAAGCGACAGTTTTGCAAGGTGACATTACCACAATGACTGACGATCTTCTTATTAGTACTTTTGGTCATCTTAATCCTGATATTGTTTTAGGCGGCCCACCATGTCAAGGGTTTTCGATATGTAATAAAAATAGTGGCGATCTAAAAGATCCACGCAATTCACTTTTTGAAGATTTTATCCGTGTCGGTCGTCTCTTCAAGCCAAAAATCATGATTATGGAAAATGTTCCTAACCTTGTAAAGGCTAAGACAAAAAGTGAAGATCTCGTAATTGATATCATTCAGTATGAATTAATGAATATTGGTTATCATGTCGAATACCGTATTCTTGAGGCAACTGATTACGGCGTGCCCCAAATTAGGAAAAGGCTTGTAGTTATTGCATCAAGTAGGAAGTTAGCAAATCCATTTCCTGAAAAAACGCACACAATAGCAAGTCCGGTAAATTTTCTGGATACTGGACTTAAAAGATGCCCTACGTTGTGGGATGCAATATCCGATCTACCGGATATTGAAGCAAGAGAAGGTGCTGAAGAATCTGAATATTCTCATCCTCCGCTTAACAACTACCAACAGATTCTTCGTGATAAAACAACGAAACTTTCAAATCATAAGGCAATGAATCATTCAAAGCGAATTGTCGAACGCTTTGCTTCAATGAATTGGGGTGATTCAACCTCAGATGTTCCCGATCATCTACGACCCATCAAAAGGAATAGCACCGAGTTCTCAAACAAAATTTACGATCAAAACAATCGTAGAATGCACCCAGATCGTCAATGTCATACTATCCCTGCTTCTTTCTACGCAAACTTCGTTCACCCCTACACAAATAGAAATTTTACGGCACGGGAAGGAGCGAGGATTCAATCTTTTCCCGATTGGTATATATTCAAAGGTAAACCAACAGTAGTAAGTCATAAATTGTTGGAGCGAGAAGGTCGGCTCGCGGAAAAACATCTCTGTCAATACAATCAGATTGGTAACGCAGTTCCGCCATTAATGGCAAAAGCGATAGCCGAAAATATTTTAAAACAACTTTGATATTAATATGTTCGTCCACGGCAATAATCTAGAACAAAAAGAGAATCATAAAACAAAATATAGAGATGCTGAGTCTAGACTTTACTTATCGGAAATTCGGATCGAGTACAACCAATGGAAGATTAAAAATGAAACTTTGAAAGGCCCACTACCAACTTTTTCAGCAAACGATTCTGAACTGATTGAAAAGCGGGTTCATTTACTAAACGAGTACAAGGATTTTTTGGATCTACAGCATTATGCTGAAAAATTTGACTCGCGCTCTAATCTTCATTCTTCTGTTTTGGAAGAATTTATGTATTATTTATTCAAAGATCTTGTGTTGGGAATTTCCAAAAATGCTTTAATTGGCAAGTCTCACTCATTTAAAGATGTCTTCTTTAGAGCACCTTCATACAAGGATATGGTCGAAAGACCCCACGCATTATTTGAAATAAAAGATCATGATTTTGCTATTGGTGCAAGTATGAAAGCAACAATGCAATGTCAAGGCACTATTATTGCTGATGAATATAATTGGGATATTCCAGCAATAGCTATTGAGTGTAAAACATATCTAGATAAGACTATGCTTCAAGATGCTTCCACTGCTGCCGAACAAATAAAGCATAAAAATCCTAATGCCATGTACGTTGTTGTCGCCGAATGGCTAAAACTTTCGGAGTCAGTCAATCTTAAAAAATACAAAATAGACCAGATTTATATACTCAGAAAGCAAAAGAATACCGATCGCGAGTTTAGATATGATGCGGATTATCAAAAAAATCCAATCTACTCAGATGTCGTCGAGCATTGTTTCAACAATGTACGTGAGTTTTTGACCACTGATTGGGAAGGAGGCATATCGCATGGTTTAGATCGGGGATTCTTGATTTAGAACCAGCAATTTACTAATAAAGAGCGAATGTGTAAATTCTAGTAGGGGAGATCGCCTGAAAATTGACACCACACTCGAAAAATCGCGTTAAATTATAGTAATAAGGTCGCCAAGGATAGACCGTCCCGCCTGACCCTGCATCGTTCCACCTTCTGCTAATTGGCATATTTCACCCATGCTGCGAATCATCACTCAGCAGACTGAAGCGCAACAAGAGTTGCAGCGAATCAGTGCCCGTATCCACGACGATGCGATCGTCCACAAAGAAGCAACTGTCAACGAAATTGTACAAACAGTGCGACGACAGGGTGACAAGGCTTTAATCCATTATACGGCTGAGTTTGACGGTCAAACCCTGACGGTCGATCGGTTGCGGGTCAGTGGTGCCGAATTAGATGCTGCTTATCAACAGGTATCTAAAGAATTGCTCAAGGCGATCGAACTTGCCGCCCAAAATATCGAAGCTTTTCACCGTCAGCGGGTACCCAAATCTTGGGTGACATTTGGCGAGGATGATGTTGTACTCGGCAAACGCTACAATCCTGTCGATCGAGCAGGTATTTATGTGCCTGGAGGACGCGCTTGCTACCCCAGCACGGTGCTGATGAATGCTATTCCAGCCAAAGTTGCTGGTGTGCCCCAGATCGCCATGGTGACACCTCCAGGCGCAGACAAAAATCTCAATCCAGCCGTACTCGTCGCCGCTCAAGTAGCCGGAATCGAAGAGATCTATCGGGTCGGTGGTGCCCAGTCGATCGCCGCTCTAGCTTATGGTACGGATACAATTGCCAAAGTGGATGTGATCACTGGCCCAGGCAATATCTACGTTACCCTCGCCAAAAAGCTGGTGTATGGCACCGTCGGCATTGACTCACTCGCGGGGCCATCGGAAGTCCTAATTATCGCCGATCGACATGCCAATCCAATTCACGTCGCAGCAGATCTATTAGCCCAAGCCGAACACGATCCGATGGCGGCAGCGATTTTGATTACTACAGATGCTCAACTTGCTACAGCAGTCCAAGCTGCGGTCGAAAGTCAGCTCCAAAATCATCCCCGCCGGACGCTAACAGAAAAATCGATCGCTCATTATGGACTGATCGTAGTTGTTGAGAGTCTAGAGACTGCTGTCCAACTCTCCGACAGGTTCGCCCCCGAACACTTGGAACTAAACACTAACGACCCGTGGGCATTGGTCAATCTGATCCGTCACGCTGGGGCGATTTTCATTGGTGATTCGACTCCAGAAGCCATCGGTGATTATCTCGCTGGCCCCAATCATACACTCCCTACCTCCGGCGCAGCTCGTTATGCTTCGGCACTGGGTGTGGAGACATTTATGAAGCACTCCAGCCTGATCCAATACTCGCCCACAGCTCTGAGCAAAGTTGGTAATGCCATCGATGCGCTCACCAAAGCGGAAGGGCTATTTTCTCACGGAGAGTCAGTCAGATTGCGATTGAAGGATGGTTCGACCGAGCGGCTACGTTAGACCGCTCGAATCGACGATCGATTCAACCCTCACTTGAGCAAGTCGATCGACAGTAGGTGACAAAGACAACTGCCACCTTTGCTCTGACTAGAGATCGGGTAAGTCCAACTTAGGTTGGATCGTTGGCGTTGGCGAAGGCTCTCGTTCGCGAAGCGTCTCGGAGAGAAGAGAAGCCTCTCCTCTGGAGAATCGCTTGATTGGAGCAGGTTTTGGTATACTCGGCTCACTCCGTACCGCCCCTCGGTCATCAGGTTCCAATGGATTGCGGTAGGGTCTTTTGTCTCCATCGCCTGGAGGTCTACTACCACCTTTACGTGGTAGTTTAGCCCGTAGTGGGGCAACAAATTTGGCACTGCGGATCTCCAAATTGTTATCCACCCTCACCACATCAAAATCCCAAAAGTTACCGACCAGCTTTTCAGCCAGATCGCCCACCAATCGGATCTTAAAATAGCGTTCTTCTTCAGTTTTTTTCTTAGGTGCTTGGCAAATTTTCACAAAGATCTCTCTAGTCTCCCGCGACTGATAGATGACCTCACCGCGAATGGAGAAATAACTATTGGGGATTTCCAGATTTTCGATCGTCGGAATCGGCGAAATATCTGTAGGTGACTCAATCTGCTGTTCGGACTCAGGCGATCGATCGAGTGGGTCTATGACTAGTTGTGGCTCCCATACACCCATGATTTGGGCATGGAGTTTATTATCTTCCTTGCGAATGCGGGGATAGACTACCCACAAATGAGATTGTGCTAAATCGAGGTGATTTTTGATCAGACTCATGATCCGACCGAGAATGACAGCATCAATCTCGGCTCCATCGTCAGCCAACATCATCCCCTGATTGAATTCCTCGATCGAGGGTACATACTTACCTAAAATCAATCCGATTGCTCGATACTGAAGTGGTTCGCTAGCTGGCGGAATTGGTGTATTCCCCGTCAGTTGCAGCATCGGGGGCAGCGGTGGATAATCTGCTGGATCTGGTCTTTTGGGTCGTTTAACAGGCTTGGCGGGTCTAGTTGCAGCTTCTGGATGCGATGGGGGCTGATTGATGGGGAATTGTGCAGAACTCATAGAAAATTCCTTCGGACGGAGTCAAATTTTTCGATCTCCCTCTCATGGTAAGCGGGATTTTCGAGACAAAATTGTGGATACTGAACTAACTGGGCAGATTGGGCAGTTAAAATGTGAGACTCCTACGATGGATCGTTCCCAAATTTAGCTCTCAAACTACTATGTAAGCGATTACATTGCTCTCAATGATTTTAGTTACATTCAATTGCATAATTATTGATGCCAGCCTATTCTATCAATTTCTGGTCAAATCCTCACTATGATTCGTCTGATTTTTCGGATTGTGGGGATTGCGCTGCTGGTGCGAACCGCTCCACGCTCCTAACTCAATACTCTTAACGAAGAACAGAAGCTATGGCTTCTGGGTTGAAATCCCTACCCTAATAACCCAATTATCAATTACTTGTAATGAGCGTAGTCGTTGACGTTAACCTGCCGTAGGCATAGTATCAATCATCAATTAATTAAAATCCTAACCATGAATTTTCAATCTGTCGTCGCCACCCTCAATCAGTTCTGGAGCGCACAAGGCTGCGCGATCGTTCAATCATATGATACCGAAAAAGGTGCCGCCACCAAGAGCCATCATACCTTCTTGAGATCGATCGGCCCCGAACCTTGGTCGGTGGCTTATATTGAACCCTGTCGTCGTCCGGGCGATGGTCGCTATGGTCAAAATCCCAACCGTTATCAACATTACTATCAATATCAAGTCCTGATCAAACCCTCTCCAGACAATATCCAGGATATCTATCTAGACTCCCTCCGCGCCGTGGGTATCAAACCAGAAGACCATGATATCCGGTTTGTGGAAGACAACTGGGAAGACGCAGCGATGGGTGCCTGGGGAGTTGGTTGGGAAGTGTGGCTAGATGGGATGGAAGTCACTCAATTTACCTACTTCCAGCAGTGTGGCGGGGTCGATTGTCGCCCAGTCTCGATCGAGATTACCTATGGCTTGGAACGGCTGTGTATGTATCTTCAGGGCGTAGACTCGATCGCCAAAATCTTGTGGAATGATACACTCACCTATGCTGATATCTATCTCCAATCCGAAATCGAGCAATCCACTTACAATTTTGAAGCATCCAATCCCGAATTATTGTTTACCCTATTCGATCTCTATCAACAGGAAGCCGAACAACTAATCGCTAAAGGATTGGTGATGCCGAGTTTGGATTATGTCCTCAAATGCTCCCATACATTCAATATGCTCGATGCGCGGGGAGTCATTTCTGTTACCGAGCGGACGCGATATATCGGCAAAGTGCGCGGATTAGCCAGACAAGTTGCCCATCTCTATCTGGCGCAACGCGAAAAATTAGGATTTCCCCTGCTGTCTAAATCCGCCGTTGTGGTCTAAAGCCAACAACCAATACATCCTTAAAGCTGCCGAAACCTAGCTGGTGGGCTGTGCCCACCCTACGATCGTTGGGTTTCGCTGACAAAGGTTTTGTTTGAAGCTGTCAACTGTCAACTGTCAACTGAATTTAGTCTTCATGGTCGTCGAAAGGATCTGAGAGCTGTTTCGCTGGAGGACCGAAGGAAATATATAAGCCATAGGCAGTGGTGAGGATCACCGCTGCGCCCAACGTAATGCTAAGAACTGTTGCAGATTCCATGGTTAATTTAATCTAAGGATGTTGCTTCTCTTACAATATTAATGAATTTTACAAAAATTTACCAAAAAATCTAGCGATCGATAGATATCATTCCTAAATCTACTTTTAGATCGGTGCTGCCAACACATCGCGGCTCCCATTAAAAATAGAACGGGAGCGGCTGTCGAAAACTGGAATTTTCTTTGGTACACTGAGGATGTGGAATATTTCCACCCCACAGATAGAGTATCCACATAACATCATCGGTGACACATGGCACAACGCACTAAATTAGGGGATCTGCTCAGACCTCTCAATGCTGAATATGGTAAAGTCGTTCCTGGTTGGGGAACTACCCCAGTCATGGGCGTATTTATGGTATTGTTTGCGGTCTTTTTATTGATCATTCTCCAAATCTACAATAACTCTCTGGTTCTTGATAGTTTCTCTGTTGACTGGAGTGGTGGCGGACAATAGGATCGATCGTGACTGGAGATTGGGATGGGTAACAGAGGGCGACTTTTGCTCATGTTTCTCAAACGTGAAGACCGAGAGATTGACTCTAACCCATACCCGATCGATAGCCACTATCCGATAAATATCTGTAAATTTGGATACAATGACGGTATCGGCATAAAAATTATACTGTCTTAAATAATTGTCAGGAAAAAGATTATGAATTTCTTTGGGATCGGCTTACCGGAAACTATCGCGATCGCTGTTGTCGTACTATTGGTATTTGGCCCCAAAAAGTTACCAGAAATCGGCAAGAGTCTAGGCAAAGCACTCAAGGGTTTCCAAGAAGCATCGAATGATTTTCAGTCTGAGTTCAAAAAAGAAGTAGACGCGATCGAAACTGCGGTGAAGTCCCCCAGCCAAATCGAATCGACTGAAGCGGTAAATAATAAGTCTGATAGTAATACTTAATTAATTTGGTGAGATTTGAGACACGATTGTAAGTAAGATTTAATAATACGCTGTTAATGATAGAAACCCGACTTCTTCAAGAAGTCGGGTTTCTTGCGAAATCTCTGCAATCTCTCGAATTTGACAACCTATTCCTTGACTTCTAATCAATGCGTACATGGATGTTTAGCAATTTTTGTGCAACGATGGCAGTAAATTGAACTTCTGATTTGTAATTACATGGAACCTTTAAGTGCTGCTTCGATGTTAGCGATCGCGGGCAAATTGGTAACGTCAGAAGTTACAAAAGCTGCGGTAGCTGGTGTCAAACGTCAATTGCAGCCAGATAAAATGGTAGTGATATTGCAACAAGCGATCCAATCAGCACAAGCAGTGCAGCCAGAAACAGGCGGAATATTTTTTCGGTGTCAGTCGAAAGCAGCCAAAGAGTTTTTAGAGCAGTTGTTCAAGTCACCAGCGGTGGTGAAGGAATTACAAAAACCTCTACAGGACGATGGGAAGCCAGATGTAGATATTTTGGTAGTGGCGTTCGAGCGATCCGCCAAACAGCATTCGGACATGCAGAATTATATCCCTGATACCCTGCGCCCTTGGATGGAGACGTTTGTAGATAGTTATTTTGAGCAGTTGCAGGGGATTTGTTTTCAGGTTGCGAAGGATGGATATCTGAAGCAATTGGCACAGCGGGTAGATGATGTGAAGTTTGTCGGGATTGCAGTACCAGGGGAAGAGGTCGAAAAGCAGGAGATTTTGGCACAGATTTTTGTGATGCCAGATGTGCGTGAAGAACGCAATCGGAATTCACAACAATCATTTCAAATGGATTTTATTCCCTTTTCATCAGATGTTGCTTTTGCGAATGAAGTAACTTTTCCATTTACGTTCCCCATCAGTGAAACCAAACAGAGTAAGCTTTTAGCCGAACAGAAAGCGTTAGCGATGCGCGATCGATCCGCCCCACGAATTACCGCTCAAAAAGTCATCAATATAGCTCAGAAAAAAGCAGTAGTACTGGGCGCACCTGGTTCGGGGAAAACCATGCTGGCAAGCTATTTTGCCTTGATGTTGTGTGAAACTACTCAAAGCGATCCAACTCAAATTGGCTTGAAAGCAGAAGATGATTACTTACCTGTGGTGGTGCGGATTCGGGATTGGATTTTACAGCCAAAGATGGGATTGCTGGAGTATTTGCGATCGAATGCCGAAGCTAGTTTAGCTTGCAAGGAATTACCCACCGGATTTTTCGAGCATTGGTTAGAGCGGGGACGGGCGTTGATTTTGCTCGATGGATTGGATGAGGTGGTGGATGAAGTGCAGCGGCGGAAGGTGGCGGAGCAGATCGAGACATTTTTGCATCAATACAAGGACAATCCAGCGGTAATTACATCGCGTCCAGCGGGGTATCGGTGGGACTTTTTCAATCTCGATGAGTTTCCTCACTATACGCTGGAATCTTTTGATGACAAGCAGGTGGCGACATTTATCGACCATTGGTATGAGAGTCGGCTCAAGGACGATCCGGCGCAAGCAGATCGGCGGAAGGCGGATCTACAAAAGGCGTTTGCCAGAAACGAGCGGATTCGGCTGCTGGCAAAAAATCCGTTGTTATTGACGATTATTACCTTGATCCATCGCTATCAGGCGGAGTTACCAAGACAGCGGTGTAAGCTCTATGAGAAGGCGGTGGAGACACTGCTGACGAGTTGGGATAGTGGCAAGGAAATCAAGCTGTACTCGCAGGTTTTGCAGCATCTCAAGTCAGACGATCTGTTGTATATCTTGAAGAAATTAGCCTACTGGATTCATACCCAAGGCAGTACGGGCGAAACCGAAGGTGGGACGTTGATTGACAAAGATGAGTTGATTCGGTGGTTACGGAAGGAGATTCAAACGCTGAAAAAATGCGAAGCGCATGAGGCAAAGGGAGAAGCCGAAAGGTTTATCGATTTTATCCAACGGCGGACGGGTTTGCTGAACGAACAAGGGCGAGATCGTTATGCTTTCGTACATAAGACGTTTCAGGAATACTTGACAGCAGAGGAGATATTCGATCGAGCTGATGTTGAAGATGATACTGAGATTATCTTGGATCATTTTCGGCAGCATTTACACGATCAGCATTGGCGAGAGGTGTTGTTGTTGCTGGTGTCGAAGCTGAAAGGGAAGAAGGCACAGAAGGCGATTCAGGCAGTTTTGGAGGCGAAGAGTGAATACGAACAGTGGCTACATCGAGATTTGCTATTTGCAGGTTGGTGTCTGACTGAAGATCCACCAGAATTAACAGTGGTGGCGGCGGATTGGGTGGGGGAAATACTCGATCGATTAATTGTTTTAGAAATTGAAAGTTCCGATCGAATTGGTCGCAAAATTAGTGCTGAAGTAACAATGCTTCTGCATTGCTGTGGCGAAACAACTGTAGAACGGGATGTGTGGGCAAAGTTACAAGCACAGGGAGATCGGATCGATCGTTTTCGACTGCTAAAACTTCAGGCTGCATTGGGACAGGAAGCAGATGCGATTGATACGTTGGTCAATTTATTGGAAAATCAACATGGTGCTATAAGTCTTCTTGCTGTAGAAATATTAGTTGAATTAGAATGTAAAAATGAGAAGGTGGTGAGTTGCTTATTACGGTTACTGGAGAGTGAACAGCCTTTTATTTTCGTTCATGCTGCAAAAATATTGTCTCAATCGGGCAACTCCAAAGATGAGGTAGTTCAGCGTTTTCTCTTGATGTTGAATAATGAAGATTCTGTTACCCGTATTGGAGCCGCACAGATTCTAGCTCAACTAGGAAATACTGATGAGCAGGTGGTAAGTAGTTTAGTTTCATTACTGAAGGATGAAAACTCCCATGTTCGCTCTCGTGCTGCATCAGAATTGGTTCATTTAGGGAGTACTAGTGAGCAGGTGATAAGCAGTTTAGTTTCATTACTGAAGGATGAAAACTCCTCTGTATGCTTTATTGCGGCAGAAGCATTAGGTAGATTAGGAAATGCTAGTTCGGAAGTGGTAAATGTTTTAATTCCCTTACTTGTGGATACAAATTCTTCCATACGCTCTAGTTCGGCTGAAGCATTGGGTAGATTAGGAAATGCTAGTTCGGAAGTGGTAAATCGTTTACGTTCCTTGCTTGTTGATGAAAGCTCCTCTGTTCGCTCTAGTACTGCGGAAGCATTGATTAGATTAGGAACTGCTGATTTGGAAGTAGTAAATATTTTACTGTACTTAATCAAAAATGAAAGCTCGTTTGTGAGATTTCCTGCGGCAGAAGTATTAGGTAAATTATCTAAAGCCTACGTTACAATTCGTCCCAAAGTGCTTCAATGGCTAGAACAAAATTCAAATAATGATGAAATTGGCAACGCGATCGATTGTTTATGGTCGATCGTGGTTGAATAAATGATGGGGAGATTCGATCGATTGGTATAGTGTTTTAAGCGTGAGATCGCGCTTCTATGAATCAGCAACACAGATATAATAAGAATATCTTCAACATCCACTCGATCGATGTCCCAAAATATTAATATTCATTTGCCTGATGATATCTTAGTAGAAATCGATAGATTAGCTACCCAGGGCGATCGTAGTCTTTTTATTAGCGAAGCCATCCAATTTTATATCAGTGAGGCTAATAAAAGAGCTTTGCGCGATCTAATTAAGGAAAGCGCGATTGTTCGTGCAGACAGAGATTTAGCTCTAGCCCAAGAATAGTTTGCACTGGATGAAGAGTCATGACAGCGCAACGAGCAATTCAAATTAGCATTGATTTGATGGACTTATAGTCGATCGATCTCGATTGTTTGTCAATTAACCCCTCTGCGGTATCTAAATCCTATTCATATTTTATCATGACGATCGATGGTAAAACGTTAGCATCTTCAGCTAGTCGATCGACAAAATCATCGATACCTTCAATCCCGATCGATTGTAGAATCGTTAATAAATTATGACTATCTTTGATTAGCTGGGTAACATCAATCCCAGCATATACTGGCTGATAATAAGGCAATCGTCCGATACCTTCGCCGAGTAATGTGACTGCGCCGCGCCAGTTGCGATTGTGGAGATGATAGCAAGCCACGGCGATTTGCAGCACACCTTGATAGAACTTTTTGTCTGGATCGATCGCATCCATCCACAAGGCTTCAAGCGTATCATGACAAGCATAATATTCTCCAGTATTAAATTCATTAATACCCTGTATCCATCCAGGAGGTGTGTCATTCATTGGGAAAGAAAAAAGAGCATTGATTTACAACTTTTTAGATGAGTTGATTTACACTCATTTAAAAATAACTGTCAACTGTCAACTGTCAACTGTCAACTAAACTTCATCCAACCAGTTCCATGATGACCATAATTACAGACTTGGGGATTGAGAATTTCGGTGAGGATTTCTAGAGATTCTACTAGCCTTGGGCCAGGACGGTTGAAAAACGCATTACCATCGGTGATGTAGACTCGATCCAATTGTACTGCTTTAAGTTTTCCCCATTGCGGATGCTCCGTCAGTGGTTGTGCTTCGATCCGAGTTCTGTCTAGATCGAAACCACAAGGCATGAAAATAATCGTATCGGGATCGGCTGCAATCAATTCATCCCAACTAATGCGGGGCGAATGCTGTCCCGTGACTCCGCCAATCGGCTTACCTCCAGCCATCTCAACGAGTTCGGGAATCCAGTTTCCCGCCAACATGAGCGGATCTGTCCACTCGATACAAGCAACTCGCGGCGGATTGGCGAGGAGATTTTCGGATTGAGTTTGACAGGTTTTAACTCTAGCTTGAAGAGCTGACACAATCGGTTTCCAGTCAACATTGAGAGTTTCGCCGACTCGTTGAATATCTGCCCAGACATCCGCGATCGTGTCTGGCTGAAGTGAGATAATCTGTGGGTGAGAGTTGGTTAATTTTGCGACGGCGATTTCTACTTCGGGAAAACTCACAGCACAAACATCACACTGATCTTGGGTAATAATGTGAGTCGGTTGTAATTTTGTCAGGACATCGAGATTGATGTCATAGATACTGACTGCTGCTGTGAGTAATTTGTCTACTTCTTTGTGAATCTCACCACTTGGCTGATGGATAGACAGTCGCGCTGAGGTACAGATCGCGCGATCTTTAATCTCAGGCGGATAGTCACATTCATGCGAAATTCCCACCAATCGATCGGTCAATCCCAAACAAGCGATAATCTCAGTAGCACTGGGTAATAGTGACACTAGCCGGAGTGATGCTAATTGGGTCATAAGTTGCGATAAAAGATAGCATTCCAGTAAGATCGACAGTAACTAACATCTGACCTCCCCTATGACTCATTCTACCGATATTCCTACTCTGGTACGCTGGATGGCTGGAGATTTTAGCAATCAAGCTCAAGCATATGAAAATCCGCCATTTTTCGCACATATTCGGGTGTGTATGCGTCCGCTACCCTATGAGTTATTGGATGGGGTGGGATTATTTCTCGAACAGGCTTATGATTTTATGCTCCACAATCCCTATCGGTTGCGAGTATTAAAGTTTGTCGAAGTAAACAATCGGATTGAAATCGAACACTATACGATCGAACCTGAAGCCGAATTTCATGGAGCCGCACGCAAACCCGAACTGTTCCACCAACTCACCCGCGATAAAATTATCAAAATGTCTGGTTGCACGATGATTACTGAGTGGACGGGGAGTACATTTAAGGGCTATGTGGAGCCTGGAAAGGGCTGCAAGATAACACGAAATGGCAGAGATACTTATTTGGACAATAGCTTTGAAATCGACGCTCACAAGCTAATTAGCCTCGATCGCGGTCGCGATATCGTCACCGATGAACACGTCTGGGGATCGATCGCTGGGCCATTTGAATTCACCCAGACAGCGAGTTTTGCTAATGAAGTACAGCTTAGTAAACAGTTGACAGTTGACACTTCGGCTACGCTCAGTGCAAGCAGTTGAGAGTTGACAGGCTCACATCTTGCACCAGCGGCTCGCGCTCGTCGGGTTTCCCGACGGTTTAGCGAG
>ENA-OFCD01000952-OFCD01000952.1-metagenomes-genome-assembly--contig:-NODE-952-length-16471-cov-36.598989_pt1 | contig 16471 bp, 13 predicted proteins | sample MGYA00153392_OFCD01 | MGnify analysis MGYA00153392 | reverse complement strand
AATTCTTAAAGAATTTGGAAATAATTATGTAATTAATTTTGCTTAACTACTTATGTTGCTGCGGCACTATTCGCTGGGCACTCACTCAGGGAAAAGTGTTTTATGACCAGAACGGACAGCCGATGCGGATGGCGGGCCTGGATCTCGATATCACCGAACGCAAACGGATAGCCGAAGCGTTGCGACAGAGTGAAGAATTTAAGAATCGGATGTTAGATAGCAGTCCAGACTGCATCAAGGTACTAAACCTGGATGGGCAGCTCCTTTATATGAATACGGGTGGGCTGTGTTTGCTGGAAATTGATGACATCGCTCCTTACCTGAATGCCGAATGGCTCTGCTTTTGGGATGGCGACTATCGGCAACAGGCAGAGCAGGCATTTGCCGCCGCCGCATCAGGCGAAGTCTACCTCTTTCGCGGGTACTGCCCAACCGCAAAAGGCACGCCGAAATGGTGGGAAGTGATCGTTAGCCCAATTTTGGATGCCTCTGGGCTGGTGGAACGAGTGCTGGCGATTTCACGGGATATCACCGATCGCCAGCAGGCTGAAATCGAACGCGATCGCCTGTTTGAACAGGAGCAAGCAGCCAGAGCAGAAGCCGAACGAGCCAATCGGATCAAAGATGAGTTTCTAACCGTTCTCTCCCACGAGTTACGATCGCCCCTGAATCCAATTTTGGGTTGGGCAAAACTGCTGCAAACTCGCAACTTCGATCCTGCTAAAACGGCCGAAGCACTGGCAACGATTGAACGTAATGCCAAACTGCAAGCCAAACTGATTGATGACCTGCTCGACATTGCCAAAGTTTTGCGCGGCAAACTCAGCATAGATGCGGCTCCCGTCAATCTGACATTTATCATTGAGTCGGCGATCGACACCGTGAGGGCAGCAGCCGTCGCCAAATCAATCCTGATTCATCCGGTGCTCCCCAAAGTTGGGCTGGTGTCTGGCGATGTGGCTCGACTCCAGCAAGTGGTTTGGAACCTGCTGTCTAACGCGATCAAATTTACCCCCAACCACGGACAGGTAGACATTCGGCTGGAGCAAATCGACAACCAGGCACAAATTACAGTCAGCGACGCGGGTAAAGGCATCAACCCTGACTTTCTACCGTATATCTTTGAGTCATTTCGGCAAGAAGATGCTTCAACCACCCGTAAGTATGGCGGGCTAGGGTTGGGGTTAACGATCGTCCGTCAGTTAGTAGAGGCGCACGGCGGCACGATCGTGGCTGACAGCCCCGGTAAAGGGTTGGGAGCCACGTTTACGGTGCAGTTGCCCTTGCTGAATGTTGAGCCGGAAAACAACCAGACAGGCTCACTGCCACAACAAATCTTCGATCTCACAGGAATTCGAGTCCTTGCAGTCGATGATGAACTTGATACCCGCGAGCTATTTACCGCATTGCTGACTCAATATGGAGCAGAAGTGCTGACAGTTGCCTCTGCCGCAGAAGTGCTGACAAGCCTGAAATCCTTTCAACCCGATGTGCTCGTCAGCGATATTGGAATGCCCGAAGTCGATGGCTATACCCTGATCCAACAGATCCGCGCTCTACCACCCGAACAAGGGGGACAGCTTCCGGCGATCGCTGTGACGGCCTATGCCACTGGCGATGCCAGCGAGCGATCGCCAGTGGCTATCAACAGCACCTGATAAAACCCCTTGAGCCAGAACAGTTAGCTCAATCTGTAGTGGCACTCGCACACAGCTTGGGTTAGTGGCTGACACACGGGCAAAAAAGTAGTAGGGACACAGCACCGTGCATTGGTGTCAACAACCAGGCTGAAATCTTTGAGAAATCTGGGTTTTATGCCAGCTATAGATCCCCATCGCATCCCCTTCTTAAGGGGAGTAGGCACAGGGACACTACCCCTAGGTCGAATGAAACTGCCGTGTCCCGGAGGCGGGGATCGATCGGGCGGTGTACTTCATAAACGTGGAATCTGCTGTATCAAAAAAAAGGGGCAAGCCAGAAGCCCGCCCCAAATTCAATTATGCTGTTGCTATTAGCCCAACAGCGCCTTGGCTTTAGCTACCACATTATCAACGGTGTAGCCAAACTTTTCTAAAGCAACGGGGCCCGGTGCAGAAGCGCCGAATCTGTCGATGCTGATGCTATCGCCTTCGGAACCCAAATAACGTCCCCAGCCGAAGCTAACAGCCGCTTCAACTGCTAAGCGCTTAGTAACAGCTTTTGGCAGTACAGATTCGCGGTAAGCTGCATCTTGCAAGTCGAACAATTCCCAGCAAGGCATCGAAACTACTCGCACTTTATTGCCTGCGGCGCGCAATTTTTCAGCGGCATCAACGCAGAGGAAAGTTTCGCTACCAGTGCCGATTAAAATGATGTCGGGAGTCCCACCATCGTCAGACAAAGTGTAAGCGCCTTTGGCTGTTCCTTCGATCGAGCTTCCAGCCAAATTGGGCAAGTTTTGACGGGACAAAGCCATCAAAGTTGGGCGTGTGCGGCTTTCAATTGCTACCTTGTAAGCGCCGGATGTTTCGTTACCATCGGCAGGGCGCATTACCAACAAATCGGGAATCACGCGCAAAGAGGCAATGGTTTCTACGGGTTGGTGAGTCGGGCCGTCTTCGCCCAAGGCTACGGAGTCGTGAGTCATGACATAAATCACGCCAGCTTCCGAGAGTGCAGACAGGCGAATTGCACCGCGCATATAGTCGGCAAACACCAAGAAAGTAGCGCAGTAAGGAATCAAACCGCCGTGCAGTACCATGCCGTTGGCGATCGCGCCCATGCCATGTTCCCGCACACCAAAGCGCAGGTTACGTCCTTCGTATTGACCTTTTTGGAAATCTTTTTCACCCTTCAACAAAGTCATGTTAGAAGAGGCTAAGTCAGCGGAACCGCCGATTAATTGAGGTAAGACAGCAGCCAAAGCATTCAAACATTTTCCAGAATGATTCCGAGTCGAATCTGCCTTATCTTCCGGCTTGTAAGTCGGCAAAACTTTATCCCAACCTTCGGGAAGTTTGCCATTGATCGAGCTTTCAAATTCTGCTGCTTCTGCGGGATATGCTGCTTTGTAAGCATCAAAAGCTTTCTGCCATTCCTGCTCAGACTGAGCGCCGCGATCGACTGCTTTGCGGAAGTGCGACAAAGCATCGCTAGGAATCTCAAACGGTGCATATTCCCACTTCAAGAAATCGCGAGTTGCCTTAACTTCAGCGTCGCCCAAAGCAGCACCGTGAGCGCTGTAAGAATTTCGCTTGTTGGGAGAACCGTAACCGATAATTGTGCGAACTTTAATCATGGACGGTTTGTCCGTGACTTTCTTGGCTTCTTCAAGAGCTTTGTTAACTGCTGCCAAGCTAGTGTCATGATCTAGGTCGGTATTGTCTACAGTAATGACGTGCCAGTTGTAAGCTTCAAAACGCTTGCCGACATCTTCAGTAAAGGCTAAGTTAGTGTCGCCTTCAATGGAGATGTGATTGTCATCGTAGAGAGCAATTAATTTGCCGAGTCCGAGGTGTCCGGCCAAAGAACAAGCTTCGCCAGAAACGCCTTCCATGTGGCAACCATCACCCATGATGACGTAGGTGTAGTGGTCAACAATTGTGTTACCGGGCTTGTTGAATTTTGCAGCGAGGTGAGCTTCTGCCATTGCCAAACCGACGGCGTTAGCAATGCCTTGTCCCAGGGGGCCTGTGGTAACTTCTACGCCTTCTGTCATGAAGTTTTCGGGGTGTCCGGGGGTTTTGGACTCCCACTGGCGAAATTGTTTGATGTCGTCGAGGCTGACGCTATCGTAGCCGGTCAAGTGCATGAGGGCGTACTGTAGCATACAGCCGTGGCCGGCGGAGAGGACGAAGCGATCGCGGTTGAACCATTTGGGGTTTTTGGGGTTGAACCGCATAAACCGATCCCACAGCACGAAGGCCATAGGGGCAGCGCCCATCGGCAGTCCTGGATGACCTGATTTTGCTTTTTCTACCGCATCGATGGCGAGAAAGCGGATGGAGTTGATGCAGAGTTCTTCGAGTGATTGGGTTGCAACAGCCATAATTCTGGTTTTTATGTGTAAGAGAGAGTGTGTGTGGTCGATTCTGGCAGAGGTGCTGATGAGTCGAGTTCGATCATCGGCGATCGTTTTTACTGTTCAATTTCTGTGGAACTGCCGTAAGGCTGAAATACATATCATCTCACCACTTGCGATCGACGGACAACTTAATTTTTTAATATTTCGCCGCCTTTATGCTGTTGTCAGTTGACTGTTGACCGTTGACCGTAAAAATCGCTGAAACTATTGCTATGATTAACTGGTTCCCAGGCTCTGCCTGGAAACCGATGTCTAGAGGCTCTGCCTCGCAAGCTTTGATGAAAATTGGAGGCAGAGCCTCCGGATCTGCGTTACCAGGCAGAGCCTGGTGACGAGTAGTTTTCCTTCTTTCTTCTGACTTCTGCTATATTTGCAATTTTAGTCAGGCAATACCTAATGACTCTCAGTGAAGCCGAAGTCCGCAGTCAAAAAGTAGACGAACTGCGATCGCAAGGCATAGAACCATATCCTAGCCAATCCTACGCGCGATCGCACACAGCCCAACAAGTTCGCGAAATATTTAGTCAGCCGGGAAAAGAACTCCAAAACGGAGAAAATGACCCCGCAGAAATTTCCCTGCGAGTAGGCGGGCGGATCACTTCCAAACGAGACAGCGGCAGTATTTGCTTCATCGATTTAAAAGACGCCACAGACAAAATCCAACTCAAAATAGAGAAAAAAATAGTCATCGGCGAAGTCGGTTTAAGCTTCAAGCAAATTAAAACTTTGCTTGATGTCGGCGATTTTGTCGGCGTCGAAGGCATCGGCTGTCGCACTCAGAAGGGAGAACTTTCGATTTCAGTGCGAGAATTCACGCTGTTATCAAAAGCTACAATTCAATTTCCCGACTCTTATTACGGTATTAATGACCCCGAAGTTTGTCGCCGTCACCGCGAAATGGATTTGGCTAGCAACCAAGATGCTTTCAACCGTTTTATGCTCCGCAGTCGCATCGTCCAGAACATCCGTTCCTATCTCTGGAATGCTAATTTTTACGAAATAGAAACACCGACATTGCAAGCAATTTACGGCGGCGCTGCTGCTAAGCCGTTTGTCACTCACCACAATGCTTTGGATGTAGACTTGTATTTGCGAGTGGCTCCCGAACTGTTCTTGAAAAGAGCAATTTGCGGTGGTTTCGAGCGAGTATTTGAAGTCGGAAAAGCTTTTAGAAATGAGGGCATCGATAGTACCCACAATCCTGAGTTTACATCTGTAGAAGTTTACCAATCTTACGCAGATTACTTCGATATTTTAGCAGTTGTAGAAGATGTCATGTGTTGTGCAGCGGCGGCTGTACTTGGGGATGTCAAGGAAATTGACAATCAAGGACAGATGATCAGTTTAGAACGCAAGTTCGACTACAGCGAAAAATATCCCAGCTTTCGCGGCAAACACTGGGAAGTTAAAACGATGGTGGAAGCTGTTAGAGACGAGTTTGGACTGGATTTTGATAGCTTGGATCTCGAAAGTGCGATCGCCTCTGCAACCAAACTAGAATTATACCTTTCTAAACTAGAAAAACAGAGTTTAGGTTACGTGCTTTATGCTGTCTTTGACAAGTTAGTTGTCCCCACACTAATTCAGCCAACTTTTATTATTGACTTTCCTATCGAAGTTAGTCCCTTAGCCAAAGGACACCGCAGCAAACCGGGATTTGTCGAGCGTTTCGAGTTATTTATCAACGGGATGGAATACTCGAACGGCTTCTCAGAATTGAACGATCCGAAAGAGCAAAGAAAGCGGTTTGAGGAACAGTTGGTGCAGAAAGATGCAGGCGACGACGAAGCGCATCCAATGGATGAAGATTTCATCCAAGCCCTATCTTTGGGAATGCCAAATTGTGCCGGCATGGGAATCGGTGTCGATAGATTGGTGATGCTTTTAACCAACACTCAAAGCATCCGCGATGCGGTGATGTTCCCGACAATGCGACCTGTCAAAGATTGATTGGAGTAGCTTTTTTGCAGATGTCTAATAAGTACATGGAGATTTTTTAACCGCAGATATCAGCGGATTAACACAGATAAACGCAGATGAAATTCCATCTGCGTTTATCTGCGTTTATCTGTGTTAATCCGCAGTTAAAAAAACATTTTTGATATCACCGTATAAACGAACCGAAAATGCGGCAGGATCTCGCTTGCGGTAGCTAAATATTAATATTTATGACATTTGAAATAAAATTTAGCGCCGTAGTTATAATGTTTTTGTTTATTTAACTAACCCACCGATCGCACATGATTTTAAGTGAGTCAGTTACCCTCAAACCAAGATATCAACCTCAAGCATCAGACACCTGTATTGAAGTAGAGATCATCCAGTTTAATCTCTGGAGGCAAATGCAGCCCGCAAAGAGATTAGCATTAGCCTCTGCGGCCACGAGGGGCTGCCGCCAATTAGCCTTATCGGGAATCAAAAAACGCAACCCTCAATTAGATTCCATCTACCTCAAACAAGAGTTTATCAAAGCAACTTTAGGACAACAATTTATTGAAATTGCCCAATTAGTAGAGACAAAACTGGTAATGCAAGATCCGATCTGGTTAGCAGCTAAAATTGGTAACATCCTAGATACACTGTCAATTTCCTACTATGTTGGCGGTTCAATTGCTAGTTCCGCTCACGGCGAACCCAGATCTACTCAGGATGCAGACATTGCTATCAGCATCCGAAAAAAACAAACTCAGTCCCTCATGCAAGCAATGCAAAGCGAATTCTACATCAGCGATATTGCAGTTGAAGACGCTTTGAGGGGGAGAAGTTCAAGTTTCAACGTCATTCACCTAGAGACAGCCATTAAAGCAGACATTTATTTGATTAAACCCGATCGCGAATACGAGAAATCTCAGCTCGATCGCCGACAGCAATTCTACCCAGACGACAGACCAGAATTAACCTTTTATATCTGTAGCCCCGAAGATATAATTTTGCAAAAACTCATTTGGTACAGAATGTCAAGATTTCAGTCAGATAAGCAATGGCGAGATATTCTAGGAGTGATGAAACTTCAGGCGGATTCGTTAGATAGGACTTACCTGCAACATTGGTCTTCCCAGTTAAATGTCGCTTCAGAGATCGATCGGGCTTTTTTTGAATCGGGATTGAATTAACCAGAACACGCAGAGCCCCGATTAAGAAGTCGGGGCTCTAACAGCGATAGCGACGATTGCGTTGACCTACTTATCACCGCATAAACGAACCGACAACACCGTTCATATCCTCAGCTAAAGGATTTCCCAAAGCTTTGAATTTCCACTCGCCACCTTCTCGATAAACTTCTCCCATCAACATATTTAATTTCCCTTCATAGGAAGGGTCATTTGACAAAAGATAGCGAGCAATTTCTTTTCCGGCTGCATCTACGGCCCTTACATAGGCATTTTGTACCATGCCAAAATGCTGCTTTCTTTCTTTTCCATTGTAAATATTCACGCCCAAAATTATTTTGTGATATTGTTCTGACAAAGAACTCAGTTTTACAACTATCTGTTCGTCGTCTCCGTCTCCTTCCCCCGTGAGATTGTCGCCTGAGTGAACAACTGTTTTATCTTTCGATTCCAAATGAGAGTAGTAAACTACATCTTCTTTGTAAGCGTTTAATTTGCCATTTTCTCCCAGCAGCATAGCGTAGGAATCTAAATCAAAATTTGCGCCGCTACTTCTGCCGAAAAGACCTTTTTTAGCTTGCACTACATCCCAGCCCAAGGCCATTGTCAATCGGGATAAGTCGTACTCGCTTTTGCTAAGTACAATTGATTGTCCTTTTGTCAAGTTGATGGCCATAGTTTTTTCTCACAGTGAAGTGGATACTTAAATTGAATTCCCATCTGCTCGATTGTCTAATTAGTCGGGTTTAAAATCAAGGGAAATATTCATGATTTTTCGGAATTTTCCCTCGATTTATTTAGCCTGGTACGATCCTCTTCGAGGGCTTCGCTAACAACCTCCGATCAGGAATACTTGTCTACAAAGCTTTGCAAGCCTGAATTGTAGCCTTGTCCGACTGCTTGGAACCTCCACTCGCCATCTTTCTTGTAGAGTTTGCCAAATTCGATCGCTGTTTCCCGAGAAAAATCCTCATCCAAATCGTACTTGAGGACTTCTGTGTTGGTGGTGGTGTCGTATATCCTGATAAAAGCATTCCGCACTTGACCGAAGTTTTGCCTTCTCGATTCTGCTTCATGGATTGTCACCACAAACACGATTTCTTGAACCGCCGCATCGACTTTAGTTAAATCAACTGTAACGGTTTCGTCATCGCCAACTCCTTCTCCGGTTCTGCTATCTCCGAGATGTATGACAGAACTGTCTGGCGACTGTTTATTGTTGTAGAAAACCAAGCATTTTTCGCTGGGAATTTTCCCAGTAGCCCCCAACATAAACACGGAAGCATCTAAGTCAAACGCCCCGCCTGTGTCTGTAGCATTGGTATCCCATCCCAAACCAATCCCGGCATTTTTCAGTCCCGGTACTTCTTTAGATAGATTGATTCTCTCGCCTTTGCTCAAGTTGATAGACATTCGCGCTCCTATTCACAACATCTCTGATCTTACTGCTAACAATTATACCAACTGTCAGAGCAGCTTGACAAATTGCTGCTGGTACTCATCTTCTGTCATCAGTTCTCGGGTATTTTCCACTCTGTCTAAAAATACGATGCCATCTAAATGGTCGTGTTCGTGTTGAAAAATCCGGGCTACAAAGTCTGTTAGTTCTTGTTTGTGGAGTTGGCCGTCTCTGCTGGTATATTCAATTTCGATCGATCGACTCCTCGGCACCAATCCCCGAATCCCCGGAATGCTCAAACAGCCTTCCCAGTCTTTGACTGTCTCTGTTGAACTCGCAATAATCCGGGGATTAATCATCGCTGTCGGCTCCATCTTGGGTGCTTGGGGATACCGCAAGTTGGGGCGCGATGCGACTATGAACAGCCGATCGCCCCTAGCAACTTGAGGGGCGGCAATCCCCACTCCGTGCGCGTGTTGTACGGTAGAGATCAGGTTGTCGATTAACTGTTGAATGCGATCGTCCTGAATATTCTGCACAAATTGCGATTTGCGACGCAATACGGGATTTCCTAATTGCGATATTTGCAAGATTTCTGACATAGTTGTTAGTTATTTGTTTGTAATGAGGACTTCATATCAAATCCGGTAGCATCGGAACTAAGCTGTTACGCATTTAAAATAGTATTGTAGGGTGCCACGGGCCGCAGCGTTTCCCTTACTGATGGAAGCGATCGAGCTGACGCACCCTACAGGCCTCGTTAGTGGTTTAAACGCATAACAGCTTATTAGTGGCCGAAATTAGGAGACGGCAGTGCCGTGTCCCTACAATATTATTTTCGGTAGGGACACGGCACTGCCGTCTCCTCTATATCATAGGTCGTTGCAACCGGAATTGATATCAGTCCTCAGCAGACTTTTACATACGAAGAAGGACTGAAGTCCTTACTACAAACCTTACGAAAAAGGACTGAAGTCCTTACTACAAACGGTTGGTTAATTTAACAGTTGACTGTTAACAATTTACTGAACTTTTTGAACCGGTAAACTTCCCGGTTTCACACTCAAATTAAGTATTTGCCCGTTGCGATTAATCTCCATTTGCAATAGGCCGCCAACCTTAGCATTTTGCACGAAGTCCTGAACAGCCTCCGACTGAATAATTGGCTGATTATTCAGCTTTTGAATCACATCTCCCGCCCGCAAACCTGCCGCCGCCGCCGGAGAATTAGGAACTACGCTCACAATGGCTACGCCGCGATCGACTGAAACTCGAAGACTGCTGTTACTATTCTTATTAATTTGCTCCTTAACCTCTGGAGTCAGCGTCGCCATTTCAATACCCAGATAAGCGTGTTCGACTTTCCCCGTCGAAATCAGTTCCTTCGCCACCTGTTGCGCCGCCTGAATCGGAATCGCAAATCCCAATCCTTGAGCACCTTGAATAATTGCCGTATTCATCCCAATAACTTCGCCCGAAGCATTCAGCAGCGGGCCGCCGGAATTCCCCGGATTAATCGCAGCGTCTGTTTGAATAAAACCGATCCGCTTGTCGGGTACGCCTACGTCAGAACTCGATCGCCCCGTAGCGCTAATAATCCCCGCCGTCACCGAATTGTCCAAACCCAAAGGATTGCCGATCGCGATCGCCCATTCCCCAGACAACAGCTTATCCGAATTGCCGATCGCCACCACAGGCACATTATTCGCCTCAATCTTCACCACAGCAACATCCGTCACCTGATCCGCCCCCAACACCCGCCCCTGATAGCCGCGGCCGTCTCTGAGAGTGACATTCACCGTATCTGCTCCCTCTACAACGTGAGCGTTAGTCAGAATCAGCCCGTCAGCCCCGATGACAAAACCCGAACCAGTACCCCGTTCAATCCCGCCCCGGCCGCCCGAATTCGGATCTGCACCAAAAAAATCTTCCGGCGAGGGCGCTCTATTTCCCGGTTTCACGCGGCGCGAAGCATCGATCCGAACCACAGCCGGGCCAACTTTTGCCACCGCAGCCACAATAAAATTCACATTCGCCCCGTCGCCGGACAAGGCAGCAGGCGGCAAGACTTTGCTAGCTTGAGGCTTAGTATTCGGAGGCAATTGCAGTCTCGGCTGCTGCGCCCTTTGTCCCGAATCGCCAGAATTTCCGCGCAACTGAGAAACCGACAGACGATCGCCCAACATGGCGGCCCCGGCTCCCGTCACCAGCAGCAATATGTAAATTGCCGGTTGCTTCCAAAATTTGCCCGTCGAACTCTTCATAGCAACGTTTTTAGGCTTTAGAGCCGAATTTAAATATTTGTTTGGTAGCTGCTGTGCGATACCTGCTTTTTGCCTCCGGGCCGCAAAATTTTTGGGCGATGGCGTCCCGCCCCGCAAGCTACGGCAGACTCCCTTAAACTTTAGCATCTGAGGACTAAACTCTCTAGACTGTAGAATTAATCTCTATAAATGCCGATCGGCAAAGGTAAGCAGTGGACATTCCCCTCGAAAGTCTGTGGAATCAGATACTTGAACGTCTCCAGGTACAACTGAGCAGACCTAGCTTTGAGACGTGGATCAAAACTGCCAGGGCCGAACAACTCGAAAATAACTGTTTGATCGTCAGCGCCCCCAACCCCTTTGCTCGCAATTGGTTGCAAAAATATTACAGAGAAATCATTGGCGATGCAGTCGAAGAAATTCTCGGCTATCCCGTAGACATTTACTTGACAATTGCCGGAGGAAACGAAGCAGGCGGTAGCAGCGACTCCGCCATGATTTGGCCGTCCCCCCTCGCCGATGTGGAAAGCCACTCGCTTCACCCCCCCAAACCCGCCAATCTCAACCCCAAATACGTATTTTCCCGCTTTGTCGTCGGTTCCAACAACCGCATGGCCCACGCAGCCTCCCTCGCAGTAGCCGAGTCTCCGGGCCGAGAATTCAATCCCCTATTTTTGTGCGGCGGCGTCGGTTTGGGGAAAACTCATCTCATGCAGGCGATCGGTCATTACCGCTTGGAAATTGACCCCAACGCCAAAATTTTCTACGTTTCCACTGAAAAATTTACCAACGATTTAATCGCCGCAATTCGCAAAGATAGTATGCAAGCTTTCCGCGATCACTATCGCGCAGCCGATGTTTTACTAATAGATGATATTCAATTTATCGAAGGCAAAGAATATACTCAAGAAGAATTCTTTCACACTTTTAATACTTTACACGAATCGGGAAATCAAGTAGTCTTAGCGAGCGATCGCCCACCGCAGCAAATTCCCCGCCTGCAAGAGCGCTTGTGTTCCAGATTTTCGATGGGATTAATTGCCGATATTCAATTGCCAGACTTAGAAACACGGATGGCAATTTTGCAGAAAAAAGCCGAATATGAAAATATGCGACTGCCGCGAGATGTAATTGAATACATTGCTTCTAGTTACACTTCCAACGTTCGGGAATTAGAAGGAGCTTTGATTCGGGCGGTAGCATATCTTTCCATTACCGGTTTGCCAATGACCGTCGAAAATATCACCCCGGTTTTGAACCCGCAAACTGAAAGCGTAGAGGCGACACCCGATGCCGTAATTGCAGTTGTGGCACAGGCGTTTGATGTTTCTGTTGAAGATTTGAAAGGCATTTCCCGCAGGCGAGAAATTAGCTATGCCCGTCAAATAGGGATGTATTTAATCCGACAGCACACTGCTTTGAGTTTGCCAAAAGTTGGCGAAGTATTCGGCGGAAAAGACCACACGACTGTGCTTTACAGTTGCGACAAAATCGCTCAGTTGCGGAACACAGATCCGACTTTGGCCCAAACTTTGCGTCAGTTGAGCGATCAAATTAACGTTGTCAGTCGCAAAACTTGAACCTCTTTTCACACATTCACTCATGGCGTAGGGTGCGTCAGCCGGAAATATTCTCACTCTGCTGTCAAAATATTCAGCCGGCTGACGCACCCTACAATCACTGTTGACTGTTGTCCTTCCCGATTCCCCATTCCCCATCACAGAAAATCTTGCCTGTGGAAAAACCTGTGGAAAATTTGCCCTTATTTTGTGGAAAACATGACTCGATCGCCCGAGACAGTTTTTGTACCCAAATGGGCGGGCGATCGGCTTTTCCCAGCTTTTCCACAAGTTTTCCACAGGTAAAAAGCAACTATAAGCCTTGTGTGACAAGCAATTCATTTTGTTTTCCACAGTTTACATAGGTCGATATCACAAAAATAATTCAATAAAAATAAAAATATCTGGTGATCCGCAAGGATACCCGACACACAGAAAAACCAGCCCGCAGACTTTCTGTGATACGATTTGTTTCTATCTCAAATCCGGTTAATTAACCTTCATCTCATGAAATTGGTTTGCACCCAAAGTGACCTCAACGCCAACCTCTCGTTGGTAAGTCGGGCCGTCCCCTCCCGCCCGACACATCCCGTACTAGCCAACGTGCTCTTAGTAGCGGATGAGGAAAATCAGCGGGTTAGCTTAACAGCTTTCGATCTTAGTTTGGGCATTCGTACCAGCTTTGCAGCAGAAGTGACTGGCGGCGGCAGTTTTACCATACCCGCGAAATTGCTCAACGATATTGTTTCCAGACTCCCAGATGGAGAGATTACTTTAGAAGACGAAGCAGGAGACACCGTAGCCTATCTCACTTGCAGTTCTGGCAGCTACCAAGTTAGAGGTATGGGCCCGGAAGAATTCCCAGAATTGCCTGCAATCGAAGCAGGAAGAATCCTCAAATTGCCACCGGAAGCCTTGATAGAAGGACTCAAAGGAACTTTATTTGCCACAAGCCCCGACGAAGCAAAACAGGTACTCGCAGGCGTGCACTTAAAGGTATTGCCAGATTGTCTGGAATTTGCAGCTACAGACGGCCACAGATTGGCAGTAGTTCAAACTCCCAATGAAAAAGCCGAAGGCGAAGAAACCGAAGCAGAATTTGAAGTGACAGTCCCCGCTAAAGCATTGCGGGAAGTAGAAAGAATGCTGGTAATGCGGCAGTGGACTGAACCTGTTACCCTGCATTTCGAGCATGGTCAAGTAGTGTTTGAATGGGCCGACCAGCGGCTGACAACTCGCACCTTGGAAGGGCAATATCCCGCATATCGACAGTTGATTCCGCCCTCCTTTGAGCGGCAGATTACGCTTGAGCGGCGATCGCTCTTAGCAGCAGTAGAAAGAATTGCAGTTTTTGCCGACCAAAAAAATAATATTCTCAAATGCAGCATCGACGAAGAGAATCAGGAAATCACTTTATCGGTAGATGCTAAAGATGTTGGCTGTGGCAAAGAGTCAATGCCGGCACAGATTTCGGGAGACAGCATCGATATTGCCTTCAACGTCAAATATCTGATCGATATCTTGAAAACGGCTCAATCCCCAGAAATTCAACTGCAATTAAACGGTGCTTTAGCCCCGGTCATTTTCCAACCTTTGGGCGGAGTCAATGCTACATTCTTAGTGATGCCAGTACAGCTTCGAGCTTAAAAACAGTCATTAGTCAACCGTCCACAGTCAACAATCACGGATGGTGCAACCAGAATATATCTAATTCATCTGCGTTAATCTGCGTTAATCTGCGTTAATCTGCGGTTAAAAAAAGAGAATTTATTAACCGCAGATGACAAGGGATTGACGCAGATTCACGCAGATAAAGAGAAGAGAGATAGAAATAATTCCGATGCTGATAGATTTGATATGACTTATTGATTTAAATCAACGGTAGCAAAATCTCAAATTCTGTACCAGTACCGGGCGTTGAATGCAAATTCAACTTGCCTTTATGCTTTTCGGTAACAATTTGATGGGTAATTGCTAACCCCAAACCAGTACCTTTCCCCGCTGGTTTAGTGGTAAAAAATGTATCAAAGATCCGTCGCTGAATTTCTGGCGGAATTCCCGGCCCGTTATCGGCAATTCTGATGGCTATCCAAGCGTTATTTGGATTTTGTTCTGCTTCTGGGCTGAAGTCGCCGTTTTGACTGGCGGACGATCGCATTTTTGAGTTTTGCCGATCGCCCAAAACATAATTTTGAATTAATTCCGAATTAACGCAGTCTCCATCAGAACTTTCTATTAACTCAGTTTCAATAGTAATTGCACGCACAAAACCTTTTTCTCCTTTCACCTCTTCCAAAGCGTCGATCGCATTGCTAACGATATTCATAAATACCTGGCTCAACTGACCAGAGTAACACTTGACTAAAGGTAAATCCCCATACTTTTTAACTACTTTAAACCCGTACTTGAGACGATTTTTCATAATTAGTAGCGTACTGTCAATACATTCGTGGAGATTAGCTTCTTTCAATTGGGTTTCGTCCATATGAGAGAAGGTGTGCAGGCTGGTCACAAGTTCAGTCAGCCTCTCTGATGACACCTGCATACTTTTTAGAATTTCCACCCAATCTTCTTGTAAGAAATCAAATTCTATGTTTTCTTTTAGTTCGTCAATTTTTTCGCTGGGCCCGACAATTTGCTCGTAAGTAGACAGCAACTCCATAATGTCTTTGGAGTAGTTGGACAAAAAGCCAAGGTTTCCACTGATACAAGTGACGGGATTTCTAATTTCGTGGGCGACTCCAGCTACCATCTGCCCCAAACTGGCTAGTTTTTCGGTTTGAATTAGTTGAGACTGAGTTTGCTGTCTCAGCAATTTTGTCGCTAGTTCGTGAATGTTGGATTGGGCGACTAACAATTCGTGTACGTCTACCAAATTATAAGTTTTAGGTGACACTTGAACTACGATCGGCTCGTAAAGCAGTTCTTTCGATCGCAGCAGCGACTTCCGGGCTGCATCCACGATTAAAGTATTGCTAGGAAAAATTAAAGTCTCAGTTTCCGCAAAGCGGTACAAAGCTTTCACAGGTCGCTTTAAAAATAATTCTCGCCCAAAAGGACGGCTGATAAATTCTAAAAATCTGCGCCGGGAAATCATCCCAGCAAATTCACCTCGATCGGTCAAAATGACTCCCGGTAACAGCGGATTAGTTTCTAACATCTGGGAAATCTGCATTCCCAAATCCGTAGCTTCTACCTGAAAATCGTAAAGTGGCAATTCTTGGAGAGTAGAGTCTAAACCAAGTTCTCTTAGGTGAGCCTCGGAGATGGATTGGACTGGTCTTTCTACGCAGGAGGTATTTAACATAAATTCATGAGTACGCTTTTTTTGGGTTCTATAGCAGAAGTCCGGTGGAAGTCGGAAGTCGGAAGAAGGAAGATGTAATAATAACAATGGTTTCAACGATCCAAAACCTCCTGACCGCTAGCCGCGGTTGCTATATTTGTCAGCAGACATTCAGCCACCAAAGGTCAGCAGGTGAGTAGCTGAATGCTTTGACCGACATCCGCTGGCAAACTTCATTTTAAATTACACAAAAACTGATAGTGGTGAATGAAATTTTACCACTCAAAGTATTAGGTAAGTTCGATTATGACTTAGATAGATGCGCCTTGACAATTATGCCTGACTTTATTTTATATTGACTTGAGGTGTATTAACGCTAGGTTCGAGTATTTAACTATTAATTAACCTTGAGTTATATTCTTAACCTATTGTTAATAATTAATTATATTTTCAGAAACGTAATTAATTGACAATAGAGGAAAATTGGAATTGATCGATCGCCCGCCTCGCCGTCGAATGTACCGCAGGCTAAAGGTTCCTGAGTTTGGGAGCGCGTCCTGGGAGGGCGGTGATGGCTAGGAACTTGCAGCCCGTGCTAGAGCATTTCGGCTTCGCGAGCGTGCAACGCTCAGCACGCGCCTAATACCAATTTTTTATGAGGCTGCATAGAATCTGATCCCCCCTAGCCCCCCTGGTGGGAGGGGGGGACAAGATTCCGATCAAAGTCCCCCGACCTAAGCTATGCCTTATAAGGATCTTTCTTAACAATCCTGAAAGCTTTGTAAATCAA
>ENA-OFCD01000951-OFCD01000951.1-metagenomes-genome-assembly--contig:-NODE-951-length-16474-cov-4.468238_pt1 | contig 16474 bp, 13 predicted proteins | sample MGYA00153392_OFCD01 | MGnify analysis MGYA00153392 | reverse complement strand
ACGAAGCCGGTCCCGGGCAGAACGAGATCGATCTGCGGTACGCGGATGCCCTCACTACGGCCGACAACATCATGACCTTCCGAACGGTCGTCAAGGAGGTGGCGATCGAGCAGGGCGTCTACGCGACGTTCATGCCGAAGCCTCTTTCGGGTGAACCGGGCTCGGGAATGCACACGCACATGTCACTCTTCGAGGGTGACACGAATGCCTTCTACGACGGCGCCGGTCAATACCAGCTCTCGAGGATCGGGCGCCAGTTCATTGCCGGGCTGCTCAGACATGCCCCGGAGATCACGGCGGTCACGAATCAGTTTGTGAACTCCTACAAGCGGCTCTGGGGTGGCTCATCCCAAAACAAGCTTGGTGAGGCTCCGAGCTTCGTCACCTGGGGCCACAACAACCGTTCCGCTCTGGTGCGTGTGCCGCTCTACAAGCCAAACAAGGGCCAGAGTGCTCGGGTGGAGTATCGCGCAATCGACTCCGCGGCGAACCCGTACTTGGCGTTCTCGCTGTTGCTCGCTGCAGGGCTCAAGGGTATTGAGGAGGGCTACGAACTGCCGGCGGAGGCCGAAGACAATGTGTGGGAGCTTTCGGATGCGGAGCGTCGCGCCCTCGGCTACAGCCAGCTTCCGGCAAGCCTCGATCACGCTGTTGCGCTCATGGAGGAGTCCGAGCTCGTGGCGGAGACTCTCGGTGAGCATGTGTTCAACTTCGTTCTGTTGAACAAGCGCCAGGAATGGCGCGAATACCGCGCGCAGGTCACTCCCTACGAGCTCAAAAGCAATCTGGAGATGCTGTAGGGGCACTCCCGGACACTGAGGTTTAGGACTCGACGTCAATGGCGCGCGAACAATCAATCCTGACCGACCTCGCGAAGCTCGGGTTCGCCGAGCTTGATCCGGCGGTCGTGCTGCTCGCAGAGTTGGACGACCTACTCGGAGCCATCGTGTCGCCGAGTGACTTCCTTCCTCTCTTCGCACACGCTGCAGATCCTGACCGCGCCCTCCGTGCACTCGCCGCACTGGTGCGACAGTCCCCGACCGAGACAATTGCGCTGGTCACCGATTCTTCGGCTTTGGATCGCCTGGTTCGCGTGCTCGGCGCATCGACCGGGTTGGGAGATTTCCTGCTGAGGCATCCGGAAGAGTTATCCGTGCTTTCCCACAGCTTCACGCGTCCCCCTCCACCCGAGTTCTACCGACTCGATCTCGCGGACTCGGTCTCCGCGATCGACGACTCACCAGAGGAGGCATGCTGGGATGCTCTCCGCGTGCGATATCGCCGCCATGTGACCCAGCTCGCCGCGTGGGATCTTGGGCAGGCGCATCCGCTTGATGCACTCGATAGCATCGCTGCTGCCCTCGCCGATCTTGCGGCCGCGGCGCTCGACGCGGCGCTGATAGTGGCCCGTGCGACGGTGAAATTTCCTGTCGCCGAGGTGGCGGCGACCCGGTTGGCGATTATCGGGATGGGCAAGGCCGGCGCTCGTGAGCTCAACTATGTGAGCGACGTGGACGTCATCTTCGTGGCTGAGGGATCGGCCGATCTCCCCGACGGTCGAGCCGTTGAGATCGCAACCCGCCTCGCAATGGCCACGATGCGAGGCATACACGACTACTCACGGGAGCCCGCCCTCTGGGAGGTCGATGCCAACCTCCGCCCGGAAGGCAAGGACGGCGCTCTGGTGCGCTCCCTTGACTCTCACATCGCTTACTACGATCGCTGGGCGAAGAGCTGGGAGTTTCAGGCGTTACTCAAAGCCCGGCCGCTGGCCGGGGACCTCGTGTTGGGGCAACGCTTTGTGGATGCGGTCTCCCCGAAGGTCTGGTCGAGCGCCTCGCGCGAGAACTTCGTGGAGGGGGTGCAGCGCATGCGGGAGCGGGTGACCGACAACATCCCGAGCGCCGAGCTCGATTACCAGTTGAAGCTCGGACCGGGTGGCTTGCGCGACATCGAGTTCACCATCCAGTTGCTGCAGCTCGTGCACGGCCAGACAGATGAACTGGTTCGGCAGCGCGGCACGCTTCCTGCCCTCGTCGCCCTCGCTGACGAGGGCTACATTGGTCGAACCGAGGCGGCAGAGTTTTCCCGCGACTACCGGTTTCTCCGCCTGTTGGAGCATCGCCTTCAACTGGTGCAGCTGAGGCGCACCCACCTCATGCCGAGCGATCGGGACGCCGTGAGAGTGCTTGCGAGAGCGAGTGGCATCGTTTCAGTGGCCGGAGACCTGATCGAGCAGTGGAATCGCACCAAACTCGAGGTGAGGAGCCTGCACGAGCGGCTGTTCTATCGACCGTTGCTGTCGGCCGTCGCTGCGCTCCCCGATGGCGGCCTCACCCTCAGCAGCGAGCAGGCAGTCGCTCGACTTGCCGCGATCGGGTTCCGCGATCCGAAGGGTGCGCTCGCCCACATCGGAGCGCTCACAGGCGGAGTCTCCCGCCGTGCAGCGATCCAGCGGCACCTTCTCCCGGTGATGCTGCAGTGGTTCGCGGACGGCGCCGACCCCGATTACGGCCTGCTGGCATTCCGGCGGCTCAGCGACGACCTGGGGGAGTCCTACTGGTTCCTGCGGATGTTGCGCGACTCATCGGGAGCCGCGAAGCGCCTCACCAACGTGCTGTCGTCCTCCCGATTCGTCGGGGTGCTTCTTGAGCGCATACCGGAAGCAGCCGCCTGGCTCGATCGTGAGGAGGAGCTGACCGCTCGGCCGCTCGTCGCCCTACTCGAGGAGACTGCATCGACGCTCGCCAGGCACGACGATGTGGTGACCGCTTCCCTGGCCTTCCGCACCGCTCGCCGACGGGAGGTGCTTCGTCTCGCGATCGGGGCAATTCTCGGGCAGGTGCCTGTCGAGAAGCTCGGCCGGGCGCTCTCGGACGTGACGACCGCGCTGCTCACCGGGGTGCTGCACGCGCTGCGACCCGTTGACGACGGCATCGAGTTCGGCATCATCGCAATGGGCCGGTATGGCGGTCAGGAACTCGGGTTCGGGTCTGATGCGGATGTGCTCTATGTCTACCGCAGCACGACCGCTTCGAGCGAGGAGGCTGCGGCGCGTGCGAAGTTCCTCGTCTCGGAACTCAACCGTCATACCGAAGACCTCAGACTGCCGTTCGACCTCGATATCGACCTTCGTCCCGAGGGAAAGAATGGCGCAGTGGTGCGCTCGCTCGATTCCTATCGCGCCTATTACGCGCGCTGGTCACTCACTTGGGAGGCGCAGGCACTGCTACGCGCCCGCGGCGCAGTGGGGGATGCCGCGCTCCTTGCTGACTTCGAGAGTCTCGCCGACGAGGTGCGATTCCCCATTGCGATCTCAGAGAATGACGTGCGTGAAGTCAAGCGGATTAAAGCGCGAGTCGAGTCGGAGCGACTGCCGCAAGCCGCGGATCCGGCCCGCCACCTCAAACTCGGGCGTGGATCTCTCAGCGACGTGGAGTGGTTCGTCCAACTCATCCAGCTACAGAATGGCGCGCGGGTTGCTGGGCTTCGCACCACTTCTACCCTTAGCGCACTCGAGGTGGCGTGTTCGGAAGGGTTCGTCACCTCGACGGACGCGGCAAAATTGCGGGATGCCTGGATATTCGCGTCGCGCGTGCGCTCGGCCATGGTGTTGTGGATGACGCGGTCTACGGATGTGCTCCCCACCGACCGCCAACAGCTCGACGGCGTCGCGCGTCTGCTCGAATATCCTCCCGGATCCGCGACCCAGCTCGAGGAAGACTATCTGCGTGTCACTCGACTCGCGCGCGGAGTCTTCGAGAAGCAGTTCTACGGCACTGCACAGGTATCCGGGCCGACGACCGGATGACCGTCAGGTGACAAAAAATACATAGATCGCGAAGATGACCCAGACTGCGGTGAGAAACAGCGATTGCGAGGAGAGTGAAAGACTCCGATACGACTGCACGCTCGACTCGTAGATGGCCCATTGACTGCCCACATCGTGGGTTGACTCCGGCATTGTTTCCCCTCAACTGGCTTTTTCGGCCAGCGTACTGGCTGTGCAGTATGCAGAAAGGCCGCACTCCGCCGAAGGAGTGCGGCCTTCTGTCGATCAGACGATCAGACGATCAGACGCTGAAGTACAGCTCGTACTCGAACGGCGTCGGACGCTGCGCCGCAGGGATGATCTCCGCGGAACGCTTGTACGAGATCCAGGTCTGGATCAGGTCGGGCGTGAACACGTTGCCGGCGGTCAGGAACTCATGATCGGCCTCGAGAGCGCGAAGAGCTTCTTCGAGCGACGCAGGTACCTGCGGGATGTTCTTCGCCTCCTCGGGAGGAAGCTCGTAGAGGTCCTTGTCGACGGGCTCGTGCGGCTCGATACGGTTCTTGATTCCATCGAGACCGGCCATGAGCTGCGCCGCGAACGCGAGGTACGGGTTGCCGGAAGCATCCGGAGCGCGGAACTCGATGCGCTTCGCCTTGGGATTGGTACCCGTGATCGGGATGCGGATCGAGGCCGAACGGTTACCGGCCGAGTAGACCAGGTTGACCGGGGCTTCGAAGCCGGGGATCAGGCGGCGATACGAGTTGAGCGTCGGGTTCGTGAACGCGAGCACCGCCGGAGCATGTTTGAGCAGCCCGCCGATGTACCAGCGCGCGATGTCACTGAGCCCGCCATAGCCCTTTTCGTCGTAGAACAGCGGCACGCCGTCGTTCCAGAGCGACTGGTGGGTGTGCATGCCCGATCCGTTGTCGCCGAACAGCGGTTTCGGCATGAAGGTCGCGACCTTGTTCCATTCGAGCGCGGTGTTCTTGACGATGTACTTGAACTTGAGAAGGTCGTCGGCCGCGTGAACCATCGTGTCGAAGCGGTAGTTGATCTCCGCCTGGCCTCCGGTGCCGACCTCGTGGTGGGCGCGCTCGAGAATGAGGCCGGCGTCGATCAGCTTGAGGCTGATGTCGTCGCGCAGGTCGGCCTGCTTGTCAACGGGGCTCACCGGGAAGTAGCCGCCCTTGTAGGGAGTCTTGTTAGCGAGGTTTCCGCCCTCCTCGACGCGTCCAGAGTTCCACGCGCCCTCATCGGAGTCGACGAAGTATGAGCTGGAATTCTGACGAACGTCGTAGCGCACGTCGTCGAAGATGTAGAACTCGGCCTCGGGCGCAAAGAATGCGGTGTCGGCGATGCCGGTCGACGCGAGGTACTTCTCGGCCTTCTTCGCAACCTGGCGCGGGTCTCGGGCGTAGATCTCGCCGTTTCGCGGGTTATAGATGTCGAAGATCATAATGAGCGTCTTCTCGATACGGAAGGGGTCGACGTACGCGGTGGTCACGTCGGGGATGAGTTGCATGTCCGATTCGTGAATCGATGCGAAGCCGCGAATCGACGAACCGTCGAAGAGCTGTCCGACCGAGAAGAATTCTTCGTCGACGGTCGAGGCGGGAATGTTGAAGTGCTGCTGCACACCGGGGAGATCGGTGAAGCGGATATCAAGGAATTTGACGTTCTCGGCCTTGATGAACTTGAGCACCTCTGAAGAATCACTGAACATGTGACTTGACTCCAATGGGGTTTGGTACTGGTACGGCGGCAAGCGCAGCCACCTGCGACGCTAGACGAGGGGAGTTTCGCCACGGTGTCGCTATTGTTTCGTGCATGTTACGTCGAGGCTGCGAACGTAGGATCGGAAAATGGTCGAGCCGCGAACATCCGCCCCACCCAGCGATTGGCCCGGTCGACACTTCGGTCTACCGGCGGCCGGACCTCGGTCCATCGCCCGGTTCGGCCGCCGACTCGCCGCATTCGCCATTGATATCGCCCTCGGTGCGCTTATCTCCCTCGCGTTCTTCAAATATGACATCTGGGCGAGCATTGCCATTTTCGCAGTAACGCAAATAGTATTTTTGATTCTCGTCAGCGGAAGCGTCGGGCATCTCTTGTTGGGGATGCGCGTGGTTCCCCTGAAACCGGCATGGATCGGCGTCTGGCGGCCGATCGTGCGCACGGTGTTGCTTGCTCTGTTCGTTCCTGCGCTGATCACTGATCGCGACCGGCGCGGAATCCACGACCGCCTGGCGGGCACGGTGTTGGTGCGCCGTTGACAGCGCGCCCTCCCGGAAAACCGATCAGCGGGGGCGTGGCCCGCGTGCTCTGAGCGGGTCGACGCCCTTCGGAATCGGAAGCTGGTTCTTACCGAGGGAGGCGAGACGATTGCCGACGGCATGGATCTCGGACTTGTTGAGCGATCGCTTGAAACGCGCCATGCGGCCCGCGAGTTTGTGGAGCGGCACGGCGTCACTGTCTGGTCCGACATGCAGCATGTGAACGATGACGTTCGGAAGAATACGCGTCACACGACGACGCTCTTCGTCGAGCATCTTCTGCGTGCGGCTCTTGGGGCCTTCACCGATCAGTACGACGCCGCCGTTACCGACTGCTCGATAGACCGCGTCCTGGGTTTTGGGACTCACGGCAACCGGCATTTCGCTCGCGGTCCAGCCGCGACGGAGCGAACTCTTCAGCACTGCTCCGACGGCACCCGGCTGGCCTTCTATCTGCGAATATGCGGCGCGCTCCGCAAGCCGGCCAAGCACGATGAGGAAGAGCAGCACACCACCGAGCACTCCCGCGACGATCCACAGCACGAATCCAAAAATATTGTCGACGCCTGAGATGAGGAGACCTGCGAGGATGCCGGCCAGAATCGGTGCGAGAAAGGCGAGGAGAAACCACCAGATTGCGTTGGCGTCGTAGCGCCGAGTCATTTGGAAGACCTGGTACATCTGCTTGAGACGACCGGGCTCTTTCGCTGCCTTCGGAGCCGAAGTTTGGGTGCGTGCCATGGGTCAAGGATACGACCTGTCCGTGGCCATCTGCTCCCTCACCCTTCGGGCCGGCCTTCTCTGTCCACCATTCCGCCCGGCACGGGGCGGTGGATGCCTCTGGCCCCTGATACTCGCATCATGGAGACCGTCGGAGGCTATCGACTCGTGCGCAAACTCGGCGCGGGAGACCGCGCGGAGATTCACCTCGGGCATGCCGGGTCGAGAGAGCCGCCGACCGGTGATCGGATCGCCGCGATCAAGATCTTCCGGCCGTCCACAGACGAGATGAGCGTAGACCGCGAAATCGAGGCGCTCGCGCGCGCGTCGTCCCGCCATCTTCTGGAATTGAAAGACCTCGCGACGGGCCGGGACGGGCGGCCATGCCTCATCCTTCCAAGACTCGGATCGGGCAATCTGGGGCGGCTGTTGGCCGTTCGAGACGACCTGGAGGCCGGAGAGGCGGTCAGTATCCTGGTTCCGCTGGTCGAAGCGGTACGGGAACTTCATCGGGTCGGTGTCGCCCATGGGGCGGTGGCCCCAGGATCGGTGCTCTTCGATGACCAGGGTGCGCCGGTGCTCGCGCGATTCGGCGGAGTCAGCCTGATCGGTGACTTTCCGGCGACCGACGGAGGGCACAGCCTCACCTCGGCGCGCCTGGATGAGGAACGACACGCCGTCGCTGACCGGGTCGGGCTGCGGGATCTCGTCGGCACCGTGCTCGATCGGCTCAGTGGGGGAGCGAACCCCCAGTCGCTCGCAACGCTTCGGGACAGCGTGAGCGGGCCGCCGGGGACAGACCGGGAACTTTTGCTACTCATCGACCTGCTATTCGACCTCGCACCGGCGCTACCGATCCGCCTCGATCACCACCTGACACGGCAGGAGTCGGAATTGCGGTCATCCAATCGGGTGGACGGGTATCCGAACGGCGCGAGGGAAGATCTCTGGCTGAACAACGAGACCACAGCGGGAGCACTGCCGACTGACGTCCTGCCCTCGGTCACTCTGCCGTCAAACAAGCAGCAAACAGGAGTGACCGATCGGGACAAGCATCCGCTGGCGAAGCTTCGTTCGTGGGTCGCTGCGATCCTCTCGCCGGTTCGTACCCCGATCTGGATCGCAGGCGGTGCCGGGCTTGGTGCGCTGGTCGTCGCGCTCACAGTGATCCCGGCCGCTCACTCAGAGACTGCAATCGAGCCGTTTGCGAGCAACACACCGCTGGCGACGCGGACCACAAACGCATCCGACCGCCCGACCGAAATTGCGCGGTCGAAGCGGGCGACGCCCTCTTCGACTTCGGCTTCGGCCATCGAAGGGGAGGACCCGATTGCCGCCGCGCGGGCACTTCTCATCGCTCGTGCCCGGTGCTTGACCGCGAAATCGACGGCCTGTTTCGACGCGGTCGACCAAGCCGGATCAGCTGTGATCGAGGCAGATCGCGATCTAGTCCGTCGCCTGAAAAAAGGGGTGCCGCTGCCCTCGGACGCCGCACTAGAGGGTTTCACGCCCCGCCTCATCCAGCAGCTCGGCGACTCCGCAATCATCCAACTGGTCGCCGCTGATGGTAGCCCGATGACCGAAAAAAACCCGGCCCCCCTTCTCTTGGTGAGAAACGAGGCCGGATGGCGTATCCGGGATATCGCGCTCGGCCAGTAGTACTTAGTCAGAAAGGGCTCGTTGGATACAAGTCATCCCCAGCTTTGCCGACATGGGCTCTGCACGTTTCTGGCACAGAGAGCGAACCGCAGATTGCGCACTGTCCCCCGGGCAGCCCCTGCGCCCAATTGAGGCCGCGATCATCCCACGACAAGCGTGGCGTTCGTAGTCGAAAGCGGCGACGCCTCGCACGGCCATTGTCGACGCGAACGCCGACGAGAGTATGGGCGGTTTACCCGACGGGGAGCACACCAAGGTCGGCCCGCGCGGCGCGCGCCTCTCCAGCGGCCAGCGTGAGCGCATGGCGCCGGCGCGAGCGCTCGCTGTCGCTATCCGACTCTCAGGGATCCGCACTACTGACCACATCGTTGACATCGATCAGGGCCGGATAGCGGAGGTGAGCGCGCACACTGACCTGATCGCATGCGGCGGCCACTACGCCAGACTGCGACGAGCGCAGGACCTCTAGTGCCAGATCGGGCTGAGGATGGTGGCGCGGCCTCCGATGACCCATTCGGTGACGAGCAACTCGCCTGTCGCCAGCGCAGCGATGCCATGCGGGCTGCGCAATTGGGGAAGGGTGAGGTCCGGCGCGGTGACCTGATCACCGGCCCGAGCGTTGAGCCAGACTGTGTCCGCTGGGACCGACGCGTCGCGTACGCTCGCGATAATGTCCGCGACCCGGTTCAAGCCGACCACTGCGGCGAACAGTTCTGATACCCACAGGATCTCGCCCGCAATCGTGAGCCCCGAGGGGGAGGTCAGAACGTCGTGGCCGAACGTGTCGAGATACTCCCCGCGCAGGGTGAGCGCGACGATGCGATGGTTTCCGCGGTCGGCGACGAGCAACCGTGGCTCGGCACCGCGCGGGTCGACGACCAGCCCGTGGGGGGTTGAGAGCATGGTGCCGCTGGCCGAACCATCCGTGGTCCAAAGCAGCGTGTCGTCGTCGAAGGCGTGCACCAGGTTGTCGCCATAGCCATCGGCGACCCAGACACGACTGCCGTCGGTCGCGACCGCGGTCGGTCTCCAGGAGACCGGTTGGGGGTTCGAGCTCGCGCGGTAGGGCGCCGCCCAATCAACGAGCACGACCCCTCCAGACGTTGTCCTTACCGACAGGACGCCATCGCGATCGTGCTCACCACGCCAGCCGAATCGACTCGATGGATACCGCGCCCGTCCGCCGCGCCAAGGTAAAGGATGTTATCGGGTCCCACCGCAGCGCCAGGGTGTGCGAAATACAGGGGAGCCGGCGTCCGGAAGTGTGACCGGAGTCCACGCGAAGCGCACGGTCAGTGCGGCCCCGCGGGCAGCCAACCTTCTCCGCAGGCACCTCCGTCGACAGCCTCGGTGACGATGATCTCGTCACCGCCTGGGGTGAGGAGCGGGTTGTAAAAGCGCGCGATTTCGGTGCTGGTCTGCGGCACATAGTGGAAGATCAACGAGCGCCGGAAGCGATCGTTCGAGCGGTTTGAGAACGAGCCGTGGACCATGCTGCCGTGGAAAAGCAGCACGTCACCGGCGCTCATATCAGTCTGCTCGGCAATCATGCCATCGGGAAGCCGCACCTCCACGTTGGTGAAGGACTCGGCCTGGTCTGCGTCCTCCGGGCACACGAGTTCGTAGCGGTGGGAGCCGGGTACGACTTTGAGGCCGCCGTTCTCACCATCGCAGTCATCGATTGCGATCCACACCGCGATGCAGGTTTCCGGGTGAGCCTGCAGGAAGAGGTTGTCCTGGTGCAAGGCTTGGCCGCGGGCACCCGGCGGCTTGAAGTAAAACATCGACTGGGCGCCAAAGACCGGACCCATAATTTCGGTGACTTTAGCCATTATTCGGGGGTCGAGCATCCATTTTCGTGACAGTCGCCCGACCTCGAGCTCGGGGCTTCGGTGGGGATGCACGAGCCGCGGGTAGAGCTCGAGGGGGTCACCCTCTGGCACGTGGTCGTCGTAGCCAACAGACCGGTCACGAGCGAGTTGGTTCATGAACGCTTCGCGGATTTCGGCGACTTCAGCCGGGTTGAGCATGGAACGGATGTGCAGCACTCCAAGGCGATCGAACTCTTCCGCGAGAGAGGCCTCGGTGTCAGGGATAATATTCAACATACGAGATAGCTTTGCCCGTATACCGTTGTATTCCCATGTAATTTCACGCGCGCTTTATGGAAGATGCTGCTATGCGTACGCCGGAATCGCGCGAGGAAAGCATGCATCCTGTCGTGCACCGGCTCACTCCCGGCTACTTCAACGAGGGTCCCGAGTACTCCACGTGGCGGACCAACGGCACCACGGATTACCTGCTTATTCACACCATTGCCGGATCGGGGAGGCTTGGTGAGATCAGCGTGGGCGCTGGCGATGCCGTGCTTCTGCGGCCTGGCGTCCGCCACGACTATTCGACGGCCGAATCAGCGACTCGGTGGGAGTTCGCCTTCGCGCATTTTCACCCCCGTGCCGACTGGATGCCGCTGCTCGAGTGGCCTGCCGCCACCGGAGGCGTTTGTGTGCTTCACACCGAAGGCGAGCTGCACCATCGGGTTACAGCGGCGTTGCGATCCTGCGTGCGCGCGAGTACCGGTGGCCTTCCTCGAGCCGAGCTCTTCGCCGTGAATTCGCTCGAGGAGGCGTTGCTATGGCTCGATACACAGAACCCGCTGACCTCGCTGATGGATGAGCGCGTGCTGCGCGTCATTGAGCACATCGGCGCCCACATCGCCGAGCGGCTCGGCGTGGTTCGGCTAGCTGAGGTTGCACACATATCGCCCTCGCGGCTCACCCACCTCTTCAGCGAACATCTCGGTGTCAGTCCTCAGCGCTATGTCGAGCGAGAGAGGATGTTGCTCGCCGAGCAACTCTTGGACCTTACCAACCGGCCTATCGCCGAGATCGCAAGGGAGGTCGGCTGGGATGACCCGCTTTACTTCTCCCAGCGGTTTAACCACTTCGCCGGGGTCAGTCCGAGCACATACCGCCGCGACGGACGTCTGGCCGCGCCCCTCAGAACAGTTGAGGGCACGGCCAATTTTTGTGAAACGTTACAATGAGGGCGTGCAGCGGAAGTCTGGCTGTTCGTCCTTTCACAAGAGAGAAGCATCCATGTCGCACGGCCTCGTTCCTGGCGAAATCCGCCGCTCCGTAGGCGAGCACTTCGCCGACCGCGCTGTCTGGCTCCCTGGCGTGGTTGAGGGGGATACCCACGTTGGCTTCCGGGCGAACTTCGTCCTCGCCTCGGCGGCCGACGTCGTCATTGACGTGCAAGCGTCCGCCGACTTTCGGCTGTGGATTGACGGTGAGACCTTCGTCTCAGGGCCGTTCCGGTATGCGGCAGCGCTCCCGGAGTTCCATCGAAAGCTTGTGAGGCTAGAGGCTGGAAAGCACGCCATCGCGGTGCAGGCGACGGGAGGGCGCCTACGGAACCGAGTCTTTGCCGATCTGCCGGGGTTTGTGTGGGTAATGGCGACCATCGCTGGCACACCAATCGAGTTGAGCTGGAAGGCGCGCCAGCTGTGGGAGTACGCCTCCACTGGCCTCAGGGTGAGTCCTCTCCTGGGGTGGATGGAATGGCGCGACGCCGCGCTCGATCCGACTTGGAGAGTGGAGGAGCCAAGTATTGATTGGACCGATGCCCGTCCGGTCCTCAAACTCCGGGACTTGTTAGGCCCGTCGACGCCGGGAGTAGTGAGCCTTCCCAATTGGCCAGTGGTCACCCCGCTCGAGATTGCGAGCGGAGAATTCAGAGAGACATTCACCGGATACCGTTGGGATGACCCGGCGATGCAATTCGTATTGGCGGACCGCTCGCCCACCGAGGATGCCGACGGCGTCTGGTTCCTGTATGACGTGGGCCGTATCCGCATCGGGGCACTTGAGTTCACAGCGCAGGTCGAAGAGGAAACCTATGTCACCATCGCCTACGGCGACCGGCTGAGCCCTGACGGTTCGCTCGCACCGGTGACCGGTCTTGCAACCGGCCCGACCCGAATGATCCAGCACTACCATCTTCGAGCCGGGAGCGAGAGGCTGGAGCCGCTCCAGTCGCTTGGAGCCCGCTATATCGAACTCCGAGTGCATTCGACGCGGCTGGTCAACGTGAACGACCCGCAGTTCAGGGAGCGCGACTTTCTGGGACAACAGGTGGGCTCTTTCACCAGCGGAGATGCGCTTCTCGATCGCATCTGGCTGGTGGGCGCCGATACGCTCCGCGGGAACGCTGAAGATGCTTTGGTCGATTGCATTCGTGAGAGAGCCGAATGGATTGGAGATATCGTCTCGTCGAGTATCGACCTGTTGGGGGTCGCGTGGGGCGATCTCGGACTGGTGCATCGCGCCCTGCTGCACGCAGCGGCGGGCGCGAATGATCACGGGCTAGTGGCCGGCTGCGGCCCCGGTGATCTCATCTACGTCGGCACCTACGCCGCTCAGTGGATGGCCGCGTGCTTACAGGTGAGCGAATACACCTCTGACCTCGCGCTGCTGCGCGAACTCGAAGACTCCGCGGCAGCGAACATTGCGGAACTGGTGCGACTTGTCGCTCCTGACGGAAGCAACTCGCTCCCTTGGCCATTTGTGGACTGGGGTTATGAGCCCGCGGCGGATGCTCCCGACGTTGCGGCGCTGTGTCACGTTCTCCTGGGGGTGAAGGCATTCATCAAGTGGCAGGTCCTGCTGCACGGCGAGTGCCACTCAGAGTGGGAGACGCAATCATCGAGGCTGGAGCGCCTTATACGCGCGGAATTGTCTGACAGTTCGAGGGGGATCGGATACCACGCGGCGACCATGGGTTTCTTAGTGGGAGCGCTGGCTGCAGAGGTCGCCGCGCCCATCATCCTCGAACACTTCGAACGCGGATTTCCGTTTGACCCGGACGCCCCGCGGCTACGCGACCCCGGCAGGGTCGACCCCTCTACTGTTACGCCGTACTTCACGAACTTCTCGATGCGAGTGCTATTCGAAGCGGGGGAAACGGACGCCGTCCTGGACTTGTGGCGTCGCGGCTGGGGTTGGATGCTCGACCAGGGAGCGACAACGTGGTGGGAGGTCTTCGATGATCGCTGGAGCCACAGTCACTTCTGGGGAAGTGCCCCGACTTGGCAGATGTCACGCTACCTCCTCGGCGTCTGGCCGACTTTCGACCCCGAAATACCGACCGTCGAGATCCGTCTGTACCCCGGTTCCTTGCCGCACGCGGAAGGGCGGGTAGCACTGTCAGCGCATACGTCGATCGGTGTGTCCTGGTGCCGCACCGCCACGGGAATCGAGCTCGTCCTCGACGCGCAAGCGCCGATCGCTGTCCGCGGCTCTGGCAGGAACCGTCTCCTCGACGCCGGCCACCACGTGCTCGCGCTGGAGTCGATTGACGGGGTCTGCTTCCGTTGAACGAGATTCCCGAGGCCGGTCGCGCTTGGTGAGGCTGATGATGGCGTGGCGCCAGGTGGCACCCGCGATGTCAAAGTGTTGAGGGGAAAAAAGCGCCCTGAGCCACGGAGCGCGTAGTGATAGCAGAGGTACCCCCCGGATTTCCTGCTGGACCCGATCTCCCACCCCCTGGATGCCACGGTGGCGAGGTCCTCCGCAGTGGCCTTGGTGGGATCCAGGATCGTGGTGAGTAGCCGATCTAATTCGGGATTCTCCCTCCCGTCATCGACTGTGTAGTCGATCACCCGCACCATCAACGGCGCCGTCCTGCGCCTGTCGGTGCCCGATGTGGGGATGATCAGTGCCAGCCAGGGCCCGTCGGCGCACACCGTGGTCCCCGGCTTCAGCCTGCCGACCAGATCCCGGGACAACGCGATCTCCAACTTCGTGCGCGGCCCGATCTCTGCATCGAGGATGGCATGGGTGCCACACTCGGCCAACCCGACCTGCCGGGCCTGCGGAAACGTGGCATACTCGCCCCAGATCAACGCCGGACGGCCGAAGAAGTCGACATTCGAGGGAGTGTCAGGCAGATCCAGGTCCGTTCCATCAATCGCCACGAGCCTCCGCCCCGCTAACAAGGAACCCCGGGTCTCCGGCCCGGCCAACGGGATTACCATCCTCGTGAACACGTCAATCACGCCATCAGCCGAGCCGGCAGCGACCGATTGCGCTGCGCGGTCCGCCCGGCATCAGCAAGCACCTGCTCCACGACCTCAGCAGAAAAGACCCGCGTCAGCAAACCGCCAACTACCCTTCCATCTTCATCGACGACGATAGCGGCCGGCGAAGAAGCCTGGCCCATGTCAACCGCACCGAGGGCCGCCATGCGCTTGCCCGAGATATCTTCCGCGGCTACCGCGGTCGCCTTCGCCAACGCTGCGGAGAGAGTCACAATGACCGGCTCGATGTCCTCGTACTCGTCGTCACCGAAATCGTGCGGTGGAACGTCCGCTATATCGACACCGTCTCGGACGAGCTCCGCGGGGAAGGGCAACGGTCGGCCGACGATGTGAAAGTCTTGTCGCCCCCGGCCATGAACTCGCCAACTTACTCGGGCGATGCCAATTCAGCGTGCCATAGCTTCCGCCCCACCGACTTCACCCGCTGCGCGTTCCGAACAGCCAAGACCCTACGACCGATCCCGCGCCGTACGCGTTCGTTCCACTGCCACAGGGACCGCGAGCTGTTCCGTCGTGGCGGGCTGCTATCCAGCGATGTAGCCGAGGTCGCAGTAGCCGAGGTCGCAGTAGTCGGCGTCTCAGTAGCCGAGATTGGCAGCGAAGTCGCCGCCCTCCAGCCGCGCCTTCACTGCGACGAGGAATCGGGCCGCATCCGCACCGTCGACGATGCGGTGATCGTACGAGAGAGCGAGGTACACCATTGAGCGGATCGCGATGGCATCGAGGCCGCCACTCGAGACGACGACCGGCTTCTTGGCAACGATTCCCGTTCCGAGGATCGCGGACTGGGGCAGGAAGACAATCGGGGTATCGAACAGAGCGCCACGTGAACCGGTATTGGTCAGAGTGAAGGTGCCTCCGGCCAGTTCGTCCGGCTTGAGCTTATTGTCGCGGGTGCGGGCGGCCAGATCGGCAATCTGCGCGGCCAGGCCGGCAAGATCGAGTGAACCGGCATCCCGGATCACCGGAGTCAGTAGCCCACGCTCCGTGTCGACAGCGATAGCCATGTTTTCCTGCGACGGGTACACGATCGAGTCCCCATCGATCGTCGCGTTGATAATCGGGAAAGCCCTGAGGGCCTCGGCGGCGGCCAGCGCGAAGAACGGCAGGAACGACAGCTTCTGGCCAGTCTTGGCCAGAAACTCCGCCTTCACTGCATCGCGGAAGTTGGCGACGAGCGTGACGTCAACCTCGACCACCGAGGTGAGCTGTGCCGAGGACTGCATTGAGATGACGGCTCGTTCCGCGATTACCTTGCGGAGACGCGACATCGGAACGCTTGTGCCGCGGAGAGGTGAGGTCTCGAGGGCCGCCGCCGGAGCTACTGGTGCCACATCGGCAGAGCCGACAGCGGTGGCGATCTCACTCTCGACGGCGAGCAGGTCTTCCTTGCGGATGCGTCCCCCAACGCCAGAACCGGTGATCGTGGAAAGGTCGATGCCCTTTTCGTTAGCGAGTTTGCGCACCAGCGGGGTGAAGTAGCCCGGTTTTGAGTCGAGGGCAGGAGCGGCCGGTCCCGGGGTAGCCGGTGCCTCCGGTGCGGTGGTGGCGGCAGGCGGCAAAGCGACGGGAGCGACTTCGACCGGGGCGACTGCGACGGGGGCGACTGCGACGGGAGCCGCTGCGATGGGCGCCGCTGGCGCGTGTTGTTCGGGCGCAGGGGCGTACGGGGACGGCGCTTGAGCTACCGGCTCGGCGGCTGCAACCGGCGGCTCCTGTGGAGGATCGGGGATCTGCTCAGGGAGGGCAACGGGAGCTGCCACGGGTTCAACAGTGGCTGGTATGGCTGGGGCTGGTACGGCGGGGGCTGGTGCGGCGGGGGCGGGCGCGGAACCGGCGCCACCACGCCCATGACCGCGGTCGGAGTCGGCCTCGTCGGAGCGACGGTCTCGGGCGGCATCGGATCGACGTCGCCCATCGTCGGCGGGAGCTCGCCCATTTGCACTT
>ENA-OFCD01000950-OFCD01000950.1-metagenomes-genome-assembly--contig:-NODE-950-length-16476-cov-4.367761_pt1 | contig 16476 bp, 12 predicted proteins | sample MGYA00153392_OFCD01 | MGnify analysis MGYA00153392 | reverse complement strand
CAGCGAATACTGGGGTTAATACTAATTGTTGGTTTTCCAATGTACTGTTCCCTTGTTTATCAAGCATTTGCCAATAAATAGGAATTGCTCTCTTTCGCCAAATCATACTGACCATCAGAATATTGTTTGATTGCCATTTGGTTCGATCTATTGCTAAATATATAATATTATTTTGGTTGACACTGCCTTTAATCCAAGCAACTATTAATGGCAACCAAATACTGTCTAAATCCCATTCATCATCTGATAAAAATCTTTGAACTTTTTTTCTTCGACTTTCAAATTTAATTGGCATCGCTAGTTTTGTTGCGATCTTTTCTAGCGTGACTTCTTTAATAGATTGCACTACTTGAATCAATAAAATTGTCAATAAGTAGTTACCGCGTGTGAATTTTTCTGATAAATGGGCATGATACAATTCTGGTAACATTTAATTGTTTTTTGGGTAAGAAGCTCTCTTACCCTATCTTTTTTCAGGCAATTTGTCTAGAGTTGCCTCCCTGCCTAGTTTTCAGGCGACCTGTCGCCCCGTCAGCGTTCGACCATACTAAGATCCTGCTCGATGCCTGCATTAATTACATCCAATAATATTTGCTTAGGGATAATTTGTAGTAAAGGAGATCGATACTTCACCCAGACTAGCGCAAAAGAGTGAGTTGTAGTCGCGGTTTCAGGGTAGAGGATATTAACTTGGAGCAATTCGCCGAGGGGAAATAGTCCTCGGTAGGCGGTGATAGCAGGAAAGCGATAGTCTAAGCGGCTTTGGTAAACCTTAGGCATCAGTAACAGCACGGGGTCTCGAACTGCTTCGCTAAGGCTAAGTTGCATCCGTTCGGTTTCCTGCGTCACTGCTGCTTGGTATCCCTCTGTTGTGAAGGAAAGCACGCGGTTGGCTTTGACCTTGAAGAGGTCTTTGTGCAGCCCGACCAAGTGATTGTAGTCGTAGTTAATTAAGAGATTGGGCAAAAAAGCCGCTTGAACCGTGCGATCGCCAGCAACGCCGATAAATGTCATGCCCAACGGTAAGGTCTGGAGAAGGTCGGGAATGGGGAGTTGGGGCGATGCTTTGCCGTAACTCCAAATATAATCGCCCTCCACGACTAACCTCAATGGATCGATTAGTGGCTGACTAGATGATTGCTTGTTGTTCTGAAGACAGCCTGCGGCATTAAATTCGAGGGCGTGGAATGGGCAAGTAATGGTGTTTCGCTCATGGCAAATCCAACCATCGGATAGCGGAGCTTGTAAGTGAGGGCAAATATTGTCGAGGGCAAAGATTTCGCCGTGCTGATTCTGCCACAGGACATAATCTCGACCATTTAAGGCGATTTTGTGAGGTCGATTGGTACCGAGCATCGATCGATGGGCGATGAGCCACGGCGCACCGGGCAAAATGGATTCGGAATGGTGATGAAACATGATTTAATTCAAGCTAAACAGCCTCGTTTAGCACGCGAATTTGCAGAATTTCATTGTACATTAACAATTCAGCTTATTGCGGCGATCGTTTACCTCATAGAACCCATTTTCTAGAGGGTAAAGATTAGCTATAGGCAATGGTTCCAATGCCTATAGGATGGTTGCGAAAACTCGATCGCTACTTGTTTTCGAGAGATATAATTTAACCCAATCGATTGTCGAGCTTGGAACAAGCATTCTATAGTCAATTGATAAAAATCTCTCATGAATTATTAAATTATATAGAGGTTTTCTCTTAACCCAGTTTTTGGTTCCATTGCTACTCGACCCCCTTTTACAGCTATCTCGGCTTGCCCCCGTCAGATTGGAAATAGGTCATCGAAACCAAATCGACGCACCTCTCCCAACTCTCCTTCGACTGCATAAGGTTCCTTACTGTACTTATAAATCCGAGCGATCTTACCTACAAATCCGTCGATCGCTCGAACGATAGTTTCAATACCAAACTGAGTAGACTTGCCCGATGGTAAACTTTCCCCAGCTTCACACGAACCGATTTCGATCTCCCATTGACCTCCTTCAAGTGCTGCTGAAGAAACGTTATAGCGACATCCTTGTGGCGATTGCACCGTCCAATTTAAGCCATTGCGTCCGATAACTTCACAGTTTAAAATTACCTCAACATAACGATTCGCAGCAACCTTAATTCGATTGCGCCGCAGCCGCGTACCAATTTCGACATTTGAGGTGGGTGTCGATACAGCAACCGCACTAGGATCGCAAATACTTGGAATCGGCTCAAGAATTATCTCTGGTTCAGGAGGTAACTTTTGAAACATTTTAAGCGCGTTAATTTTAGACCGCTCTGCAAAAGTGAGAGATTGCCATAGATCTTGCTTATCGATCAAACATAATTCTTTGGTGATACTTTCAACTTCAGTCCACGAATTGGCACGGAGTAACTGCGATCCTATCTCCAGTAGTGATTCGATTCGATCGAACTGAGGATGATGTAACATCTCAAGTAACAAACTATCTTCTAGTTGTAGGTTTGATTCTCTAATTCTGCCAACTAGTTCGATAACTGTAGAAAGAGTGTTTTGCTCTTGAAGTGGGATCGATCGTTCTAGACTTTGAGTTTGAGGATGTTCGATATACTGCTTTGTAGAATCTTCAGGAGTAGCGGAACCTTCGGGAGTGATGGAATCTTCGGGGGTGATAGGCTGTGCCCCTGCGGTGCCCAAGCCTCCATTTCTGTCAAACACTTCATATAAGGTTTTAGTGTGAAATACTGTTGCAGGGTCAGCATTATCAGTCGATTGCTCTTGTCGATCGTCTTGACTTGCTTTTTGAGTTGATGGCGCAGCCAGACTTGTTTCTAGGGATTTTAGCTTTAGGGTAAAATCTTCGCTTAAATCTGCTATTTCTACACTTGCTAGACTTCCATTCCATAGTGATTTGTATTTTTTGTGATATAATGTCACACTTGACACTTTTTCATCATACAGATCTTGCCACTTTGTTTGAATCGCTTTGATTCGGTCAACGATCAGTCGGGGTAGCTGTCCTAGCATTGCTAGGATCGTTGTTAGTCGCTGCTGTGTCTGTTCTGCGGTTTTTTGATTGTGTGCGTTAGCTTTTCGCTCCTTTTTCTTGATATGCTTGACTAATTTATCGATCCCAATGCCACGTCGTGCGGGGAATCCGCAATAGCTCACGTAGTATTCGTTATCGATCGTTGCGTTTACCCAGTCCCAGATTCGGGGTTCAATGTCGCGGTGGTGGTTGCAATGTTCTACATAACCCCTAGTGCTGAGAACTGTTTCATGCACCCAGTCGAATAGCTCTTGTTTAACTTCCAGATCTTTGAACACTACGCCATAAGTAACGAGGATTTGAAGCATTTGATTGGTTTGTCCTTTCCCCGTCCAGCCAATTGCCATTGTTAACAACAGGTCTTCTAGCCATTCCCTAGCTGCTTCGCTGTAGTCGCGGTCTAAATGTTGATATTTGGCAATTTTGTGGGTGTAGAGCTGATATGCCCAGTCTAGAGCTGTTTCAATTTTGGCGATATCTTCGCCGTGTGCGGCGGCGGATGCTTCAGCTAACCTCAGAAACATCGAAACTTGTCCGATGTGAGTCAGACTTTCTGCATTCATGACGATATTTCCCCAGCGGTCGATTACATAGGAACCGCTGTCTGGTTGCAGGGGCAGTCGATGGGGCTTGTAATTGCTGAATTTGCCGTTGGTGGTGTATGGCTTGGGGTTGGGGAAACTCTCTAGGTGTCCTGGCTTGAACTTGAATCCCGCATTAATCAGAGTGACGTGGATAAAACTAGCAACGCGGAATGTATGAAGTTTTTTCGGAAAGAAGTAGTAAATGTGAATGCCGCCGCTATTGGAGCTTTGAATGAGGACTGGATGGGTTAGCCCTTTTTTCTCTAAAGTATGCAGGAGTTTTTGGAAAGCTTTGGAGTTATTCGCTGGATGGTAGGGGCTACCGATATCGATATCCAGCATAGTGTAGAAGGTGCTGGCTCCGAATCCCACTCCGAGCAGGAATAAGGTGCTGGCGTAGTCTTTTATAAATCCGCCACTTTTGAGCTGGTATTTACCGATTGTCTCCCACTGAGGCTTATCGGTATTCTTGGCTTTGATGAAACGGTAGCCAAGATGGAATAGTTGAGCGAGTTGACTGTAGAGGTCGATCTGAGGGTTCATTCGGGTTTTCCTAGTGGAATCACCGAGCTGCATTTAAATCTTTATTTTCATCTTCACCTTCTATCCTCGAATCCTCGTTTGAGTGGGATGTAAGCCACACTGTGCAAGGGGTAGACATCATAACCAAAATTGGTTATGATAAAAAACATAGCGGTCAAACTATGTGTTGGTGGGGTGAAGATGAAGTCTAGGATCTAGACTTTGGCTCCAGCAATTCCGATTTAAATATTATCAGCCAAGCCCTGGTGCGTAAGAACGTGGGGCTTTTTTGATGTGTATTTGTCAATATTACTCTAATTAAGTAATCTTGGGTAGTAAGAATTTAATTAGATCGGCGAACTGTAGCAAGTAAATTGTATAGCCAGTATCGATCTTCACTACCTTAGTCTGTCCAAAATTCACTCTGGCTTCCGGATCGTGATGTAATTTATCCAATTCGGTTTCGCCAGTTAGGACGATCGCTCTAATAATGGGGTTTTTACGCTCGGCAGCCGTAGATCCGATAATCGGTGATTTAGCTTTTTGCAACCAAATTGTCTGTTTGTTAAAAGTTTCGAGGATCTGGGTAGTAGTGCCCCAGTGCTTCAATCCTCTTCTCCCTGTATGCCGAATGTAAAACTGTTTCCGATTTTCCTCCCACATGATATAGTTGGCACCATTACTTCTGAGCATTAAAGCAAAATTTCGCTTGTCCGCCATTTTGACAAACAAGTCAATTACCCCAAATTCTGTTTTGACTTCGATCGTTAATTTGAGTCCATTATCTCCAAAGCTAGTTAATAATAGCTCGATCGCATCAGTTAACCTAGTGACTCTAGTAATAGCTTCAGTGATTCTTTTTTTAGCAGTCGATAGATCGAGATTCGCAAGTATACTAGGAGTTAATAAAGTCAGTAACGCATAGCTGAAGATCGCTTTAGTGTCAGTAACCGCGATTACATCATCTTGCATCATTCGCAAGTCATTCAATGTTGCCCGATTAATTAGATAGCGATCTTGTTCTGGATTGCAAGCTGAGAGTAAATCTCGGTCGAGACATTCCAAGCAAGACGTACTCTTGTCTAGATTAGTAACGATCGTGGATGACAATTTCAGATAAATTCGATAATTAATTATCGGTTTATCCGTTGATATACTCTCAGCTTTTGAGAATTCAAGTAACTCGGCACGAGACAAGATAGGTGTGTTTTGAGAATTCATTTCTAAGGTAGAGGCAATGGAATTATTTTCATTTTTACTTGTTAATTCTTATTACAAGAACTTAAACTATTAAATCTTGCTAATATTCAAGCATACCACTCTATCCTCGTTATCATTTGACGGGGATTCATATAAATCCAGTTATTTTTTATTGAGGACTTGAAATTAATGAGCGGAACAGAAATTGACGATCGCTACTCCATCCGATCGAATCGATTAGATAATCTAGATGATTACGAACATGAGTCTGTAGTATCTAAGGCATCTAAAGCAGTACCACAGATAGAACAGCCACCAGATCGCGATTCTCTAGGCTACTTACTCAGACAAGAAGCCAAGGGGATTCAGGAGCTGGCACAGAGAACGGTCGATCGACATCAGATACCCGACACCGATCCGGTAGCTGAAGTTTTACAAGTTACGACGATGCTAACAAATCTTGTAAGTAGATTTGAAAATCACACCAGAGAAATCCTGGATTCGCATGGAGATAGCTTGGTAGAACGGATCGCACAAACAGTTCGCACGAATGTCAAACAGAATGATGCAAAGTTCTTGGAGGTTCGAGATGGACTCAAAGAATCGGGGGAAAGCTTAGACCGGGCACTTGAGATTTTAGCCAAGCAATTCAATCCTAATGCACTCGACCGATACACAGATGACATTGTTGCTAAAATTAGCATATCTCAGGGTACCAATGCTTTATTTAAGCAGGTTGTTCAGAACGAACAAACGTTAATGGAAATTACGAATAAGGTTGACACGATTAAATCTCCGCCAATTCAGACGCATATTCAACAGATTCCCTGGTTCTTTTATGCGATCGGCGCAACGATGGCATTAACCTCAGTCATCGCAGCGGGATTGACTTGGAAAAAAGTGGACGAGCGGGTGGCAGTTGCAAACTGGTTGAACAGTCCCGATGGACAACTGGCTAGGCAAATTGTCGTAATTAATAGAGGTGGGCTAACAGCGCAGTGCAAAGCCTCAACGCGCAAACTGAATACACCAGTGCCGATCAATGGGATCGATCGTGACAAGCTGTGCTTTGTAGCAATTCCATAACTAGGTTTTTTGAACTGCTTATATCCTTTACAAAATTGCAAATTCAGGTTAAATTTGGAAAAAACGAGTGAGGTCGAGTTTGCCAATTAGTTTGATTCTTTTTTAGAGAGCCTACGCCAACGATGACTCCTAAAAATACAGCTAATTTTCTAGGATTGACACAAAACCCATGCTTCGGACATTGTTCTTGAGTGCCTGTAAATACACGGTATACATTGGATATAAGAACACCATGCAACATTTTGGAATGCGCTATTTTAGAGACAACTTGGCAGAAGTACTAGATCGTGTCGCTGAGGGTGAAACGATTGCACTGACCAGAGAAACAAGGAGACGTAAGAACGATCCGAAAGAGCCAAATATTGTAGCATTTATAATACCTCCAAAAAGTTTACAAACAAACAGCAAGCCGTTAGAAGCAGAGAATTAGTCAAGATTCGATTCTCTACAGGAGAAGCTTTACTAACGAGAATATTCACAAGCAGTCGCTTTAGATAGATCTAAAGCGACTGCTTTTTATTATCCAATTTTTACCATTTAATACTCATATTCAGCATATTTGCTTAATAGAACGCATTCAATACTTATTTCACCCCAGTTTAATTATATTCTCAGCTATTTAGCTTAGATCGTCACGAATATTGAGAACTATTAACTTTGCAAAACCATGTGACATGGGTTGACTTACGTTTTTAATCAACTATAATTTCAATCAAGTCAATCAAAAGGTCGGACTTAATCGATTCTCAATCTTCGATTAAATCATTCAAATATTTTAACTCTTGTACATCAAGTACATTGCGTACACGCTGGACACAGCGTACATTAATCACTCAATCTTCATTAATTTAAGTAATTAATTTGAGAGTATTTACTATTAGTAAATAGCTTAGACAGATCGGCATTCCACGCGCTTCTACACTTATCTAACGTAATTGAAAACACTGAAATTATGACCATGACTAGAACATTTCAGGGTACTCGCTCCGATCGGCAAAGACCGCGTAACGCGCTCGATCGCTTTTATCATTCTTTTTCGGCTGAATTCTGGCTGATTACGGCTAGTGCAATTATTATTTTTGACTGGTGCTTGCATCCTTCGAGTAGTACTACCGCATTTTTAATGTTGGCTAGTGTGAGCTTAGGTGGTTTTGTTTGCTCTACCAATCCGAGAATTAGTAGAACTGCTACTGATTTCTTACGCAAACATGGCAAAAGTGGCGGATGGATACTGTTTGTTGGCTTATTAGTTGGGATTACTGTCTTTAATTATGCGACTAGCCCGTCTAGCGCGATGATATTGACTCAATCAGGAGTTGCATCACTCAAAGCAATGGTCACGGGGACTGCGGTGAGTACGGCTGCTGGTACGGCTGCGACAAGTACTGGTACGGCAGCTACTGGTGCTACTGCGATTATCGACAATATGATTATTGTTTTCCGAATACTGTTTTTTACTGGTTTCATGTGGGCGTTATACAGAGCATACGACAAATATACTCAACAAGCTGAGTTGTTGGATGTAATCCAGACACCAATTGTATTGCTTGTAGTAGTCGGGATCATTGATGCTGCCGCACTGATGTTTCTCGGTGCCTAAGCTACGGAGCAATCGTTCAAATCGATCCAACGATTGTTAGATCGATTTCACCGATCGGATTTAGTTAATTTTCAGCTTTGTAAATATGTCGTGCCTATTAAAGTAAATCGGATTTTATCAAAAAAGCGAAATATTGCTGGCATTCCTGCGGATGTAATGATTCCAGCTCTTTTGCTAGACATTTTAGCAGCGATATTTGGATGTGTAACCTTTAACCTTCCTTGGATGCCGACCGCCGTAGTTTGCTTGGCAATCAATGTCGCCTGGGCAATTTTAGTTGCTAGAGGAGTTTGGAGATTTCTCGGTACCTTCCATCATCCATATCGTTACTACCGCGCAAATATTCGCTACAAGCCCTTCCTGCAATCCCTTCAAGATTATGACAATCGCCCCCAAAAAGCCCAACAAGCCAAGAGAAAACGTCGCTAAAGTCACGAAAAACAAGGTTTCTCACAAAGTTTTACCGCGTAAGGATCGGCTTTTGCCTGGTGGCAAACCTGAAAAAGTGGTGCCGATCGAGAATGAGTTCGATCTAATCTGTCACATTCAATTTGAAGCAGAAGGGCGCAAATTTGGTGCGTATTTATTGTCTTGGGCTGAAACTAAATATCGAGCAGTTTTCGGTTTCGATTGCGATGGCATTCATCCGAACTTGCCCGACGCACAGCTAGACTCAACGTTCTATGGGACTAGTAACGGATTTAAGGATTTACCCGAAGGTGAGTTGTTAACATTTCATGCTAAGTCTTTTGTTGAAGATAGCGATCGTCGCAACTACTTGATTAGGTTAATCAACAACACTATTAATCCCATCCTCAAGTACATCGCAACGACCGAACTCAAGCGATTAGAAATTCTGAGCGCGAAGGGGTTGCGGAAGCAGAAGAGTTTGCGGGTATTTGCCACATTTACTTACGATCCCGATGCTGATGTTAAAGACGATCGGGTAGAGAAAATCACTAAGGGGTTACTGAAAAATCTCGGTAATTTCTCCGGGGCAGAGAAGATCAGGAAGTCTCAAGAGTTTTTCGCGTTTCTCGAAGCCAGCTTCAATGCCTTCTTGCTCTGGGAACAGATTTTTGTCAACAAGATGGGTTTGACCGTCAGACCTTTACAAGCACAGGAATTATGGGCGGATTTGTGGGGAAGATTCAATATCAAGCCATGTATTCCCGTCCCACAGAAATTGATTTTCGATCGTGAGTCGATTAAAGAGGAAATTACTTCAGATATTCATGCTTTGTCATTGCTAATCAACAGCGAGGAATCTTTACCAACGGCTGATTACCGTTGGGTGCGCGTCAAGAAAAGATTTACCGCAGTCATGGCAATGCTCGATCGTCCAGATGGATGGGAAGACGAGCGCGACTGCCTCAACTATTTCTGGAGTAAACTCAGCCAAGATTTGGTGAATGACATTGAAATTATCACGCAGTTATCCAAAGTCGATCAAACGATCGTTCGCTCTCAGCTTAAAGATGTCACCAAAGAGCAAATCTTCCGTGCGGGTAAAGCTGCTGAAGATGGAGATGTAGGGGTAGCTGCGACGATCGATCTCCAAGAAGCAATTGACGCTCGTGCAACCTTACACCGAGGCGATGTCGCGCTCTCTTGTTCGACAGTCTTCTTAGTTCACCGCGACTCATTAGACAAGTTAGATCGCGCCTGTAACTATTTAGAAAGCTTATTTCTCTATCCCGCGAACCTCAATCGCGAAACCACTTATACATGGAAGACTTGGGCGCAGACATTTCCAGTCACTTGGACTCCGCTGCTCAAATTTCCCTACAACCGTCTGGGAAGGATTTTCAGCGAATACGTCCTGGGGACGATTCCGTTATCTCAAGTATCGACTGTCGATAAATCGGGGTTTGAATTTATCTCTCATGATGGTGGCGTACCGATCGCTCTCGACATGATTAACAGCCAGCACCACATGATATTGCTAGCTACTCAGCGAGTGGGTAAATCCGTCCTATTGACTAGCATGACCAACGACTTCCTGCTTAACGATGTTCCTGTATCAATCATCGATTACCCACCGACTGAGGATGCTAGCACGTTCAAGGATTACACCATCCTGCTGGGGGAAGCCTACTTCGACGTGGGTAAAGAAGCGAGTAATCTGTTTGAGTTACCAAATATCAACCATCTATCCCAGGAGCAGCAAGATAGTCGCCACTTAGACTATGAGGACTTCTTGCTCGAAATTCTCTATTCAATGGTGATGGGAACCACCGCTCAAAATACTAGCGTTAACGGCGATATCGTGCGATCGATCCTGGCTTTAGTGATGGCGAAATTCTTTGGCGACTATGAGATCAAGAAGGCAATTCGCGAAGCCCGTAGTAATGGACTCGGCTCGCCTGAATGGTTCAAGTATCCAACTCTCAAGCATTTTGTCGAGTTTTGCTCGCCGGAACGCATCGCCCTCAAACAGTCTCCAGAACAGATCGAGGCTCTAAATTTTGTCGTTACTAAATTACGTTACTGGCTGACTAGTCGGGTGGGCAAAGCCTTGTCACGTCCCTCAACATTTTTAGCCGACAGCAAGTTATTTGTGATGGCAATGCGCGGGGTAAATAACGCGGAGGATGCGGCGATCCTATCGATGTGTATGTTTGGAGCGGTGTTGCGACGAGCCTTTAGTAACGTTAAGTCTGTATTGATTGTGGATGAGGCGGCGATTTTACTCCAATTCCCAGCACTGGCAAATCAAGTTGGAAAGCTTTGTGCCAACGGAGGTAAATCAGGAATCAGCGTAATTCTCGCGGCTCAAGAACCAGGCTCGATCGCAAATTGCGCGGATGGCGATCGAATTTTAGGTAACTGCAATATTAAATTAGTTGGGCGGATTCAGCCGGAGGTCAGGGAGGCATTTCGGGACATTCTCTTCATTCCCGAAGAAATTCTTAGCCCCACAATGACTGATTCATTCAAGCCAAACAAAGCATTGGGGTACTCGAACTGGCTCTTACTCGACGGACGCAGTTACACCCGCGTCCGCGCTTATGCCAGTGCGGGTAGCTTGGCAGCCGTCGTTAACAATACGCTTGAAGTCAAACGACGACAAGAGTTAATGGCTGCGGCTGAGAATCCGATTCTAGGGCTGCATCAATATGCTACGGAATTATTACCCACCTAACAATTTCTATGAAATTAAAGTTACTCAGTGCGATTTCAATTGCGTGGATGATTTTATCATCTACATCTCACGCTCAGGCAGCTACGATTGGGGGTACGCTAGCTCCGATCGATCCGCTAACAGGGCTTCCCGCGACTACGGCTATCGATGGATCTGTTGGTGCTAGTCCTACTGTTGGTACGACTCCAATTTTTCCGAGTGGGGCAATCTTAACTGGAGCTAATGGAAATTCTTACACTGTCGGCGCAAACGGGAGTATTATCCCAATTGGAACGGGACTTGCACTGCCAGCATTGCCGTCATTCGCAGTCAGTGCCAATAATCCTAATGCTTTTACTTCAGCAGGTTTTACCGTTACACCATCCGCTGGCTACACTCCGATCGTCTTTGCCAATCCTTTGGCTCCATGTATTGCGAACCCTGGCAGTTGTGCGGCAAATCCACAAACTATATTTGCATCGTTTGGTAATATCACTTCAACCTTGCAAGCATCGGCTCAAGCAATTTCACAGCAATATATGGCTTCCGCTCAACAAGCGGGTACTGATTGGGCAGTTAAGACAGCAACGGCACAGTTTCAGTCGATGTTTCCTGGGTTGGCTGGGTTGGCTGGGTTGTTCGGTGGCACAACTCCAACCGCTCCGCCAGCATCTTCTACAGCAGCAGAACGTTCGATCGTCTCACCATCGAGTCCAGCTAACGTCGCCGCTTTAATCCAAAAAAATAACGATGCGGCTAAGGCTCGACAAGCGGCTCAAATTGTTGTGGATAGTAATAATTCGCCGAATGTTTCATTTTCGAGTGGTTCTAATCCCACTACTGAAAACGGCACGATCGTAGCTAGTACTTTCCTCGGTAAGGACGCAACAAACGAAAATGGAGTGATGCTTTCTGACTCTAATAATGTAGTTAAAAATTCAGATAAACTCGCGCAAACTTCCGAGGATGATTCTTTAACTGCAATTCAAAGTTTGAAGTCTATAATGACAGGCAGCGTTCATCAAAATGATGCAATTTTGAACAACACAAGTAAGCAGGGTATCGTTCAAGCGCAGTTATTACAGCAAACATCTGAAAGTCAAGATCTCCAGCAGAAAATCGCACTCAGTGAAGCAGATGCTAGTATCGCTTATGGAAAACGTAATGTTTATCTTGATGCTTATATCGGTGGAATTTCTAGAGTAAGATCGCAGCCGTAATTCAGAAGATCGAAGCAGAAATTCCAATTATTTCTGCTTTGCTCAGATTTAAAACTTTAATCATTTTTAAAGATGTATTTAACCTCACTCATCGCTGCCAATTCATATTTTTTTGCTGCTGCAAGTCCTCCAAGTAGTGCTGCAAATGGTGGCATAGCTTCAGCCGCCGCAGATGCAGCGAAGGATGCTGCTGATTCTACCAATGCGATGTGGGCGGTTCTTTATAACAGCAGCGGTATCTTTGGTCGAATTGCGGGATTTAGTATTAGTCTGGCATTTATTTTTCTAGCTTGGCGATGCTACAAGCTCTATGAAGAGTACTCATTAAACGCCGAAATGCAACCTTGGCATGTTATTCAGAAGTTAATGATGCCATTATTATTCATCATTTTACTATCTCAAAGTGGTGGCCCAGCTAAGAAAGCGACTTATGCCCTGAGAGGTTTGACTCAGGGCTTTGGCATCACCATCATTCAAAATGTGGGTGCGGACATGCAGGCAGATTCTGCCGCATCACAAGCGGCGGGGATTACCAATACACCACTCGATCCAAATAGTAATTCTGCAACAGGACAATCAGCCGTCAAGCAATTTTTAGCATCTCTCAATCTATGTCGGCTCAAGCCCAATACGACAAATGCTCAGGGTGGTCAGTCAGCTCAACTCACTTGTGCGGCAACTGCGGCAGCTACGTTAGCACAAACTATCAACGATGCTAATGTTACAGATCCGGCAATCGTTCAATATTCACAAGCAATGGTATCTCAAATCGCACAGCAGCAAGCTGCGGCAAGCGGTGCTGGAGTTAATGGCAATAACGCTGGCGGTAACGTGCTAGATGGTCTAATAAACACTGCGATCGGCGTTGGGAGTGCTATCTCAGATCCTGGAGCAGCTTTTGCAAAAATGGGAGACGAACTAATTTCTTTGGTTCTCAAGTGCATCACGATTATGTTTTACTGGGCACTCGAACTTGCGGCGATTTTGTCATTTTATTTATTACCCCTAGCTCTAGCAATGGGAGTAGCTGATGAAAAAGCTATGGTGGATTGGTTTTCACAGTTCTGGGCACTATGCAATGCCAAGATTTGTTTTGCCATCGTGTTAGCTTTAATTGCCACTATTGCAGGCAGATTAGGGGGATTGGGTTATGTACTCGCCATGCTATCTGCGATATTTGCACCATTCATCACCTTTATCTTTGCTAAAGGCTCGATGGTTGCCGTTGCTGAAGGATTGGCGACAGCTCCAATTAGTGGCGCAGGAGCAGCAGCGGGGGGTGCAGCAGGCGGCATCGGGAAAGCAGCTAAAGCAGGGATTGCAGCTAGGGCAGGGGGTACGAGCGATGGAGCGAAAATAGCTGGAGCCATTGGGGGTAAAGCTAAGGCACTTTTTAGTAAAAAATAAACTCTAAAATTATTTTAATTTTAATTACTAAATAACTATCTAAATTCATGTCTGACTCATTTCACGAACTTAAATCTTTAACTAAGATTCGTCCGCATTCTCAAGCGACGGAAAATAATCGCTTTGCATTATTTGTTTTAGTTACTTGCGGATTATCAATTTTCAATACACTCTTATTGGTAATCAACGCCTTTAGCACGAATAATATTGCCAATCGTCCGTTACCGACGATGGTACAAACTATTAACGGTAAAACGATTCAAGTTACAGCATTTGAAGCTAAAAATCGATCGCCTCAGTTTATTAAAGATTTCACGGCGATGACTTTAACCAAGTTATTTACTTGGAGTAGATATTTGCCACCCTCGACTACGGAAGATATGCGCCGACCCAAGATCGATCCTGGTACCCCGATCGAATCTAAATCAGCCAAAGGCTTAGTACCAACTACTGTTTGGGCAGGAAGTTTCGCTTTATCAGACAAGTTTAGAGAAGAATTTTTAGGCGAGACGATCGCACCATTGCTTACCAAGTTAGGCGTTTTACAAGGTCAGTCGGAAGTGACGATCTCGATTTTGGACTTGCAAGATCCGATCGAAGTCAAAGGCAATGCTGACGAACGACTTTGGAAAGTTAAAGTCGTGGCAAATCTAATTTTACGCTCGGCAGCAAACGTACCAGAGAAAACGATTCCGTTCAATAAAATCATCTATGTCAGGGCAATCTATCCAGCGGCTCTCGCTCAAACGACTACCCCTGGAGATTTAGCTCAAGTGGTGGCAATGGCGCAATCATCTGGACTACAGATCTACGCGGTCGAGGGATATCAAACAGATGATATCAAGCCACCTGTGTCCCAGCCATCAACAGGATCTGCTCCGGCTCCTTCTACCAACGTTAATCCTACAACTCCTTAAAAATAGTCATGCAAGCAAAATTTAACTCAGAAAATCCTCACTTAGACAATGAATTTCTTAGCGAGTTAGTTGGTACCGATTCAGATCTTTCCGGTACTAGCGAACATCCGCACGGTTCTCCCGCCGAGCCTGAAGGTGACATTGAGGAACAGCGCAGTACAATCCCCTTCTACAAGCAAGGTGGTGTTAAATCCGCCCTGATCTTAGGATTGTCGGCAATTCCCATCGGTGGACTCGGATATATGATGTTCGGCAATAGTGGGCAGAAGAGTCCGATAGTAGCTGCTAACCCCAATCCCGAACCTACAGCTCCGAAAGCCGATTTTGCACCCGATCCGCGTTTTGCCACCATGCAGAACAAATTAGCGATGCAAGAGCAGACGCGAGGGCTTGAAGATGCAGCTAAAGCTCAAGAAGCCGAGCGGATCGCCAAAGCTACCGCAGATGCAAAAGCCACCGCAGCAACACCCAATCCACAGGCTACCCCAGTTACACCAGCTCTTGCGGTTACACCCGTTACTCGCAGATCTGCCCCACCAACAAATGTAGAACCGCCAGCAAGAAGCATCCCGCCAATCGCTCCAGTCACCAAGCCCATTCCTGTTGCACCTGCGATTACTCCCGTTTCTCAACCGCGAGTTGCAAAAGAGCCAAAGGCGAAATCTCCAGTAGTAGCCCTCAAGCCTCAGCCTGTGGCGTTTAAACCTCAGCCTGTAGCTAAAACCGCGCCTCAACCTAGATCGAATGCTAAAGTGGCAATCGTTAAACCCCAGCCCGATCCCGCGACTGGGGCAATCGTTCCTAAAGTTCAAGTATCCTGGCAAGAGGCTACCGATAATGCTATTGGAGTTTATGGGGAGAAGGCGGTGTCAAAAACCGTCGCACAGTCTACACCAGAATCCGTCCAACAATCTGTCGGGCAACCCGTTCGACAACCGATTCAACAACAAACTATTTCTCAACCCATTCCACAGCCAGTTACGCAACCTGTCACCTCGCAGATTTACCAACAACCAGTAGTGCAATCGGATGGACAACCATCGTTCAAACCAGTTGGTCAATCATCTCCACAACAAATCCCGCAGCTCAACCAGCCATTTATTCAACAACCTATGCGACAACTCGTGCCACAAGCTAGCACGATTAAGAACGCACCAGCCAACTATGTAGCTTCGATCGATCCGAGGTCATATTCAGAAGATCTCCCCCAACCTGCGATCGAGTCAGTTTCTGAACCCGTCGTCCAGCCAATTTCTCAATATTCTAAAGAAAAAGATAATTACAAAGACAATACAACTTTTACGGTGGCGCAGGCGGTTGTAATACCAGGTCAGAACAGGATGGTATCGCTGATCTCCCCGATGCAAATCATCCCTGGTGAAACCGGACAAGAAATTTTATTGCAACTAGAACAGGGTTTTGCTGATACCAACGGCGGGGTTCCCATTCCCGATGGCACGAGAATTATTGCGACGGTGACAGTGGCATCAAATGGACTGATGCGAATCGTCTCAGCCATCGCAATCGTTAATGGTGAAAATATTCCCATCGATGCGGGGAGCTTAATTCTCAGTGGCACCGATAATAGTCCCGTCATCGCACAATACAAGCAGTTCGACCAGGGCGAAATCGGTCGGCGGGATTTACAGACGTTTCTAGCAGGGGCGGCTTCTGGGCTTGGAAAAGTTCTAACTCAACCAAATACATCGGTGCAAGTTTCGACCAATGGGACGGCTGTTGTTAGTAGTACTAGCAATCCCAATATTTTAGGTGGAGTTCTAGACGGCGGTGCAACGCCGAT
>ENA-OFCD01000947-OFCD01000947.1-metagenomes-genome-assembly--contig:-NODE-947-length-16530-cov-5.280486_pt1 | contig 16530 bp, 10 predicted proteins | sample MGYA00153392_OFCD01 | MGnify analysis MGYA00153392 | reverse complement strand
CTTGAAGATGCCCGCCAATAAACAAGCCTTTGAATTCGAAAACATTAACGGCTCGATTTGCGCCTAACGAAATTGGTTCAGCGATTTGCTGCAACAAACTATTCGCTGCGACGAACTATTTGCGGAGGCCAACTTCCAGCTACTGCGGCGGATGCAAAACCACCAGTAGCGCAGACGCATTTGATTTGCTGTAATTCGCAATCGAGTGCGGAACATCGGCTGCATATCTGACCGTTTCTTCTGACGCCACTTGCTGAATTGCATCACCGCTTTGCACCCGCAGCGTGCCGGACAATACGGTGAGATGCTCGCGCGAGCCGGGCTCATGCGCCTCGCTCTTGAGCGCGCCTCCGGCATGCACCGTCAATTCATACCATTCAAAACGCCCCGCCAGCTCAATCGGCCCGAGGATGCGCAACTCGCATTTGCCGTCAGGGCTACGCATGGTGGGAGTGTGATGGGCAGACACCAGATTAATCGACGGGATGCTGGCTTTGGCATTTCCCGCAATCAGCTCACTCATCTCAATACCGAGCGCGTTGGCAAGACGCCAGACAATTGCGATGGTGGGGTTGGTTTGATTGCGCTCAATCTGCGACAACATCGATTTGGACACACCTGATTGGCGCGACAGCTCATCCAGCGACAGCCCGTGTCGCTGTCGAAGGCTGGCGAGCGCCGCGCCCACGCTGGGCGGTTCGCCGCTGCGTTTGGCGGATGCCGTTTTCGCGTCGCTCGATGTGGCTTTTTTGAGTGGTTTGGCGGAAGTCGGCATAGGGATGGGCGCAATCAAAAAGTGAAGTCAGTACTGATAAATAAAAATCGCCGCCCGAAACTCTGGCCAAATCGGGAAAATAGTTTAATATATTGCACGGATCGTCCAAAATACTGGAATATGCCAATATATCGAACGACTGAAGTATGACGGGACAATGCCTTCTGTGCAACGCCCGGCTCTGCATCATTAACCGCTTCGCCTCGTGACTTCTGCCCACCAATCGTTTTTTCCCGTAAATCGCTTTTTTTAACGGACCCATCATGAGCACTCATTTCTACCAGGATATTCAGCGCGAGCTTCAAACCATTCGTGACGCAGGCTTGTTCAAGCAGGAGCGCATCTTGACCACGCCGCAAGGCGCGCTGGTAAAAACACAGAATGGACATGAAGTCATCAATCTATGTGCCAATAATTATCTTGGTTTGTCGTCGCATCCCGCGGTCATCGCCGCTGCTCATCATGCGCTGGATACGCATGGATACGGGCTCAGCTCGGTGCGGTTTATCTGCGGCACACAGGACATTCACAAACAACTCGAACAACGGCTTTCAACGTTTTTGGGAACTGAAGACACGATTCTTTATGCGGCGGCATTTGATGCGAATGGCGGTCTGTTTGAGCCGCTGCTGGGCGAGCAGGATGCCGTCATTTCAGATGCGCTCAATCACGCGTCAATCATTGATGGCATTCGACTTTGCAAGGCAAAACGTTATCGTTATTTGCATAACGATTTAAATGATCTGGAAGCGCAGCTGAAGCTGGCGCGAGCAAATGGCGCCCGACATATTCTGGTGTTTACCGATGGCGTTTTCTCGATGGACGGCACCATTGCGCAGCTGGATAAAATCCGCGAACTGGCTGACCGCTACGATGCGTTACTGGGCATCGATGAATGCCATGCCTCCGGGTTTTTGGGGCGCACAGGTCGGGGCACGCATGAGCATCGCGGCATTGTCGGCAAAGTCGACATCATCACCGGCACGCTGGGCAAAGCGCTCGGCGGTGCAAGCGGCGGCTTTACCAGTGGCCGCAAAGAAGTCATCGACTTACTGCGCCAACGTTCGCGGCCGTATTTGTTCAGCAACACACTGGCCCCCAGCATTGTGGGTGCTTCCATTGCGGTGCTTGATTTAATCGAAAGCTCGACCACATTGCGCGACAAGCTTGAAACCAACACCGCGTTTTTCAGGCGCGAGATTGCCGCAGCAGGTTTCGAGATAAAGCCGGGTGAGCACCCGATTGTGCCGGTGATGGTTTATGACGCGGCGACATCGCAGGCGCTATCCAACCGGTTGCTTGAACTGGGCGTCTACGCGGTCGGCTTTTTCTATCCGGTCGTGGCCAAAGGTCAGGCTCGAATTCGCACGCAAATTTCAGCCGCGCATGAAATCACGCATCTGCAAAAAGCCGTGGACGTCTTTGCTCAAGCGGGCCGCGAGCTCGGCATCATCAAGTAAACACCTAAATTAGAAACAGAGGCAGCCATGTCCACACCCAAAATTCTTGTCATTGGCGCAAACGGCCAAATCGGTTCCGAGCTCGTAGACGCGCTTGCCGAGAAATATGGTGCTGACGCCGTCGTGGCCAGCGACCTGGCAGCGCATGGACGCAATCCGGTCACGCAATACGAAACGCTGGACTGCATTGACGCCAACAAACTCGCCGCCCTGGTTAAGCTAAACAAAATTACGCAGATCTATTTGCTGGCAGCTGCCCTTTCGGCCAAGGGTGAAAGCAATCCGTTGTGGGCGTGGGATCTGAATACGCGGTCTCTACTCAATGTGCTGGAACTGGCTCGCGAGACTAGCTTGGAGCGTGTTTTCTGGCCAAGCTCGATTGCGGCATTTGGCCCGTCAACGCCAGCCACGAATACGCCTCAAACCACGATCATGGATCCGACCTCGGTATATGGATTAAGCAAGTTGGTGGGAGAGCGTTGGTGCGATTGGTATCACGCCAATCATGGCGTGGATGTTCGCAGCCTGCGCTATCCGGGTTTGATCAGCTACAAAACCCCGCCCGGCGGCGGCACGACCGATTACGCTATCGAAATCTTTCATGCCGCACGCGAACAAGGCCGTTACACCTGCTTCCTTGCCGAGCATCAAGCTCTACCGATGATGTACATGCCAGACGCAATACGAGCCACCATTGAATTAATGGAGACACCTTCAACCAACATTGCTGAACGCGGCTCCTACAATCTGGCGGGCATTAGCTTTACGCCTGCACAGATTGCGGCCAGTATCCGGCGCTACATTCCCGATTTTGAAATCAGTTACGCGCCCGATTTCCGCCAGGCCATTGCCGCCTCATGGCCTGCTAGTATTGATGACTCCAGGGCGGCAGCCGACTGGGGCTGGCGAGCACGGTTTAACCTGGACGCATTGGTAGACGATATGCTTTTGAACATTACTAAAACCAGCAAGGTGGCCTGATTCACCCTGCTGGTTTTTTCGTTTCTCAAATCCCTGAAAACGACGCTGGCATCACAACCACTATGGCGCAGAAACGATCGGCAATTCGACAAAGCTGGCTTGACCCGGTGCATGATAAATACGCTGGGTTGCTTTCTGGTAATCGCCCGGCTTGGCCCAAAAAATATTGGGAACAAAAGTTTGCGGATTGCGATCGTAAAGCGGGAACCAGCTGGATTGAATCTGCACCATGATGCGATGGCCGGGCAGGAACACATGGTTGGCGGTTGGCAACGCAAAGCGATACGGTAACGCCTTATCAGCCTGAACAGGCTTTGCAACTTCAAAGCTTTCGCGATAGCGGCCTCGAAAAATATCCATCGATACTGCCAGTTGATATCCGCCCATCACCGGATCATTGGCGACCTCATCGGGATACACATCGATCAATTTGACGACCCAGTCTGAATCCGTTCCGGTGGTCGAGGCGACCAAATTCGCAATCGGCTGACCGCTGATTTTTACCGGGGCCGTGAGCACGTCAGAGGTAAATACTGCGACATCGGGCCGACTAGCAGCCTCGCGCTGATCATCCACCAGCCATCGAGGCCAAGTGGAGAGTTTACCGCCCACAGGCTGGATAGGTCGTGCACGATAGGTGACCGGCTTGGCGGGGTCGGAAATATATTCATCGAATGCGGCATCCCCCGCCTTCGGTGCCGCAAGACCGAGCTTCTGGTCTGCAAGCAAATGCATCGGCGTTGGCTTGAGCGTACAACCACTGGCGCAACCAGCCGGCCACGACGGCAGACGCCGCCAAATATTGGTGCCCGTTTCAAACGCGGTAACCGTTGCAACATTTGATTTGGGCGCGCCATCCTTCAAATACTGATCGAGGAATGGCCGTAATACTTCACGCCGGAATTGCAGCGCAGTATCTGCATTGAATTTAAGCGCGCCGAGCGCGCTACCGTCGCCAATGGCCTGGCCGTGCCACCACGGACCTATTGCCAGAAAAAGCTTATCGTTACCGGTATCTTTTGGTTTCAACGCCTTATAAACCGCAATCGCGCCATAGCTATCCTCTTGATCCCACAGACTATGCACCAGCAAGGTGGGCACGATGAGTGGCTGGGCGGCGAGTATTTTATCAACGGCCTGATCTTTCCAGAAAGCGTCATAGCTCGGATGGGCCAACAACTTGCGCCAGAATCCGACCTGCTCCAGACCGCGCTGGCGACCAAGCTCACCGGCAGAACCCGCGCGCATGAACATATCATAGTCATCGAAATTGCTGCGGAACCATTTCGCGTCGTTTTTACGAGTGGCAACCTGCTCCAGAATGTAGTCCATGTTCTGCTGACGGAATGCGCCATTGTGAAACCAATCGTCACCCATCCAGCCATCGACCATGGGATTCATCGGCACCGATACTTTCAGTGCAGGATGCGGGTTCACCAGTGCCATCAGCGGCAGAAACCCGTCATAGGAAATACCGAGAATGCCGACCTTGCCATTGGTTTCAGGGATATTCTTTATCAGCCAGTCGATGGTGTCATAGGTATCGGTGGAGTGATCTACCGGTGTTGCATTCTGTGGCCCGCGCAAGGGCCGATTCATCACATAATCACCCTCGGATTCATACTTGCCGCGAATGTCCTGCACCACGCGTATATAGCCACCCTCAACAATGGTGTCAGTCGCATTATCGTAACCCTGCAAGATCGGCCCCAGATGCGCGCTGTCGCTGTGGTTGGTCAATTCATTTGCGTTGTAAGGTGTACGCGTCAATAGGATCGGCGCACTTTTGGCACCGCTTGCTGACTTTGGCACGATGATCACCGTGTTCAGCTTCACACCATCACGCATCGGTATCATTTCGTTGCGTTTTACATAGTCGAAACTTGCAGTCAGTGGCTCAAACTTGGTCGGCGTTTCGCTCGGCAATTCCGTGTAAGTTCGCGGCGCGGGGGTCTGGGCGTAGGTCTGAAAGGAAAGTAACAAACCGGCTAATGCGGATACCGACAAAGCAGCGTTTCGGGAATAACGAATCAACGTCATGGAATCTCCAGGGCTAGGACAGAAAATTAAATGGAAGTCTCTACAAAAATTATTAAACAGGGTGTTTTTTAACGGCCACACTTTCAACAGATGCACCCATCAGAGCACGGCTCCAGCCGGAGAAAAGCTCTCGCGCCACAAATACAATCACACACGGTCCGCCGACGACTAAAGTAAAAAGTAGAAAAAATAGCGGGCCTACGCCAGCAAGATAATACAGAATCTTTGCCGAGCGATCTCGAGAAAAGTGCAACACACCAAGGGAAACCACTGCCATCAGCATTTCTTGCAAATACTTCCAGTCGATCCACTCCTGGAACATGCCTGGTCCACGCGCGGCCAAAAAAGACCTCGGGTGGCGCTTCTCAGGCGTTGGGCGAACGTGTTCCGTCTAGCAGTTCCATCAACGTGACAGGGTCCACCGGCTTAACCAAGTGGGCGTTGAAGCCGGCTTCGCCGGACTTTTTCCGGTCTCCGTCCTGGCCCCATCCGGTCAATGCGACCAACATCATATTTTTGCCCCAGGTCTCCTGGCGGATTTTGCGGGCCACCTCGAAGCCGTTGAGCTTGGGCAAGCCGATATCAAGCAACACCACATCGGGGCGCAAGTTCTGAGCCATCTGCAGAGCTTCAAGTCCGTCATGCGCGATTTCTGCCTCATGGCCGCTAAGTTGCAGCAGTTCGGCCAGCGATGTGGCGGCATCCCGGTTGTCATCGACGACAAGTATGCGGCGGCCCCGCGTGGGCTCGGCGGGGACCGGTTCGAACCGTGCCTTGTCCGGCACGCTCACCAGCAGTGGCAGACGAACCACGAACTCGCTGCCCTCATTGATGCCGGCGCTGCTTACCTGCACCGTGCCGTGGTGCATTTCCACCAAGCGTTTGACCAGCGACAGGCCGATACCCAAGCCGCCCCGCGAGCGCTCTAGTGCCGTATCAATCTGGGTGAACAAATCGAAAATGCGGGAAAATTGCTCCGGAGCAATGCCGACCCCGCTGTCGCTCACCCGAATGACGGCCACATCGTCATCACGCTCGACCACCAGGGAGATACGGCCGCCCTCGTCGGTGAACTTGCACGCGTTGTGGAGCAGGTTGCCGATAATCTGGGCCACCCGGATCGGATCGGCGTCCAGGTAGATGGGCTCCTGCGGTAATGAGATTGTCAGTTCGTGATCCATCTGCACGAATAACGGCTGGGCGGCTTCGACGGCGTGTTGAATGGCGGATGCCAGTTCGACACGCTCCCTGCGCAGTGCGATGTTGCCCCGACTGATGCGACTCACGTCCAGCAGGTCGTCCACCAGGCGAGTCATCTGGCCGATCTGCCGCTCCATCATCGTAGACGCCGATTGCACGGCCGCGTTGCCGCCCTCCGTGCGCCGCATGATGTGCAATGCGTTTCTGATGGGGGCCAGGGGATTACGAAGTTCATGGGCCAGCATCGCCAGGAATTCGTTTTTGCGGCGGTCAGCATCCGCCAGTTCAATGGCAATCAAGGCCAACGATTCCTCGGCCTCCTTGCGCGGGGTGATATCGCTTGCGGTGCCGAACCATTCGACAATGTCACCCTCGGCATCCAGCAGCGGGATGGCGCGCGAGGACGTCCAGCCGAGCGTGCCATCCGCGCGGCGAATGCGATGTTCCAGTTTGAACGGACTTTTGGTACGAATGGCTTCGCCGATCGCCTCCAGCACCTGCAGCTGATCGTCCGGGGGAATGTATTCCTGAAGCCAGCCGCGCAGTGGCTCTTTCGTGTCAACGATGAAATCGTGACCAGCCAGTTGGTGCATCTCGCTCCAATCCGGATTCATGCGGTAGACGACATCGGAGCTGGCTGCCACGAACGCGCGCAGGCGCGCCTCGCTCTCGCGTAATGACAAAGTGGCCTCACGGCGAATCCGAGCCATCTGCAGCTGCGCCCCGACACGAGCCAGCAACTCCCGCGCGTTGAACGGCTTGACCAAGTAGTCGTCCGCGCCGATCTCGATGCCCTCGGCCCGGCTTTCCAGACCGGCGCGCGCCGACAGAAGGATCACTGGAAGGCTGCTCGTAGCAGGGTCCGCCCGCAGTCTTGTGAGCAGGCCCAAGCCATCTAGGTGCGGCATCATCACGTCAGCAAGCAACAGGTCAGGCGGGTTGCTCAGCACTGCGGCCAGTGCCGCCTCGCCGTCGGGCACGGTCTCGACGGTGTACCGCGCGCTCAGAAGCCGGGACACGTAAGCGCGCATGTCCGCGTTGTCGTCCGCCAGCAGAATTCGTTGCCGAGCGACCGAAGAAGCCGAGCCCGACAGTGGGTCGTCGGGCGGCGCAAATTCGCCGTCTTCGGCGGGAAACCAACGCTGCAATTCCTTGGCGTAGTGGGCGGCTGGCAACGCGCTGGGGATAGTTTTTCCGCTAGGCGCCAAACGGTCGGTCGGCAGGTGGCTGCAGCCCTTGGGGATCGTCACAACGAAGGTGCTCCCGTGCCCAAGGACGCTTTCGACGGCTACCGTGCCACCGTGCTGCTTGACCAGTTCCTGAACCAGGGCAAGCCCGATGCCCGTGCCTTCGTGGTTTCGGGCGCGGACGCCTTCGACACGGTGAAAGCGTTCGAACACGTGGGGCATCTGCGCTGCAGCGATGCCGGCGCCTGTGTCACGCACCGACAATTGCACGTCGTGGACTTTCTCCTCGAGCGTGACAAAGATCGCTCCTTCCAGTGTGAACTTGAAGGCGTTGGAAAGCAGGTTAAGGACGACCTTCTCCCACATTTCCAGGTCGACGTAGACCAGCTCTTGCAGCGGCGGGCATTCGACAACCAACCGCATGCCGGCCTTCTCGACGGCAAACTGGAACACGCTGGCCAACTCAATGGTCACGGCGGCCAGGTCGGTCGCCTGGTAAGTCGGCCGCAAGCGGTTTGCCTCGACGAGGGAGAAGTCCAGCAGCGTATTGACCAGTTTCTGCAGACGCAAGGCGTTGCGGTGAACGATGGCGATCTGTTCGTGTGTGCCGAGCGGCAAGCTGGCAAGCTGCGTCGTCAGCAGTTCTTCCACAGGTCCGAGCAACAAGGTCAGAGGCGTGCGGAACTCGTGGCTCACGTTGCTGAAGAAATCCGTCTTCGCCCGGTCCAGTGCGGCCAGCGCTCCGGCGCGCTTTATTTCTTCTTCGTGAGCGCGGGCACTGGCCACAGTGGAGGTGACCGCCGCTGCCAACATATTATAAAACCCCCGGTACATCTCATTCAACTTCAACCGGGGGCTGACCCCGACGACCAGCACTGCCACCGGCCACTCCATCCCGGGAGGCGTGAGCGGCAGCAACAAGGCCGATTGCACCGCTTCGGGATAGGCAATGCAGTAAACCGCACCGAAGCGCTTTTGCAGGTCATCTACTTGAACCATCGCGCCCGAAAGTGCCACCTCGGCCAGTGGCCAGGACGATTCTCCCGGCGCTCGTAGGTCAACTACCGCAGGGCAAGCTTCGCTCGTGGCAGCCAGCCCCATCGCCGCGACCATTCGTGCGTGTTGGTGCGTCTCATCGAGCACGTAGGTCATGGCGAAGGGCAAGTCGAGCGGGTGGGACGCCAGGGTTTGGGTGCTCAAGATGATGGCTTCTTCGATCGACTTCGCCTTGCCCGCCAAAGTGGCAAGGTCCCCTAGAGTGCGGGTGCGGCGCTCACCCAACACTTTCGCAGTCATTTCGATTACAGGATGGAAAAGCCCGCCGATGTGTCCGTCCTCGTCGCGGATCGGGCTAAACGAAAAGGTGAAAAAGCACTCTTCGTTGTAGCCGTGGCGACTAAGGAAGACGTGCTGATCTTCCAGGAACGCGGTATCACCTGCGAGCGCGGAATCATGTGCATCGCCGATGACCGGCCAAGCCTCGCGCCAGCACTGAGGAAAGTTCTGGCCCATCGAATGGGGGTGCTTGCCTCCGCAGATCTCCCGGTAACCGTCGTTGTAGATTTGAACCAACCCCGGCCCCCAGATGATGCAGATGGGCAGGTCCGATGCGAGGCAGATATTGACCGTCGTACGCAGGCTCTGCGGCCACGAGTCGATGGGTCCAAGAGGTGTCTGCGACCAATCCATCGACCGCACCAATTTGCCCATCTCCCCACCACCTGCAACCCAGCTCAGGGCCGTGATTTCAGAACCGCGTTGCAGCGTCATCCAATCTTGCTCCCAGTGGTGTTATTGCCAGCGCCGAATCGACGAGGGCGCCGATATTTTTGTGAGCAGTAAAAAATTATGAGTCGTCAATCGTGACAACCGTTTGCCTGAATTTACACCAGTCAATCAAAGGTCGCATATTGCCTTAAATCTGATCAATCCGACACCGGCATGCACAAGTGTGGTTTTAATCCAACGGGCCGCCATTCGACATGGATACTAGGCGTGTTGACGCAGAGGCAAAATTGACGCAGATGCTGGAAAAGTGTCAACCCAGGGGTGTCTGTGTGAACTCAATACCCGGCGATCGCTTCGGCATTTTCTGCATGGGTCAGCCAAAATTGGTACTCTGGGTCAATACATTGACATATTCTAATAATAAATCTACGGTGACGACCGTTAGCCAGTTCAAAATTATTTTGCTGGCTACCATCAAATAAGTTAATTCGCATTCGAGGCAAGTGGTTGAAAACCCTATAAAAGTCAACATACGGCCTGTCGACCAATAGCAAGCTGCAAAATGCCACGATCGTAACCCGATTACTAACCTTTCACAGCTTGAACTTTCTCCGCATCAATTTGCGAATACTTCTTGGTATCACGCATCAACAAATAGACAAGTAACGAGCAGGCAATCACAATCGTTGCATACCAATAAAATCCACTTTCGTTACCTCGATCTTTAAACCATAGCGCCACATATTCGGCGGTACCACCAAATACCGAAACAGCCACCGCGTAAGGCACACCAACACCGGTTGCGCGGATCGCGGCGGGGAACATCTCTGCCTTCACAACCGCGTTAATTGAGGTGTAGCCTGAGAGAATAATCCAAGCACAAGCGATCAGGCCGAATGCCTCCCATGGCCCTTGGGCGTTGCGAATCGCTGATAGTATCGGGTAGGTAAGAAGGGTGCCTAAAATCGCAAAACTCAGCAGCAGGGGGCGGCGACCGATGCGATCAGATAGTGCGCCGTAAAGCGGCTGCAACACCATCGCAAAAATCAATGAGCCAGCCGTCACGGCAGTCGTTTGTCCATCCGTTAGGCCGACCGAGAGCTTAAGAAATTTTTGCATGTAAGTCGTGTAAACATAAAATGCCAACGTGCCGCCCATGGTCAGCCCAATTACCACCATCACTTCTTTTGGGTATTGAGCAAGCTGCTTAAAAATACTAGTGATGCCTGTGAGTGCCGCATGCTGTCTGGCGATTTCAAATGATTTTGTCTCTGGTAACTCCCGACGCATGATAAGTACAGTCAACGCCAACGCCGCGCCGATAAAAAACGGAATACGCCAGCCCCATTCTTTAAGTTCAGCCGCGCTTAGGAAAAAATTCTGCAGCACCAGCAGCACCATGAGTGCGATCAATTGCCCGCCAATCAGCGTCACATACTGAAAGCTCGCATAAAAACCGCGGTGCTTGGAGCTTGCCATTTCCGACAAATAAGTGGCGCTCGATCCATATTCGCCGCCCAAGCTCAGGCCCTGGAACAGCCTCGCCAACAGCAGTAAAACCGGCGCTGCCACACCAATTGCCGCGTAGGTTGGCGTACACGCGATAAGCAGCGAGCCTGCGCACATCAGCAGCACAGAAGCCATCAAAGCTTTGCGGCGGCCATAGCGATCGCCCATATAACCAAACAAAATGCCACCGATAGGCCGGACAAAAAAGCCAAGCGCAAAAATAGCCGCAGTGGACATCGCTTGCGCAGTCGGCTCTTGCTTAGGGAAAAACGATGCCGAAAAATAAAGTGAAAATGCCGCGTAACAATAAAAATCGTACCATTCGACCAAATTGCCAGCTGAACCCACCACAATGGCGCGGAGCCTTTTGGGATCAATGCGTTCGCTGACTTCATTTGCGGCGGATGCGGCAGCACGAGCGGTATTTGTATTATTCGACATAGCGGCTTCCTTTATCTAGTTGACGCCGCGCTGCTTTCATTTTGAATTATCCTCTGGTTCCAAAATATCGCGGTGGCGGCGGGGTCTAGCCCCGCCTTCTATCAGATTGTTATCGCAGGTTAAAATTTGAAGCTCATGCCGACTGACAAGGCTTGCAATTTCCCTCCGGTTTAACAGAATGGGCCGCCGCCGGGGGACGTCAGATCGGGCGTGCCCCCGGCAATTTGGTTACCATCATGGCAGTCTGTTGTATTTGCTCTACCGCCGGCGCCAAGATCGTAATGCCCAGCAGCGTGATTGATTTGTGTTGCATAGACCAAATACCAACTCGTTTGCTTATCAAGAGAATGACGGTACATTAAGCTATACATGTTTGATGCGTTATCTGCATCTGGTGTCGTATTAATATTGTGTTCACCCAATGAGCCAGGTGACTTATCGGCGTGTCCCCAACCAAAATAAACGACATCGCTGGGTGTCAAATTCTGCGACACTAACAACCAGTACGTTTTTCGAGAGCGCTCGTCGAAGTAATGATACGGAAGCTTGCGGCGGAGATCCTCATGGAGTGCGCCAATTGTCGTTTGCGTCGACAATTTGTATTGTGCCGCCACCCGCCATGCTGATTCATCGGCAATACCTGTAACGTTGTCGTAGGTGTAATTGATGCCATTGAAAATGACCATAGTTCCGTCAGCATCGCTGGTTCTATTAACTTTTTTATGTATTTCATACGCCGCTGAAGCATAAAGAGGTCCGGCATCATAGGCTGCACTAAAGCTCTTGGCGTCGCCATATGAGCCGTCGTTACAGCCGTACGGTAAAGCATCGCTGCCAGGTACGTTGCCACCTGCGCAGCTAGATTCTCCAATGGCTTGAATACTATTGTCCGACGAGCGATTTTGTCCGGGGGACCATAGGGCGTTTAGAGTAAACCCGTTCATTTTGGGCGATTTGTACCAGATTGCATGATCGAGGCGAGTACCAAATTCGACGCGGTTATCACCCCCGGAATTACCCACAATGGCCGAATAGTCCCCTACTGTGCCGAGGAACGGATTCAAGCGCGAAGTTGAATTCTTAAGCGGCGCGTCCGCTTTACCTATTTTTAAAACTCCCCAACCGCCTTCAACGCCGAGATAGCTGTTACGTGACGTCAAAGCACCCTTAACCGTTGAATCGTTTGAGGAGTTGTTATTAGAGGTACCGGCAGTGGCAGAAATATCTAGCTGGGTTTCCAACTGGAATACCGCGGCCGTGCTGTTACCTAAATCATGTTTTCCACGGATTCCTAAATAAGAGATGTTCGTAGAAATTGCTGGCAGCCAGCCTACCTTACCAACTGGAGTGGAGATTCCGTCGTTTGCGATTTTGCCAGCAATCCCTTTGGTAGCAACATCTACCGATAAATCGAGGTTGCCATAGAAATCTAAATTCTTTAGGGGACTAGCTAGTGCAGAGGCAACGGACGAATTCACAACAACGACCTGCTTTTCGAGCTTTTCCTGTTTTTCAGCAGCGGCCACTTCCTTATTCGAAAGCGCCTCAACTTTTTTCATTAGCAACTCAACCTGTAGTCGTAACGCTTTAATTTCTGCTTGTGTGTCTGTTTCGGTTGCTGCCGATGAAGGCACAGAGTAAAAGATTCCAGATGAAGCGACTGCGATTGCCACTGCTTTAACCACCGGTTTTCGAACGCTTTTCATGTGCTCCTCCAAGTTCAAATTTAAGACTTAGGAATTGCGGACAGATTTTATTTCTGTACTCAAATTTTTTTGGTGCACGCGTTACATTTGCTTATTGCTTCAATTCAGCCAAATTTTAGACAACTGAATAAAGTGAAAAAAGTATAATGCCCGGCTGCAGCAAGATGTTGATGCAGGTCAGGGAGGTTTTCAATTTTTTGTTTGGGGGAATGGCAGGATTTGCGGCATTGAATTGTCAACCAGCGCCCACTACTTTCTAATAGTCAGCCTCTAATAATTTCCACTTCATTAGTCTTTTCAGACGAACGGCTTAGCTGCCGGATAGTCTCGTCCTGAGGTGAAAACTATTGGACGCTGGATCAACGCCCGATCTGGGGAGCTTGCCGCGGTTTATACGTCCACTAAATCCGGCCACGCTTATTTTGCTATACGACACATTGGATGTGCGAGCATCTTTGGAACGTGTGCATCAAATGACAATCTGTGAGCCTAGTTCGATGACACGATTGGTCGGAAGTTCGAAGTAATCAGCCGTGTCACCAGCATTTCTGTACATCGTGGCAAACAGAGTCTTTCGCCAATGGGCCATCGTTGGAGCTTGGCCTGGTACCATCGTTTGCCGCGCAACGAAATAGGATGTCTCAAGCGGTGCGAGGCTAATGTTAGTTAAGTTTGCGTTCGCTAATGCGAAGGGAACGTTGACAACGTCTTTGAAACCGTAGTCTAGGTCGACCTGAACACATCCGTTTCCCATTTGAATCAATTTGACTCGTTCGGAAGCCGGAATGCGCGGCACGGGCAGATGATGCACCGTGAGGAAAAGATTATGTTTATGTAAAACCTTATTATGTGCAAGATTGTGTAAGAGCGACTGCGGCACCCCATCGGCAATGCGGCGTATGAACACAGCGGTTCCATCGACCCTTGCTGGAGGGTGAAGAAGCAATGACGCAATAAAATTCTCAAGAGGAACGGCCGTATCGTGAAGCTTTTGTGCGGCCAATGCCAGCCCCCGATGCCATGTAATCATAATGACAAAAATTATTGCACCGACAACAAGTGGAAACCAGCCACCATGGGCTATCTTCAAGGTGTTAGCAGAGAAGAGTACGAGATCGATCACCAGAAAAAACCCTGTCGCCAGCAGACAACCGGCGAGATTATATTTCCATCCGAAGCGGATGACGAAAAAAGTCAGTATTGTCGTAATCACCATAGTGCCAGTAACTGCGATGCCATAGGCCGCTCCAAGGCTCGTTGATGACCCGAAACCTATAACCGCCAGAAGTACCGCGATAAGCTGTACCCAGTTAACAAACGGAATGTAGACCTGACCCACTTCCTCTGTCGACGTGTGGATTACGTTCATTCTGGGAAGAAATCCGAGAGAAATTGCCTCATGTGTCATTGAAAAAGTACCGGATATAGTTGCTTGCGAGGCTATGACCGTAGCAACTGTAGAAATAACGACAAGGGGATAAATGCTCCATGCTCCAAGCTGCTGGAAGAAAAGGTTGCCTAACGCGTCAGGATGGCTGATCAGGATGGCACCTTGGCCGAGATAGTTTAATGCGAGTGCAGGGAAGGCGATCAGAAACCACGCAAGACGAATAGGGCGATGGCCGAAATGCCCCAGGTCCGCGTAAAGCGCTTCTGCGCCCGTAAAGGCTAAAACGATAGCGCCGAGTGCGATAAAAGCGGGCCATCCTTGCCGAACTAAAAAGGCTAGCCCCTCGATCGGATTTAATGCGCGCAGCACGCTGGGCGTCTGTGCAATATTTATTACTCCCATGGTCGCCAGGGCGAAGAACCATAGCACCATGATTGGACCAAACCATCTACCCAAGCCAGACGTTCCTTTATTCTGAATAGCATATAACGCGATTATGATTGCTACCGTAATCGGCACCACGTAGCTTTTAAATGCCGGAGTAGCAAGCTCGATTCCTTCGACCGCAGACAGCACGGAGATCGCAGGTGTAATCACACCGTCGCCAAAAAATAGGGACGCACCGACGACACCTACCATGGTCAAAGCAACCGTCCACCGTGGATGTTCTTTGACCGACTCAAGCGCGAGCGCCAGAAGCGCCATAATCCCACCCTCGCCGCGATTGTCAGCGCGTAGGATGAGCGTGACATATTTCAGTGAGACGATCACTGTTAAGCCCCAGATAATCAGCGACACCACGCCCAGCACATTGGCTTGTGTTAATTCAACCCCACCATTCTCTTTTGAAAAAACCTCCTTTAGCGCGTAGAGGGGGCTAGTTCCGATATCGCCGTAGACAATTCCGATGGCACCCACCGTCAATGCGGCGACACCTTTATTTGTTTTTTTTGAGATCATTAATGGCAAGGAGTGAGGGTTAGAGGGAAATCCATTTGTTTGGACAAAATCTTTTGATTCTTGAGTGGTGCCCAGCAGTATTACGATTATCGTTAATAGCGCTCGGTGAAGCCGTTATTGTGAACCCGTACCCGCATTAGCCAAACCATTGAAGAAAATGGCAAGACTAAAAAAAACGTAAAAATCAAGCGGGTTGCTGTATCACTGCATTATTGGTGAGAGCATGTCTTCAAAGCACGGGGTCGCGAGTGCCTTATGCCGATGTCGTGGTTCTTGCTTACATTATTGGGCAAACGTGCCACTCATGCCGTTCGTTAATATTCAACAGCAATGGGTTCTTTTGCTTCAACGCACGATCTTGCCTGACCATCCCGGCAAGTAGTGCGCCGCTTTATGGTGCGCCAGTTCCAATGCGTCGGCCAAGGCCTCCTCAAAATTCGATAGCACCAACGACGCAGCGATGCGGGTACGCAAAAAGTCGGCCCACAGAAATTCGCTAAAAGGGGTGATGTCCTTGGAATAGCCGCCCGCGTGACGCAATTCACCGGCAAGACTGCGGTAGACATCATCTTGAAGACCCTTTAGCGTTTTGGGAATGGCATCATAATGCTGTTTGACGCCCCTATCATCATAGGGATGGACCCATTGGTGGTGCTCCATAACCCGCCAGAAGGTGGCACCACTTAATGTTGATAAATCAGCCAAAACATGCAACATCACATCTTCAATGCGCTCTTGCAACAGTGCTAGGCCTAGATGATGATGGTCAACGATGTAGTGTTTGCCCTTGGGACCAAGGACACAAGGAAAGCAATGCGCTGAGAGAAATAGATGACGATCCTTTTCGCCAAGCTGCATCCACTGTTTACGCTTTTGCGCCACTTCCCAGTAGCCTGCTGTTATTTGCGTCGGCCGTAGTAATTTAGCCTTGCCTTTTAGCAAGTGTGGATTAAATGAGCGGTGAGAGTGGGCGGCTATGTGGGTGACCATGGTTTAATTCTCGGTGGTAAAAAGGTAAGGACTGTGAGTACATGTACGTCAGAAGTCGAATCACAATATTAACTGAATCATATATGTAAATAGGCAAGCAAGCCGACCACTATCCCGACACCGCTCATACCGAAAACGGCCTTCTCCAACCAGCGCCGTCTGG